>Ga0306920_100006422_pt1 | contig 15341 bp, 17 predicted proteins | sample flu12Cox44000170_FD_204666 | JGI IMG/M metagenome (GOLD analysis project Ga0306920, IMG submission 204666) | Lab enrichment of tropical soil microbial communities from Luquillo Experimental Forest, Puerto Rico - flux4day.12C.oxic.44.000.170 (v2)... | ecosystem: Environmental > Terrestrial >... | reverse complement strand
AAGCGCCTGTTGCACTGGTCCGACTTCACTATTACTCAACACGAAATCGCCGGTTGTCGCGACCTCGCCGCTGCCCGCATCCTGAAAGTTCAAGGCCGTTGCGACGCCCGCGGCCGGCGGCACGACGACGCCGTTCATCTCGATGCTTTCGGCGCGTGGAACGCTGATAGAGAACACCTTGCCGTTCACCTTACCACTACGGCCGAGACCGCCCTCGATTGCGCTTTTGAAGGTAAGCGCTTGCGGTTGGCTCTTAGGCGCGGGCCCAAGGGGCGTGTTTGAAAAGGCGAGCGCGGCGCGAAGGTTTCCTGCGACCGTGCCTGCATTGCCTATCGCCATGAAATGCATGTACATAACGTGCGGTTGCTCGTAACGCAGATGGTTGTGCAACGCGGTAATTTTAAAACCGGCTTTAACGAGCGAATCCATCACGGGCTTGATCTCGCGATCGAGCAGCACGAGATCGCCGACCGCAAGCACACCTTGCGGGCCGGGTACGAACACGGCGTATCCGCCGAGGGCGAAGCCGGGCAGGAGTTTAACGCCACGTACGGTGACAGAGAGGTCGCTGCGCGGAAGAGCGACGCGGTAGGCGCCGCCGTCCATCAGTTGCCCTGAGCGCCCGATGCCTGCGTCGATCGCGGCCGTGTCGACCACGTCGGCAGCCGGACAGATCTGCGATGTCCATAATGCGAACAGCACAAAAATCAAAAGTCGTCTCATGATTGCTCCTTAGTTGCCTCACCGGATCGTGAATAAGCTAGATATAGATCGTCGAGTACGCGACCTATATCAACCAGAAACTCGTCATCATCGCTGCACCGCTCCCGGGCACCGGTCAGTATCGCTTCCAAGCCGGCGGCTTCGGGAACGCGGCCGACTCCGACGTCGAGCTGATGCACGAGTGTACCAATTCGCGCGAGCGCTGGATCATTGTCAAGATCGAAGCTATGCAGCAGGACCTCGAAGGTAACGTAATCCTCGACGTGCGTAAACGGCGCGCCGTTGAAGTCAAAGCCGATCGCGCTTGCCGGACAATCGCCGGCGCGCTCCAGCCACATAAAGGAAGCTCTCGGATCGACGAAACGCCGGATTAGCCACGCGCTGGCGACCCGATCGACCCAAAGATGCGCGCGCGTTGCCCATGTCTTGTGTTGGAAGTGTACTCGATCGCGCAGCTTTATGCTTGTGTGCGCCGCGGTCGGCTCTTCGGGCGAGAACCTCTGTGTCAGCGCGGCTTCGGCCTGATGAAGCGAAGTAGCGGCCGAGTCTCGAGATGCCCCTGGGAAGAAATCCGTTGCTTCGATTAGCGCAAACTCGCGGTTGAGATGCTGCAAAGCGCGCCGAGCTTCGCCCTCACTCATTGATCGGAGGGTGCCGAGAAAAGAGTGAATGGAATCACCGAGCTCGCGGTACTGGAGCGAGCGGTCGAACAGCGCGGAGATCGCGGGTTCGTCAGCGCGTGGCAGAGACGGAACCTTCAAAACAAAGGCCGAGCCTCCGGAGGCGGCGATTTCGGTCGCCTGCTCGGCAAACGCCTGAGCGACCGCCTCGATATCAGGCGCGATGTAGACTCCATCGCGCAAGGCAGCCGCCCCCAAAGTCTTCAAAGCTCGCCAGAAGCGGAGACGCAGGGCACCATGATTCCCTGAGAGGCTCGTCACGAGCAGTAGCCAGACCATATCCCTCCTTGACGATATAGGTATTACAGCGTGTAATGACTATATCTTTCAAGCGCAACGAAGGGAGTTGCCTCCATGAAGTTCGTCACCCGAGCCCACGCCCGCGTAGACCGTATTGCCTGCCCATGGCTGGTCCGTCGCTTCATCGATCGCGAAGCTGAGTTTCTCTTCGTGGATCCGGGGGAGGTGATATCCGTCGCCCAGGGAGAGGGCGCGATACCATTCGACATTCCAGATGTGGAGTTGGGTCACCATGGGTCCCATTGCAGCTTCGACGCATTCATCGAGCGCTACGACCTGCATGACCCCGCCCTTCTCGAAGTCGCCCGTATCGTGCGCGGCGCCGACACCGCCAACCGCGAGCTCACGGCGGAATCGGCAGGGCTGTATGCGATCGCCTCGGGCTTTCACGCACTTTCACCCGGCGCCTACCCTGACGACCACGCTTTGATTGAGGTAGAGTTTCCGATGTACGACGCGCTCTACGCGTATTGCCGCGAAAGGATCGCCGCAAGATAACGGATCGTGAAGGCTTCGCGGAACCTTTGGGTCTTACTGGCGGCAATCTTCCTGATAGCCTGCGCCGAAGAGCTGTGGTGGCGTTTCATCCCGGCATATCTCCGTGCCCTTGGAGCGACAGTTACGATCGTCGCGCTCTTCGGCACGTTCAAGGATCTGCTCGACGCACTCTATCAGTTTCCCGGCGGGTTTTTGACCCAGCGGCTCGGCCATCGCAATGCACTGCTGCTCTTCAATGGCGTGGCGATGGCCGGTTACGCAGCCTTTGCGTCGGCGCATTCGTGGGCCGCGATTATCGTCTTCCTTCCGTTAGTGATGGCGTGGCAAAGCTTTTCCTTGCCCGCCACATTTTCGCTGATTGCCGATCTGCTCCCAAAGCACGAGTACAGCATCGCCTTCGCCTATCAATCCATCGTCCGCCGAATTCCGGTTGTCGTCGCGCCGATCGTCGGCGGCGCCATCATCTCGCATCTTGGCGTGCTGCCAGGTACCAGCACGGCGATCTGGATCGGGGCATTCATTGCATCGATTGCTCTGACTCTCCAAGCCCTGCGTTATCGCATTCCGGCCGACCCCATGCCATCGCCGTCGTTCGGAACGCTGATGCGAGATGTTCCGAAGTTGCCCGCGAAGCTCAAGCAGCTGCTGCTGGCGGATATTATTGTACGGTTCGGCCAGGGAACTGCCGAGACGTTCGTGGTGCTCTTTGCTTTGGGAGTTGTGGGCATCTCGCCGGCGAGTTTCGGCTGGCTTATCGGCTTGGCGATGACGACGTCGATTGCGGTTTACATTCCCGTCGCACGCGCGGCAGATAAGCGTGGACGCGAGCGCTGGGTTCTTCTAACGTATGCATTTTTCGCACTCTTCCCGCTGATGGTTTCGTTGAGCGCCAGCGCCTCGTTCCTGACGCTCGCTTTCGTCGCGATGGGGCTACGCGAAATCGGCGAGCCTCCGCGAAAGGCGATGATCATCGATCTAGCACGAGCCGACCGGCGCAGCGTCGACGTTGGAACGTATTACCTCGTGCGCGGCTTGGCCGTCTTCCCCGCGTCCCTGCTCGGCGGCTGGCTCTGGACTATCTCGCCCCGCCTAACTTTTGCCGGTGCGGCGGCGGTTACACTCGCCGGCGCCGTAACATATGCCGTTACGATGCTCAAAGCGAGAACGCACATCGCGGGATCTGCGATAACAGAGTCCGGCATTCCGTCAGACAGAGATCCTGAAACCAGTTGGTCACCACGACGTGAGTGACGTGCCCCAGACTCGTAATCACACTTATTAACCGATCGTTTGCGCGGCGGGGGCCTCATATTCCTCATTATTACGTTGCGACGATCTCGCGTGATCCCGACAGTGCCTTTACCGGTACACGATTTCGGTCATCATACCGTCCATCATATGCACCGCGTTGTGGCAGTGCAGCAACCAGCGTCCCGGCGGTGAGTTTGCGGTAAAACGCCAGGTTAGTGTCCCGCCGTTCGTGCGCACCAATGAGGTGTCTTTGGCGAGCGGGCGCGCCAGCGTCTTGCCGTCCACCTCAAGCACGTCGAAGACGTGGCCGTGTAGGTGCATCGGGTGGTCCATGTCGGTTTTGTTGGTGAAGCGAACGGCCACAACGTCGTTAGGCTTCACGTAAATCTTTTGCGTATTCGGATAGACGGCGCCGTTGATGGTCCACTGGTCGCTGCCGGACGCGCCGCCGCCCAGCGTAAAGTCGTGAAACTGCGTGCCGGCGAGATCGGGCTCGGCGGATGCGATGCCGCCGGCTGCGGCGTAGGTGAAATAGTCGATACCGGCGACGCTCTCCGGCGATCCGAGCGGCGTCGCACGTTCGAATCCAGGGGTGTACACCAGAACCGCTTGCTGATACGCGAGCGGATCGGTCGACAGACCTTGCAGCAGCCACGCGCCGGGTTTGCTAACCTCGAACCACGCGTCGTAGCGTTCGCCGACGCCGACGCGCAGCGCGTCGACGGTCAGCGGCCGGGCTAATGGATCGCCATCAGAATGAGTAACGGTCAGTTGGTGGCCGGCAAGGCGAATGTATCGCGTCTGCGTGAGGTTCGCGTTGAGGATGCGTAAGCGAACGCGGTGGCCGACATCCACGCGCAGTGGTGTAGTCGATGGATAGCTTGCGCCGTTGATACAGTGCGCTTCATACGCGATCTCATCGCCCATTCGGTGGTTCGGCGCCATCTGCGTGAGCTCGGGTGAGTCGAACGGATCGACCATGCCGGCGCTGCTCGTTCCGCGCATCGCGGCCGCGATCGTGGACAGGCTCGGTACGTCATGAAAGACTAGCGCGAATTCGGCATCGGCTCGCGCGTCATTCGGATCCTCTACAATGAAGAGCCCGAACATGCCGCGCTCCAATCCGCGACCGACGTGGTCGTGGTACCATCTCGTTCCAGGCGGCCCCGGCAAAAACTCATAGTCGAACGACCCCCCGTCGCGCACGGCCGGCTGCGTTACCCCATCTGCGCCATCCATATTGTTGGGAAGGATCATGCCATGCCAATGCACCGTCGTCGGATAACCACTTCGATTGACGAACGTCGCCCTAAAGCGCTGGCCGTGCACGACGCGCAACACTGGGCCCGGAATCATTCCATTGAACGCAACTCCGTCGAAATTTAGCCCTGGAACCGGCGAGAAGCGCTGCGGCGCCGCGGTCAGCGTGACCTCAACGAAATCGCTGGCCCACACCGATTCGCGCAGCGGCGGCAGTACGGAAACCGCCACCGTTCCGGCCGCCGCACGGATGAACGCCCTACGCCGCATCATGCGCCTATCAATCAAGCGGGGTTCGCCGGACTCGAGCCGCGTCCCCCATACACGCTCACAGCACGGTCGTGGAAAGAACTGCACCTGAATCGAAGATTTAACAAAGGACCCTCCCCGAGCCGCTGCTTAATGAAGGCGTTAGAGGTAAGGGGATGATGACGAGTTCGCCTTCATTTACAGGCTTCTCGCAGGCGGGTCTGCGCTTTCTGCGAGACTTAGCGAAAAACAATGACCGGCAGTGGTTCGCCCCGCGGAAGCACATCTACGAAACCGAGCTACTCGAGCCATTGCGCGCGCTCGTCGCCGACGCTTCGGTTGCGATGAAGCGGGCAAAAATTCCGCTCGGCGCAGACCCGCGGCGCGCGACATTTCGCATTTACCGCGACGTGCGGTTTTCACCGGACAAAAGTCCGTATAAGACGAACCTCGGTGCATTTCTCGCGCACAACGGTAACCACGATAACCCCGGCGGACTGTACATCCACATCGAGCCGAAGCAATCATTTGCGGCTAGCGGATTCTATCAAATAGAAAGGCCTTTACTTCTACGCTGGCGAGAAGAAATGGCGCGAAATGGCCGGGCGTTTGAATCGGTGGTTCGCACTCTCGAACGCAAAGGCTTGTTTTTCTCAGACGATCAAGATGCACTTAAACGCTTGCCACGCGGTTTTGAATCGTACGCCGAAATCCCGATCGCAAAATACTTGCGCCGTTCGTCGTTTACGGTTAGCGAGAAGCTAGCAGATGACGAGATCGCAAGCCATGGCTTGATAAAGCGCATCGTCGACTTTGCAAAGCGGGCGCTCCCCCTTCTTACATACGGCTGGCAGCTGTCGTGATTCTCACGGGGTCTAAAGCAAGGGAGCGTTTAAAGGCTGCGAGTCAAGCTCTCCAAGGGTATAATGGGCTTCTTATTTCTTGCTGCGATCTTACTTCCAAGGGAGGCATAACATGCATCGTCTTTTCTTAGCCGCAATGCTCGCAGCGCTACCGATCGCGGCAGTTGCTGCAACTCTCGCGCCTTCCGCCATCGTTGCAAACCCTTCAACGTATGACGGGCAGAACGTCACCGTCGCCGGAACGGTCTCCAAATTCAAAACAAAGCAATCGGCGGTGGGCGAATTCACGCGATTCGAGCTCTGCGATACCAAGTGCATACTCGTGGTCGACAAGACCGCACAGGCCCATACCGACGGCAGCTCCGTCACGGTCAGTGGAACGTTCCACGCTTCGTATAAGGGGCCCAAGGCAACAATGACCAACGTGGTCACGGTCGGATTCTAACACGGCGCAGCGCAGAACGGCGGCCAGTGATGGCCGCCGTTTCAGTCTAGGGCGGAATTTTGATCACCGATACTGGACGTCACCCATTTTCATGCAACGCTGATCCTCTTCAACCGTCACCGGCCGTGCGATTTGTCCTGAAGCTACCGCTTCGCACCGCATGTAGCGATCGAAGCCTGGAGCATTAAAGGCAAAAAGCAACGAGATCGGCGTTTTCCCATTGGGTTGCACCGATACCCATGTATTTCTGGGAATGAAAACTATCGCTCCGGGACCTGCGTCACCCGCGAGAGAACCCACGTGGACGCGTGCGCTCCCAGAAAAAATGTAGAGTAGTTCGTCTTCGTGCAAATGCCGATGATAAGGAATTCCGGCACCCGCCGGTAGGGTCTCAGTGCCGAACCAAAAATCCGGTGAGCCCCCGTGTTGCCTGTCAACCTTAATGATAAAGTGGGTTTGTTTATCGAGTTTCTGCTCGGCCGGCGGTTCCGAGGCAAGGGGCCGCCAAACGCGAACCTCACCCTGATCTTGCGAAAGAATGAGCGGATGCTCTTCAGCTGAGGCGCTTGCGACTCTCTTACTTGCTGACGGAGTGCCGCACGCTATCAAACCAAGGGCGATGAAGAGCGCGACGTTGGGCCGATGCATGTTCTTTCTCCTTGAGTGCGGAGCAGCCGGATATGTGGTATCGTGTCCTGTTTCGTTGCAGAGGTCTCCCGGTGCTTGTGGCTCCTGATCAAGCTCGACGCCCAAGGATAGCTCAGCCTTCGGCAGAGCATGCTAGAATGCAGATAGGAGGGTCGTCGCATGGCGAAAATTTTGCTCGCGCTAGCTGCCCTAACCTTAGCTATCCTTTTCGTAACGGAAGCACCAGCCGCGCAGACCGTACCGCCCGGGGCGCCCAACTCGGCCGTGCCGATGCCGACGGGTTTGACAAATCCCCAGCCGATGGCGTCGCCAAAGAAATGTCAGCAGAAGCCTAACGGCTGCAAAAAGAAAAAGAAGAAAAAGAAAAACAAGAAAAACAAAGCGGCGAATGCTTCGCCGCGGCCGATGCAGACGTCGCCGATGGGTCCTGCTCCGCGTATGTCGCCGCCGATGACGACGCCGCATCCGGTGCTCTCTCCACTACCCGGTGCTCCATCGACGCCCGTCGCTCCCTCACCAGCGCCCTAGCGCTTATGGCGGCGTGCTCAGATCGTAAAGGTCGCGATCTCGTTGGCGTCGCGCAGCGACGTCCACCACGTTGAACCGTCGTGCAGCAGATAGCGCGCCTCGTCGGGCAGGGGCCGGATACTCTCGAATTGCGGGCGATCTTGCGTGACGTCGAGCGTGCCGAAGTTCAGATTCTCAAACTCGGCATCGGCGGAGATCATGTAGAAGCGCCCGTCGGGACCGAAAGCAAAACCCGCGCATCGCGTCGGCAGCGCGATCGGGCGGCGTAACGAATAGTCTGAGTTCATCTCTAGTATGCGCTGATAGTGCATCTGCCCGAGGTAGATTATCGAGGCTTTTGCGGTCATGTACGACCCTGTGAGATCCGGGCACGGTGTCTTGCTCGCGAGATCGAATGCGCCGTCACGCACGCAATAGAGATAGCGGTCGTCCTCTTCGCCGTGCGCAACTACGATACGCAGCTCGTCCCCGACGGCTGCCATGCCGTACGGCCTGCCCGGCGCCTGGATTTCGTCGCGAACCTGCAAGGTCTGCGGGTCCGTAATGTACACGCGATCGGTCTCCCACGATCCCATCCAAAGGCTGCCTTCGAATTTTGCGAGCCCGAACGGGCGGTTTGCCGGCGAGGGCCGGCGGTTTAACTCTGACGTTGTCTGCATATCCGAGTCAAAGGCACTCACGCGGCAAAGAGTTGCGTTTGTACTTACTGGCTACGACGTACCGGCGAAGTTGATCGATGCGGGGGACCGACTTGGACAGACGCGAACGCTTGAGAATAAGCTATGGAACGTTCAATCTTCTTAGGCGCCGCGTGCGGCCTGTGTGCCGCGGTAGGGCTGAAGCCGCTGAGCGGCCTTGCGAGCGACGATCGAGTCGGCGTCGATTTATCATCTGGTGTACCAATCGTCGAGGTCGGCGTGGGCGGCTCACGACCTGCGAGAATGGTGTTTGACACCGGCAACACTGCGCTCGCGCTGGATATCGAGCGGGCGCGTGCACTCGGCATCGACCTTCCAGCGAGCGCTAAAGAAACGCGCGGCACGCCCCCCAACGCCTTCACTCTGTATCGTTTACGGCTACCATGGGTTCAGGTTGGCGGCATGCGGTTGAATGACGTTGCGGCAATCGCACTCGAGCTCAGCGCACAAGTTCGGCGTTCCTACGGATTCGACGTGGACGGTTCGCTGGGTTACGGGGCACTCAAGGAGTACGTCGTACAACTCGATTACGCGCATCGCACGATGCAGGTGACGAACGCAGAACCATCAGCTAGCCCTTCCGGCGGCGGGATTCGAGTTCCGATAACCTGGCTCAAATATCAGCCGCAAAGCCCACTTTTGGTGACGTTCGACGGCCTGAGCGTGGACGGAATCAATCTGGTCGCACAACTTGACACGTTCCTCGCTGCTAACGCGATCGTCTTCTCAGCGAAGACGCCACGATTTAGCGCACTCGCGACGGCTACAGACGCAAAGCCGATCACGTATGAAGAGGCGACATTACGCCCGGCGCGATGCTCGGCTATCGCGTTCGGTTCAGTGCGCTTAGGTGGTACCGAACCAGTTATCTACGTCGCCGATGAGCACGCGCATGTGCCGACGACGGACATCACGGCGGTCGTAGGCAATGGACTGCTCGCCGGACGGGTGTTAACGCTCGACTTTCCGAAATCGACGCTAACCGTTTCGGCTTCTTAGATCGAAGCGATCGAGGTTCGTGACCTTCTCCCACGCGGCGACGAAATCACGCACGAAGTGGTCGCCTTCAACGGCATAGACCTCGGCGATCGCGCGTAGCTGCGAGTTCGATCCAAAAATGAGGTCGCAGTTCGTGCCGGTCCACTTGGGCTCGCCGGTGCGGCGGTCGCGACCCTCGTACGTGTAGTCGCTGCCGGCGGGCTGCCACTTTGTCCCCGTGTCGAGCAAGTTCACGAAGAAGTCGTTCGTTAGCGTGTTCGGCCGCTTCGTGAAGACGCCGTGTTTGGACCCTGCAACGTTCGCGCCGAGAACGCGCAAGCCGCCGACGAGCGCGGTCATCTGCGGAGCAGTTAGGGTGAGCAGCTGCGCGCGATCGACGAGCCGCTGCTGAGGCGAACGCGAGTAGTCGCGGCCAAGGTAGTTGCGGAAGCCATCGGCGGTAGGTTCCAGCACGGCGAAGGAGTGCACATCGGTGTTCTCTTGCGTAGCATCGGTGCGTCCCGGGGTGAAGCTCACCTTCGCGTCGTGGCCGGCGCTCTTGGCGGCCTGTTCGATCGCAGCGCTGCCACCGAGAACAATCACGTCCGCCAACGAGACCTTCTTGCCACCAGAGAGCGAAGCGTTGAAGTCGGCGCGGACCTTTTCTAAGGTCTGCAGCACTTTTGCCAGCTCCGCGGGCTGATTGACTGCCCAATCTTTCTGCGGCGCGAGGCGAATGCGCGCACCATTTGCACCGCCGCGTTTATCGGTGCCCCGGAACGTCGATGCAGATGCCCACGCCGTCATTACCAGCTGGGATATTGAGAGGCCCGAAGCGAGGATGCGGCTCTTGAGTGCGGCAATGTCCTGCTCGTCGATCAGCGGATGGTCGACCGCAGGCACGGGGTCTTGCCAAATCTGCGGCTCGGCCGGTACTTCAGTACCAAGATATCGCGAGATGGGACCCATATCCCGATGCGTTAGCTTGAACCACGCTTTGGCAAAGGCGTCAGCTAATTCTTGCGGGTTTTCGTGGAAGCGCTTGGAGATCGGCGCATAGATCGGGTCGAGCTTCAAGGAGAGGTCCGTCGTGAGCATCGTGGGCGCGTGCTTCTTGGATGGATCCTGCGGATCGGGAACGGTGCCGGCGGCGGCGCCGTTCTTGGGCTTCCACTGATATGCGCCGGCCGGGCTCTTCGTCAGCTCCCAGTCGTAGTTGAAGAGGTTGTCGAAATATAGGTTGCTCCACCGCGTGGGCATCTGGGTCCAAGCGCCTTCGAGTCCGCTCGTGATCGTGTCGTCGCCGCTGCCGTTTCCGAACGAATTGCGCCAGCCGAGGTTTTGCTCTTCGATACCGGCACCTGCCGGCGCAGGTCCGACGTACTTAGTCGCATCGGCGGCACCGTGCGTCTTGCCGAAGGTGTGTCCACCGGCAATGAGCGCGACGGTCTCCTCATCGTTCATCGCCATGCGGGCGAAAGTTTCGCGAATATCGATCGCGGCGGCAAGCGGGTCGGGCTTCCCGTTCGGGCCTTCCGGATTTACGTAGATGAGACCCATCTGCACCGCTGCGAGCGGCTTTTCGAGATCGCGCTCGCCGCTGTAGCGCCTGTCCTCGAGCCAGGTAGTTTCGGGACCCCAATCGGTGACGTCGTCCGGTTCCCACGCGTCAACCCGACCGCCGCCGAACCCGAAGGGCCGCAATCCCATCGATTCGAGCGCGCAGTTTCCCGCGAGGATCATGAGATCGGCCCACGAGATCTTGCGGCCGTACTTCTGCTTGATCGGCCACAGCAAGTGGCGCGCTTTATCGAGGTTCGCATTGTCCGGCCAGCTGTTGACCGGCTCAAAGCGCTGCAGCCCCGAGCCGGCGCCACCGCGGCCGTCGTGGATACGGTATGTGCCCGCGCCGTGCCAGGCCATACGAATGAATAGCGGTCCATAGTGACCGTAGTCCGCCGGCCACCAGTCCTGCGACTCTGTCATCAAAGCGACAAGGTCTGCCTTGACTGCTTTGAGGTCGAGGCTGTTGAACTCACGCGCGTAGTTGAAATCTGGGCCCATCGGGTTGGAGAGTGCCGAAGGTCGGTGAAGCACCGATAGATCCAACAAGTCGGGGAACCAATCGACGTTCACTCGTGGCCGGAACGGAACGGTGTGCCCCACGGGGCATTTGCTTCTGTCGCTTTCCGATAACTCGGCGATCGTGTTTTCCATCTCGTGCTACCTCTCCGATCCGAAGGGAATCTGGCGTTCGAATGTGAATGTCACTTTCACTTTGGTCAGGATACTGCCGCTGAAGGCCGGCGTCAAGGGTCGCGAAAGAGCGTCCGCGACTAGCAAGCGAGTCCGGCTGCCGAAGAACTATCAACTCATTTACGAAATCGTCGAAGAGAGCGGCATCGGTCGCCATCTCACGCCTTCGGAGATCTACGCAAAGGCGCTCAAGCGACGGCCGGGCATCGGATTCTCAACCGTCTATCGTGGTCTCGAGCGCTTGCGCGATCTCGGTCTGGTGTCGGAGCTCTACGTGCCGGGCGTCGATGCGGCAACGTACGAACCTTCGGGGCCAAAGCACGCACACTTTCGCTGCAGCGAGTGCGGCGAGATCGAAGATGTTGCGTACGCGATTCCGACGCGCACGATCACGGCGCTCGCGCTGCAGCATGGTTTCAAGATCGATAGCGAACGCGTGACGTTCGAAGGCCGCTGCGTGGACTGCATCGCTTCTTGAATTTATTGCGGTAGGGTCTCGCGCTCTAGCGCTAGGCCGACAGCTATGTAATCTTCGTTCCCTACGCCCGTCTCGACCACACTTTCGAACTCTGCGAGTACGTGGTCCATCAGCGGCGCATGGGCGTCAAACTTTTGCCTAGCTGCTTGTGCCAGACGCAGATCCTTGAGTAGCGCGTTCGCCGAAAAACGCGGTTTAGTGTCGCGCTCGATGAGTTGCTGACGCTTGCTAGCGACGCGCTCGAGCATATACACGAGCGTGTCAATTGCAAGTGAACGATCGACACCGGCCCGCCCCATGATGCCGAGCAGTTCCCCAATCGAATCGGCGATTACGCCCAGCATGCAGTTACTTGCGAGCTTGAGATGCCCACTCGCTGCCGGTGACCCTGTAGCGTTAATTGTAGAACCCATCGCGCTCAAGAGTTCCCGCCCGCGCTCGAAAGCTTCGCGGCTGCCTCCCGGGTAGAGCGTCAGCGTGCCGCTGCGCGCGCCGTCGACGCTGCCGATGACCGGACACGCGAGAAAGTCTATGCGTCGCCGCGCCGCCGCGTTCGCGAGCGCCTCATACATCTGCGGCGAAAGCGTCGTCGACTCGATAACGAGTTGGCCTTTGCGCGCAGCTGGAATAATTCGGCCGAGAGAAATTTCTCGTGCGACTTCGTCGTCCCAGAGTATCGCGATGACGGCATCCACGCTTGCCACCAGCGATTCGAGTTGGTCGAACGGCGTTGCGCCCGCGGCGACCAACGGCTCCATCATACCGCGATCGATGTTCCAAACTGAAACCTGATAGCCGCGATCGAGCAGATTGCGCACGATCGCACTTCCCATCTTCCCCGTGCCTGCAATTCCGACGTGCATCGTCATGTGACTCGTCACAAACCTGGGATGGCGCCGGGAACCACGAGTGCGATGCAGGCAAGTGCGCCGAAGGCCACGCCGACCGGCGCGACGATTCGGTCTCCCACCGGTGTCGCCTTCTCCACAAACATAATCGCCGCGAGCACGCCCATCCAAGCCAAGTGCGCGACTCCCGCGGCGAACATCACCAGCATGAGCGCCCAGCAGCAGCCGACGCAGTAAAGCGCGTGACCGAAGCCCAGTTTAAGGCCGTTAAGCACGCCGCGCCGATAATGGCGCATGAGGTAGATGCCTGGATGGCGGCACGCCTTAAGGCACGCATCCTTGAGCGGTGTGAACTGATAGACGGCGGCGAGACCGAGCGTACCGGCCGGTATGAGCGTTGCGTGCGCCGCGAGCCAAGGCCACGCATCGACGATTCGGTGCACTTGCATGTCGCCGGTAAACGCAGCCAGCGCAAATGCCGTCCAAACTGCGAAGTAGCCACCCAAGAACAAGATCAGCGCCGGCGGGAAGTCCGGCGCGCGCGCTGCAGTCGCCGCGTACAAGCGGATGAACCCGAGCGAGGAAGGCAGCATCATTGCAGCGGTCATGAACTGCCAGGCTGCCACTACGACGAGCGCAGCGAACCAATACGACCGGCCACTTTCATAGAGTGCGTGGTGGTGAAGTTGCGCGGCGTTTCCGCTGAGCTCAGCCCACAGGCAGACCGCCCACGCGGTCGCGATCACGCAACCAAGAAGGCCGATCGTATTAAAGCGCAACCGGTACGCGGCGTTTGCCGCCATCAAGTTACGCCTCTAGCAGAAAGTCGCCCTGAATTGCGTTGCGATCCTTAAACGTCCACACCATTCCGTGCTCGGGAATGTTGACGACGTGCTCGGTGGCCTTCGCAACGTACGCGGGTGCGCCGGGTATGGTACTGAAAATGCTGTCGCGCAGCGTCGTGATCGCCCCATACGCGCTGCGATACGGCGCCATGGTCGCGCGAACTTTGTCGCCGACGACGAGCGTGCCTTCCCCCGCGACGGTGTTGTGCTCGATCGGCATCGTTTCGATCGCGACGTCCTCGGCGACCAAGCCGTTGAGGTCGGCAAGCGGTCCACCTAAGCGCCCGTGCCAGGCGTCGAGAATCGCGGCTCGCTGCTCGTCGGTCGCCCGTGCATCCACGTAGGTCACGCGCTTCCAGCTGTGCGGCGTAAGAACGTTTCCCGGAATCTTGAAGACTCCCACGTAGTTCAATCCGGTTACGTCGACGCCGTTGATCTCGCCCTTGTCGATGTGATATGCAAGGAACGAGTCGCAGGCGCCGCCGTCGGGATCCTCACCGATCCAGCAACGGCAGAGCGTCCGGCACGAACAGGCTTCGATCAGCGTGCCTTCCAAGGTGTAGGCTTTTGCGCCAGCCTTGATAGTAGGCTGAGTCTGAGTCATATATGATCCCTCCTCAGCCAATATACTTCCAGGTGCTAGCCCCGCTGCCCCGTCCCCAACTCCACCCGCAGCAGGATCCAATCGCAGGCCCCGCGGCGGCGTCGACGATGTCCGCCGCGGGGTACGGCAGCATTTCAGCTTCAGCCATCGGACTCTCGCGGCGCTTATACTCGATCTTGCGGATGACATCCACATAATGAATACCGGACGCATCATCTACAGTGGCACGTCCGCGCAAGCGCGCCTCGGCCGATGCTGCGCGCCTTTACTTTCGCACCCGTGCGTGATCCGCTCAAAGGCTATCTCAGCCGAGCGTACTTTACTCGCGGCCGCTATGGGCCTATAGCTACGCCCGTGTCGCCGCCGCGTACCGCGATGATCGGCTTTTGCGGGCCGCTCTTGGTGGAGTCATAGACCTGAACCGCTCCATCCCCGCCGGGGGCATTAAGGCATCCTTCAAAGAGATACTTCTTGTAAATCGCCAGGCCGTAGCCAAGCGCGCCGCCGTTGCGGCTCACGGTGCAGCCGGTGGCGACGATCGTGCGAATCGGCGGCCCCGGCTGATCGATGTAATAAACTGCCGTCGCCAAATCGTACGCCGAACCCGCCGGCCAGAAGAACTGCGCATACAGATGGGTTGCATCTGTAGCTACGCCGTTGGACGAATAGTTGTAGCCGTAGGTGTAAAAGACCGGTGGACGGTTGAACGGATGCTCTGGAACCGCTTCGACTCCTACACCAATCGCATTGGTCTGAATGTAGACGATGCCTCGGCGTGCACCAAGCGCATTGAGGCCCGGTACCGCGATCTCGTGAATGGGCGAGTCGTTGCCTTGCGCGCCGGGTCTGTACACGTTTGCGACGGGGCGCCGCCAGCCTGGATGAGTGCTCACGTCCAGGTAGCCGCGTTGGTCAACGGCAAGAAAGACCGGCGTCTGCGGCACGTAGAGCACGCGAATCGGCTTCGCGTTTCCTAAAGCGCCCGGTGCAAAAACCGCGACGAAGCACAGCGTCTGCCCGCACCCGCTGCCACCTCCGGACGACGATACGTATAGATCGCCGTTGGGGCCTACGGCGATCGAACCCGGAAAAGGAAAGTTGAGCTTGAGTACGCCGTCAGGCTTCTTGGAGGGCAAGCCGTCGGCATGGAGGCGATAACGATAAACTGCACTCGAGCTGTAAAAACCCT
>Ga0306920_100006421_pt1 | contig 15341 bp, 13 predicted proteins | sample flu12Cox44000170_FD_204666 | JGI IMG/M metagenome (GOLD analysis project Ga0306920, IMG submission 204666) | Lab enrichment of tropical soil microbial communities from Luquillo Experimental Forest, Puerto Rico - flux4day.12C.oxic.44.000.170 (v2)... | ecosystem: Environmental > Terrestrial >... | reverse complement strand
TTTTCCGCTTGCGGCTCCTTGTGCGTTGATGCCTTCTTTTCACTCATGTCAGTTCCTTCCGTTGCAAAGGTTGCACTTTGGTACTGCACGGATCGGCCGTACTCGCTTTACGACCGCGCTAGGCAGGCCCCTAGTTATGGAATTCTCTTCCTTTCCTCGATCGGACGAGCCACAGATTCGGTCGATCCTCCCCTCGCCTTATCCAGAGCATCGTCAGGGAGCTGGCCGGTTTTATCGGTTTTCTTTTCCGCTTGCGGCTCCTTGCCGCTTGGTTGTGCCTTCTTGTCGCTCATGACAGTTCCTTCGGTTAAAGGGTTGCAGTTCAGTGATGCAAAGCCGGCAGTACCCGCCTTACTATTCCGGCCGGTGGAACGCGGGCTCGGAATGGGTCGTGTCCGGCATCAGGGGTTCGTTCGGCTGTGGCCGTGCGATCGGACGTACTCCCCCCGATACCGTGTCGAGAGCCTGGTCTGGAAGCTCGGCGGGGGTGTCAGTCTTCTCGTCGGCTTCGGGTTTTTTCTCGGTCATGCGTGTTCCTTCCTGTCTGGAGGTTTTCGCTGTTCCGGGAGGTAACGATCCATAACCAATCGTAACGATTCTTACCGTAACGTTACAAACAGTGACACAAAGCTGTCGTCTTTGACAACATTTTTTTTAAAACCATCACAGATTTTTAATAAGTTGTTTTTCAATGAAAAATTAGGTTAATCGCGTTTTCAAGCGATATTGAACTTTCCTGCGTTTTGGATTGCTCTACCTCCTAGTAAATTTCTTACTTCTGATGGTTAAGAGGCCGTTCAATGGATTTTCGGAGGACGTAGTGAGTTTCTCTCACCATGGTTAACTGACGGATACCGGCTCGGCGGAATGCCGAACCGCAGTTGAACCGGCTGATGACGGATTTCCAGATGGTAAACGCGTAATCTGTCAAATTGACTACCTCTTTAGCACGACTTTGACGCACAAATGATCTGCCGGCTTCCTGTCGCGCGACGCTTTCGAATTCGAGAATTCCGCCAGGATGTATGGAAACGATAGACAGCCCCAAGCCGCCAAATGGCGTGGTGCCAGGCCCCGACGATAAGTAACAGTTTGAATCATCAAATTTCTGTTGCATCTTAGCGGCCGGGTGGTGATCGGAGCGCTGCGGAGCAAAAAGCGGTGCGCGTGAACTGCCCGATGGTGACGGAGAGCCGATGCCGCCCGTATCTGAAAACATCTTCCGTAAGGTGGCGCTCGAGCGGCTATCCTCACCCGAGCAGCTCGATCGGCTGATCACGCTGAGCTCACCCATTGGCTGGGCAGCCCTCGCTGCTCTCGCTGCGCTGCTAGCAGCGGTGGTCGCTTGGGGGATCTTCGGCAGTGTTCCGACCCGGGTCGAGGGCGCCGGGATTCTGGTAACCCGAGGCGGCCAGGTCTTCGACGCGATGGCCACGTCTTCAGGCATACTGACGACAGTCGCAAGCATGGGCACAAAAGTCCACAAGGGCGATGTCGTCGCCAGTCTCGACAACACTCAGGCAGATCAGGATCTAGAGCATGCGCGCAATGTGCTGCGTGAGCAGGAACAGGATTTGGCGCAGCTGACCGCACGCTTTGACCGTGAGATCGAAGCCCGCCAGCGAGTCGACGCCCAACAACGCGAGAATCTCTCGACCGTGATCGCCAGTGCCGAGCAGCGGCGCGCCTTCTATGCCGATGCGTTGGACAGGGAAGCGCCGGCTGCCGCTAAAGGCCTTATCACCCGGAGGTTCGAGCAGGAAACACGCCAGCAAATGGAGGCGGCCGAGCAGGAAGGCAGGCAAGCGCGCAACAACCTCTTGCGCATCGACGCCGAAGAGCTCGATCTGGCGGGGCACCGCGACCAGGAAGTCTACCACCAGCAAGAATTGGTGAATGCAGCCCGGCGCAGCGTGGAAGAACTGACGATGCGCACTGGGCGCAACACCAAAGTGATCAGCCCGATCGACGGCCACGTGACTGAAGTCAAGGCCAGCACCGGCACGGTGGTCGCGACGGGAAAGTCGATCCTCAGCATCGAGACAGCCGGTGAGGGCCTCGAACTGGTCCTCTATTTGCCGCCGGAGCAAGGCAAGAAGATCTTGGCGGGAATGGAAGTTCGGATCGAGCCAACGACAGTAAGAAAGGAAGAGTTCGGCATGTTGCTCGGACGTGTCCTTGCTGTCTCGGAGTTTCCGGTCTCCGCGGAAGGCATGACGGCCGTCCTGCAAAATCCGCAGCTCGTCACCCGGTTCTCCGCCCAAGGGGCACCGTATGCGGCCCGCGTCGCGCTGGTGCCCGATGCCAATAATCCAACCGGCTACGCCTGGGCTGCCGGCAAAGGACCACCGATCGCGTTGTCAAGCGGCACCACCGCCTCGGCCGAGGTCACTGTGCGCACCGACGCACCGATTGCCCTCGTACTGCCGCTACTGCGGCAACGAACAGGAATCGGCGAGTGACCGTCGTGGCTGAGAGCACTGCGGCGCCGCGCCCGGGGCTGTCTGCGCTGCTGCAACGTTACCGCGGCCGTGCGCGGCGTATCGCGCGAGCTCCGACCATCTTGCAAATGGAGGCGGTGGAATGCGGTGCCAGCTCGCTCGCCATGGTCCTCGCGTATCATGGCCGCTGGGTTTCGCTCGAAGAGCTGCGGGTCGCCTGCGGGGTGTCGCGCGACGGTAGCAAGGCCAGTAACATCCTAAAGGCGGCGCGTCGTTACGGTCTGGCGGGTAGAGGTTTCACCAAGGAGCCGGAGCAGCTGCAGGAGCTCCCTCGGCCCTCGATTATTCACTGGAATTTTAATCATTTCGTTGTGTTCGAAGGAGCCTACGGCGACTGGGCTTCGATTAACGACCCGGCGAGCGGTCGCCGTTGGGTCTCCCTCGGCGAACTGTCGGAGGCGTTCACTGGGGTCGTTCTGGCGTTTGAGCCCACAGAGCAATTCCGCAAAGGAGGCGCACCGCCGAAACTGATTTCGGCGCTGTGGCGACAACTGACCGGCTCCCGCGCCGGGCTCGCGCTCGTCATTCTGCTGAGCCTGACCTTGGTACTTCCCGGAGTCATCCTTCCGGTATTCTCAAAACTCTTTGTCGATCAGGTGCTGATCAGCAAGAACTGGGGATGGGTCGGGCCCCTGTTGACTGGCCTCGCGTTAACCGCCTGCTTCCGCGTGGTGGCCCTCGCAGTGCGCCAACACTATCTGTTGCGGCTTGAGATCAAGCTCGGCCTCACCATGGTCAGCGGCTTTTTCTGGCATGTGCTGCACTTGCCGACGGGTTTCTTTACGCAACGTCACGCCGGCGATATTGCGGGCCGCATCGTCGCCAATGAGGGGGTGGCAAAGCTGTTGTCGGGAGACCTTGCGGCGACGATGCTCGATCTCGCGACACTGTGTTTTTTTGCCGCCGCGATGGCCGCCTACGACGTCACCCTGGCCGGTGTCGCAGTGCCGCTGGCGCTCGTCAACGTCGCCGCCCTCCGGTTTGCCCGACGTCGCCGCGAGGACACCGCCCGGCGGCTCGCCCAGGATCGGGGAAAGCTCGCGGCGGCAACGGTCGGCCTCATCCATTCGATCGAGACTATCAAATCCGTCGGCCTCGAAGCGCCAGCCTTCTCCCGTTGGGCGGGGCATCACGCAAAGACGATGGGCGCGGCGCAGGAGCTGGACCGTCAGGCGACGATATTGGGGGTCGTTCCGCCGCTCCTCGTCGCATTGAGCAGCGCCGCCGTCCTCGGGCTCGGCGCCCTGCGGGTAATGCGAGGGGCGATGTCCATCGGCGATCTGGTGGCTTTCCAAACCCTGTCGGCGAGCTTTTCCGAGCCGATCGGCCGACTTGTGGGGTTTGGCGCCAAGCTGCAGCAGATCAAGGCTGATCTCACTCGCGTCGCCGACGTCATGGCCTACAAGGCGGGCCCGCAAATCTCCACACGCGATAATGTGGTTGTGCGTCCGCTTGTGGGTTCAGAACGGCTCACCGGTGCCATTGAACTGCGCAATGTCACTTTCGGCTACAATCCAAACGAACCGCCGCTGATCGAGAACTTCAATTTGATCGTCCACCCCGGCCAGCGCGTCGCCTTGGTTGGCGGCTCTGGCAGCGGCAAGACAACAATCGGCCGGCTAATTTGCGGCCTTTATCCGGTATGGTCGGGCGAAATCCTATTCGATGGCCAGCGGATAACCGACATCGATCCAGCTGTGCTGGCAAATTCGCTCGCTTATGTTGATCAGGACATCTTTCTGTTCGCCGGAACGATACGCGACAACATCACGTTGTGGGATGACAGCATCGAGGAAGCGCGGCTCGCGCACGCATTGCAGGACGCAGCGATCTTCGACGTCATCGCAGCGCGTCCCGGCCATTATGACTGCAAGATCGGCGACGGCGGTGGTGATTTCAGCGGCGGTGAACGCCAGCGCCTTGAGATTGCCCGCGCGCTGGTCGGTGAGCCCGCGATCTTGGTGCTCGACGAGGCAACTTCCGCGCTCGACCCGCAAGTCGAGCAGCAGATCGACGACAATATCCGCCGCCGCGGCTGCAGCTGTGTGATTATCGCCCACCGCTATAGCACGATTCGCGATTGCGACGAGCTCGTGGTTCTGTCGAATGGACGGGTCGAGGGGCGGGGTACGCACGCCGAGCTGATCGAGACCTGCCCGCATTATCAAGAGCTGCTGCACGTCGAGTAGGAAGGCGTTCATGGCGACCGACACTGCTGCCGTGCTGCCGTTCCTCGCCCCAACAACAGTCGAGGGTACCGCCGAAGCGGTGCCGCTCGACGCCGCGACACCGCTGCGTCTCGATGGGGGCAGGGGCTGGTGGCTTGTGCAAAGCGGAATGGTCGATCTGTTTGCAGTCGCGCTTGATCGCGGCGAGCCAGTTGGCAGGCGTTACCCGCTGTGCCGGATTTCCGCTGGCGAGGTGATCGCCGCTTTGCCGGTGGACACCGATCACACGGTAATCGCGGTCGGGCATCTCGATACTTCGCTCGTCCCTCTGGCGCGCGAGAATGTTGCTGCTTGGCCGGCCGGGAAGCAGGCCGAGCTGATCGACCATTGGCTCGAGGCTGTCGCCGCAGCTGTGTTCGGCAATGGCCCGGCCTGGCCCGAATTCGCAGGCGAGCCGGGCCGTTCCATCCCCCTACCGGCGCCGAAACAGCTCTTCGCGTCGCGCGGTGCGGTTTGGGTGACACCCCGTGCTGGGACTCTGAGGACTGGTGACGATAGGTTTGCGCTGACTGGGACGATGCCGATTGCAGCTGGCCTCTCGGTTAGGGCCGCAGAGGATGTCCGCGTCGACTTGGGGGCAACCGTACAGGCGCTTGAGAGCGGCGCGGCCACAGCGGGTCTCGAGCGTTTTCACGGCGCCGTCCTTGTCGCGCTTAGGGAACGAATCACTCAGGCCGAACAGGAGCAGCAACAGCGTTTAGCCGCACGAAGCGCCTCCGACCGCCGCTCCCTCCAATGGGCTCTGCAACAACTGGCCGAAGTCGGTGGCGGCCTGGCGCCGCAAGCCGAGCGCGTGGTCAGCCATGATCCGGCGATTGGCGCGTTAGGCGCGGTGGCGGCATATCACGGGATCCGGTTATCGCAAATTGCCGCCGGCATGACCGCTGCTGGGTCGCCGGTTCAGCAGGTTGCTCGTGCCAATGGCCTTGGCCTGCGCCAGGTGCTGCTGCGCGGCAATTGGTGGCGCTTCGATAACGGGCCGCTGTTGGCTACGCGGGGGGCGGCTAAACAGTCAGTCGCATTGCTCCCGATCGGCAGTCGCGCTTATCGCCTGTGGGATCCGGTCGACGGCACGTCAGTGGAGGTCGATCATGCCATCGCGGCGGAGATCGCGCCCCAAGCAGTCATGGCCTATCGGCCGATGCCGCGGAACCTTTCCAGTGTCGCTGCGCTGATCAAGTTTGCCGGCCGCGGGGTCGGCCGTGAATTGGCGACGATTATCGCGGTAGCGACGGCCGCCGGCGTGGTCGCAGCTCTGCTTCCCGTGGCGATGGGCTTTCTGTTCCAATCGGCGATCCCGCGTGCCGAGATCGGCCAAGTGTGGTTGGTGATCATCGGCCTGACCTTGGCTGCTTTCGGGGCTGGCGTGTTTGATTTGACGATCGCAATAGCGTTACTGCGTATCGAGGGGAGGTGCGAGGCGGCGTTACAACCGGCGCTGATGGAACGCCTGCTGGCATTGCCGGTAAATTTTTTTCGCGGTTTTGGTACTGGCGATCTGGCGAACCGCCTGATGGCGATTCAGACCATGCGCAGGCTACTAGCCGGAAATACGGTTTCGTCAGTGCTATCAGCGCTTTTTGCCGTTTCGAGCTTGGTGGTCATCCTCGTCTACGATCCTTGGCTGGCGCTGGTCGCGGCTGGGCTGGTGGCGGCCGCCACCATGGTCTCCGCCGCCTTGTATTTCGGCGAGTTGCGCCATGAGCGGGCCCGAATGCTGCTCGGCGGCGAGAAAGAAAGCCTCGTCGTGCAGATCATTCAGGGGATCACCAAACTGCGGGTGGCGGCCAGCGAGGCGCGCATCTTTGGGGTCTGGGCGGCCCTTTTCGCGCGCCAACAAAGCCATTTTCTGGTCCGCCGACGGTATGACAACATCTCGACGGTCTTTGAAGACGTCTGTCCGATCCTCGCGGTCCTCGTGCTGTTTTCGGCCGCGTCGCGCTTGCTCGCGCCAGCGGACAATGCTCAGCCGGTCCTCGATCTCGGCGGTTTCCTGGCGGTCAACGCGGCCTTTGGTCAGCTGTTCGCAGCAGCGACAGAATTGGCGTGGTGGGTGACGAACTCGCTCGAGGCCGTGCCGCTGTTCGAGCGGGTGCGCCCGATCACCGCCGCCGAACCCGAGGCGCGTCCGGACACAAGCCAGACGGCTCCCCTCACTGGCCGTATCGAGGTAAGCCACCTCAGCTTTCGCTATACCGAAGGATCACCGCTCGTGCTCGACGATTTATCGCTCGATGTGCGGCCCGGGGCTTTTGTCGCGTTCGCCGGCCCCTCGGGGAGTGGCAAATCGACATTGCTGCGTCTACTGCTCGGCTTCGAGACGGCGGAAAGCGGCGACATCCTCTATGACGGACAGCCTTTGCGGACGCTCGATGCAGCGTCTCTGCGGCGCCAGATCGGCGTCGTTCTCCAGCATGGCCGCATTTCCAGCGGAAGCATCTTGGAAAACATCACCAGTGGTCTGCCGTACAGCATTGACGACGCCTGGGCGGCGGCCCGCCTTGCGGGCCTCGATGCCGATATCGAGGCGATGCCGATGGGCATGCACACGATGCTGATGGAAGGTTCCTCGACCTTATCGGGGGGCCAACGCCAGCGGCTGATGATCGCGCGGGCGCTGATCGGCAAACCGCGTCTGCTATTTTTCGACGAGGCGACAAGCGCGCTCGACAACCGGACCCAGGCGGTGGTGACCCATTCGCTTGAAGGGCTGCGAACAACGCGGGTTGTCGTCGCCCATCGCCTGAGCACGTTGGAACACGCAGACCGCATTTTCGTGCTCGACTCCGGGCGGCTCGTCGAGGCCGGCAATTTCGACGAGTTGATGGCGCGCGACGGATTGTTCGCCCGCCTCGCACATCGGCAGATCCTCTGAGGAGCGCAACACCATGCGCCAGGCACTCTACATCCTGGGTCAGCTCAATGATTCCGATGTCCTGTGGCTTGCCCGCCACGGGACGGTCCGACGGCTCGCCGATGGCGAGGTCATCGTTCACGAGGGGCGTGCGATCAACGCGATATTTATCACCCTGGGGGGACAGTTTCGCGTCGTCTTGGACGACGGTCAGGAAGTGTCGCGAATGAGTGCCGGTGAGGTCGTCGGCGAAATCGCCTTTGTCGATGCCTCACCTCCTACTGCCACCGTCGCGGCTGTGGGGGAGGCGACGGTACTAACGCTGCCAAAATCGGCACTGCAAGAGCACCTCGCTACCGATGACGGTTTTGCAGCGCGGTTCTATCGTGCATTGGCGATCTCCCTTGCCGATCGGTTGCGCGCGGCGACCCGCCGGCTCGAGCCGGCAGCGGGACGCGATCCCGCCGGCGAGGACGAGCTCGATACCTTAGTGCTCGATACGGTCGCAGTGGCGGGCCAGCGGTTCACGCGTCTGGTGCAAGCCCTAGCAGGGCGGTGATCGAAGACACCGCGACGGCGCGGGCAATGCTTATCCGAGCAAGTCGCGACGAGGCGGCATCGTCAGGAAGGCGTTGACCGTGTGCCAAAGCTGGTGCCGGTTGTGACCAAAGAGAAGCGCATGCGCCGCGCCGGGCAATACGATGAACTGCCGGTCCGGGTTGGGCAGCTGCCGGAAGAAGTCGAGCAGATCCTCCTCGCTCGCGATCCCGTCATGTTCGCCGCGCACGATCATCACCGGCGCCTGCACCTGCCGCGGATCGACGACCGGCAGGTTGGCGGTCATGTCGAGATAAGTTCCGGTCGGCACCTCTTCGCCGAAGGCGAGCTCGGCATCGGCCAGCGCGTCGGCAACGGCGGGGTCGCTCGTTCCCGGATGGTCGCGGGTGAAGATGCTGCGGATCATCGCGCGATCCCGGAGCCGGCGATTGTGGGTGCGAAAGTAGTCGAGTTGCTCGGCCCGCTTGGCTAGGGTCGGCGAGTTCCGGCCAGTATAGGTAAACGCGTTCAGCACCAGCCGATCGACGCGTTCGGGTCGCGCCATGGCGAATGAGGCTGCGCGCAGCGCGCCCGATGATCCGCCCATGAAATGCAATCGCGGTTGGCCGGTCTCGCGGATCACGAGCTCGGTTGCGGCAATCAGATCGGCGACCCCGCTGGCAATGTCCGAATTGCCGGAGGTTCGTGACGAGCGCCCGTAATTCTCGTGATCCATCGTCCAGACGTCGAAGCCGAGATCCGCGAATACGTTCATTGTCGAGTATTCGCCGGATCCGGGAACCGTAAGGTCGAACGACGACAGCGCTGAATTGGACGAACCGTGGACGAGGAAAAGGACCGGCCGGGGCGACTGGCCAGGAGCCAGCGGCCCCTTATGCTTACGATAGACAGCGAGCGAAACCTCGCCCTTATGGATGGTATAGTCGGTCCGTGGTGGGGTCGCGGCCGAGTGCGCGATTGCGTGCTGATCGTCCGCCATAGGGGCTCCTTATAGGTCGCTGCGCGGTTCTTGTATCGCGGAGTATACTCCACACGAACCGATGCGGACGATGATGGGAGGCAGGACGATGGCGCCTTTCGAGAAACGCAGGATCGGAGGGACCTCGCTCGAAGTCACGGTGCTGGGGTTAGGCTGCGCGACCCTCGGCAGTAGCCGCATCCCGGTCACCCGGCAGGCAGCTGAAGCCATCGTGCTCGCAGCCTGGGCAGCCGGTGTGCGCTATATCGACACGGCGCCATATTATGGCTTCGGGCAGGCCGAGCGGTGCGTCGGGGATGCGATGCGCTGGGTGCCGCGCGACGAATGGGTGCTCTCCACAAAAGTTGGACGGCTGCTCCGCCCTTGCCAGACCACGGACGAGACCCAACGGCATCCGCTGCCGTTCGAGGCGGTATACGATTATTCCTATGATGGGATCATGCGTTCGTTCGAGGACAGCCTTCAGCGGCTTGGCCTCGCACGTATCGACATTCTCTATGTGCACGACATCGGAGAAATGCAGCACGGCAGGGAGGCCCATCCTCGGCTGATGCGCATCTTGCGCGAAAGTGGCTATCGCGCGCTCGATGAGTTGCGAAGCGCCGGCGTGGCGCGCGCGATCGGCATCGGGGTCAACGAGCGCGAGGTGTTGCTGGAGGCTCTGGAGTGGGGCGACTGGGACGTGTTCCTCCTCGCCGGACGCTATACCCTCCTCGAGCAGGCCCCACTCGATGATCTCCTACCGAAATGCCTCACGACAGGCACCTCGATCGTGGTCGGCGGCCCGTTGAATTCGGGCATCCTTGCGGGGCGCGATACCTGGAATTACAAGACCGCCCCGCCTGAAATTGTTACTCGCGTCAACGCCATAAAGGCGATCTGCGACTCCCATCGCGTGCCTCTCGCGGCGGCAGCATTACAATTCCCCCTCGCGCACCCGGCCGTGGCGGCAATCATTCCGGGACCCCGGAATGTCGAGGAATTCCACGCCAACCTCAAACTGTTGCAGCATCCCATCCCGGCTCAGCTTTGGGCGGATCTTCGCGACGCCGGGGTGCTTCACCCAAAGGCGCCGACGCCAAGCTGACCCGCGACGCCCCGCGATCTGTGAGCGTCTCGACAGCGAGTGGCATTGGCGTATCATTAGAGCAGGGTTCGACGATGGAACCTGGAGAGACGGGAGGAAGAAGAGATGATCCAGACGAGTGGCGTCGACCACGTTGTGCTGCACGTCAATGACGTTCAGCGCTCGAAGAAATTTTACACCGATGTCCTTGGTATGACGGCATATCGGGAAGACAAGGGACATGTTTTCTTGCACGCGGGCCAGCAAGGTGTTGCTCTTTTCGAGAAGGAGACCGACGCACCTTTAACAACGGGCAACGATCTGAACCATCTGGCTTTGAACGTGGCGAGCGGAACTTACGAAGCGCTTAGAGCCGAGCTGGAGAAGCACGGGGTCAAAGTGAGCGGCCGGCCTGGGGAAGACCGCTGCATTTACTTCAGCGACCCGGATGGGCACCGCCTACAGCTGATGGTACCTCGTCACTAACCCCGCGGAGAGAAGACCGAGGCATTCGTGTCCATGGAAGGCCACTCCGACCTTACACGGACGACCCTGGCGGTTCTCTTTGTAGGCGGACTGATCGCCGCCTGTTTCTGGATATTACGGCCCTTTTTGCCGGCGATCATTTGGGCGACGACCTTGGTCGTCGCCACATGGCCGATCATGGTGCGCGTTCAGCGGCGCTTATGGAACAGGCGTGGGCTCGCCGTCACGGTCATGACCTTGGCCCTCCTTTTCGTCTTCGTAGTGCCGTTCTGGCTCGCGATTACAACGATCGCAGACAATTTCGACCGGATCGTCCAGTGGACGACGTCGCTGGCCGCTTTCAAATTGCCTCGGCCGCCGGAGTGGCTGTCCGGTGTTCCGTTCTTTGGCGACAGGGCGGCGCAATTCTGGGAAACTCTCGCCGCTAGCGGCATCGATCCGCTGGTGGCAAAGGCAGCGCCCTATGCCGGCGGGGTAGCGAGCTGGTTTGTTGCCGCGCTGGGCGGTCTGGGGATCGTGCTCGTGCAGTTTCTCCTGACGATCGCCGTCGCTGGTGTCATGTATTTAAACGGCGAGCACGCTGCCGGCGTTGCTCGCCGCTTCGGACGCCGACTCGCCGGCGAACGTGGCGAGCAGTCCGTCCGCCTCGCAGCCCAGGCGATCCGCAGCGTGGCTCTAGGTGTCGTGGTAACCGCGCTTGCTCAGTCGGTACTCGGCGGCGCCGGCATCGCGCTGGCCGGTCTGCCGCTCCCCGCCGTGCTTACGGCCGTCATGTTCATGCTGTGCATTGCCCAGCTCGGTCCCTTGCCGGTTCTAGTGCCGGCCGTTTTCTGGCTCTACTGGAGCGGCGAATCCGGGTGGGCAACCTTTCTTCTGATCTGGAGCGTTCTGCTCAGCACTCTCGACAGCGTATTGCGTCCGCTGCTGATTCGCAAAGGGGCGCATCTGCCGCTCATTCTGCTGTTGGCCGGGGTAATCGGTGGCCTCATCGCTTTTGGCCTGGTCGGTATTTTCTTGGGGCCGGTCGTCCTTGCAGTCGGATACACCTTGCTGCAGTCGTGGATGGCCGAGGCGAGCATACCTGACGACGAGGGTTCCGTGAGCCGCCGATGATGGGCCGCAACAACCCTATCATCCGCCACAATCCTCCAGTGAAACAATGGACCGCAGTTGATCGCGATCGCCGTCGCCTTAGTAGTATAGATAACGGAGTGATAAATGACGTCTGGGTTGCAGAGATTCTTTCGTCTAATGTTTTTGTTGCCGGCGCTTGCTATCGCGAGTGGGGCAAATGCGCAGACGGCGAACACGACGACTTCGGAACTGCCGCGTTTCCTCGTTTATTTCGACGAATTCAGTGCCAACCTCTCTGACGAGGCGAAAAGCGTTATCGCCGATGCCGCCAAACGTGCCAAGGAAACGGCTGCTAAGGGGATCGTTGTCCAAGCCCGCGCCAGCGCTACCGGTACGGCTGAGACAAACAAATATCTGGCACAGACGCGCACCTCGATCGTGACCGACCAGCTCGAGGCCGACGGAATAGCACGCACGTTGATCCGGCAGGAACCAATCGGTCAAACTGGATCGAGCGATCCCACGGTCTACAATCGCCGCGTCGATATCATTCTGCAGCGCTGATCTTTCAAGAAAAGTAAGCATTATCAGATAGTTATGGTTATAGCCCAATCGGGCGTGCCCCATCGTCCGCCGTAGGGCAACATCTGGGGCAACACCTCGCGGACTTGGAAACGGCCGCGCGACGTAAACGGCTGCGCAACCATCCTCTGGCATAACGTGCATATGCCAGACGAACACACGTTCACCTTGCGCAAGTCGATCAGGCTCGCGGTGACCTATATGCGATCGCCGACGATCTCGAATTCCTGAAGGTGCAGCTCGCGCGGCTGCCGACCCGTAAAGAGCTCGCCCGCCTGACGCTGCTCGCTATGCTCACCGGTGCCGCGCTCGTCCTCGCCGGGATCGAGGCGTTTTTCCGGTGACGATAATGGAAAAAATTACCATCAGACGCTATCTCGCGGCGCACGCCATGCCATTGAGGGCCGAGCTGGGTATAATCGGGCCATGCAACTCGACCTTACCGACGAAGAAGAACTCGCACTCGCGGCAGAGCTGAAGCGCGCGATCACCCAAGACCGCTACCCGCTGTCTCTTCGGGTGCAGACCCTGAAGGGGATCCTCGCGAAGCTCGAGCCGCCAGCACCCGTTGCCGCTGCACCTTCGCGCGCGTCAAAGCCCGAAGATCGGCCGCGGGCAGCGCTGGCCACCATGAAAAGACGCCGCCGCGGGTGAAATCCGCGCCCGGCCCGCCAGCTACGCTTGGCAGCACCGCTGTACCGCTGCCGGAATTCAGGAGAAGGCAAAGTGGCGTAATCGGGCTGTCGACGCTCGTCGAGAACTCGTGGTAAAATTATTGGTTGAAGTGGGGCAGAGCATCCTCAAACCCACGATATTAGGGAGGGAGACATGCGAAATCTCCGAATTTGGCTGTTGATTGCTGTTCCCCTGATTGCCTTCGCGTGGACGACGCCGGCGTGGGCTCCACGATGTCCAGGATGCACAGTAACCAGCCTTCTGCTCCCCTTGGAAGGAATAGTTAGTACTCCTGGCGACCCATGTGTTCCGACCGGCGAGGATGTCACACTCGCGGGCGAGGTTCATGTGGTAACACAGGCGCGGCCGAACTTCGTCGCGATGATCCACCTGAACATGGCCGGGGTTGAGGGTACAGGGCAAACCAGACGGAACATGTACATTGGCACCGGCGCGGATAGGTTGCTGAACCTACAACCTGGCGACCCCTGTTTTCCGCTACAGGCCAACTTTACTCTCGAAAAGACCGACGGATGCGCCAGCGTGCCGTTGCCCGTGACGGCCAGGCTCTGTCTCGCCGGTGATGGAACCCTGCTATCGAGTTCCACTGTGTCAGTGGGACCGTCCGACTCAAAGTAACGCCGCATCATCGGGATCGGTGCCGTTCAGCCAAACTCACTTGCCGTGAAACAAAAAGCCCCGCATTGCGCGGGGCCGAGTTCCATTGCCGCTCGCGTGGTTGGGACGGCGGCAGGAGAGGAAGATTATTCCGTCGGCCTCAGCGGGCCGTTAACATCCGCTTCCGCCTCCCCACGCTCGGCCCTTAGAAGCTGGTCGAGACCAAGACTGCAGGCCGGCCCCGGCGAGCTCCTTCAGACCGGCGATGATGATATCGAGCAGCTCCTCATCCTCGCCAGTCATCGCGAGCGGACTCTATCTGCCAGAGTAGCACATCGAAAAGAGGCGGCCGGAGTTCTGCAAATCTGTTCGTGCAACTCGGTCGCCTTGTTCCTCAAGCTCCTCGGCCTCTCTCCCTGATCATCGCGACCAACGGATCATTCTCCCCCAAAAAGAGAGCCCCGGCAGCCAAACGGGCCGCCTCGATGTTCCGAGCCCCAGCGATCAGGGTATCAGCGTGCCGTCAACACACGGCGGCCGAGCCCCCGCTAATTGGCAAATTGCCAATAAGGATGCCGCGCCCATCGGGTCGCTTGCAGAGTCGGTAACTTACGATGAACAAGATCCCGTGTCGGCGCGCTCCTTAAGGGGGGCGCGCGGTAGGCAGGGATCTCCGCGGCCATCAGTTCGCAAAGCTGTCGTTCTGTCTTAGAGCCTGACCCAAAAGACTACTTAGCCTAACCGTCGGGCAGCAGAGGGCCGCTTTCGAAACCCAAAACGGGCGCTCAGCCTCGCGGCGGGAACTGGTGTTCATGCCCCCACACCTGCCCTTCGAGATACCCGCCGGGATCGGCTCAATTGGGTGGAGGCCGTGTGAAAAGTCACCACCCTTATGAAAACAAGCAATCCTATTGCTCTTAGGATAAGGTATCCGAAATATTCTCCATGCCATAGCCCGTGCAGCGACAGTAAATTGCTCAATGATTGTCGGAGATCGTCTTTTCACACGGCCTCGGTGGAAAGCGGTCCTTCGTTCCCGGCTATTGGCTGGCCGACATGTGCGAATAACAGCAGTGAAAAAACGCCGTCGCCAGATGAGTCCGGCAACTCACTCGATCACCTCATCGGCGCGGCCCGAGCAGGGAGAGCGGGACCGTGAGACCGAGCGCATTGGTGGTTTCGGGCTTGATCAACTCGACTTTCGTGGATAGCTGGACTGGCAGGTTGCCCTGGCTTTTCGCGATGGAGACGAGAGATCGAGGTTGCGAACCAGGCCTCCGATAGGCCGCTGCGGCGGAATGTCGCAATCTCCTCTCCGATCGACGACCTTACCCGCCCCGCCCACACGCCTCCTCAATGTCTTCAGACATCGCCTTTTTTAACCGTGTGCAACCAAATGTTAACCATATGTGGCGATTTCCGCCAATTTATTGACATTTCCGACAAATTGTGGCAATTTCGGCTTGGCTAGCGATAACGACGCAGTGCGAGTTTCAACCTCGATGGGTGCGTGTCGTTAGCTGCTCGAAGCTCGTTTTGTCGCCTACGGAAAGAAGCATGGGGGCACACGGGCCACGACGCCAAGCGGAGGCATTTGCCGACCAACCAACCTTATAGGGAGGACACCTATGAACATAGGGCCTATGAACGCGAGGACGACAACCGATTTCAACCGGGTTGGTCTGGTTAAACAAAGAACAGCCAAAGAAACGCTTTCCTT
>Ga0306920_100006420_pt1 | contig 15344 bp, 12 predicted proteins | sample flu12Cox44000170_FD_204666 | JGI IMG/M metagenome (GOLD analysis project Ga0306920, IMG submission 204666) | Lab enrichment of tropical soil microbial communities from Luquillo Experimental Forest, Puerto Rico - flux4day.12C.oxic.44.000.170 (v2)... | ecosystem: Environmental > Terrestrial >... | reverse complement strand
CAGCCAGATCTCCAAAGCGCGGCGCCAGATGTCGGTCAGCTTCTTCGTATCATCAGGCGCAACCGCGTAGGCTTCGTCCACCAGCTTGTCGTACTCGGCATTTTTCCAGCGCGAAAAATTTGCCTGATGAGCGCCCGGGACCGCAATCGAAGCACTCTGGTAAAGCCGCATTGTCGCGTAGGGCTCATTGATCGAGCCGCCATGGCCGTAGATTGCGCCGTCGAACTGGCCCTTCTGAAATCGGTCGTCGAAATCGGGCGGCAGCGCCATGCTGGACTGGACGCCGCGGCGCTTCAACATCTCGACCAGTACCGGGCCCATCGCCGGCCCCGAGGCGCCAAAGCCGATGATGTCCACGTAGAGGGGCTTGCCTTCGTCATCGGCCCAGATCCCGTTGCCTCCTTTCTTGAAGCCCTTGGCCGTGAGCAACGCGTCGCCCTTCTTTGGCGCGAATTCGTTGGTATCGTATTTGGTCAGCAAATCCTTTACCGCGTCGAAATAAGGCAGCAGCGGCGGATACGGCGGCATCGGCAATTTCGAAGCGGTATTGGCGCCGAGATAGCCGACCTCGATCAACTGCGGGCGGTCGATATAATAGCTGAGCGCCCAACGCACGTCCTTGTCGTTGAAAGGCGCGCGCTCGTTGTTAACGTAGAGCGAGATCGGCCACCAATCCATATATCCGTAAGGCGATTTCTGGCCGGTGTAGGTGATGACCTTTGGGTTCTGGCGGAATACTGTCGGAAAGGTAGCCGGCTGCATCGCATTGCCGTCATCCATCTGGTTTGTGATCAACGCCTGCGCCGTCTGCTGTTCGCCGGCAAAAGGCAGACTGATGTTGCGCTCGACCGCAGGTAATGGCGCCAGTTTGCGTTCGGCCGCCCACCAAGACGGGCGACGGTCGAACACCTTCTGCTGCGGCGAGGCGTCCGCGACTTGCCACGGGCCGGTCGTGACCGGCCATTTCTTCGTCAAGTCAAAGTGCTTGAAGCTCGTCCAATCCTGTCCCTCAAAGATGTGCTTCGGCACGATGTAGACGCCGATGTCGTATTTGTATGTCATGAAAAAGAAAAAGCGCGGCGCCGGGATCTTGAATTCAATAACCGCCGTATTCGGATCGGTCGCGGTCGCCTTTTCCACCGCCTGCTGCACATCGACCCCCCAGCGCACCTTGGGACCGAGGTCGCGTAACGTGTTGAGGGTGTAGGCTACATCCTCGGCACCGAACGGCTGCCCGTCGCTCCAGCTGATGCCGGAACGGGTCCTGATGGTCAGGCGCTTAAAGTCAGGCGCGAAGTCGTAGCTTTCGGCGAGCCACATATAAGTCTTGTCGGCGAACGCGCTGTAATAGGCGAGGGGCTCGTAAATGAGATTGGGACCGTTCTGGTGATTGGAGCCGATAGCGTAGGGGTTCCACAAATCCCAATCGACCCAGCGGCCCTCACGACCGCCCCAGCACAGGATCAGGGTGCGGTTGCGGGCGACCCCGGGGAGATCCGCGCGGGCGCTCTGCCACGGCAGCAAGGCGCTCACACCGGCGGCGATGCCGGCCTTGATCAGCTCGCGGCGGTCGAGATGAAGAGACGGGGTATTTTCGGACATTTCTGGCCCTCCCTGCTAAGCGCACTCGCGCGACTTCCCGGGTTGTACACTAATCGCTTCAGCGACGGCCAACAGCGATGCCGGCATTCAAAATGGGGATGAACGGCACCGTTATGGCGGCACGCCATACGAACTGTCCGAGAACTCGATGCGGCTTTACTCGAGGGAGGTGCTGGCGGTGCTCAAATCCTGGGGCGCCGCGCCCGCTCGAGTAATCGCAGCAAAATAAGCGCGCTCAACCCGGCTTCACCCAAGGCGCCATCGCATCGGGGTCGAAACGCACCACCGGAATCGACCGCGGGCTCATCACGGCCTCCTGGTTGCTCGGCTTGACCTTGGCAGCGTCGATTTCGACGTTGATTTCGAGAAGCGAGGTGTCGCCCGATCGTCCGAGATTGACGCGCAGCATGTCGCTATTGATTTCGACATAGCGGCCGATGACGTCGAGCAGCTCTTTCTGCAGCGCCGGCAAAAACTCCGGGGCGTTGCGGCTCGCCCGCTCGTGCGCGAGGACGATTTTCAGGCGGTCCCTGGCCACCGCCGCGCTGTTTCGCCGCTCCCGAAAGAGCAGATCGAAGAGACGCATCATCATCAGGCTCTGCCGAACAGCGCGCGGAAGATGCTGCGGCGCTCGGGCTGCACGAATCGCATCTCGCGCTGCTCGCCGACAAAGCGCGCGACAGCATCGAGATAGGCGCGGCCCGCGGGGCTCTCTTGGTCGAACGCGACTGGAGTGCCGGTATTCGAGGCGCGCAACACCGATTCCGATTCGGGAATGACGCCGAGCAGCGGGATAGACAGGATTTCCCTGACGTCCTCGACCGACAGCATCTCGCCCTTTTTGACCCGCTCCAGCGAATAGCGGGTCAACAGCATGTGCACGTCGACCGGTTCGAGATTGTGTTCGGCGCGGCGCGACTTCGAGGCGAGGATGCCGATGATCCGGTCGCTGTCACGAACCGAGGAGACCTCGGGGTTAGTCACGATGATCGCGCTGTCGGCGAAGTAAAGCGCGGTGATGGCGCCATGCTCGATCCCCGCCGGGCTGTCGCACACGATGTAGTCGAAGTTGTCCTTCAACTCTTCGAGCACGCGCTCGACCCCGTCGCGGCTCAGAGCATCCTTGTCGCGGGTTTGCGAAGTCGGAAAGATGTAGAGATTATCGTTGCGTTTGTCTTTGATCAGCGCCTGGTTCAGCTTGGCGTCACCGTTGATGACGTTGATGAAATCGAACACCACCCGCCGTTCGCATCCCATTACCAGATCGAGATTGCGCAACCCCACATCGAAATCGATAACGACCGTGCGCTTGCCGCGCAGGGCGAGGCCCGCGGCGATTGCGGCCGCCGACGTGGTTTTGCCGACGCCCCCCTTGCCCGAAGTGAGCACGATTACCTTTGCCAAAAGATTCCCCCTTTTTCCCCATGGCTCCCACGTCGCGGTCTCCCCGCCGTCCCGAGGGTGCCCCCCAAGATGAGCGTCAATTTCGCTCGATGGTCAACCGGTCATCGACGAGCGCGATCTGCACCGCTAAACCCCGCTGTTCCGGCGGGATTTGATCGCTGACCAGATAGCGCCCGGCAATACTGATGAGCTCCGCCTCCAACCGGCCGCAAAAGATTCGCGCCTCCGTGTCGCCGCTGGCTCCGGCGAGCGCGCGCCCCCGGAGCGCGGCGTAAACATGGATGTTGCCGTCGGCCATGATCTCGGCGCCGGGGCTGACCGGTGCGGTGACAACCAGATCGGCCCCGCGGGCATAGACCTGCGTCCCCGATCGCACCGGCTGCGTTACCAGCTTGGATTTGGCTGCGACCGGGGCGGCCTCGTGATGCGGTGCCGGCACGGCTTCCGTGGGGCGCGGCCGAGCGGTCTGCGTCGCATTCGGCGCAAAGCTGGCGAGACCTGCGGCGGCGGCGGCATCCAACTGAGCCGGCGTGGCATTCTGGACTCCGATCAGGCTCAAGGTATGGCGGCGCAGGATCCGCCTGGCCTCGCCAAATTCCGGCGCTTGCGTGAAATCCTCGGCATCCTTGAGGTCGAGCACGACCGGCGCGTTCAGAAAGAACCGCGGGCTGCGCTGGACCTGCCCGGCGAGTTCGAACTCAAATCCGGGATCGCGCAACATCCCCGCGCGCACCACCATGACGGTGAAGACCGCGCCTTGCACGAGACTACCCGCCATGTGAAACGCTTGCCGAAATTCGCGTGGCGTTTCAGAAGGCCGGCGGATCTCGACGCACGCGATCGAGCGCGTCGGAGCCCGCGATGATGCTGCAGCCGCAGATCGGGCAACGCATGGTCGCGGCGATCTCAGCACGATCGTATTTGATGCCCGCGGCATCGAGGCGCGCAAAGGCGGCCTCGAGGGTCGGGCCGTGGACAGAATCGGCGGCGCATTGGCCGCGATACAGCTTGGCGATCTCGGCGGGCATTTCCTCCCGCGAAAAGCCGTAAGCGTTCTGAGCATAAACCAGCGCGGCCCCGACCGGCGCAACTGCTCCCAGCGCCCGCAACAGCTCGCGCCGGGTCCCCCCTTTTCTCACCTGGCCCTCCATGCGGCTCGACCGCATCGCATTCGACGCCGCAACGCAAGCAAAGTCAATTTGAATGCACCCGATCGAGGATCGGATCGACCGGTATTAGCTCGCTCCGGAGAACAGGCTCATCAGGTCCCTAAAGCCTAATGTCATGCCGGCCAGCGCCGCGCCTACGAGCAAAAGCATCAGCACGACGATGCGCATCCCGGAAGACGGCCGAACCAGAGTGAGCGCCATCAACACGAGGGCACAGCTGACGATTGCGAGCGCCGGGCGTTCAAGCATCGTGGGATACCTCCGGTGCGCCATCATGGCGTCGCGAGGTTTAATTTAGATTTAATGCAGGCCCACGATCGCATCCTCAGAGAGCGTGGGGGGTTGCTATGGCGCCGGCGGCAGCGGTGCCCGCTCGACGGGCCCGCTCGGCAGTGGCGGCGTTTCCGCCCCCGGATTTGATGGAGCGGAGGGCCCGGGCGGTGGACCCGGTGCCATATACGGGTACGGGTAGCCCCAGGTGTAGGGATAGGGATAACCCCATGGATAGTAGCCGTACGGATAATAGTAGCATCCGGAGAGCAAACCGGCGCTCGCGAGCGCGACCAGCGCCCGCCACCGCACTCGTTTATGTTTCATCGCGTCTTCAATCCCGAGAAATTCGGCAGGCGCTTGTCGAGAAACGCACGCACACCCTCGGCAAATTCTTCGGTCGCGGCGCAGGCCGCAAAGCTTTCGGTCTCCCGCTTCAATTGCGCGTCCAGCAGCTGCCCAACCGAGGTTTCGAGTAGCGCTTTGGTGCGTCCATAAGCGTGAGTCGGACCGTTCGCCAGCCGGGTGGCAAGGGCCATCGCTTCGGCTTCGAGCGCTGCCGCCGGAACTACTCGATTGATCAGTCCCAGTTCCAGCGCGCGTCGTGCGTCGAATCGATCGCCGAGAAACATCAGCTCGGCGGCACGCTTCAGGCCGACGATGCGGGGTAATGTCATCGTCATTGCGCCGTCGGGGCTCGTCCCGAGGCGGATGTAGCCCGAGGTGAATACCGTATCTTCGGCCGCGAGCGCCAAATCGGCGGCAAGGACGAGACTGAGCCCGAACCCGGCAGCGGCGCCGTGGACCGCGGCAACGACGGGCTTTGGCATGCGCCGCAAACCGACGAGCAGAGGGTGAAGCCCGTCGACGATCTCATAGAGTACCTTCCCGCGCTCGTCCGGCGAAAGCCCGATAAGCTCGCCAAACATCGTGATATCGCCGCCGGCGCAAAAATGAGTGCCGGCGCCACGCAGCAGCAGGGCTCGAGCGCTGGAATCCTCAGCTCCCTCGGCCACGGCAGCGGCCAGCTCGCCGATCGCCTTACGGTCTACCGCGTTGCGAATCTGCGGACGGTTGAGGATGATCTCAAAGACGGCGCCGCGCCGTTGCGCGATCACAGAAGGCATTTGCTCGACTCCTTGCGCTCGGGTCTATCATCGAGGGCGCTTTGAGGAGACGATACCATGGCCTTCACGATCCTGCGCGGCGGCCGCGTGCTCGACATCTCGGCTGGAACTCTTGAAGCGGCAGATGTTCTGATCGAGAATGACACGATCCGCGAAATCGGCGCCCCCGGGTGTGCGGCTCCGTCGCAGGCGGTCGAGGTCTCGGCGTGCCGCCGGCTGCTCCACCCGGGTCTCGTCAACGCCCATACCCACGGACACGGCAACCTCGCCAAGGGAATGGGCGACCGCTGGACCTTCGAACTGCTGCTCGCTGCAGCGCCGTGGATCACCGGAAATCGGAGCGCCGAGGATAAATACCTGTCGACCCAGCTCGGCGCCGTCGAGATGGTGATGAAAGGCTGCACCGCCTGCTACGACCTTTCCTTCGAATGGCCGTTGCCGACCGCCGAGGGGCTGACGTTGGCAGGCAAGGCCTACGCCGATGTCGGCATGCGTGCCGTCGTTGCGCCGATGGTCGCCGACCGCAGTTTTTACGAGGCGATCCCCGGCCTGACCGAGGCGTTACCGCCGCCGCTCGGAGCGCGCGTCGCTGAACTTCGCCTGCCGCCGGCCGAATCGACGCTGGCGGCGATCCGAGGTGTGCTGCGCGGCTGGTCCTTCGATCGTGACCAAGTCCGCCCCGCGGTGGCGCCGACGATCCCGCATCACTGCTCGGACCGCTTTATCCTCGGCTGCGCCGATTTGGCCCGCGAATTCGGCCTCGGAGTGCACACCCATGTCGCCGAGTCGAAGGTGCAGGCGGTCGCCGGGATGCGGCTCTACGGCCGGACGCCGACCGCGCATCTCGACACGCTCGGCGTGCTCGGACCGCATTTCACGGTCGCTCACGGCGTCTGGCTCGACGAGGAGGACATGGCCCGGCTCGGCGACCACGGCGCCTCGGTCGCGCACAACCCAGGCAGCAATATGCGGCTCGGCAGCGGATTAGCTGATACGAGAACGATGCTCGAGCGGCGGGTCAATCTCGGGATCGGCACCGATGGTGCGAATTGTTCCGATAACCAGAACATGTATGAGGCGATGAGGCTCGCATCCTTCGTCTCGAAGGTGCGAGGACCGGATTGGCAGCGCTGGCTGTCGACCCGCGAGGCGGCATTGGCGGCGACCGAGGGCGGCGCGCGTGCCTTGGGGTTTGGCGATCGCATCGGCCGGCTCGCGCCGGGTTACAAGGCCGACATCGTCATGCTCGATCTCGACCACCCGAATTGGCTGCCGCTAAACGACCCGGTCAACCAGCTTGTCCACACCGAGGACGGCACCGCGGTCGTCAGCGTCATAATCGGCGGGCGCCTGATCGTCGAGAACCGGCGCCTCCTCACCGTCGATCTCGACCGGCTGCGCGACCGCGTCGCGCAAGCGCGAGAGCGGCTTGCCGCGGCCAATGCCGACAATCGGCGGCTTTATGAAGCTCTCGAGCCAGTGGTCGGCAGCTACTGCCCGGGTCTCGCCCGCACCCCGTACCACGTCCATCGCTACGGCGCGCAACTGGAATAGCTCGGAGATCGACTATCTGCGGTCGCGAACCGCGCAATCCGATCCGCTTTATGTTTCCTTTATCCTGCAGGGACATATTTCCCGTCGAAATCTTATTGGGGTCTCGCTTTTTAGTAAGGGTGTCGAAGCGGGTGAGCAATGGGCTCAAGAATGGTGCTTTTGGATGTCGCCAAGGACCGAGATCAATACGAACCACCTTTCCCCCAACGAGTGAACGACGCGATCCATTAGGAGCGCGGGTGGCCACGTCAACTCGTTGCTTCCGAACACAACCGGACGTGCCCGGCTCCCCCGGAACTCGACGTGGCTGCGGGAACAATGGCGCGCCGAATGCTCAACTGGCTGAGAGGTCTCCGGCATTCGAGTGTCGGCGGGGGCCCCGCGGCAGCAAGAGAGCGGGGCACCACGAGGTCGGCAACCGCACATTAGGATGAGACCGATTCAGCGGCGCGATCTCCGCGTTGCTGGTTCATCGAGAGGCGTTCTTCTGCGATGCGGCTGATCGTCGCCTTCGCCTCGGAATTCACCGCCAGAAAGCGCTCGAAGTCTACCTTGCGCAATACGAGCAGCCGGCAATAGGAGAGGGCGACCACGTCAGCCTGCCGGGGTTGACCGGACAACGGCGCCATCTCCCCGAAAAACTCACCGCTGCCGAGCCGGATTCGGCGTCCCGGCAACCGCACCTCGACCGCCCCCGAGGCGATAAAGAAGACGGAATCCCCGCGGTCCCCGGCTCGGATGATGCGCTCGTTTGGCACCGTGAAGCGCGGCCGCAGCAGCTTGGCCACGCGTTCCAACTGCTGGTCCGCGAGGCCAGACAGGAGATCCAGCCTCTCGATTAGCCGATGCGTATCCAAGCCGATTTCGAAACGTGGCCGCGGCTCAGCGGCGGGTATAGCGGCCACGTTCTTGCGAAGCGCGTCGTAGAGTTCTTGCGGGATCAATCCCTCTTCGAACAACGCCTGGTACCGGGCCAACTCTTGCCGCAACGCCGATTGCCGGAGTAGCCGGGCTTCGAGCGCCGTCAGGTAGTCGGGGTATTGCCGACGAAGCGCGTCCAAAGCGTCGCCAACTTCCTCGCGACGTTGATCGATAATTTCTGCGGTGATCTCGGTTAGGCGCGGACCAAAGAACGCGCCCAACCGCTCGCTATTGAATTTGACAAGCCGATCCACCAGCAGACGCGTAATCAACAGCAACTCGACGCGGTCGGCCAGGCGGTCGGATAGAAGACGCTGGATGCCGAAATGGCGGTAGAGGAAATACGCGATGCCGAACGAGAGCGGGAACGAGAGAGCCGTCTCGGCGGCTCTGCGGTAGCCGAGACGGCCTTGGGCGCGTGCACCTTCAACGAGAGCGTCCGCATTCTGCAACAGCACTTGTACGGTGCTCGGAGAGGCAGTTCGGTCAGTGCGGGTTTCGAGCACCAGCACGCGCTCCTGGTTTGCGAGAGCGACGAGAGCGATTGCCAGCCTGTCGTGCGTGCTGAGCCCTTCGGCTTCATCGCGTAGGTCGGCTTCCGCTATCCAGGCGCGATAGGGATCGGTGACATGCTCCACGACGCTTTCCGGGAGCGCGTGGTATTGCGCCATTTGGCGTATCGAGTCACTGACTTCGGCGTAAGCGAGAGCAAGTACACGGTCTCGCAACACCTCATTCCGAGGCGAGAGCCGGTTGAGACCGAGGAGGGTGATAACCGGGCGCAACGTCGTGCCGTTAACAAACAATGTGAAGAGCACAAACCCGGTCGCGAGGGCCGCGATGAAGCGCTGTGTCTCGGGGCCGAGCGCAGTGTTCTCGGTAGCCGCGAGCGCAAGGACCAGGGTCAACGCGCCCCGCAATCCGCCCCACGTGATCGCCAACTTGTACGCGGCGCTGATCGGCTGCGACAATCTGAAGATTTCGAGTGGTTGCGTCAGCGCGAACAGCACCAGCAGGCGCGCGGCGAATGCCGCCAGAATCAGTACAGCGAGTAGAAGCAGCGCGTGGATGCCGATGCCCCCGAGCAGCCGTGGGACGAGGATCGAAGCAAGGACGAACACCAGCGAGCGGGCCCAGAAAGCAATCTGGTTCCAGAGGTCCGCCAGGAATGACCAGTTGTAGGGGACGACGCGCGACCGGCCGAGCGCGCTGATCGTCAACCCGGTTCCGAGTACGGCGACGATGCCCGAGACGTGGAACAGGCGCTCGGCCACAACGAAAACGCCATAGGCGAGAGCAACCGTGAGCGTGGCTTCGGCGAACCGGTCGTCGCGCAACCAATGGATGATCGAAAGCGACAGGCGCCCGGCAAGCAGCCCCAGCAGACCACCGCCGATAAAGGAGAAGAAGAACTCGCACAGCCCGGCGCCTATCGCCGGCTCGCGACCAGACACGACCATCCTGAGCAACACGGTGAACAGCGCAATCGCGGCCGCGTCGTTGAGCAGGGCCTCGCCTTCGACGAGGCGGGTCAACCGAGCGGGCGCGCCAATGTCGCGAAAGATAGAGATGACCGCGGCTGGGTCGGTGGTCGCGACGACGGCGCCGAGCAACAGGCACGCGATGAGCGAAACTCCAGAAACCGGCCAGAGCGCCAACCCGACGACCCCGGTCGTGATCAAAGTCGCGACCACTGCGAGAAGAAGGATCGGCGCCGCATCCTGCAGCATGCGCCGTACGTCCGTGACAATCCCCGCCTCGAACACAAGAAGCGGCAAAAAGACGTAGATGAAACTGGCAGAACTGAACGGCAGCGCGACGAAGATGTCGGCGAACGGATCGGTTTGGGCCGGCCATCCCAGCTGTGACATGACCGCCGGGAAAACCCCCAGACCGACGCCGACGACGGCGAGGAGAACCGGCGGCGGTAGTCTCAAATACGCAGCGAGCGGCTGACAAAGACCGACGACGACCAGCAGCGCGGCAATGACTAGCAGCATGAAAGCGATGTCGAGCATGGCCGACGAGATCAGCTCAACCCAGAAAAAGCCACACGGACCGGATACCGCGCCCTAACCATATCTGATGGTGCGGCCATCTGTCAGGACATCGAGATCAGGAAACTGACCCCGGTCCGCCGCTGTTTCGGCCGCAGCAGACCTGCTGGGTTGCGGCACCGCGTACCCGCTGGCCGCAGTCGCTTTTCCAACGCGAGCCAGCGCAACATATGAGGCGCGAGGTGGCCCGGCTCCGACAGTGCCTATGCCGAACCGCAGCCAGCTCCCGGTAATCCCGTGCTCAAACGGCGATTGCGTTGAGTTCCTTACCGGCGTACTCGGGGACGATGAGCCAGACCCCGACGGCCATCGCGATCATAAAGACCGGTATGGTCAGAAAGGCGAGGGCGAAGGACCCCGTCGCCTGTTGCAGCGCGACGGTGGCGAAGGGCCACAGCACGAACCCGACAAAGAAGCCGACAAACCACACGACGCCGTTGGCGACGCCGCGAATGCGGGTCGGAAAGACCTCGGCGGTCAGCGTCGTGCTGGGTCCCCAGAAGCCGAGGAACCCGAAGCTCCAGGCGAGGCCGAAGACCCAGAGCCACAGGTCGCTCGCCGCATAAACCCACAGCGTCATGAAGACGGCACCCCAGATCAGCAAGGCGATAAAACCGACGCGGCGGCCAACCTTGTCGGCGAGCCAGCCAGCCGCGGCGAGCCCGAAAAAGCCGACGAGGCCCCAGAAAATATAGAAGGTGCTGTATTGCGCCGTTGACCAGTGCTTTTCGGTCGACAGGTAGAGCGGCATCCAGGCGCCGACCGTGCCATAGATGCAGCAGCTGCAGCAGGTGATGAAGGTCGCGACCAAGGTTGCCGGCAGCACGTCCGGCATGAACACCTGGCGGATGCCGACCTTGTCGGCCTTGGTGTACCAGGTCCGGTCATCGGTGCTCAGCGTGCGTCCGGCGGCGAGTGTGGCGGCGATGCGCCGCTTGCGGTCCTGGGTGCGGACCCAGTAGGGCGATTCAGGGCAGGTCGCGCGGACATAGATCGCGAGCAGAGCGATAACGCCCGGTACCATGACCGCCGCGCGCCACCCCCAGGTGCCGGCGACGAGCCCCGTGATCGCACCGGCAAACGAGGCGCCTAAGCACCAGGTGGCGCGGTTGATGCTGATTACCCGGCCGCGCAGATGCGCGGGCCAGGTCTCGGCGACCAGCATCGATCCGAGCGACCATTCGCCGTTGGTCGCAAAGGTCAGCAGCGCACGGGCTCCGACAAAGACCGCAAAGCTCGGCGACAGCGCCACGACCGGCATCATCAGCGAGAACATCGCGATGTTGACGGCAAGCAGCGAGCGGCGGCCGAGCCGGTCGGAGAGCCACGGCCAGAAATAGAGCCCGGTGATGCCGAGGGTGAGCCAGATTTGAAAGCCGGTCCGGTAGGTCGGGACGTCGAGCGCGAACTCCTTGATGATCAGCGGCGAGATCAGCCCGAAGATCACGCCGTCCATGCCGTCGAAGCCCCATCCAAGGCCGTTGGCGAGGGCGATGTGCCAGTGGGTACGGGTGACCTTCGAGCCGTCCGCGACGGCGCGGTAGTTGGCGTATTGCAGGTGCCGCTGCTCGAGCGGACCGATGGTCTCCCCCGCCAAAACACCTGGTCCCGCGGCATCGATCGCGGTGCTCGTCATCCGGGCTCCCCTGCGAATATGGCCAGATATGGCGGTCGGCTTCGGTTATGCCGGCATTGTGCCATGCCACGCTCACCGCCGGAACACACCTGTTATCGCTATAATTTTAGGCCGTGCTCTTCGCGGTGCTAGGCCACTGCCGAAGCGACCCGGCTCCCGTCTCATTGTCGATTTTCAACCACACAAAAAGGAGCGATTTTCCCGAATTCCTTGACGCGGCATCGCCCCGTGGGCTTGAATTAGATATATCGCGAGTTATATCTTATTCCGATGATGAGACATCGACACGGAGACGGTTCAGACCGTCGTTTTGCCCGACCCGATGACCTGGCGGACCGCCGTCACGGGGGGCATCACCGGCACCATCATGGCCATCGCGGCGGCGGCCGCCGCGGCGGTCGATTCTTTGACTATGGGGAGCTAAGGCTTGTCGCTCTCGCGATGATTGCCGAACAACCGCGCCACGGTTACGAGATCATAAAGGGCATCGAAGAGCGCATGGCTGGCAGCTACAGCCCCAGCCCCGGCGTGATTTATCCGACCCTTTCGTGGCTGGAGGACATGGGTTACACCGTGCTCGAAACCGAAAACGGCGCGCGCAAGCGCTATCATATCACGGCGGAGGGGGAGGCGTTTCTGGCCGCCAATCGCGCGGACATCGACGCCCTCTTTTCCCGGATTGATGCAGCAGGCACGGACCGCCCGAAGGGTGTACCGGCACCCGTGGTGCGCGGGATGGAAAATCTGAAGCTGGCCTTACGCCTTCGCCTGCGGAGCGGCCCCGTCGACCAGCGAGCGGCCGAGACCATCGCGGCAGCCCTGGATGCGGCCGCGCAAACGGTCGAGCGTAGCTGATCAACGAGCTGCATCCGCAGCACCCGCCGAGCTACGAAATGCACTGATACCGGCCCGGCTTGCTGTCACAGGCCCGCCCTTCCAGTTGAAAACATCGGCTCGCGTTCACTCTCTAGTGGTGTGAAATCTCAGGGATCGCTCAGTAGCGCGGGCCGGGCCGATTGGGCCGCGGGAATAACCATCTCGCAGGCACTCTCAGCGCCGCTCGATCAGGCAGGCGTCGCCATAGGAGAAGAAACGATAGCCGGCGGCGATTGCATGCATGTAGGCGGCCTTGATGCGGTCGAGCCCGGCGAGTGCGGCAACCAGCATCAAGAGGGTCGAGCGCGGCAGGTGGAAATTGGTCAGCAGCAGGTCGATACCGCGGAAGCGGTAACCGGGCATGATGAACAATCGCGTCTCGCCGGCAAAGGGCCGGACCTCGCCACCCTCCGCGGCGGCGCTCTCGATTAGGCGCAGGCTCGTCGTCCCGACCGCGACGACACGGCCCCCGTCGCGCTTCGCAGTCGCGATGCGTTCGGCGGCCTCGGTAGAGAGTAGTCCCCATTCGGCGTGCATCTTATGGTCACGCGGATCCGCGGCTTTGACCGGCAGGAATGTGCCGGGCCCGACATGGAGGGTAAGCATCGTCCAATCTATGCCGCGCTCGGCGAGTGCCGTGAGCAGGGCAGGGGTGAAATGCAAACCCGCCGTGGGCGCCGCTACCGCACCCTCGGCGCGCGCAAAGATCGTCTGATAATCGTCGCGGTCACGCGGGTCACCGCCGCGCGCGCGCTTGATATAAGGCGGCAGCGGCATCGTGCCGTGGCGGGCGAGCATCTCGTGGAATGCCGCTCTGGCAAGATCGAACCGCAAGCTCACGTCGCCCTCGGCGTGTTTTTCTTCGACTCGGGCAGCAAAGTGTTCGGCGAAAGCGAGGCGATCGCCGGTTCGCAAGCGCCGCGCGCCCCTGGCAAAAGCTCGCCATAAACCGCTGCCGAGGTCGCGGTGGAGGGTGACCTCAACGGCCGCCGCGCCACGGCGCCCGGCAAGCCGAGCCGGGATTACCTTGGTGTCGTTGAAGACGAGGAGATCGCCGGGGCGCAGCAAACTGGGCAGATCCAGGATCTGCCGGTCCTCGAACCGGCCTGACCGTGGAATGAACAATAGGCGAGCGGCGTCGCGCGGCTCGCATGGATGGGCCGCGATCAATTCGCGCGGCAGAGCGAAATCAAAATCGTCGATATGCATCGGAGTGCCCGGCGAAATGGGAGCCCTGGAGGTCCGTCAATCTGCGCCAACAAGCGGCGCGCTTTTTGCTATGATCGCCGGAGTAATTCAAAACGGTGGAGACCAGGATGGCTCACGGGATTACGCGGCGCGAATTTACCGCGGCGGCTGCAGGGGTGGCGACCCTCGCACCGCTGGGGTTGGATAAGAAGGCCAAGGCGGCGGGGACAAAGACGCTGCGGTTTATCCCGCAAACCGATGTGCAGGTGCTCGATCCGATATGGACCACGGCCTATGTCACGCGCAATCACGGCTACATGGTGTTCGACACGCTGTTCGCGATCGACTCGAAGTTCAAGCCGCACCCCCAGATGGTCGAAGGGTTCGAGGTATCACCCGACAACCTCAACTACAGTTTCGTGCTGCGCGACGGGCTCAAATTCCATGACGGGCAGCCGGTGCGCGGCGCCGATTGCACGGCCTCGATCAAGCGCTGGATGGCGCGCGACGCGTTCGGCCAGACAATGGCCACAGTCGTTGCCGACATGAAGGGTGGCGACGACAAGAATTTTTCGATCCATCTCAAAGAGCCGTTTCCGCTGCTGATCGACGGGCTCGCCAAGGTGTCGAGCCTGGCGCCGTTTATCATGCCGGAGCGGCTGGCCAAGACCGATCCCTACCAGCAGGTCACGGAAATGGTCGGGTCGGGACCGTTCAAATTCGTCAAGGAGGAGCACCAGCCGGGCAACCTCGTCGTTTACGTGAAAAACACCGAATACGTTCCGCGCAGCGAGCCCGCCGACTGGGCTTCGGGCGGCAAGGTCGTCAAGGTCGACCGCGTCGAATGGCATGTCGTACCTGATGTCGCGACTAAGGCCGCGGCGATGCAAAGCGGCGAGGATGATTGGTGGGAAAACCCACCGGCGGACCTGTGGCCCGTCCTCGCATCCAATTCCGAAACAACACTGGAGCCGCTGGATCCGCTGGGCCAAACTGGGTGCCTGCGCTTTAATTTCCTCTATCCGCCCTTCGACAACGTCAAGATGCGTCAGGCAGTCATGATGGTGACGAGCCAGCCCGACATCATGACCGCATTCGTCGGCGATCCGAAGAACTGGAAAATGTGCCCGTCGTTCTTTACCTGCGGGACACCGATGGCCAGCGACGTCGGCTCGGCAGCCCTCACCGGCAAACGCGATTTCGATGCCGCCAAAAAACTGATCGCCGAGGCAGGGTACAAAGGCGAAAAGATCATCCTGCTCGATGCGGTCGACCAGCCGCAGATCCATGCCGAGGCGCTGGTCACGACGGAAGCGCTGAAAAAGCTCGACCTCAATGTCGAGTACGTGGCCAGCGACTGGGGTACGGTCGTGACGCGCCGCGCCTCGAAAAAACCCCCTGCCGAGGGCGGCTGGAACATGTTCGAGACCGGCTGGTACGGGACCGACACGCTCGACCCGTCGACCAACGTTATGCTGCGCGCCAATGGCGACAAGGCGTGGTTCGGCTGGCCGAGCGACGAAAAGCTCGAGGAGCTGCG
>Ga0306920_100006418_pt1 | contig 15345 bp, 15 predicted proteins | sample flu12Cox44000170_FD_204666 | JGI IMG/M metagenome (GOLD analysis project Ga0306920, IMG submission 204666) | Lab enrichment of tropical soil microbial communities from Luquillo Experimental Forest, Puerto Rico - flux4day.12C.oxic.44.000.170 (v2)... | ecosystem: Environmental > Terrestrial >... | reverse complement strand
ATCGACGATGCCGACGGCCGGCGCCGATTTTTCTTGCAGCAAGCGGAACGCCTCGTCGAGACAATGACGGTGCCCAAGCGTCGGCATTTGGCCGGTCATCACGTCGCCTACTCTGGCATCCGGGCCGCGCTCCTTGAGCGCGCGGATGACATCGTTGCGCGCCAACAGCCCGAGCGGCCGGCCGAGCCCGTCGACTACCGGGAATTCGCTTTGGCTCGTGCGCAATAGCCTTTCCACCGCGTTGTCGACATGCTCGTCGGGCGTGAGCGTGGCGAAGTCGGTCATCATGGCCGCGGTCACTGGCACGCCTTGCGACATGGCGCGGATCGCGACTAGATGCGCTTCGGCGCTCGCGGCGAGGTAAACAAACCCGGCAATAAAAATCAGCAGCGGATTGCCGAACAGCCCGATAAAGCCGAGCAGGAAGGCTACGGCCTGGCCAACCGTGGCTGCAATCTCGGTGGCGCGCACGTAACCGAATCGCGTCGCCAGCAAAGCGCGCAGCACGCGGCCGCCGTCCATGGGAAAGGCCGGAATCAAATTGAACAGCGCCAAAAACATATTCACGATTGCAAGCCGTTCGGTGAGACCGAGTTTATCGTTTTCGATCGCGCCAAAATGACTGGGATCAAGGCTCGCGCCGGCAAACAAGATCAACACCGCGGCGATCGCCACATTGACCGCGGGGCCGGCTATGGCGATCAGGAATTCTTCGCTTGGCTTTTCCGGGATGCGCTCGAGCCGGGCGACGCCGCCGATCGGCAGTAAGATAACGTCAGGCGTCATCACGCCGAAATAGCGCGCGGTGAAGATATGGCCGAATTCATGAAGCAGAACACAGAGGAACAGCAGCACCATGAATAGCAGCCCGCTCCAGGCCGCTTGCGGTCCTCCCGAAACGTAGCTGACGCCGAAAATCCAGGCGAGAAACAAGAGGAAAGTCACATGGATGCGGATCGCCGTTCCGGCGACCGAGCCGATGTTGAAAGACCAGCCCATGACCTCCTCCCGGATCGAGCGCGGCTTTCGGGCGCGGAACCTTTCGCAGATTGCGCCGTCCTGTACGTTAGGTAAGAATTGATGGGCTATTTGCGAGTGCCGTGCGCCACTTTGCGCCGGCCGAATGGGGCGGCAAGTCTAAGGAGCGCTGCTATGGCGGAAAAACTCTCTGGCGAAACACGCAAAACCGCGCTCGCCCGGCTGAAAGGCTGGCGCGAAGTGGCGGGCCGCGACGCCATCAGCAAAAAATTCGTTTTCAAGGATTTCAGCGAAGCATTCGGATTCATGGCGCGCGCTGCGCTGGTGGCGGAGAAGCTCGATCATCATCCGGAATGGTCGAACGTCTACAAGACCGTGGACGTGACCCTATCGACCCATGATACCGGCGGCCTGACGGAGCTTGATGTCAGGCTGGCCGAGGCCATGGACAAGCTCGCGGGATGAATTCCGCCTTGCGGCTGCCCAGTTTCGCCGCCATTTCATAGGCGGCTGAAGCGAATCTGAGGGAGCCCCCATGTGGTCTTGGCAGGACGCGGTGGCGTGGCCGGATTTCACTGTGCTGGCCCGCCGCATGGCGGACGAGGAAAGCGAGCTGCGCCGAAAATTCTGGCGCAAGGTCAAGCGCGAGGTGGCGAGCGTCCCGTTCCTCGAGGACGTGCTGACCGCGCATTATTGCGCCTTTGATCGTCACACCCCGGTTCACGTCAAGGCTGTTCTCGTCGGGGCGCTGGTTTATTTCGTCATGCCGGACGACCTGGTGCCGGATTATCTACCCATCATCGGCTTTGCCGACGATGCCGCGGTGTTCGGCCTGGCCCTTAAGCTGATGTCCTCGCACATCAAGCCCGAGCATCGCGAGGCGGCGCGCCGCATGGTGGCGCGCTTGCGCGAAGAGTAGGGACGCAGAAGCAAAATCGCTGCTATATACGCAACACGATCTTGCCCATCGCTTTGCGCGTGGCCAGCATGTTAAGCGCCGCCGCGACTTGGGCTAGCGGATAGGCCTCTTGAACATGGGCGCTGAGCTTGCCCTGCGCGCACCAATTGACGATGTCGGCCATCAATTTGCGCTGTGCCTGCGGCTCGCGTTGCGTCCATGTGCCCCATGACACGCCGCGGATGTCGCAGCTTTTAAGGAGCGCGAGGTTGAGGGGAATCTTCGGGATTTCGCCAGCGGCAAAGCCAATCACGAGATAGCGTCCCAGCCATCCCAGTGAGCGCAGCGCCGGCTCGGCATACCGGCCGCCGACCGGGTCATAGACCACGTCGATGCCGCGTTGGCCGCCAAGCCGCCTCAGCGCGCCGCGCAGGTCCTCGCGCTCGTAGTTCACGATTTCGTCGGCCCCACGCGCGCGGACAAAAGCGAGCTTTTCATCTGAAGACGCGCAGGCGATGACGCGCGCGCCCATGATCTTGCCGAGCTCGACAGTGGCGAGGCCGGTGCCACCGGACGCACCGAGCACAACGAGCGACTCGCCGGGCTTGAGTGCGGCGCGTTCGCGCAGCGCGTACAATGTCGTGCCGTAGGTGACGGTCAGCCCCGCGGCGCGCTCGAAATCGAGTTGATCGGGAATTTTGACAAGTCGCTCCGCGCTAATTGCGACGATCTCGCGCGCTGCTCCCCAGCCGCTATACCCGATGACGCGCTCGCCGGGCTTGATGTCCGCAACCGCGCTGCCGACGCTTTCGACCGTTCCGGCGAATTCGGCGCCGGGCGAGAATGGGAACGGCGGTTTATGCTGGTATTTGCCGGAAATGATGAGGGTATCGAAGAAATTGAGTGCGACCGCTTTGACCCGCACGACCGCATCACCCGCGCCGGGGCTTGGTGGCGCGACCTCGGCCAGCGTCAGCGCTTCAGGCGGGCCGAAATGAGTGCACAGGACGGCTTTCATGCGCCGGTCGCTCCTTGGTGGCAAACCCCGCAGCGAACGGGGCCAAAAACTCATAATCGCGAATGTGGTGATCGGAAAGCGCGCGGCGTCGGCCGGCGGGCAGGGTTTCAGGTCCCGGGCGATCTCGGTTCGAATTGGATAAAAATTGAAAGTTTGCTATCAGTGCGGTCTGTGACGACCGTTCGTCACTCGAGGGGGTTGCCGCGCGGGGCATGAGGCGGATGCAGCGATTGCGGATGCGGCGATTGTGGGGGATTGTCCCGTTGCTGCTTGTTGCGGCGGCACTGCCATATGGCGCATGCGCCCAGCAATCGACGCCGGCCAAGCCGAAGCCCAAACCCGACGCGACCGCACCCAAGCCGGCCGCGCCAGCAGCTGCAAAACCGGCCTCGCCAGCGGCCGCCGTTGCCGGCGGCGCGCAGCCGAAACTGCTTGGCCAGTACGGCATGTGGGGTGCTTACACGGCCGCGCCGGGCGGGAAGAAAATATGCTTCGTGCTTGCCAAGCCGAGCTCGTCCGACACCAACCCGCCCAATCGCCCGCGCAATCCGGTCTACATCTTCATTTCCAGCCGACCTGCCGACAAGGTGACCAACGAGGTTTCGCTGGTCGTCGGCTACCCATTCAAGCCAGGCTTCGAAGCGAACGCCCAGATCGGCGCGAATTCGTTCCCGCTCTATACCCAACAGGACGGAGCCTGGATCAAAAACGCCGCCGAAGAGGCCAAAATGGTCGAGGCGATGCGCGGCGGCGATACCGCCGTGGTCAAGGGGCTATCCGCCAAAGGCACGCAATCGACCGATACCTTTGCGCTCAAAGGCATAGCGCAGGCGCTCGACCGCGTCGGGCAGGAATGTAAGTAGTAGGCCGGAGCCATCGGACCTTAAAAACGCCGCTGAAAGCTGGTCGCCTCTTTGATCCCAGAAGCGCCGCGCTCCCCATTTCGGGCCAAGGCCCTATTTATGAGAGGGCCGACCGACCCTGCCATTGGGCCTATTATCTAGCGATGCTGGACCGCGCACGATGAGTTCTATCGCAGCAAGCGACACCGCCATGGTGCCGGGCTTTGTCGAGAAAAGCCCGCTGGAGCGCTATGCCGCACCGGCGCAGCCGTCGCTGGTCGGCATGTCGCGTGAAATGCTGGCGCAGGCGCTGGCCGACGTCGGCGTTCCGGAACACCAGCGCCGGATGCGCGTGCAGCAGATCTGGCACTGGCTCTATGTGCGGGGTGCGCAAGATTTCGCTGCGATGACGACGCTGTCGAAAGAATTGCGCGCCGCCCTGGCGCAGCGCTTCACCCTGGCGCGGCCGCACATTGCCGCCGAACAGATTTCCGTCGATGGCACTCGCAAATGGCTCATTCGTCTGCCGGGCGAGCGCGCCGAAGCGCCGCACGAGGTCGAATGCGTCTACATTCCGGAGACCGATCGCGGCACGCTGTGCATATCGAGCCAGGTCGGCTGCACGCTTAACTGCAGCTTTTGCCATACCGGCACGCAGCGGCTGGTGCGCAACCTCACCGCTGCCGAGATCGCCGCGCAAGTCATCGTTGCGCGCGATCAGCTCGGTGATTGGCTGCCGACGCAGTCGGCCGCGAGCACCCGCGAAGGTCCGGGCGGCGGGCGCGAGCCCGAGAAGCGGCTTGTCTCCAATGTCGTGATGATGGGCATGGGCGAACCGCTCTATAATTTCGAAGCCGTGCGTGACGGGATCAATGTGATCGCCGACGGCGACGGCTTGAGCATTTCCAAGCGCCGGACCACGCTGTCGACGTCGGGCGTGGTGCCGAACATTGCCCGCGCCGGCGCCGAGATCGGCTCGATGCTCGCGGTCTCGCTGCACGCAGTCACCGACGATCTGCGCGACTGTTTGGTGCCGCTCAACCGCAAATACCCGATCGCCGAATTGTTGGAGGCCTGCCGCAATTATACCGGCCTGTCGAACGCCCGCCGCATCACCTTCGAATATGTGATGCTCAAGGGCGTCAACGATTCGCTTGCCGAAGCCCGCGCGCTGGTGCGGCTGCTCAAAGGCATTCCCGCCAAGATCAACCTCATTCCGTTCAATCCCTGGCCCGGGACTCAATACGAGTGCTCCGACTGGGACCAGATCGAAAAATTCTCCGAAGTGGTTTTTGCCGCCGGTTATGCCTCGCCGGTGCGCACGCCGCGTGGCCGCGACATTCTCGCCGCTTGCGGCCAGCTCAAAAGCGCGACTGAAAAACTCTCTGCGCGCGAGCGCCTGGCGCTTCGGGCCATGGCGATGACGGACTGACGGCCGGTTATCCGCCCATGTCTCTCCTCGCTCGCATCGTGATGGCTTTCACCGGTTACGTCCTGGCCTGCTTCGCGGCGTCGCTTGTGCTTACCTTCGGCACGTTCGCGCCGGATTGGAACGAGTTAATGTCGCCGCTCGGTCCGCAGCCTGCGGCCGTACAGTCTGTTGCGCTATGGTCGATCACAGCCATTGCTGCGGTTATGATCTTTGCGGTGAGTTTTCTTCCGGCTTCTTTAGTCATCTTGTTGACCGAAGGCTTAGCGCTGCGCTCGGCTGTGATTTACGGCGTCAGCGGCGGTCTGCTCGCGCTCGCAATGGCCTATGGTCTCGATTTTGCAGGGTATCTTCCTTTGCCCAACGGCGACCTTCACGACAATCGTGAAGTCTTTGCTGCCGCGGGAATTGCCGGCGGACTGGTTTATTGGCTCATTGCCGGGCGCCGCGCCGGCGCGTGGAAGTAAAGCGTGAGCCGCGCCGCGCTCATTGTCGCGCTGAGTATCGGCTTCGTGGCCGGCCTCATTTGCGCCGTCGATCCGCAACTCGATCTCGACCTCGCTGCGATAGGCTTCGACTCGTCCCGCCACATGTTCGTCGTCAATGCACAACCGTGGGTGCAATATACCCGCCAGGCGGCGCGGATTGTGATCACGCTGTTGGCACTGCCGGCGTTTGCGGCCATTGCGTTCAAGCTGATTTGGCCGCAGCGGCCTATGCTGATCCAAGCACGCGCCGCATTCTTCTTGATCGTCACGCTCGCGCTCGGACCCGGGCTTATCACCAATCTTATCCTCAAGGATCATTTGGGCCGGCCGCGTCCGATCGACGTGCAGCAATTTGGCGGCGACGATCATTTCGAGCCATGGTGGGATCCGCGGGGCAATTGCTCGAACAATTGCTCATTTGTGGCAGGCGAACCGTCCGGCGCGTTCTGGACGCTCGCGCCCGCCGCACTGGCGCCGCCGCCCTTGCAAGCGGTCGCCTATGGGGCGGCGCTCACTTTCGGCATCGCCCTCGGCGCATTCCGCATGGCTGCCGGGGCGCACTTTTTCTCCGACGTCGTTTTCTCCGGCGTTCTGATGTACGTCTTGATCTGGGCGATGCACGGCCTGATCTACCGCTGGCCAGCCACCCAGCTCGACGAAAAGGCGGTCGAGGACTGGCTTGCCCGGGCTGGCGAATGGTTAACCGGCGCGGTCCGGCGGCTTTGGAGCCGAGCCAAAAAGGCCTCCTGACGACACGACGCTTGCGCCGAAGCGGCTTGCGCCTATAGTCCGCGCGCGCTTGGGGCTGGCTCAAGCGAAACAGCTTTAGGCATTGTGGTTTTCCCATGCCCGCAGACGGCGTGAACAAAAAAGACGTGCGGAAAGTTGTGCTGGCCTACTCCGGCGGCCTCGACACGTCGATCATTCTCAAATGGCTGCAGATGACTTACGGCTGCGAGGTCGTCACGTTCACGGCCGATCTCGGCCAAGGCGACGAGCTTGAACCGGCGCGGCAGAAAGCGCTGGCGCTCGGCATCAAACCGGCGAACATTTTCATCGAAGATCTGCGCGAAGAATTCGTGCGGGATCATGTGTTCCCGATGTTCCGCGCCAATGCGCTCTATGAGGGCCAATATCTGCTCGGCACCTCGATTGCGCGGCCGCTCATCGCCAAGAAGCAGATCGAGATTGCTGAGAAGGTCGGGGCCGATGCGGTTGCCCATGGCGCGACCGGCAAGGGCAACGATCAGGTGCGCTTCGAACTTGCCTATTACGCGCTCAAACCCGATGTCACGGTTATCGCGCCGTGGCGGGAATGGGATTTCAAGTCGCGCGAGGCGCTCATCACCTTCGCCGAACAGTATCAAATCCCGATCGCCAAGGATAAACGCGGCGAAGCGCCATTTTCGACCGACGCCAATCTCTTGCACACTTCAGCTGAAGGCAAAGTGCTCGAGGATCCGGCGGGCGAAGTTCCGGGCTATGTCTATTCGCGCAGCGAAGATCCCGAAAAGGCGCCGGACCGGCCAGCCTATATCACGATCGATTTCGAGCGCGGCGATCCGGTCGCGGTCGACGGCAAGAAGCTCAAGCCCGCGGAACTATTGGCGACGCTTAACGCGCACGGCCGCACCCACGGCATCGGCCGCGTCGATCTCGTCGAGAACCGGTTCGTCGGCATGAAATCGCGCGGCATGTATGAGACGCCGGGCGGCACGATTCTCTTGGCCGCGCATCGCGGCATCGAATCGATCACGCTCGATCGGGGCGCCGCGCACCTCAAAGACGAGCTGATGCCGAAATATGCCGAATTGGTCTATTACGGCTTCTGGTTCGCGCCGGAGCGCGAAATGCTCCAGGCGGCGATCGACAAAAGCCAGGAATTCGTCACCGGTAGCGTGCGACTGAAGCTCTACAAAGGCAATGTCGGCGTGGTCGGCCGCGAGAGCAAATATTCGCTCTACGACCAGGACCTCGTCACGTTCGAGGACGGCAAGGTCGCCTACGATCAGCGCGATGCCGAAGGCTTCATCCGGCTCAATGCGCTCCGTCTGCGCACGCTGGCGCAGCGCCGGCGTAAGCTGAAATTGTGAGCGTCATTTCCGGCGAGCCAAAGGCGCGAGCCGGGAATCCATAGATACGATCGTTATTTCTTATCGCACGACTGGGACTATGGATTCCGGACTTGCCGCTTGCGGCAATCCGGAATGACCTTCCTACACCTGCCGCTCGACCAGCATGCGCTTGATGTCGGCGATCGCTTTGGCCGGATTAAGGTGCTTCGGACAGGCCTTGGCGCAGTTCATGATGGTATGGCAGCGGTACAGTCGGAACGGGTCTTCCAAATTGTCGAGCCGCTTGCCGGTCGCCTCGTCGCGCGAGTCGATAATAAAGCGCTGCGCCTGAAGGAGCGCCGCTGGGCCGAGGAAGCGTTCGGAATTCCACCAATAACTCGGACACGCCGTGGAACAGCAGGCGCACAGGATGCACTCGTAAAGACCGTCGAGCTTCTGCCGGTCGTCGTGGCTCTGCTTCCATTCTTTCTGCGGGGTCGGTGAGACGGTCTGCAACCAGGGTTGGATAGAAGCGTGCTGGGCGTAGAAATTGGTCAGGTCAGGGACCAGGTCCTTCACCACCGGCATGTGCGGCAACGGGTAGAGGCGAACGACGCCGCTGACCTCGCCCATCGCCTTGGTGCAGGCGAGCGTATTGGTGCCATCGATATTCATCGAGCACGAGCCGCAAATACCCTCGCGGCAAGAGCGGCGGAAGGTCAGCGTGGCATCGACATTGTTTTTGATCCAGATCAGCGCGTCGAGCACCATCGGGCCGCAATCACCGGTGTCGACGTGATAGGTGTCGATGCGCGGGTTGCGGCCGTCCTCCGGATTCCAGCGGTAGATGCGGTATTCGCGCTCCGACTTGGCGCTGACCGGACGCGGCCAAGTCTTACCTTCGGTGATTTTGGAATTCTTTGGCAGCGTGAATTGAACCATAACAACCTCTGTAAGTCCGGCTGACCGAGGGACCCGATCATTAGACGCGCTTCAGTAAACCCGTTTCAGTACACCCTTTTCTTGGGCTCGATATAGGCGACGTCGTTGGTCAACGTGTAAGTGTGCACCGGCCGATAATCGAGCGTGACCTTGCCGCTCGTGATATCGAGCCACGACAAAGTGTGCTTCATCCAGTTTTGATCGTCGCGGTCGGGGAAATCCTCGCGCGCATGCGCGCCGCGGCTCTCGGTACGGTTGACCGCGGAGTCCATGGTCACCACCGCCTGTTCGATCAGGTTGGCGAATTCCAGCGTCTCGACCAGGTCCGAATTCCAGATCAGCGACCGATCGGACACCCGCAGATCGGTTAGTTCGTCAAAGACCTGGTGGATGAGTTTAGAGCCTTCTTCGAGCACTTCGCCGCTGCGGAACACGGCGCAATTGTTCTGCATGACGTACTGCATCTTGTTGCGCAGCTGCGCGGTCGGAGTCCCGCCCGCGGCATGACGGAATTTGTCGAGCCGCGATAGCGGCCGATCGGCCGAGTCCTTCGGCAGTTCGGGATGCTTATCGTTCGGCGTGAGAATTTCGGCGCAACGGTGCGCCGCGGCACGGCCGAATACCACGAGATCGATCAGCGAATTCGATCCCAGCCGGTTGGCACCGTGCACCGAAACGCAAGCCGCCTCGCCAAGCGCCATCATGCCCGGCACGATGTGATCCGGATTGCCGTTTTTCTTGGTCAGTGCCTCGCCGTGATAATTGGTGGCGATACCGCCCATATTGTAATGCACGGTCGGCAGGATCGGCACTGGCTCGTGCGTGAGGTCGACGCCGGCGAAGATCCGCGCCGATTCGGTGATTCCCGGCAGCCGTTCGGCCAGGATCTTCGGATCGAGATGGTCGAGATGCAGGAAGATGTGGTCCTTCTTCGGGCCAACGCCGCGGCCTTCGCGAATCTCGATGGTCATGGCGCGCGAGACCACGTCGCGCGAGGCGAGATCCTTGGCCGAGGGCGCGTAGCGCTCCATAAATCGCTCGCCCTCCGAATTGACGAGATAGGCGCCTTCGCCACGGGCGCCCTCGGTGATGAGCACGCCGGCGCCATAGACGCCGGTCGGATGGAATTGAACGAATTCCATGTCCTGAAGCGGCAAGCCGGCGCGTAGCACCATGGCATTGCCGTCGCCGGTCTGGGTATGCGCGCCGGTGCAGGAGGCATAGGTCCGGCCATAACCGCCGGTGGCGAGGATCGTCATCTGCGCCGAGAAGCGATGGACCGAGCCGTCGTCGAGATTGAGCGCAACGACGCCGCGGCAGCGGCCATCGTCGTCCATGATCAGATCGATGGCGAAATATTCGATAAAGAACTCGGTCGAATGGCGCAGCGCCTGGCCGTACATCGTGTGCAGCATGGCATGGCCGGTGCGGTCGGCGGCGGCGCAAGTACGCTGCGCGGTGCCTTTTCCGTAGTGCGTGGTCATGCCGCCGAACGGCCGCTGGTAGATTTTGCCGTCCTCGCGGCGCGAGAACGGCAGGCCCCAATGTTCGAGTTCATAGACCGCGTCGGGCGCGTTCCGGCACATATATTCAATCGCGTCTTGATCGCCGAGCCAGTCCGAACCCTTGACGGTGTCGTACATGTGCCAGCGCCAGTCGTCCTCGCCCATATTGCCGAGCGCGGCAGCAATGCCGCCTTGCGCCGCGACGGTGTGGGAGCGGGTCGGAAATACCTTGGTGATGCAGGCGGTGCGCAGGCCCGCCTCGCTGCAGCCGACGACCGCGCGCAGGCCCGCGCCGCCGGCGCCGACCACCACGACATCGTAAGTGTGGTCCTCGATCGGATAGGCGCGGCCATTGATGACTGGCGCAGTCCCGCCGTTCTTTCCGTCGTCTGCCATGCGCCGTACGCCCTACAATCCGAATGAAAGCTTCAACACGCCGTAGACCGCGGCGAGTCCAACGGCGATCGTGAAGAACGTATTGGCCATGAGCAAGGTGAGCTTGAGCGAATCCTCATGGACGTAGTCTTCGATGATCACCGCCATCCCGATCCGCATGTGGATGATAACTGACGCGATGAACAACAGCATGATGATGGCGACCGCAGGCGAGCCGAGGATCTGGGCGGCGGCGGCCTGGTTGCGGCCGAGCAGCGCGATCATGATGCACATCGCGGTGATGGTCAGCGGCACATTGGCAACCGCGGTGAGCCGCTGGTGCCAAAAATGCTCGGTGCCCGACTTGGCGGCGCCGCGGCCGAGCGCGCGGCCGAGCGGCGTGCGGATATGGGTGGGCTCGGTCATTATCCGACTCCCATCGTGAGCATGATGAAAATCCACAGCACCACGGTAACCGCGATCGAACCGACGAGATTGGCCGCTGCCAGCCATTCGCGCTCCTTCGGGCCAAAACCACGGCCGGTGTCCCAGATCAGGTGGCGAATGCCGCCGAGCATGTGGTGGATGACGCTCCAGGTGTAGCCGAACAGGATCAGCCGGCCGAACCAGGAGCTGGCGAACCACTGGAACCGGGCATAGCCGTTGGGACTGGCCACCGCGATCAGCCACCAGACCAGCAACAGCATGCCGAAGTAATTGCCGAATCCGGTGATGCGATGTGCAATCGACATCATCATCGTCAGCATCGGCCGGTAGATTTGCAGGTGCGGGGAGAGCGGCCGCTCGGCGCGGGCAGGCTGGTCGAGCGAGCGTGTTTCAGCCATCATAATGATCCGCGTCGTGCACCGCAGGCGCGTCGCCAGTCGGACGCGGCTTGAGCGCAGTTCCTATCGAATTCGCACCGCCCCCGCAACGCACGTGCGCCGAGGTTCTACTATCGCCAAATGCGCACGCTTTCGTCTTTTGCGAAACAATAGGCCTGGATTTTTCAAGTACAAGGGCAAATATTAGAAGCCTGATTTCGTCAAATGCGAAGGAGGGCGGCGCGATGCGTTTCGACCTCGCCGATCTCAGCCTATTCCGCCACGTCGTCGAGGCCGGTAGCATAACCCACGGCGCCGAACGCGCGCATCTTGCGCTCGCCGCCGCCTCAACCCGCATCCGCAACATGGAGGAGGTGCTTGGGGTGCCGCTGCTGACGCGCGGCCGCCAAGGCGTCGCGCCCACCCAAGCCGGCCGCACGCTGCTGCAACATGCCCGCGCCATCCTGCGTCAGTCGGAGCGCCTCCACGAAGATCTCAGCGCGTATGGCGGCGGGCTCGCCGGGCAGATTCGGCTTTTGTCGAACACCAACGCCTTGACCGAATTCCTACCCGAAGCGCTGAGCTCGTTTCTGGCCGGCCATCCGCATGTCAGCGTCGATCTCGAGGAGCGCCTGAGCGATGAGATCGTCGGCTTGATCGCCGAAGGGGTCGCCGATCTCGGTATCGTCGCCGGCACGGTCGATTTCGGCGCGCTCGAAACCTATCCATTTCGCCGCGATCGTTTTGTCCTCGTGGTCGCGCGCGGCCATGCGCTGGCCAAACGGGCCAAGATCGATTTTGAGGAGGTGCTGGAACACGACTTCGTCGGGCTCGACCGCTCAAGCGCGTTGCAGCGTTTTTTGGCGAGCAAGGCCGCGCGCATCGGCCGGCCGTTGCGGCTTCGGGTGCAACTGCGCAGCTTCGACGCGGTGTGCCGGCTGGTCGAATGCAAGGTCGGTATCGGGATCGTGCCGGAAACCACGGCTCGGCGCGTCGCCAAGACCATGGCGATCAAAGCGGTCGCGCTGGCGGATTCGTGGGCGCTGCGCGATCTGACGATTTGCGTGAAAAGCCATGAGGAGTTGCCGATCTATGCACGGCAACTGGTCGAGCATCTACGGCACAGGAGTCAGTGACCAGGTGTCGAGTAATCAGAAAGCGCGCTGATCTTGGTCTGATTACCGATTACCGATTTCCGATTCCTGTTACCTGGGAATGAGCACCCAGTAGTCGAGATCGAGCAGCACCGTCGGGTCGTAGTCGTCGCCGGTTTTGAGCGGAAAATCCGCGCACGGCCGGTCTTTGGTCGCAATCGTGCGCAGCCGCAGCGCGCCGACGTCGGTTCGGCCCGGCAGCTCCGCCTTCGCCAATATGTCCGACCAGGCAAAAACGGTGCCGCCGGCAAATAACGGCGCTACGTGGCGGCCGCCATTGATCGCCGCGACATGAAAGGCATTGGCGAGGCCGTTGAACGACAATGCGCGAGCTAGCGAAATGACGTGCCCGCCATAGATCAGCCGCCGGCCGAAGCGCCCCTTGCCCTCGACGAATTGGTTGAAGTGAATGCGGGCAGTGTTCTGATAGAGCCGCGTGGCGATCTGATGCTCGGCTTCCTCGACAGTCGAGCCATCGACATGATCGATTCGTTCGCCGACCTCATAATCGCCGAAGCGATGTGGGCTGCCCGCGAGCGTAAGGTCATAGGCGGCAAGATCGATCTTCGGACAAGCCTCGCCAAGGAGTTTCGGATCGAGTGTCGTCGGCAGGCGAGGGACGTGGTCACCGGGCGCCGGCGCTGCCTCGTCGCGTTTGCGCACCATCACCCAGCGCACATATTCAAGAACCGGCGCGCTGTCCTGGTTGTAACCGGTGGTGCGTACGTAGACGATGCCGGTTTTGCGGCTCGAGTTCTCCTTTAACCCGATCACTTCAGATTGTGCCGACAGCGTATCGCCCGGATAGACGGGCCTGCGAAAACAGCAATTGGCGTAGCCCAAATTGGCGACAGCGTTGAGCGATATGTCGGGCACCGATTTGCCGAATACGATGTGGAACACGAGCAAATCGTCGATCGGCGCGCGCGGATAACCGATCGCCCGGGCGAAAACGTCAGAGGATTGGACGGCAAAACGGGCCCCGAACAGCCCCATGTAAAGCGCGACATCGCCGGACGTGATCGTCCGCGGGGTGGCGTGGCGAATGACCAGCCCGATGCGAAAGTCCTCGAAAAAATTGCCGGGGCTGTTCTTCGACATGAGCTGACCTCGCCGGCAGCACCGTATTGTTCTGTTCTTAACTGGTCGGAAGCACTTGGGAAAGCGTGACCGCGCACATACTTTATTGACACGAATGTGAGGGGTGTAAGCTCTGCGGTTTTGCTAGAGCTTCGACCACCAAGGCCAGACATTGAAATGACGATCGAAACCGCCTCCCGCTCCATGAGTCCAGGCACCATGGGCCGCTCGATGGGCCCGCACGATGTCACGACTGCAAGTGCCGGCAAGGTGATTCACCCGCGTTGGGTTCGCATCACGCACTGGATCAATGCATTGGCGATGTTCGTCATGATCGGCTCGGGCTGGCAAATCTACAATGCCTCGCCGTTGTTCGGTTTCATCTATTTTCCGCACCAAATTGCGCTTGGCGAGTGGCTCGCCGGCGCGCTGTTGTGGCACTTCGCGGCGATGTGGGTTTTGGTTATCAACGGCGCGGTCTATGTCACGCTCGGCCTGGCGACGGATCGGTTTCGCGGCAAGCTCTTGCCGATCCGGCCGCGCGCCATTCGCGACGACTTCGTCGCGGCGTTACGCGGGCGGCTCTCGCATGACGATCTCACCGTCTACAATTCAGTGCAGCGGCTGCTTTACACCGGCGTCCTTTTAACCGGCGTCGTCATCGTGCTGTCGGGTCTTTCGATCTGGAAGCCGATCCAGTTCAAATATCTCACTGCGCTCTTCGGCGGTTACGATATCGCCCGCTATGTGCACTTCTTCGCCATGGCAGCGATCGTCGCTTTTCTGATAATTCATGTCGTGCTCGCCGTGATCGTGCCAAAGAGCCTGCGCGCTATTATCTTGGGTCGGTAGCGCATGATCCCGAAAAGTGGGAACCGGTTTTCGGATAAGATCATGCGCAAAGAAAGCATCATGATCCCGAAAAGTGGGAACCGGTTTTCGGATAAGATCGTGCGCAAGCAAAACGCTAGGGACGGATGGTGACTCGATCTTGTCCGGTCGCGCTTAAGATGTGAGGAAAGCTTCGATGTCCCGCCAGCGCAAAGCACCGCCCGGTGTCGATGCCAAACTCCTGATCAAGGATGCGGCCAAATTACTGCCGCAGCCGTCGCGCCGCCTGTTTCTGCGCGGGGCCGCCAGCCTGGGCTCGCTGGCGATGCTCACTGGCTGCGACATTATCGATGGCCCGACCGCCGAAAACGCGTTGCGGGTGGTGTCGCGGTTCAACGACCGTGTGCAGGCGCTTTTGTTCAGCGAGACGACGCTTGCGCCCGAATATCGGGAAAGCGCGATCACGCGGCCATTTCCGTTTAACGGCTATTATTCCGTCGACGAAGCGCCGGATATCGATGGCGAGACCTGGCGGCTCGAAATCGGCGGCCTGGTCGACAACAAGAAACCGTGGACGCTTGCCGAACTCAACGGTCTGCCCGAAGTCTCGCAAATCACCCGCCACGTTTGCGTCGAGGGCTGGAGCGCGATCGGCTCATGGCAGGGTGTTCGATTGTCCGATTTCCTCAAGCTGATCGGCGCCGATCTAAGGGCCAAATATGTCTGGTTCCAGTGCGCCGAGGGCTACTCCAACACCATCGACATGCCGACGGCCTTGCATCCGCAAACGCAATTGACGCTAAAATTCGATCACCAGACGCTGCCGACCATTTACGGCTTCCCCGTCAAGATCCGCATTCCGACCAAGCTTGGCTTTAAAAATCCAAAATACGTGACCGCGATGTGGGTTCAGAACAACGACGCCGG
>Ga0306920_100006417_pt1 | contig 15345 bp, 20 predicted proteins | sample flu12Cox44000170_FD_204666 | JGI IMG/M metagenome (GOLD analysis project Ga0306920, IMG submission 204666) | Lab enrichment of tropical soil microbial communities from Luquillo Experimental Forest, Puerto Rico - flux4day.12C.oxic.44.000.170 (v2)... | ecosystem: Environmental > Terrestrial >... | reverse complement strand
CTCGTGTTCGAACTGATGTTGATGATGCTTCCGCCCGTTTCAGGAAAATACTTCACAGCTTCCTGAACAGTAAGAATCGGCGCGAGCACGTTTAGGTTGAATTCCCGGTGAAACGCTTCCTCGATGACTACATCGATCGGACCGAAATCGTAGCGTCCGGCGTTGTTCACCAGCACGCTTGGCGGACCGAAGACTTTCGTGGTCTCGCGGAACAGCCGTTCTACGTCTGCCGCGATTGAGACATCTGCGTGGATCGCAACTGCACGGCCGCCTTTTCGAGTGATTTCCGCGCCTGTGTGCTCCGCTCCCTCCTTGTTGGAGGAATAGTTCACCGCTACCGCCGCTCCTAATGCTCCTAGACACTTAGCTAGCGCGCCCCCAATCCCAGAGGACGCGCCGGTCACGATGGCTACCTTGCCCGTTAGACTCATCATGGATGTCCTTTCGCGGCTGGCCAAAGAGTTGTATGTCGCGAGACGTCAGGGTGACGCGAAAAGCCACGGGTGGGCATTGAGGCGAGTCAATTTCCGCATCGCGGCCCGTCAATCTGTGCTCGAGCCGCTCGATTTGACGGTGGTCGCAGAGCAGCGGACTTGATCCAACTCATGGCCTTGCGCGTTGCGCTGAGCGACGCTGCGCCGAAGTCGCGCCGCCTTCGTGTTGCCGAGCCGCACAGGAGGCGGCAAACGGAACGCCATACGGTCTGACGAGTGATTGGTGCACACGGTACGAAGACGGGTCGAGCGTGGATCCACTGGTCTTTTTCATACAGTAACTATGGAGCCAACGATGATCAGCGATGCAGTACTGAAACAAGACGTCGAGGAGGAGCTCGCGTGGCGCCCCGAGATTGATTCCGACCACATCGGGATCGCCGCCCACAACGGGATAGTGACACTGAAAGGCTACGTGCCGACTTACGTGCAAAAGCATGCGGCCGAGGCGGCTGTCAAGCGTGTAGCGGGGGTTCGGGGCGTTGTCGAAAGTCTCCAGGTCTACCTGGCTGGTTCCAACCCAACTGAGGATGAGGAGCTTGCGAGACGTGCCACAAATTCACTGGACTGGGATGCACTGGTTCCCAGGCAGACCGTCAAGGTGACGGTGGAAGGCGGGTGGGTGATCCTTTCCGGTGAGGTATCGTGCCAGTATCAGAAGAACGCGGCCGAGAACGCGGTGCGCAAACTGTGCGGCGTCGTATTAGTCATCAACAACGTTACGATCAAGCGTCAGCCGCAGCCTACTGACATCAAACAGCGTATTGAGAAGGCGCTGGAGAGAAGTGCGGAGCTTGATGGCAAGTCCATCCGGGTTGCCGTAGCGGACGGGACAGTTACCCTGGAAGGCACTGTCGACTCTTGCGCGGCTCGCGATCAAGCCGAGCGGGCAGTCTGGGCCGCGCCTGGTGTCATTGAGGTGCGCGACGACCTTCGGGTGGTGCTCTGATGGATCGCTCATAGAGCCGTGCGCTTGGCGTTGACATCTGTCCATTGCCGATGTGGCTGAAGCCAGCATCGGTGCTCAGGAGGCAACGTATACATGAGCGCAAATTACGGCGCACCAGGCAGCACGCCAGCTCACCGTCATGCCGGAAGCGTCCTTGCGTACGTACTTTCCGAACAAATTCGCTCGAAGAATTCCGCGACTGGGCCAGTGCGGGTCTATCGCGCCGGGGAGACCTTCTTGGAGCCCCCCGGCAGCACTCACCTGGTGAGTGCAAACGCGAGTGACACAGAGCGTGCGAGCCTCCTTGCGGTCTTCGTTGGACGACCACGCACAGTTGACTCAACCTGCTCACTGATCGCCTAGCGGGCCCTCGACCGGCCTTGTTATTCGCCGGCAGATTCTTCTTTAACTGCTGGTTGCAGCGGCCCATCATAGACCGGCTTATCACACGGAGTGGACATGAGGTTCGTGATCGTGTTCATGCTTGCTGCCACCGCCGACTTCCTCTGGGCAGGCTACATCTCAGGGGTCTCGGGCAAGCAGGCCGGTCGCGCTGCTGCCTGGTCAACGGCAATTACCATCGTAAGTGGGGTGATCGCGATCAGCTACGTGCGCGCCCTGGTACTGTTGGTTTCGCTCGTAGCGGGATCGTTTGTCGGCACCTACCTCTCTGTGGTGAGCGAGAATGGCAGGGCGATTCGACACCCTTCGTGGTTAATTCGGCCAATAATGCGTGGGCGGTCACCGTGCAGCGCGGTCAGAAACAGCGCGTTGCCGCGTGCGGTGGTCGTTTCGCTTAAAGTCCAGTCGAACGCACCGACCCAGCAGGGCGGCAGTCAGCCGCCAATCAATAAGAGTCAGGTGAGCAGAACTCTCTATGGACGAGCAAAAGAATGAGCAGCGTTACCGCTCGTTCACGCTCTCGGGCGGGCGGCTCCCCAAGGCGATAACACCGGAGGCGGCTTCGACCACACGCCAGTCTCGCCGTGCACTTTATGCTTTCAACGCAGCGAGTTTCTCCTGCATCGCCGACGGAATGAATCGCAGGTAAGCCTTTTCACTCATCACAAGACTCGCCCCGTCTGTGCCGCCACCGTCAGCGGATCGACTCCGTATATCTGAAGAAGCTCGCTGATACGAGCGTGGCGAAAGCTGTGATCGGCGAACTGAACCTCAATCGGCTGGATGCCGTGACCCCAAACCAGCAGTCAGGCAACGAGGGCGTTTGAGTACTGACGACCGGATATTCAGTTGCGTCACGAAATCGATAAAGGCGCGGACCTTGAGAGGCAAGTACTGGCGGCTGACGTAAACAAGATACAGCGTCAGCTTCTCCAGCGGATAGCACATGAGTACCGGCGTCAAGACTCCCTTCAACTTCGGTTCATCGAAGAGGATGTCGGGCAAAGCCGCAAGACCGATACCGGCGGCGACGGCGTGTGCCACGCCACTGATCGACCGATAGCGCAGGACCACGCGAAGCGGAACCTCAAATTTTCCGTTCGGGCGCGAGAAGGTCATGACATCGAGATTACCCACCGCTACGAAATCGTGCTGGGCCAGCTCATCGGGCGACTTGGGGGCGCCGTGACGCTCCAGATATTCGCGTGAGGCCGCGATGTGGAAGGATACAGGCCGTACTGGCCGCGCGATGAGGCCCGGCGCGAGCGATCTGTCACGTGCCACCCACATGGCGAGATCGTAACCTTCCCCAACGAGATCAACGTGGCGGTCTTCGAATGACACATCGACCACGATCTGCGGGTACGTGTGACGAAACTCAGCGAGCTTATCTGCTAGGAGTTGCCGCGCGAACCAGCTCGGACACGCGACTCGCAAGGTCCCGCGGGGTACCGTGTCGAGAGACCCGAGTTCCAGCTCGGTGGCTTCTAGGTCATCCAAGATGGTCTTGCAACGATCGAAGTACACGCTGCCGGACTCCGTCAGGCTGAGCGAGCGGCTATTGCGATACAGGAGCCGGACCCCGAGTCGCTTTTCCAGGTAGGCCACGTGCCTGCTGACCATCGCCGTGGAAAGGTCCATACGCTCGGCCGCGGCCACGAAGCTGCCCGACGCGACGACCTGCCGGAAGATCTTGATGCTGGTCAGCGTATCCATAGTTGCAGTTCAGGGTGGCGGCCGGGTGGTTTGAATACCTTAGCCAGTGGTTGCGAGCTGCAATACGGGCCCAAAGCTGCAAGGGCCTTCAAGTCCACCAGCAGACCAGTTATCTCATCACCAACAAGCGGGATCGCGAGGAAAGTTGTTCTTGCTCATCCATTTGAGGCCGGGTTAGTACCCGAAGCAGCCGGTTGCGTGAGGCTGATGTCATGGAGGCCATGTCGCTGAGTCCGGCGGTAGCCAAGATGAGCGATGTCGGGTGGAAAGAACATTGCCCAGTTCCATTCGAGGAAAAGACGCGTCTTACGCGCTAGTGTGGGAATTCTCAACAGTGACAGCCCGCGCCACATGAGCCAGGCAATAAACCCGGACAGTCTTAGTCCCAAGACTTCTGCCACCGCGCTGTTGTGTCCAATCGATGACAGCTGACCTTTGGGACGGAAGCGGAACGGCTTCGTCAGCTCGCCCGCCAGATGGGCCAGGATGTTCGCGGCAAGCTGATCAGCTTGTGCCTCAGCGAACTGGGCGGTGGGCGCACACACCCTGCCATCGAGTGCGTTGATGACCGCGGCACAGTCGCCCGCGGCCCACACGCCCTCCACGCCGGGCACGGACATGTCCGGGTTGACCACCAGCCTGCCGCGGCTCTTGATCGCGGGAATGGATTCGAGCAGCGAGTTAGGCTGCGTACCGATCGTGCAGATGACCGTGCCGCCGGCGAGAATCTCCCCCGATTCAAGAAGCACGTGACGATCGGTGACACGCACGGCTTGGGCACCGAGACGCACGTCGACGCCACGACGGCGCATTTTGCGCAGCGTAAACTCGCCCAGCCTGACAGACAGTTCTGGCAGCAGTCGGTCACCGCTGTGCAGCAGGACAATGCGCAGGTCTTCGCAGCTGATCCGTCGGTAGTACTTGAGGCTGGCGTACAGGAAGTCCACGAGCTCGCCGGCGGTCTCTACGCCGCTGAACCCGCCACCCACCACGATAAAGCTGGTCAGCCAGCGCCGATGATCGGGATCGGGCTGGAGCTCAGCCTGCTCGAGCCGCGCGATGATGTGATTGCGCAGGAACAAGGCGTCACCCAATGTTTTGAGCGGCAGAGCGTTCTGGCGCATGCCTTTGACTACGTCGAGATTTGCGTTGGTGCCGCAGGTGAGCACCAGCTGATCGTAGCGGAGTACGCCCGGGCCCTCACCAAGGTAGTAAATCAGCCGCGCGGCGCTATCGATCTCGCTGACCGGGGCCATGCACACCTGGCTGCCATGAATCATTTGACGGTGTGGCGCGATCACATGACTTGGCATGATCGACGCGCCGACCACCTCGGGCAGTAGCGGGTTGTAGGTTATGAAGTTCTCCTGGCTGATGAGCGTCAAGGTCCAGCCTGGGGGCAGCCGGTGCTGGAGTTTCCTGGCAGTCCGCGTTCCGGCAAATCCTCCCCCGACAATTACAAGGTTCCTGGACACGTCTGTCTCTCCCCAATTCCTGGGCTATGCGCCGCACGCAATGCCTCCGTTATGAGACAGCCATCCGGAAGTCTCATCGGGAAACGACTCGTTTATGATTTCCTCCTCTCCTCCGGAACCGGGTGGCAAGCCAGTTATCGACGGCCAGCGGTCCGGAACCCGCCAGGAGGAGGGTCAGCAGGCACGCCAGATAGAGCAGATCGGTCTCATACCCCGGTGGGCCGAATTTCGGTCCATCTGCCGTGACGGCTATCAGCTTGATCGACGTGAAGCCGAAAGGCAGGTGCACCGTGAATATCGCCACCAATAGGACCGCTATCATGGGAGCGCTGGCCCAGGGAACGAATGCGCCGAGCAGAACGGCCAGACCTCCGAACAACTCCACGAAAATGGTCAGCCAGGCCATGAAGTGCGGCGCGGGCGTGCCGATGGCGTGGACAATCTCCACGAAGCGCTCGGGCCCTTTCTCCAACTTGGCGAGGCCGTGGGCAAAGAAGCCGTAGCCCACGATCAATCTCAGCGGGATCGGTGCCCAGCGAGCGAGATTCCAGCGTGATATCAGCGCCTGGAACCCAGATGAGTTCATCGCCAATTCGGGCTGTGTCTTCACGGTGAACATCACCACGCTCCTTGGAAAATCAGCTCATTTAAAATCGACTAATACGAAGGTATTCGCTGATCCGCGGCCTTTGGTTACGGGATGCGGGCGTGTTCTAGCTGTTGGCGCGCATTGAGCTCCGTCGTAACGCCGATCCGACGAGGGCTCCTAACGCGCCGCTGACCGGCACCACGAGCGTGTGCCACACGAGCAAGTGCAGCGCCTCGAAGTTCGTGCAGTGGAGCTCCAGCATGGTGAGTCCGGCGAGCCCAGCGAATGTGCCCGCGATGAGTCCGGCGGAGACTGAATCGACCGCGTAGCCGCGGCAGAGCAGCCACCAGGCGAGGAGCGCGGCCGGGACGGCGTGCAGCAGCGCCTTCACCAGGCAGGTCAGGCCCGACGACAGGAAGTGATGCGTTTGGTAGTCGTGGAAGAGCAGCGCGAACACCGCAAGGAGGGCGACGCTCGACACCGCCAGGATCGCGCCTGAAGGAACGTGTCGGCTCCCAGGGATCCATTCACGCACCACCTGCGCCGCCGCCACACCCAGAAGCAGGCCGAGCGCGCCGAAGATCAGCACCCGCGCCGCGATACTCTGCGCCTCGACCCCCTGGAATCCCGCGCGGGCCGCGCCGACGAACGCAACGGCTGCGCCGATCAGGACCGCTCCGAGCGTCAGCACCCAGGTTGGCGCCAATGGCCGCACCGGCTGCACGGAGGGCTCGACGGAGTCCGCGATGCGCTTCAGAAGGCCCGTCGGCACAGCGCATGGAACGTGAGCTGTTTTATCGACCATCTCGTCAATCTCAGTGTCTTTCACGACACCACTCCGGTTGGGCGTTTTCTCAACTCCACGAGGCTTATCGTTTGTCGCAGCTTCTCGTAGGCCCGGTGCACCTTCTGCTTGACGGATCCCACACTGCAGGATGTGGCTTGCGCCACTTCCTCGAGCGACATCCCCGCGACCTTCAACATCTCGAGCACCTCACGTTGGCCGTCCGAGAGCGGCGCCAGGAGCTCCTCCAAATCCTCCGCCTGCGTGGGTTCAGCGACCGGCGTATCGAAGAGGTCCTCCAGAGGCTGCTCCCGGACCGCGGTGCGGAGCGCCTTGCGGTAGTGATCCACACGCACGCGCTGCGCAATCGCATAGACCCATGGCAGCAATGGCCGTCCAGGCTGGTAGGTATGCCGCACCCGGTGGATACGCAGCCACGTCTCCTGCAGAAGGTCATCGGCATCCGCCCGGCTCGCAGACTGCAGCTGGAAAAAACGGTGCAACCGCGGACTTACGCGATCGATGAGCGCTCTGGCCGCGGCGAAATCGCCCGCCTGGTAGCGGTTCATCAGTACCTCGGGATTACCGTCCACATCCACACCAATTCGCTGCGCGCCGGAAGAGAGTTACGTCGCCGGCTTTACTGCTTGCTGGCACGCCGGCATTCACCGCAAGGTGCAACTTGCGAGCGCACCGCCGCGAATCTCCATCGCTAACACGCCTCTGTTCAAGCTGGAATCGCGCGCCGTCCTTGTCCCGCCTCCGTTGCCGACCGGCGGTGCCGGAGGCGGGAGGACGTGAATCTCAGGGATCCTTCGGCGGCCCAGATCGCCGCCGACGACCGACCGACGCCGGAGTCGAGACATTTGGGCCGCAAGACCCGGTGACGGCGGACCAGTCACGTCGGCGAGTGTCATGATCCGCTGATGCCATTCAACCAGCGCTCACACGTTTAGCGGCTAAATCAATAGCCGGTAGGAGGCTGTGGAGCGGGCGGAGCAGGCGGAGCCGTCGGAGCAGGCGGTGAACTTGACGCATTGACATCGACACGTCCGTATTCTCCATTCACATAGCCGTTCGTCCCAGCCGCGTAGAACAGGGTATTGTGCGGTTGGTTCATAGCATCATTGCCGAAGGCGATCCCCCACAGCCCGGGGACCGAGAAGGCCGCGCCGGTCCCATCGGCCACGGCGGCCACAAAAGCTCCGCTCGAGGGATCGAAGCCATTGATCTTGCCATCGCCCAGATTGCCAACCAGCAGCATGTTGCTGAGGGAGCCAAAGTCCTTGGGAGCCAGTGCCACCCCCCAGGGTGCATTCAGCTGTGCGCCAGTGGAGACCAGGCGTTTGACGAACTTGCCTGTGGCGTCATAAACGTCAATGAGGCCGAGGCCGGCGCCAATATTGTTGGCGCTGCTGCCAGATCCAGCTTGCTGCGCATACGTAACGTACAGCTGCCAGCTGCCACCAGAACCATTCTGGATTGCCTGGATGCCAAATGGTGCATATCCGGCAGGCAGCTGCGGGTCCGTGAAGGGAAACGCGGCTGCCGGTTGCTTGGCGAAGGTCACATCGAACACATCGATCTTGTTGTTCTTGAAATCGCTGGCATACAGGAAATCGGCGGTACCGTTGTTAGCGACGGCCAAGCCTGTGTATGCAGCGCCAACCTTATCCGTGTACGCGACGATGGCGTTGTTCGGATCGACGCCTTTCGACCAACCGGCAATCATGCCCGCTTCACCCGAAAAGATGAATGCGGCGGCACCCGACTTGCCGCCCGCGCTCACCACGAATTCGTTATTGTTACCGTTGGAGACGATTCCGGTGGGATTGAAGTTACCACTTGTTTGACTGGACGGCAGCTTTACCACCAATGCGTTCATCTTGCCGTCGCCGTCGTAAATAGTGGACGTCTGCGTGCCGTTATTCGCCGTCCACACCGGTTTGTTTGGCGCAATGACGATACCCCAAGGGTTCACCAGATTGGGGTCGGTCGTCGTCGCGCTCGTACCGGCATGGTCGGCGACGAGACTCTTGAACGAGTAGCCGGCATTGGTCGGCGGCGACGCCGGCGGCGGAGGGGTGGACGCAGGGGCGGACGGCGTCGTGGAGTATCCGTTCCCGCCGCCGCCCCCGCCGCACGCGGCGAGCGCAAGGGTCGCTAGGGTAAGGAACAGAGCCGGCGCTTTGCGCGCGCTGCTTGTACGATTCAACTCAACAAGTCTCGTAGTCATTCGTGACATGCCTCGGTTCAGTGGCGCCGAAGATCGGCGATTAGCTCGAAATGAACTCACTCAGCGGGAGTGAGTGTCGCGCCGCGAGAGTTGGTTCGATGGATCATTCCCCGGCTCTCCCCGGGTGGCGGCACCAATCCGTGCGTAGGGCGGCCCCTGTTATCGTTGGGGTTGCCGACAACTCCGTCGAGTTGATGACTGCGCCTGGCCCTCCCGCTATGGAGGCCCTGCAACTCTCCCAGAGGAGGGAGGGAGAAGGGCGTGCAGCGCGCGGACGGAGCACATGGCGGGTTCGTTCCCGGAGCGTGAGGCGACGGCGAAATTTTTGTTTTCAATCAAGATGATCAGTTTCGTGGCTGAATGCCCAGCAAAGCAGTGTCCCAAGCTGGTAGCTAAACCGATGACGAGAGTCCACGACGCACACGGAACCTGAAGAAAACCACCCACTCCAATCGGAACCACAAAGGAGGTGGCTCATGATGCACAGGAAACGGATCCATGCGCTCGGGCGCACGTCGGTCGTGGTGTCCATCGGAATGGCGCTCAGTGCTTGCACTGCGAGCAAGTACCCTGCGCCGACCGGCTGTTCCCCAATTCTCCAACGCGACAGCCGCATCCTGATTCAGGCGCCGCCCTTCCCGAGGTCATCATGACCGCGCCATGTTTGCGTTTACTGGGTGTCGCAGAGAAAGGTTCGTCACGATCGCCCGCGAAGCGGGGCTGCTGACGAACGGGCTGTGCAGGCAGACCAATTCAAGCTCCCCCACTCCGATAACCCCCTCGTACGTTGCCGCCGAAGTCGTAATTGGCTCACCTACGCCGAGTGGGCTTGCAGAACGCATACGACGAGCTTTTCTCGCACTACTTGCGAGTGCCCGTCCGAAGAGATGAAGAGATCAGGAGACGGCCCACGAGATGCTGGTCTCGTCGGCTTGCGAACCTATTAATCTGATCGCAACATCTGCCGCGGGGCTTTTTTTCATGTCCGCCGGGGCGAGCGCTCTTGGTGGGGCGCTCGGCATGGCCAGTGGCATCTTTATCGTTCCCATTCTAACAGTCGTCGCAGGCATGGACGTTCGCGTTGCAATCGGTGCCAGTCTCATATCTGTCATCGCCTGCTCTTGTGGAAGTGCCGCGTCTCTTTTCAAGCAGCGTCTGACAAACGTCCGATTGGCAATCGTATTAGAGGTCGCGACGACGCTCGGAGCAGCGAGTGGCGTGCTGCTCTCGGGTGCGGTTCCGGTCCCGGTTCTATATGCGATATTCTCTGCAGTACTTCTCGTCTCCGCGTGGCAGATGCTGACGCGGAGAGGAAGCGCGCCCCCGGCGCGGTATCTCAGCGGACCGGCGCAGGGTTGGGTACGCCGGCTGGACTCTGTGTATCCGGAGCACGCGCTCGGCGGCGACGTCGCCTACAAAGTGGAGCACCTGCCGGCGGGTCTCGCTCTGATGTACGGCGCCGGGCTGCTTTCCGCCCTTCTGGGGATTGGCAGTGGGGTCCTCAAAATTCCAGCGATGGACACGGCGCTGCGTTTGCCAATCAAGGTTTCGTCGGCCACGTCGAACTTCATGATAGGCGTGACGGCCGCCGCGAGCGCCGGCGCTTATTTGATGCGCGGCGAAATTGTCCCGACGATCGCGGGCCCGGTGGCACTAGGCTCAGTTGTCGGAGCCATTTTGGGCGCGCGCCTACTTGCGTTCATCTCGCCAAAGTGGCTCCGCATGGTATTTGTGGCGGTGCTGCTAGTGTTGGCAGTCGAGATGGCCGGCGCAGCGGCGGGTATTCGTGGAGGATTTTCGTCATGACAATCTCGACGGATGGTATTCCCGATAGGCTGAATAGCCGGTTGGCGTGGCTCCTTGGTTTCGGAAGTTGGTTGTCGTGCACCCTGATCGGGTGCGGGATGTTGGCGCCGGCTGTTGGGATGACTACGCCACAGACCGCCGAGAAACTCGTGTCGGCCGGAATCGTTCTGTTGATTGCGCTGCCGACAATGCGCGTTGCGACGATGAGCGCGTGGTTTCTTATTCATCGCGATTTCGACTTTGCGCTAATTTCAGCGGCTGTTCTCGCCATCATCATCGCTTCGACGCTTTCTGGCGCCGTGGCGGCTTGATAGCTACGCGTTTCTGTGCCTTACATGAAGCAGGCCGCAGTCGAAGGAACGACGCCCGACCGCGCCAGCGACGAAGTCGCAACGCTCTGATTACGCTCCATGCTCTAACCGACGTGGATGACGGCGAATGCCACGCTGTCAACGCGCCCGGCGCGCTACGAATTCCCCGGACCCGACGCTGCATTTTTTTCGACCTGCGGTGAGCACAGCGATGCGCTTAACGGAAGATCTCAAGACCCTTGACGTAGGGACATCATGACGTCATTATCTATCTGTCGATGCGGGCTGACGCTCGAGCGTGTGCTGAGCGGTTTCGCTATTGAGGCGAGGTTTCTCGGTTGCCGTGCAATGGGCTGTCTGTTGAGCGGCAGCACACCGACCGGCCTGGCGCACCTGAGAACATCAGCAGCAACCTGCGTCAGCGAGTCGCCAGAGAGAGTAGAGAGAGCAGAGTATGGATGAATGGTTCAATGTTGCCGAGAAAGGTGCGGGATCGTATTGGCCACTCGCGATACTAAGATGGGTAATGGTCCTTATTTTCATTTCGTTCGGCATTCAAAAGTTTACGCCTCAGTCGGCACACGGTATCGCCCAGTACATAACCAACAGTCCATTCGTTTCTTGGCTATCTACATTCGGCCTGAGAGGCGAAGCGTATGTTCTTGGCATAACTGAACTGACGACGGCGGCGTTGCTTGCCGCGGGGGCATTTATTCCGATTTTATCGGCGCTCGGCTCGCTGATGGGCGTCGGGACTTTCCTTATCACCTGGTCATTTTTCTTTACGACCCCAGGTGTCGTGAAATGGAGTCTGTCTACGGACCCCATCGCATGGAATCTCACAGGGGAGTTTCTCTACAAGGATATCGTCCTCCTTTGTGTCTGCTTGGTTCTATTCCTCGCGTCTCTGCCGAAAGCATTCATTAGGCTCCGGACGCACTGATTGCCTATGACGCTTCCCAGGTCGTCACTCGTAGGGCTTCGCGAGCAAAAGCGATTCCATCTTCATTCTCAACGATGGCTAATAACTCAAGATGGCTGAGCACCCTTCAACGCGGCTGCCTCTCTACGCACAGGTCGAGGACGTTCTAACGTCCCGAATTGCCAGCGGCGCTCTACCTGCGGGAACGCAGCTTCCGTCCGAAGAAGAGCTGATCCGCGAGTTTCATGTCAGCCGAACCACGATCCGCACGACTATTCAGAATTTGGTGCGTCAGGGTCTTGTGGAGATCAGGCGTGGCCGTGGGACCTTTGTGGCTTCACCGAGGATCGTCCAAGAGCTCACCGAGCTCACTGGCTTCGTCGAAGACATGAAGGTTCTCGGACGGATTCCGACCGCTCGCGTACTCAGTCGAGAACTTCTTCCGGCCGAACCATTCGTTGCGAAAAAGCTTGCGGTCGCATCGGGAGCAACAGTGGTGCGGATCCGACGGGTTCGCCTATCGGATGGCGTGCCCCTCTCCTTTGATGAGACGTACTTGCCGGAAGAACTGGGACGTAGGGTGATGAACGATGACCTCGCAAAAGAGCCCATCTTCACGCTACTGGAAGATCGATACAGGACCCCGCTTGTTGAGGCTGAGTACGTCTTGGAGGCTGCGGCGGCGGAGCCCGCTGTCGCTCTGGCGTTAAAAATTACCGCTGGTAGCCCGATCTTCCTGATAGAGCGGACGTCCTACACTTCGGCACACCGACCGGTCGACTACGAAAAGCTCCACTATCGGGGTGACAATATTCGGTTCAAGACGCGCCTGGCGCGACGCCAAACTCCCAATACCACAAAGACCCGGCCAGCACGCCCAAGCGCTCGCAACCCGTAACCAAAGGCCGCGGATCAGCGAAGTACCTTCGTATCACTCGACTTTGAAATGAGCTGGTAGCGCTGCCAGTACTGCTTCAACTGAACTCATGGAGAGAGATCCCAATGCTCAAGGATGACGCACAGTCCACGGTGCAGTCGAAAACCGTCCACGCCCCGCGCGCATCAGTTAGGCCAGCTGGCTCCCGCAGTGGACCCGGCGGCGCGCCTGTGTTGGACGCGCTGGCCGGGAACGACCCGGATCGCACTCTCATTGCAGCCATTGCGGCCGGCAATGAGGCTGCGTTCAACCAGATTTATGCGCGTTATTACCTCCGTGTCGCGCGCTTTACCCGGCGAATCACGCGGTGCTCCGAACTGACAGAGGAGATCGCGAATGACACGCTGTGGACCATCTGGCGATGCGCGCGGAGTTTCAAGGGCAATTCGAGAGTGTCCACCTGGATCATGGGCATCGCCCACCACATCGGCAATAACACACTCAGGAGAAGCAGCCGCCGCCAGGCCCATGAGGAACCGGTGCGAGATTTCATCGAAGCGGCGCATGAGCCATGGTCTGACGGTGACGACCGTGAATGGGTCGCGGCGGCGCTCGGCCAATTGACCGAGGAGCAACGAACCGCGCTCGAGCTTTTCTATCGCTTTGGTAACTCCTGCGAGGAGATTGCGGAGATAGTCGATTGCCCAGCCAACACAGTCAAGACGCGCATGTACTACGGACGTCGCAATATGCGACGAGTGTTACCGCGACTGGCAGGCTTGACCATTTGAGATGCTGCAGGTTTCGGACAGAATCGACTTAGTTTTGCCGTCATTTACGGTCAAGGACAGCAAGTGCTGGTCTGACGACGCCCTCGAGCAGCGCCTTTTCCGGCCCGACCCGCGCCAGTACGCGCACACCCAGAAGCACGCCGAGGAGATGACGGGCGAGATCATGTGCAGGTACCGAGCGCGTGATCGTGCCGTCCGCCTGACCTGCCTTGATGCATTTAAGGAAAAACCTCTCAATGCGGCGAAATACCGTGGCGATGACCTCCTGGAACTCCGCATCGTGGGGCGCAATTTCCAGAGCCGAGTTCACGAGCAAACAGCCCTTGTGATCGCGATCGGTCAATGAGCGATTGAGGATGTCCTGGAAAAATTCGCCAATAGCCTCCCGAGGGGCGAGGGTTTCGCAATGCCGAATCCGCTCGCCAACGCTGCTTTCGATGTATTGATCGAGAGCGGCGCGGAACAGCGCTCGCTTGTCGCCGAATGCATTGTAGAGACTCGCGGCCATGATGCCGGTCTTGTCGACCAGATCCTTTACCGAAGTCGCCTCATAGCCTCGGTTCCAAAAGCACTGCATCGCGGCGTTTAGAACGAACCGCTCGTCGAATTCCCGTGGTCTTGCCATTCGCGCACTCAATCCCGCCGTTCCCAGCGCGGTATTTTAGAATGATCATGCTAAAATGAAAAGACCTAAGCGGCGCTGCGCTCGTCCGCGGCTCCGGTCTTCGTGCAAACAGCGTTCAGAGGGAACTCGTCGATGATTCGCTTCTATTTTCACCCCAGCCCCAACCCGGCCAAGATCGCGCTTTTTCTAGAAGAGGCAAAGCTGCCGTATGAGGTGATCGCCGTCGACACCAGCAAGGGACAGCAACACTTTCCAGCTTTTCGCGCGATCAACCCGAATGGGAAGGTCCCGGCGATCGTCGACACTGATGGACCAGGCGGCAAGGAGGCGCGGGTGTTCGACTCCACTGCGATACTGCTGTATCTCGCGGAAAAGACCGGCAAGTTCCTTGGAACGCCGACGGATCGTCCGCAGCTCTTGTCATGGCTCCTCTTTATCGCGTCTGGCCTGGGTCCCTTTTCGGGACAGGCGGTTCATTTCCAGTTCGCTGCACCAGAGGGACTGGCCTACGCCGTTAATCGCTACCGCCGCGAGGCAGAGCGACACTACCAGGTGTTGAACGATCATCTCTCCACCCGCGAATTCATCGTTGGCGGCACCTACACAATCGCGGACATCTCGGCGTGGGGATGGCTCGATCGTGCTTCACGAGTATTGAAGGGCGTAGACGATCCACTCAGCTCTTATCCCCACCTGAAAAGACTGTTCCTGACGGTCGATCGCCGACCGGCCGTTGCCCGAGCCCGCGCCGTCGGCGCAGATATTGATTTCAAGAAGATCAATGACGAAGAGACCCGCCATGCGCTTTTCCCCTCGAACTACCCACCCGTGGGATTGATCGCCTCTTCCGTTGCGCCAAGTATCGGAGTACTGAAATGAGCGAGCCTGAATACGTCCCACCGACGGTTTGGACGTGGGATAGCCCCAGCGGCGGTACATTCGCCAACATCAACCGTCCGACGGCGGGCCCGACTCATGAGCGGAAGTTACCGATCGGTCGGCACCCACTGCAGCTCTATTCTCAGGGAACACCCAACGGAGTTAAGGTCACAGTGATGCTGGAGGAGTTGCTCGCGCTCGGTCATCAGGATGCGGAGTATGACGCCTGGCTGATCAGAATCAGTGAAGGTGACCAATTCAGCTCTGGTTTTGTGGCAGTTAACCCGAACTCCAAGATCCCCGCGCTGGTCGACCGAAGCGGGCCGAAGCCAGTTCGGGTTTTTGAGTCGGGCTCGATACTGGTGTACTTGGCAGAAAAATTCGATGCTTTCCTGCCAAGAGAGAGGACCGAACGCGCCGAGTGCTTGTCATGGCTGTTCTGGCAAGTGGGCAGCGCGCCGTACCTCGGGGGCGGATTCGGACACTTTT
>Ga0306920_100006416_pt1 | contig 15346 bp, 12 predicted proteins | sample flu12Cox44000170_FD_204666 | JGI IMG/M metagenome (GOLD analysis project Ga0306920, IMG submission 204666) | Lab enrichment of tropical soil microbial communities from Luquillo Experimental Forest, Puerto Rico - flux4day.12C.oxic.44.000.170 (v2)... | ecosystem: Environmental > Terrestrial >... | reverse complement strand
TGACATGGCCGCACGGATCGATCAGCTCATCGGGAGTACGAAAATCGGCACCTCCACCCGTCTGGGTCAGCGCCTGCCCCGAGTAGAACAGCCTCGGCCCCACTATTGTCCGCTTAGCCAAGAGCCAGGCGATCGAATGATCTGCGCCGCCAGCCTCACGGATCGAGGTAAAGCCGTCCATCAGGCTGTTTCGCAAGTAGTTCGAAGAGGCCAAGGCAATCTCTGATGGGGGATAGGAGATGTTTCTAGGATTTAAGTTAAGCCCGGTAATATGAGCATGTGCATCAATGAGGCCCGGCATTAGTGTCTTACCGGCAACATCGATGACCATCGCGTCCCCGGGCTCGATCGGTTCGGAGGACATCGAGTCGATGACTTTATCTTTTACAAGAACATCACGGTTGGGCTGAAGGTTCGCAAAACCGGCGAGCACGAGGTTCGCGTTCTTAAAGAGAATGTCGGACATCTCTCACCTCGCGCCGGCGCTGTTTCGTGCGAAATATGAACCAAGAAAAGCCCCCACTTGCGCCAGGGCGCGGCGGCCCGCGGCCAGCTGCTGGTAAAACAGATGCCAAGCATGGATCATATCCGGCCACACTTCCAATGTTACCCGCACATCGGCCGCCCCCGCTACGCCGGAGAGCCGCACCGCGTCATCGAGCAAAGTTTCAGCTGAGCCGACCTGAATCAGCAGAGGAGGCAGTCCTCGGAGATCGGCACAAATTGGCGATGCCAGTGGCGTACGGGGATCGGCGCCGTTCAAATATGATGCGGCAAGCTCCATCAGATAGGGTTTTTGGATCAGTGGGTCGACCGCGGCCTTTTCGGTCATGGTGCCGCCTGTCGCCTCCAGATTGACCCAAGGTGAGCTGCACCAAATGCAAGCCGGCAACGGATCACCCCTGTTGCGCAGGGACACCAGCATCGCGATCGCGAGCCCGCCCCCAGCGCTTTCCCCTGCGACCGCAATGCGTTTGGGATCGAGGCCCTGCGACAACAGAAAGTGATAACCGGCGACGGCGTCGGCGAGCGCCGCCGGAAACGGGTGCTCAGGTGCGAGCCGATAGGCGAGCGCCAAGGTGCGGGCGCGCGCCTCCCGCCCGGCTTGCGCCACCATGTGGCGATGGCTGTCGAGCGAACCGGAAACATAGCCGCCGCCGTGCAAAAACAGGATCACGCGGGAGGGGTCGGCCTCCGGGGTCAGGGTCCACTCCGCGGCGACCCCGTTCGCGTCCACCGGCTCGACCTGCACATCCGCCGGCAGCGGGTATCGGCTGCCAAGCGCATCGAGGCGCTCGCGACGCTCAACCAACCCCGCTGGGCGAGGAGTGGACGCCAGAAACTGGCGGACGGCGTCGGTTTCGGCGTCTGCCATCGGGATCCTCCCTCCTCACCTTTTACGCCCCCTTCCGGTCGTCATCCCCTCCAGCTATCGCTCCGTCCCAGTCAAAGCGCTCTATTGGTGGGTTCCAGGGGAGGGATACCGGTTCACTTATCGGGAACGCGACTCCCGGATCCCTCGTGAGATCCGCTGCTATCGCTCTGCTGCGCCGCATGCTCGCCGGCATGCTTCTTGGCCTCATGATGGCCGATCACGCAGCCGGCTCCAGCCCCTAGAAGTCCATGATGGCCGGCATAATGCCCCGCGACCCCGCCGATTATTGCACCTTTTAGACAGCCAGCGGCGGGCGCTTGGGTTGAGCTCGACGCTACCGCAGCTATTGCCAGAGCTACTATCGCCAGGACCAGGATTGCTCTCATAGTCAACACCTTTCAAAGACTCAGCGTCAAAGACTTCGTGACGTGATGTTCAACATATCTGTAGGTACCCGCGTTCCCCTATCCAATTTTATCTCCTCCAGCGTTTCTCACTATGAAATGTAACTCACTGCAGCTGGCGATGTAACGAAGTTCAACAGATTGTATCTTGAGAAATGTTTACATCGCTATTACAAATTTTTACCAATTTGGGCGATATCATTCATCATGGGGTTACATCGGCCCTATAGGTTCTTGCACATCGGCCCCGGATTGCGGGGTGCAGCGGACAGAGCGAATGTCGGAGCTTCATTGTCTGGTCGAACAAGAGATTCCTCGGCTGCGCCGCTATGCGCGGGCGCTCACGCGAGCGAGCGACCGGGCAGACGATCTTGTTCAGGACACGCTGCTACGGGCATTGACCAAACTTCACCTGTGGCAGCCCGGAACGGATCTCCGCGCCTGGCTTTTCACCATAATGCACCATCAATATGTCAACACGGTGCGACGCGAGGCGCGTGAAGCGGCGACGGTCGACATCGAGCACATATCCTCGACCCTGGTGGCTACAACGGATCCTACGGCGCGACGGCAGCTGGTTGAGCTCGATTGCGCGCTTGCCCGGCTGTCTGCCGAGCAGCGTGAGGTACTCTTGCTCGTTGGTCTTGAAGGCATGGACTACGAGACTGTCGCGCAGATCCTCGGGGTGCCGATCGGGACCGTGCGCTCGCGTCTGTCGCGGGGGCGGGAACGACTCCGCGAATTGATGGGGAGAGATAGAGAACCGCAGCCAAAAGCGGCCTAAGGATCAGCGTCGAAAGCGCCGACCGACCGTCTCAATTTGTCGCAACTCCTACGGCCTACAATATCTCCGGGACGCGGTCGGGCTGTTCCTGCGCAAGCCGATCAGTGCTGACCAGCTCGTTGTCGAGGTAAGGCGAGTTTTGGCAACCGATCGATCCTGGACAGCGGCCCACTTCCGTTCAGCCTAATCGCTTGATCTGAGCTCGCATTTTCGGGCGACGCGCCGGCTCCGTTGAGGGTGCGGCCAAGAAATTGGTTTTTTCGCTCACCGGGCGAACGTCACCAAAACACCGGTCGCTGCCTCGTCGGGATGGTCGAAGGACGTCTTGAAATGTGCGGTTTCGCCCGGCGCCAACCGAGGGGTGGGCGGATCGATGATCTTGAACTCAGTCTCCTTCTCGGCTGTATCGCGCAGCGCCACTCGGAGCCGCGGCACATCGCGCGCGGTGCTGCTGGTGTTGGTGATGTCGCCTTCGATGACCAAGCCTTCGGCGGTGCGCGTTGGCGCGATCTTTGCGAGCTCAAGCCCCGGCCCGGGCGGTGTGACGGTCAGCCCGGCCAAGGTGTAGAACCGCGCGGCGGCAGGCCACATCGCCACCACCTCCTTTCGGGCGATGATCGCGGTGAGGATGACGACCGCGAGCAACGCGGCTATCGAGCCCAGCAAGACCCAACCCACCGCCCGCCGGCGGCGCGGGTGCGGTCGCGATGTCGGTGTCGGCAAGGGGCCTGCCCCCGGCCGCGGCGGAACTTCGAGTTCCGGCCCCACGCGCGGGGAAACCGGGCGAGCTAGGGGTTCCCTGTCGCGGGCCTCCAGAGGCGGGGGGCGGTGCCAGGTATGGCCGCAGTTCGCGCAGCGAACGGTGCGTCCCGCCGGTCGGTTCAGTTCCTGCTCGTCGACGAGATAGCGGGTTCGACAGGCCGGGCAGGCGAGTATCACGGCAGCCTTTGACCTTATCAGCCTTCCCGCGCTCCGCCGCGGCGGGCGAGCAGGCGCAAGTGATGGTCGGCATCGCCGAACATCGTGTCGATCATCGTCATGCGCTTGAAGTAGTGACCGACTTTGTACTCCATCGTCATGCCGATACCGCCATGCAGCTGGATCGCCTGCTGGCCAATCAACCTGCCGGAGCGGCCGATCTGCACCTTGGCGGCCGAGAGCGCATTGCGCCGCTCTGCGGCATCTTCCCCCGACGCCATCATCGTCGCGAACATCGCCATGCTGCGCGCCTGCTCCAGGGCGATCAGCATGTCAACGGCGCGATGCTGGAGGATCTGAAAGCTGCCGATCTCGCGGCCGAACTGCCGCCGCGTCTTGAGATAATCCACGGTCAGCTCGTGCATCGCCGCCATCGTTCCGACGGCCTCCGCGCACAATGCGGCGATGGCCTCGTCGACGACCCGCTCGACGAGCGGCAGTGCAGCGCCTGGTTCACCGAGCACGCCCTCAGGCCCAACGTGCACCCCTGCGAGAGAAATCTCCGCGGCGCGCAGCCCGTCTTGGGTCGGATAGCCGCGCCGCGACACCCCCGCGGCCTCTCCGTCGACGATAAAGACTGTGATGCCATCGCGGTCGCGGCGCCCGCCGCCGACACGCGCGGTGACGATCAGCTTGTCCGCGGTGTCACCATGCAGCACCACTCCCTTTTCGCCATCGATTATCCAGCCGCGACGGTGGCGCCTCGCCGATGTCGAAATGTCGGCCAAGTCGTAGCGCGAGCGCCGTTCGGTTTGGGCAAAAGCAAAGGTCAGGCTGCCGTCAACGATCTTTGGAACCAGAGCTGCGCACTGCTCCACGCTACCGCCATGGCGCAGAAATCCGCCGCCAAGCACGACGGTCGCGAGGAACGGCTCGAGTACCAGGGCGCGCCCGAAGGCCTCCATCGCGATCATCGTCTCGACCGGACCGCCTGCCGAGCCGCCGTGCTCTTCGGCAAAAGGCAGGCCGAGCAGACCGAGCTCCGCATATAGCGCCCACAACTCGCGGCTCCAACCCTCAGCTGCCTGCGCGTAGCTCTTGCGCTGCTCGAACGCGTAGCGATCGGCGATCAGCCGGTCGAGGCTCTCCTTGAGAAGCCGCTGTTCCTCGGTAAGGTCGAAATCCATCGCTTACGCCCCCATCAGCCCCGTCGCTTCTCGCCCCTCACCCCAGACCTCCCCCGCGAGCGGGGAGGGGGAGGGACCCGCGACGCGGGAGGGTGAGGGCATTCGGCGCGACCATGCTCAGAGCCCGAGGATCGCCTTGGCGATGATGTTCTTTTGGATCTCGTTGGTGCCGCCATAGATCGACACCTTGCGGGTGTTGAAATAGGTCGGCGCAATTGGGCCCGCCCATTCGGGGCCAATCGGCGGCTCGTTCCAGCGCTCCTCCTCGGAGTGCTCAGGCTGGTAAGGCAGCGCATAAGGGCCGACGATTTCGAGCAACAGCTCAGTCGTCATCTGCTGAATTTCCGAGCCTTTGATCTTGAGGATCGAAGAGGCCGGGTCGGGCTTGTTGCCGACGCGATTACGCTCGGCGGCGACGACGCGCAGCTGCGTCATCTCGAGCGCCTTGAGCTCGACCTCGACCGCGGCGAGCTTCTCGCGAAAGCGCTCGTCCTCGATCAGCGGCTGGTCGCCGGCGCGCTCAGTCCCAGCGAGCTCCTTGATCCGCCGGATGCGTTCCTTCGAGAAGCCGACCCGCGCGATCCCGGTCCGCTCGCGGCCGAGCAGGTATTTCGCGTAGTCCCAACCCTTGTTCTCCTCGCCGACCAGGTTTTCGGCAGGCACCTCGACATCATCAAAGAACACCTCGTTGACCTCGCGCCCGCCGTCGATCGTGACGATCGGGCGGACCGTGATGCCCGGAGTCTTCATGTCGATCAGCAGAAAAGAGATCCCTTCCTGCTTTTTTGCCTGCGGATCGGTGCGCACAAGACAGAAGATCCAGTCGGCATGCTGCGCCAAGGTGGTCCAGATCTTTTGTCCGTTGACGACGTAATGGTCGCCGTCGCGCTTGGCCGAGGTGCGTAGCGAGGCGAGGTCCGAGCCGGCGCCGGGTTCGGAAAAGCCCTGGCACCACCAATCGTCGAGGTTGGCGATCCGCGGCAGAAAGCGCTTCTTCTGCTCCTCGGAGCCGAAGGCGATCATCACCGGCCCGACCATCGTGACGCCGAAACCGAGCGGCTGGGGTGCCGGTGTCATCTGCAGCTCTTCGCCGAAGATGTATTGCTGGACCGGGGTCCAGCCCGTGCCGCCCCATTCGACAGGCCAGTTGGCGACCGCCCAGCCCTTGGCGTTCAGAATGCGTTGCCAGGTAACGATGTCATCCTTGGAGAGCCCCTTATAGGCGATCATCTTGTCGTGAATGCTGTCGGGCAGCGCCGAGCGAAAGAATGTCCGTACCTCCTCGCGGAACGCGAGCTCGTCGGCGGTAAAGCGGAGATCCATCAGGCGAACTCCTGGCTGTTTGTCGCCTCCGCGAAAGCGGGGGCCCAGGGAACCGCTCACAAAACGCTGCCCTGGATTCCCACCTGCGCGGGAATGACTGCGTGAAAGCGATAATAGACTAATTCATCAGGCGAAGCCGCGGCCTTCGGCGGCAAGGCGGCTGAGCCGCGTCGCGGGCCGCAGGCTGTCGTCTGCTGACCGCTCGGCGTAAAGGGTCAACCGATCACGGATGTGGGCGAGCCCGATCCGATCGGCATAATACATCGGTCCGCCGCGCCAAACCGGCCAACCATAGCCGTACACCCAGATTACATCGATATCGCCGGGGCGCGTCGCGATCCCCTCTTCGAGAATGCGCGCACCCTCGTTGATCATCGGGAAGATCATCCGCTCGACGATCTCCTCCTGCGTCAGCGTACGGCGGGTGATGCCGAGCTTGGCCGAAGCGTCAATGATGGTCCGCTCGACCTCGGGGTCGGACAGAGGGATACGTGATCCCGCGTCGTAGCGAAAATATCCCTTTCCAGTCTTCTGGCCGAAATGCCCGGCCTCGCACAGCGCATCTTCAATCTCGTTGCGCTCACCGCGGCCCTTGCGGATCCGCCAGCCGACATCGAGCCCGGCCATGTCGGCCATTGCAAATGGCCCCATCGGAAACCCGAAGCCGGTGACCGCCGCATCGACCTCCTGAGGCAAGGCACCTTCGAGAAGCAGCCGCTCGGCCTCGACCGAACGGCGCGCCAGCATGCGGTTGCCGACAAAGCCGTAGCAGACGCCAACGGTGACCGGCACCTTGCCGAGCCGCCGACCGAGGGCCACGGCGGTGGCGAGCGCGTCGGGTGTGGTTGCTGCTCCACGCACAATTTCCAATAGCCGCATAACGTTCGCCGGGCTGAAGAAATGCGTGCCGAGCACGTCCTGCGGCCGCTTCGTCGCGCGCGCAATCTCGTCGACATCGAGGGTCGAGGTGTTGGTCGCGAGCACGGCACCCGACTTTGCGATCCGGTCGAGATCCGCAAAGACCTGCTTTTTGAGGTCCATCTCCTCGAACACGGCCTCGATCGCGACATCGGCGGCGCCTACTGCGTCGAGTTCGGTGACACCGTTGATCAGCGTCATACGGCGCGCCATCTCGTCGGGCCCCAGGCCGCCGCGCGCCACGGTCGCGCGGTAATTGGCAACGACCCGATCGAGGCCTTTTTGCAGCAGGTCGCGTCCGGTCTCGACGATCGTCACCGGAATGCCGGCATTGGCAAAGCACATCGCGATGCCGCCGCCCATCGTGCCGGCACCGATAACCGCAGCTGTCGTGATCTGGCGCGCTTTCGTTCCCTCCGGTATGCCGGGCAGTCGAGCCGCCTCGCGTTCGGCAAAAAAGATGTGGCGCTGGGCCTTTGACTGATCGCCGGCGACCAGCCTGCGGAACAGCTCGCCTTCGCGCTTCAGCCCTTCGTCGAAGGGCAGCACGATGGCGTTGCGCACCGCCTCGACGCAAGCAGCTGGCGCCTCGCGGCCGCGCAGCCGCCGGGTCAGCACCTCGGCGGCGTCGGCAAAGCCCTCGGCCACGAGCTTGTCTTCGCGGTCGCGAACGAGCCGCAACGGCCGGCTTTCCGCCACGGCACGACGCGCAAAAGCAATTGCCCCCGCGGTGAGGTCCCCGTCGACAATTTCGTCGATCACCCCATCGGCGACCGCCTCGCGAGCCTCGATCGGATCGCCGGTGACGATCATTTTGAGTGCCTTCTCCGGACCGATCAGACGGGGCAAACGCTGGGTGCCGCCGGCACCGGGCAACAAGCCGAGCTTGATCTCGGGCAGGCCGACGTGCGCTCCGGAAGCGGCCACTCGGAAATGGCAGGCGAGCGCCAGCTCAAACCCACCCCCGAGAGCCGTCCCGTCCAATGCCGCGACCACCGGCTTCGGCATCGCCTCGATCGCGGCGATGACGTCGCCGAGGCCCGGGGGCTGCGGCGGCTTGCCGAATTCGGTGATGTCGGCGCCGGCAAAGAAAGTGCGGCCCGCGCACGCAACCACCAGCGCCTTGATCGCCGCGTCGTCGCGGGTTTGCCGAAGCGCCTCGGCGAGTCCGGTGCGCACCTCGTGCTTGAGCGCATTGACCGGCGGGTTGTCGACCGTGACGACGCCGATCTCGCCATCCCGGCGGAGATCGACGCTGGCATTGAGGTTGCCCATGATGCTCCCCGATCCTGGCGCGTCATCGCCGAGACTAGCCTGACGAGTGCGCGTGATGAAGCAGGGAATCGGTATCGGCTCGGCTTGACTAAGATTGCAGAGACCGGCAGGTTCACCGCCGAAGATTGTCGCCGATGGCGCGGGGAGGATTGATGCGCGGGCGTCGCCCCAGATGGTCTAACACAATCACGTGACACCGCTGCTCGACGTCCGCGACGTGGCTCTGCGGTTTGGCGGCATCATTGCGCTCGACGGTGTGTCCTTCGACCTGGACGAGGGGCAGATCCTCGGTCTGATCGGCCCGAACGGCGCCGGCAAGACCACCTTGTTTAACTGTTTGAGCCGCCTCTACACCCCCAATCGGGGCGATATCTTGTTCGAAGGCCGCTCGCTGCTCGACCGCCCGCCGCACCGCATCGCCGAGATCGGCATCGCCCGGACCTTCCAGAACCTCGCGCTGTTCTCGCGCCAGTCGGTGCTCGACAATGTGCGCATCGGCGGTCATGCCCGCTGTCGCAGCGATTTTGTCAGTGACGCGTTCCACCTGCCTTGGGTGCGGCGGCAGGAAGCGGCGCTCGAAGAGGCCGCGTGGACCCTCCTCGAAATCTTGGATCTCCGCGGGGTGGCAGATCATCCGCCCGATGGCCTGCCGCTCGGCACCCGCAAGCGGGTCGAGCTGGCACGGGCATTGGCGGCGCGCCCCAAATTGCTGCTGCTCGACGAGCCGGCGGGCGGGCTCAATCACGAGGAGGTTGCCACGCTCGGCGAGCTGATCCGGCGCATTCCCGACGACCAGCGCGTCACGATACTCCTTGTCGAGCACCACATGAACCTCGTCATGTCGGTCTCCGACAAGGTCGTGGCGCTCGATTTCGGCCGCAAGATTGCGGAAGGAACACCGGCCGAAGTGCAGCAGGACGAGGCGGTGATCCGGGCCTATCTCGGCGATCCGGCGGAAACCGGGGCGGAGGCTCGCCGATGATGCTCGAGGTGCGCGGATTGTGCGCCTTTTATGGGCAGAGCCAGGCGCTCTACGGGCTCGACTTCGCGCTCGCCGAAGGTGGCATCGTCACCCTGCTCGGCGCCAATGGCGCCGGCAAGACGACGACATTGCGAGCGTTGTGCGGCATGGTGCGGATGACCGGCGAGATCCACTTTGACGGCAAGCCGATCACCGGCCGCGCCACCGAGGACATCGTGCGGCTCGGCATCGCCCATGTGCCCGAAGCGCGCGGCACTTTTGTGCCCATGACGGTCGAGGAGAATTTGCGGCTAGGCGCGATGACCCGGCGTGACCACTCCGCGATCGCCGCCGACATCGACGAAGTCTACTCGGTATTCCCGCGTCTGCGGGAGCGCCGCAAGCAGCAGGCCGGCACGTTGAGCGGCGGCGAGCAGCAGATGCTGGCGGTCGGCCGCGGGCTGATGCTGCGGCCGCGGATGATGCTGCTCGACGAACCGTCCTTTGGGCTGGCGCCGCTGATCGTCGCCGAGCTGTTCGCGATCCTGCGCCGGCTCAACCGTGAGCGGCACGTTGCTATGCTGATCGTCGAGCAGAATGCGGCGCTGGCGCTTGATCTCGCCGAAGAGGCGTATCTGCTCGAAACCGGACGCATCGTCATGGCCGGCCCGGCACATGAGATCGCGAAGGACGAGGCGGTGCGCCGTTCGTATCTGGGGTATTAAATCCAGCAGGGAGGGTTATCGTGGATTTGTCTGATCACCGGCTTCACGCTGTCATTCCTGCGAGAGCGGGAATCCAGATCGGCGGCGTCATGACAAGCATCCCTGGACCTCCACTTCCGCGGGGGTGACGGGGACCGGGGACGGCCATGGAGCAGGTGCTGCAACAGGTGCTGGCCGGGCTCGCGACCGGTGCCATCTACGCGACGATGGCGCTCGCGGTGGTCATGGTCTACCAGGCGATCGACCATCTCAATTTCGCGCAAGGGGAGCTGGCGACATTCTCGACCTTTCTCGCCTGGCAGATGATCGATTGGGGCTGGTCCTACTGGGCCGCCTTTGCGGCGACCGTGGCAATCTCCTTTGTTATCGGGGTTGCGATCGACCGGGTCCTGTTTCGGCCGGTGCGCAACGCACCCATCCTCTCACAGCTCGTCGCCTTTATCGCGCTGTTCAGCATCCTCAACAGTTCCGACGGCGAAATCTGGAACTTTACGATCAAGTCGTTTCCGACCCCGTTCGGCACCAAGCCCTTGTTTGGCAGCGGTCTGATCAGTACCCATCAGGCCGGGATGGTCGCGGTGACGCTGGTGATGCTGTCGCTGCTCTATCTGTTCTTTCGCGGCTCGCGGCTGGGGCTGGCGATGCGTGCCGCCGCCGCAAATCCGGAAGCAGCACGGCTCGTCGGCATTCGCGTCGGCTGGATGATCGCCCTCGGCTGGGGGTTGTCGACGGCGATCGGCGCGGTCGCTGGGATGCTGATCGCGCCGATCGTCTTTCTCGATCCGAATATGATGCTGGGAGTTCTGCTCTATGGCTTCGCCGGCGCCGTGCTCGGCGGGCTGTCGAGCCCCGGCGGTGCGGTCCTCGGCGGTTTCGCCGTAGGCGTGATCGAGAACCTGGCCGGTACTTTCATCCCCTTTGTCGGCCAGGAATTGAAGCTGACCGTGGCGCTGATTGTGATCGTTGCGGTGCTGATGGTGCGTCCCGCCGGGATTTTCGGGCGCGTAGCGGTGAGCCGGGTATGACCGTGCCAGAGCGCGAAGTGATCGCCCTGGAGGCGGCTGCGGCCCGGTCGGAAGTGGCTGTCGCAAAGCCGCTGAGCTCGTGGCTCGACCAGCGGCGGCTCCTGATCGGCGCGGCGGTGATCGCGGGACTGGTGGCCCCGCTCGTCGTCGCGAACTTTACGATCTTTCAGCTGACGATGGTCATGATTTATGGGCTGGCGATCCTGGGTCTCAACCTTCTGACCGGGTTCAATGGCCAGTTCTCGCTCGGACACAGCGCCTTTTACGGGATCGGTGCTTATACCGCGGCGATCCTGATGAGCGGGAGTGCCGACCTCGCCTATTACTGGACCCTGCCATGTGCGGGTGCGGTCTGCTTTCTCGTCGGGATTGCGCTCGGGCTGCCGGCGCTGCGGCTGCAAGGGCTTTATCTGGCGCTGGCGACATTTGCGCTGGCGGTGGCACTACCGCAATTGTTGAAGTCGCATGCGCTCGAGGGCCTGACCGGCGGCGTGCAGGGCATCGTTATCGACAAGCCCGACCCGCCGCCGGGCCTTTCAATCGATGCCGACCAGTGGCTCTATTACTTTACCCTGGCGGTATTACTGGTCATGTTCGCGGCTGCAGCGGGCCTGGTCAGGAGCCGAACCGGACGGGCGATCATGGCGATCCGCGACCATCCGATCGCCGCGGCGGCGATGGGCATCAACATCGCGCGGTACAAGACCCTGACCTTTGGCGTCAGCGCGCTTTATACCGGCATCGCCGGTGCGCTCGGGGCGATCGTCGTCCAATTCGTGGCGCCGGACAGCTTCAGCTTCCTATTGTCGGTGAACTTTCTCGTCGGGTTAATCGTCGGCGGCATCGGCTCGATCCCGGGCAGCCTGTTCGGCGGGGTCTTTGTGCTGTTTGTGCCGAACATTGCCGAGAAGGTCTCGACCGGTCTGTCCGGTGCGGTTTACGGGGTCATCCTGCTGCTGCTGATCTTTCTGATGCCGCTCGGCGCCGCAGGCTTTGTCCGCCGCTCGATGGCTTGGCTCGGCAGCAGCCTGAAGCGCGGTCCAACGAACTAACCAAAAGGGAGGAGCAACGCCATGAAAGCGATCGCCCGCCGCTCGATCCTCGCCGCCGCGCCGGCGGCGTTGGCGCTCGCGTCGCTGCCGGCTCGCGCGGCCAAACAATACGAGCCGGGCGTTACCGACACGGAAATCAAGATCGGCAATACCGGTCCATATAGCGGCCCGTACGCAAGTGCCAGCGCTATTCCCCTGTCCATGGCCGCCTATTACAAAATGATCAATGATCAAGGCGGCGTCAATGGCCGCAAGATCGCCTTCATCTCTTATGATGACGCCTATTCACCACCAAAAACTGTCGAAATGACGCGTAAGCTTGTCGAGCAAGACAATGTTCTATTCGTCAATGGCGCCGTTGGGACCCCGACAAACACCGCAGTCTGGCATTACATGAACGAGAAGAAGGTGCCGCAATTGTTTCTCTTTACCGGTGCCTCAAAGTGGAACGACCCAAAGGGCCACCCCTGGACCATAGGCTTTCTGGTGAGCTATCGTGGCGAGGGCCAAATCTACGGCGGCTACATCCTCAAGCACAAGTCCGACGGCAAGGTCGGGATCCTTTATCAGAACGACGATTTCGGCAAGGACTATCTGAACGGCGTCGTCGACGGGCTCGGCAACAAGGCCGCGTCGATGATCGAGGTGAAGGCCACCTACGAGACCACCGACCCGACTGTCGACTCGCAGATTGTCACGATGAAGTCGGCGGGCTGCGATGTCCTTGTCATGATCGCGCTCCCCAAATTCGCCGCCCAGGCGATCCGCAAGGCGGCGGCGATCAACTGGAACCCGCTGCAAATTCTAATCGGCGGCACCGCTTCGGTGGGGGAGACCATGAAGCCGGCGGGTTTCGAAAATGGCCAGGGCGTTATTTCAGATAATTCTTTCAAGGACCCGACCGACCCCTCATGGCAGGACGACGCCGACTACAAGTGGTGGGTCTCGTTCATGGACAAGTATCACCCCAAGGGCGACAAGAGCGATATTTACAACGCGTGGGGCCCCTCAAACGCGGCGGCGGTCGTCCAGGTCCTCAAGCAGTGCGGCGACGAACTGACCCGCGAGAACGTGATGAAACAGGCGGCAAATCTGCAGCATTTGGCACTGCCGATGCTGCTGCCCGGCATCACGATCAACACCAGCCCGACCGATTTCGCGACGATCAAGCAGGTCCAGATGGAGCGCTTCGAAGGCGACCGCTTCCACCGGTTCGGCCCTATATTGACCAACGGAGTCGGCTGAGCGCAACGATCGCCGATCATCGCCGGGGAGAACCATAAACGGAGGGAAGGCATCATGAAGCATCTCACGCGTCGCACAATTCTCGCCACAGCGCCGGCGGCGATAACGCTCGCCGCGCTGCCCGCACGTGCGGCAAAGCAATACGGCCCAGGGGTCACCGACAGCGAAATCAAGGTCGGTAATACTGCGCCCTATAGCGGACCCGCCTCGAATTACGGCACGATTTGGAAATGCGAGGCCGCGTACTTCAACATGATCAATGCCCAGGGTGGCATCAACGGCCGCCAGATCAATTTCATCTCCTATGACGACGCCTATTCGCCGCCGAAAACCGTCGAGATGACGCGCAAGCTGGTCGAACAGGACCAAGTCTTCATTATCGCCGGAGGCGCCGGCACGCCGACCAACACGGCGATCTGGAAGTACATGAACCAGCACGAGGTGCCGCAGCTGTTCGTCGGGACCGGTGCTACCAAATGGGACGATCCCAAGGGCCATCCCTGGACCATCGGCTTTCAACCGAATTACCAGAGCGAGGGGCGCATCTATGCGGCCTACATTCTGCAGCACAAGCCGGACGGCAAGATCGGCGTGCTTTATTAGAACGACGATTTCGGCAAGGACTATTTGAAGGGGGTCAAAGACGGGCTGGGCGCCAAGGCGGCCTCGATGATCGAGGTGGAGGCGACCTACGAGACCACCGATCCCACCGTCGACTCGCAGGTCGTCAACATAAAGGCGGCCGGCTGCGACGTCTTTGTCAATACCGCGATCTCCAAATTTGCCGCGCAAGCGATCCGCAAGGCGGCGGAAATCCAATGGCAGCCGCTGCACATCTTGAGCGGCATCGGAAACTCCGTCGCCGGGACGCTGAAGCCGGCCGGCTTTGAGGTTTCGAAGGGCATCGTCACCGACTTCTTTTTGAAAGACCCGACCGATCCGCAATGGAAAGACGATGCCGGCTACAAGTGGTGGCTCGGCTTTATGAACGAGTGGTACCCGGAGGGCGACAAGAACGACGCGCTCAATGTCTTTGGGCCGACGGCCGCGGCGACGATCGCGCACGTGTTGAAGGCGTGCGGCGACGACCTGACCCGTGCAAACGTGATGAAGCAGGCGGCCAGCCTGCACGAACTGAGCCTGCCGATGCTGTTGCCGGGGATCACGATCAACACCAGCCCGACCAATTTCGCCCCGATCAAGCAAGTCCAGCTGGCGCGCTTCGACGGCGAGCGGTGGCAATTGTTCGGCCCGGTGATCTCCAGCGCACTGCCGGCCTGACGGCTATGAAGCAGATTACCCGCCGCTCGCTTCTCGCCGTCGCACCGGCGACAATAGCGCTGGCCGCGTGGCCGGCTCGCGCCGCCAAGCAATACGACCCCGGCGCCAGCGACACCGAGATCAAGATCGGCAACATCGTGCCGTATAGTGGGCCTGCCTCAGCTTACGGCGTCTTTGGCAAGACTGAGGCGCGGTTCTTTAGCATGATCAACGACGTCGGCGGGATCAATGGTCGCAAGATCACGTTCATCTCCTATGATGACGGCTACAGCCCACCCAAGACGGTCGAACAGGCGCGACGACTCGTCGAGAGCGACCGGGTGCTGTTGATCTTCAGCTCGCTCGGCACCCCGACGAACTCGGCGATCCACCAATACGTGAACCAGAAGAAAGTACCGCAGCTCTTCGTGATTAGCGGCGCGACGAAATGGGGGGATCCGAAGCACTTCCCTTGGACGATTGGCTGGCAAGCCAACTACCAGAGCGAAGCGCGGATCTATGCAACCTATATCCTCGAGCACCATTCCGGCGGGAAGGTCGGGGTGCTTTATCAGAATGACGATTACGGCAAGGACTATGTGAAGGGCCTCGAAGACGGGCTCGGCGACAAGGCCAAGCTGATGATCGTCGCCGAGGCGCCGTACGAAACCGCGGATACCACCGTCGACTCACAGGTGGTAGCCCTCAAGGCGTCGGGCGCCGACATCCTCGTCGACATCGCCACGCCGAAATTTGCGGCGCAGGCGATGCGCAAGCTCGCGGAACTCGGCTGGACGCCCTTCCATATCCTCAACCTCCCGGGCAGCTCGATTGGCGCCGTCCTCAAGCCGGCCGGGCTGGAGAATGCCAAGGGCATTCTGTCGGCGAGCTTTG
>Ga0306920_100006415_pt1 | contig 15348 bp, 10 predicted proteins | sample flu12Cox44000170_FD_204666 | JGI IMG/M metagenome (GOLD analysis project Ga0306920, IMG submission 204666) | Lab enrichment of tropical soil microbial communities from Luquillo Experimental Forest, Puerto Rico - flux4day.12C.oxic.44.000.170 (v2)... | ecosystem: Environmental > Terrestrial >... | reverse complement strand
ACGTCGGCGCGTAGTTGCTCGAGCCGGCCCCCGACGAGATCACGATCAGGTTCATCCCGGTCGCGAGCGTTGCCGCGCCCGTGGAGGCGCCGTACGTCACGACCATGCCGCGGATCTCCAGCGTCTGCTTCACGATCGCGTCGCCGGCGTCGATGCTGCTCGGGTTGTCGACGATGTAGAGCACGCGCTTGCCGTTGAGGTCGACCTGCCCGGCGCTCGCGTCGGGGTTCCCCCCGCTGGTCCCGGCGGTGCCCGTGCCGCCCGTCGTCCCCCCGACGCCCGTCGCTGTGGTCCCCGCGGCGCCGGTCGTCCCGGCGGTGCCCGTGCCGCCCGTCGTCCCCGCGCTGCCGGTCGTGCCGCCGCGCCCCGCGCTCCCCGTCGTCCCCGCGCTCCCCGTCGTCCCGCCGCGCCCCGCGCTCCCCGTCGTCCCCGCGCTCCCCGTCGTCCCCGCCGTACCCGAGGTCCCCATCCCCGCGCTCCCCGTCGTTCCAGCGCCCCCCGTCGTCCCCGCGCCTCCCGTCGTTCCCGCGCCTCCCGTCGTTCCCGCGCCTCCCGTCGTTCCCGCGCTCCCCGTCGTCCCGCCACCACCGTTGCCCGCAGATCCTGGCGTCGGGGTCCCGCCCACGTTCGTCGCGCACCCGAGCGCCGCGACGGCGAGCAGCGCGCACACAAAATGGCCGAAAATTCGCGCTCGTGGGCCCTGCATGCGTCGTGAGTGTCCGCACCCCCGCTCGACGGCGCAGCCCGCCCCGCGAGCGCGTGCGGCGACGCACGCTCGACCTGCGCGCACGTTCCGTTCGGAAAAGATCCTAACGAACGATCGCGCTACGGCCGCGCGCGATCGCGCTGGGCGCCGCGCGCGATCGCGCCTAGGCGCCGCGCGCTACGCCGCGCCGGCGAGCTGGCGGAGGACGAAGTGCAGGATGCCGCCGTGGCGGTAGTAGGCGATCTCCTGCGGCGTGTCGATGCGGACGACGGTACGGAGGTCCTTCGCCGCGCCGCCGCCGGCGGGGGTCGCGCGCACGGTCAACTCGCGGCCGTTCGCGAAGCCGGAGTCGAGCAGCGCCGGCAACCCGACGGTCTCGAAGATCTCCTCGCCGGTGAGGCCGAGGGACGCGACAGTCTCGCCGGCGGCGAACTGCAGCGGGACGATGCCCATGCCGACGAGGTTGCTGCGGTGGATGCGCTCGTAGCTCTCGGCGATGACGAAGCGGACGCCGAGCAGGCGCGGGCCCTTGGCCGCCCAGTCGCGCGACGACCCGGAGCCGTACTCCTTCCCCGCGAGAATCACCAATGGGACGGCCTCGGCGGCGTACTTCTCGGAAGCGTCGAAGATGGACATCAGCGCGCCGTCGGGGAGGTGGCGCGTGACGCCCCCCTCGGTGCCGGGCGCGAGCAGGTTCTTGAGGCGGACGTTCGCGAAGGTGCCGCGCACCATCACCTCGTGGTTGCCGCGGCGGGCCCCGTAGCTGTTGAAGTCCTTGGGGTCGACGCCGTGGGCGACGAGGTACTTCCCCGCCGGGCCGTCCTTCTTGATGCTGCCGGCCGGCGAGATGTGGTCGGTGGTGACGCTGTCGCCGAGCACCGCCAGCACGCGCGCCTTCTTGATGTCGCCGAGGCCGGCGGGGGTCTTGGTGATCCCCTCGAAGTACGGCGGGTGCTTGATGTAGGTCGACGCGCTGTCGAAGACGTAGGTCTCGCCGGCCGGCACGTCGAGCTTCTTCCAGCGCTCGTCCCCCTCGAACACGACGCCGTAGGACGTCTCGAACATCGCCGGCTTGATGGCCTTGGCGACGAGGTCGGCCACCTCGACGGATGTCGGCCAGACGTCGCGGAGGTAGACCGGCTTGCCGTCCTTCCCGTCGCCGAGCGGGTCCTTCTCGAGATCGACGTCGATGCGGCCGGCGAGCGCGTAGGCGACGACCAGCGGCGGCGACATGAGGTAGTTGGCGCGCACGTCGGGGTTGATCCGCCCCTCGAAGTTGCGGTTGCCGGAGAGCACGCTGGCGACGACCAGATCACGCGCCTCGATCGCGTCGGCGATCGGCTGCGGCAGCGGCCCGGAGTTGCCGATGCAGGTCGTGCAGCCGTAGCCCACGGTGTGGAACTTGAGTGCCTCGAGGTAGGGGGTGAGGCCCGCCTCGGCGAGGTAGGCGGTGACCACCTTCGATCCCGGCGCCAGCGAGGTCTTCACCCACGGCTTGGTCGCAAGGCCCCGCTCGACCGCCTTCTTGGCCAGGAGGCCCGCCGCGATCAGCACCGACGGGTTGGAGGTGTTCGTGCAGCTGGTGATGGCGGCGATCACCACCGAGCCGTTGTTCACCTCCGGCGCCGGCGGCGCCGACGGCGCGAAGCCGACGCTGGTGGGGCCGTCGCCGCTGCCGCTCGCGACCGACGCCTTCTTCTTCGGCTTGACCAGGCTGGGCAGCGCCTCCTCGAACGACTGCTTCGTCTTGCCGAGGCTGACCCGGTCCTGCGGCCGCTTGGGACCGGCGACGCTCGGCTCGACGCTGCCGAGGTCGAGGTCGACGACCTCGCTGTAGGTCGCCTCCTTGCTGTCGGGCCCCTGGAAGAAGCCCTGCTCGCGCGCGTAAGCCTCGACGACCGCCACCTGCGCGGCGGGCCGGCCGGTGAAGCGGAGGTAGCGCAGCGTCTCGTCGTCGATCGGGAAGATGCCGCAGGTGGCGCCGTACTCTGGCGCCATGTTGGCGATGGTGGCGCGATCAGCGAGCGACAGCGCGGCCACGCCGGGGCCGAAGAACTCCACGAACTTCCCCACCACGCCCGTCTTGCGCAGCATCTGCGTCACCATCAGCACGAGGTCGGTCGCCGTCGACCCCTCGCGCAGCCGGCCGTGCAGCCGGAAGCCGACCACCTGCGGGATCAGCATCGACAGCGGCTGGCCGAGCATGGCCGCCTCCGCCTCGATGCCGCCCACGCCCCAGCCGAGCACGCCGAGGCCGTTGACCATCGTGGTGTGCGAGTCGGTGCCGACCAGCGTGTCCGGGTAGGCCAACGCCGGCCCATCTTTGGAGTCATTTTTCTGTTGCGTGAACACCACCCGCGCGAGGTACTCGAGGTTCACCTGGTGGACGATGCCGGTGTCGGGGGGCACCACCGAGAAGTTCCGGAACGCCCCCTGCCCCCACCGCAGAAAGGCGTAGCGCTCCTTGTTGCGCGAGAACTCGATCTGGGCGTTGAGCGACAGCGCGTTCGGCGTGCCGAACTCGTCGACCTGCACCGAGTGATCGATCACCAGCTCCGCGGGCAGGAGCGGGTTGATCCGCTTCGCGTCCCCGCCGAGCGTCTTCATCGCCGCGCGCATCGCCGCCAGGTCGACGACCGCCGGCACGCCCGTGAAGTCCTGCAGCAGCACGCGCGCCGGCATGAACGCGATCTCGCGGTGCGGCTCCACCTTCGGGTCCCACCCGGCGAGCGCCCGGATGTCGGCCTCCTTGACCTGCGCGCCGTCCTCGTGGCGCAGCAGGTTCTCCAGCAGCACCCGCAGCGAGAACGGCAGCCGCGCCGGGGAGAGGCCCGCCTTTTCAAGGGCCGAGAGACGATGGATCTCGAACTTGCGCCCGCCGACGTCGAGGGTGGAGAGGGTGCCGAAGCTGTTGGCCATGGGCGACATTCTTAGCGCCCGTGGCTCCCCTGTCGAGGGGATCCGTCAGGGGCAGACGGCCGTCTGAAAATCGACGACGTAGAGGTGGACGTCGTTCGCCGCGAACGCGTCGGAAAACTGGCCGGCCGTTACCGCGACGTTTCGGTTTTCACCGAGCACGGCGACGGCGGCGTTTCCAGTCATGCCGGCGATGGAGAACATGCCCGTCGTCGTCCCCGCGCGGGAAACGGCGGCGAACACGTAGAGCTTGGTCCCGTTCGCCTTGACCATCACGTCGATCGGCGCCGCGGCGTTGGCGCTCGTGACCGACACCAGCCCCGGGATGTCGGCGCTGTTCAACAAAGGCGCGAGCGACTTGATCTGCGCGTTCAGCGTCGTGACCGCAGACACCATCGCCGCGCTCGCGAAGATGGCATCTTCCCGGAAGCTCGGATTCCACGAGTCGAGGAAGTAGGTGATGCCGTTCGCGCCGTGGATCAGCGCCAGCCAGACCTCCGACCTCGTCTGGACGGGCGTCGGCCCGCTCGTCGAGCCGGCGTCGATGACGGTGGTCTCGATGTCGGTCCAGACCGCTTGGCCGCGCGTCGACCACTGCCGCAGCCGATCGACCCCGTAGGCGTTCAGCCAGAACTGGCCACACGTCACCTTCTCGTTCGCGTCGCCGCCGCAGTTGTTGTAGGGGTAGATGTCGAAGTCGAGGATGTCGCCGGCCGCGGTGTAGCCAGACTCGGGCGGCGCGTTGCTCCCCCGCCCCTCCCAGCCGTCGTAGGCCACACCCTGCCCGAGCCCGATGTAGATGGGCCGCGTCGGGTCGGCGGCCCTGTAGGCCTGGTACTGCGTCACCAGCGCCGACGGCGCGACGGGCGGCCCGTACATGTTGTTGCCGATCGACTGCGCGTTGTCCGGCTCATCGGGCGTCATCCACCACCCCACGATCGTCGGATCGTCGATGTTGGCGAGCCCGACCGCGTCCTGCCCGACGATGGCGTAGATCCCCTGGTCCTTGAGCGTCTTGAGATCGGCCGCCGCCAGCGAGTCGGTGCCGGCGTTGTTGCCGACGTAGATGTTGACGCCGAGCGCCGCCATCTCCGTCGCGTGCCACGACCCCTGCAACCAGACGCTGATCGGGAAGAACGCCGGATCCGTCGGGATGCCGCGCGACCAGCCGGCGTACGGGCTGGTCCACGCGATCGCCGGGATCGCCGGGACGCACGTCGCGCTCCCGCCTCCGCCGCCGGTCCCGGCATTCGTGCCCCCGCCCCCGGCGCGCCCGCCACCAGTCCCGGCGGTCGCGCCCCCAGTCCCGGCGGTCGTGCCACCAGTCCCGGCGGTTGCGCCACCAGTCCCGGTGGTCGCGCCACCAGTCCCGGCGATCGCGCCACCGTGTCCTGCGGTGCCCGAGCAGCCGGCGCTCCCAGCGAGCCCGATGGCGAGCGAGAATCCAAGACGGAGCCGGGAAGCGCGGGGCATGCAGCCTCCTCCCGGTTTCATCGTACGCCCGGGGAGGGGCGAACGGCTAGTGCTTCGGCCAGCTCAGGAACAGGCGCGTGCGGATGTTGCGCGGCCGCAGCTCGCCGACGGGTGGGCTGTCGTCCTCGACGAGGTAGGCGTCGAAGCGGACGATGCGGTCCTCGGGGCGCCCCGTCCGCTCCGGGTAGCGGAGGACCCACTCCTGGAAGGCGTTGTGGTAGGCGGGGTTGTCCGGGATGCGGCCCGAGTAGTTGAAGAACAGCGAGTCGTTGTCCATCCGCACCGGGATCTGGTTGCGGCCCGGGTTCGGGTAGCGGCCCGCGACCTCGCTGTAGGGATCGACGTGCCGCCCGTCGATGGTGACGGCGTCGACGACCGTGTTGAGGTCCGTGGTCGGCGCGTCGGAGGCGAACATCGACCAGGCCTGGATGAAGCGCGGGTAGGCCACCAGACGTTTGATCCAGAGCGGCTGCTCGTGCTTGAGGAACTTCGGCACCGCCGCGTTGATGAACAGCGTCTCGCTGACCATGGTGATGAGCATCGCCAGCACCGCCCCCTCGCGCAGCAGCGTGACGAGCCGGCGTAGCTGGCGGCGGGCGGGCGCGGGCGGCTCTTCGATCGGCGCGGGCGGCGGTGAGACGGCGGCCGGCGGCGCCGGGTCGCCGAGCGGCGCCGCGGCGGGCGCGGGCGGGACCTCGACGATCTCGACGGCCGGCGCGGGGAGAGCGAAGGCGGGCGCGGCGCGCTCGAGGGCCGCGACGACGCCGGCGCCGGCGAGCAGGATCTCCCCGCCGGGGAACGGGGCCGGCTCGGGGTCCTGCGCCGGTGCCGGAGACGGGCGCGCCGGGAGCGCGCAGGCCGCGAGGCCCAGCCAGCGGGAGACCGTCTCGCGGCGCTTCGCGAACCAGTCGTAGGCCGCGTTGGCGAGCGCGTGCAGCCCGACGACGCCGAACGGCAGCGACCAGAGCCAGCCCACCGGGAAGGCGCGCACGACCTGGGCGACGGCGTCGGCGCGCGTGTAGCGCCGACCCGTGTTCTCGTCGACGACGACGATCGTCTGGGCCAGCAGCTCCGGCGAGGTGTCGGCCGGCGCCTCGACGTTCGAGACGAAGCGGACGCGCGCGAAGATGTCGAGCCGCGCGGCGAGGCGCGCGAACTGGAAGCAGACGCCGCAGCCCGCGTCGAAGTAGCAGGTGAGGCGCCGCCGGCTGCGCGCCGCGAAGCCCGCGAGCAGGTCCCAGTCCGGCGCCGTGAGCAGGAACGGCGTGTAGCCGATCATCGCCCACGAGAAGATGCCGAGGTTGATGAAGCACTGGAAGCCGACGTGCAGGGAGACGATGGCCACCACCGCCGCCCGCCGGGTCCAGGGGCGCCCGAACGGCACCAGCAGCAGCAACGGCAAGAGCCCCTCCGTCGCCAGCGCGCCCCAGGACAGGGCCCGCGACAGCCAGAGCGTCATGTGCGGCCGCATCCAGACCGCGAACCAGGTGACCATCCGGTCCTGGTGGAGCACGTAGTGCACGGCGGTCCCCTGCCGCCAGGTCTGCCCGCCCTTGTGGAGCGCGTTGAAGAGGTAGGCGTTCGCGATCTCGAGGACCAGCCCGAGCGCGGCGAGCGTGACGATGCGGTTGGTCTCCCGCGGCGGGGCCATCGCCGCGCGGTCGGCGAGCTCGGCGGCGGTCGTCTCGCGGCGGCGCCGGAGGCTGGCGCGGACGGCGTCGAGCGAGAAGCGGCGGCCGAGCGGCATGAACGCCGTCCAGAACGCGAGCTCGCCGAGCATCCAGTCGCCGCCGTTCTCCATCAGCGTGACCCGGCCGTGCAGGCTCAAGACGGCGATGAGCGCCAGGAACTGCATGAGCCGCGTCCGCCACCCGACGAGCAGCCCGAGGTAGATGAGGCCGCAGATCACGAACCCCACCGCGACCTCGTCCGGGAGCGAGAGCATGAAGAAGAACGAGAACATCCACTGCGTGGGCGGCCGCCACAGCATCATGTGGTTCGGGACCAGCCCGTCGTTCGAGTAGAAGAGGGGGATGTCCGGCACCCGCCGGATGAGATCGACGAGCAGCACGATCGCCAGCACGATCCGGCCGAAGCCGAGGCTGCGCGCGTCGGTGGTGAGCTCGGTGTCCCGCAACCGCCGCCCCAGGCGGCGCCAGAAGCCCGGCTTCGCCGGCGGGGCCGCGACCGGACCAGCGTCGGTCGCCGGCGGGGCCGCGACCGGACCAGCGTCGGTCGCCGGCGGGACCGCGTCCGGACCAGCGTCGGTCGCCGGCGGGGCCGCAACCGGACCAGCGTCGGTCGCCGGCGAGCCTTCCTCGTTCACGGCCATTGCAAGAACCGCCGCTTGCGGATGTTGGTCGGCTCGGTCTGGCCCGGCTTCGGGCTGTCCTGCCAGAGCTCGTACGCCTCGAAGCGGACGATGTTGTCCTCGGGGCGCCCCGTCCGCTCCGGGTAGCGCAGGATCCACTCGGTGAAGGCCTGGTGGTAGACGCCCGCGTCCGGGAGGCGCAGCGTGAAGTCGCACCAGAACGAGTCGTGGCCGAGGCGGACCGGCACCTTGTCCACCGGCAGCGTCGAGACCCGGCTCCCCACCTCGTTGTAGGGATCGACATGGCGGCCGTCGCGCGTGACGGCGTCGACGTAGACCGTCTCGTCAGAGACCGGGGCGTCGGGAGCGAACAGCGACCAGCCCTCGAAGATATGGGGGTACATCACCGCCGCCACCATCCACTGCGGGCGGTTGTGAAACCTCAGCTTGGGCGGCACGGCCGGGTTGGCGACGGAGATCTCCGCCGCGAGGATCACGAAGGTGAGCACGACGCCGAGCTCGCGCAGCACCGGCAGCCGCGCCCGCAGCCAGGCGCCGAGCGGCGTCGGCTCTTTCGAGGCCGGCGCGGCCGGCGGCGAGGCGCCCGGGACGCCGCAGGCGGCGAGCCCCAGCCAGCTGGAGATCGCCGTGCGGCGTCGCGCGAACAGGTCGTAGCAGACGCCGGTGAGCTGGCGCAGCCCCGGGACCGCGAGCGGCCAGGACCAGAGCCGCCCGAGGGGGAGCGCGGCCAGCACCTCGCGGCAGGCGTCGCCGCGGGTCCAGCGGCGATCGCGGGCCGGGTCGACCACCAGCACCGTGCGCGCGAGCAGCTCCGGGCCCGTGCCCGCGGGGAGCGCCGCGGTGTCGCGGTTCGGAAGGAAGCGCAGGCGGCGGTGAACGTCGAGGCGCGCGAGCACGCGCACGAACAGGAAGCAGACGCCGCAGTCCGCGTCGTAGAACACCGTCCGGGTCCGCCCGCGCATCGGCACGAGGCGCGCGAACAACCGCCACTGCGCGTCGGTGAGCAGGAACGGGTCGAAGGCCATCATCGCCGCCGAGAAGATCCCGAGGTTGACGAGCATGGCGATGCTCCCGTGCAGCCCGAGGAGCAGCACGGCGATGAGCGGCCGCGTCCAGCGCCAGAACACCGGTGTCAGGATCAGGAACGGCGCCGCCGCCTCGATCACCAGCGTGGCGCGGGTCAGGAGCACGGTCACGCCGTAGGGGACGCTCTCGCGGAACCAGAGGGCGAAGGCGGTGATGATCCGCTCCTGGTGGAGCACGTAGTAGATGGCCGTCCCGTCGTGCCAGGTCGGGCCCGACTTGTGCACGAAGTTGAACCAGTAGATGAGGGCGATCTGGAGCAGGAACCCGAGCACGGCCAGGGAGGTCGCCGGGCGATCGTCGGGGGGCGGCACGCCCGCGGCGAGGTCTTCGGGCGTCTCGTTCGACCGCGCGCGCATGCTGGCGAGCACCGCGTCCACCGAGAAGCGGCGGCCGAGCGGCAGGAACGCCGTCCACACCATGAGCACCGCCATGGCCACGCCGCCCCAGTTCTCGGCCTGCAGGATCCGGTTGTGCAGGCTCACCATCATCACGAACGACAGCACGTGGAAAAGCCGCGTCCGATAGCCGATGAGGAAGCAGAAGAAGCAGGCGAAGCAGATCGCGAACCAGAGGACGGACTCCTCGGGGAGCGAGGCGATGAAGAAGAACGAGAAGATGCGCGGGAACGGCGGCCGCCACAGCACGGTGTGGTTGGGGATGAGCCCCATGTTGCTGTAGAGGTCCCGGATCCAGGGAATGCGCCGGATGAGGTCGCCGATCAGGACCAGCCCAAAGCCGATGCGCCCCAATGCCAGGGTGCGCGCATCCATGCGAAGGTAGGCGTCCTTTAAAGACGCGGCGACGGTGGTCCGGTTCACGAGCCGATCGAATCTATAACCGCGTCCGACGCCGGAACAAACGGGATTCGTGCCGCCGTGCGGCTCAGGCAGACGTGGCGCAGAAGTTGCGCAGGTGCCACACGGCGCGGCTGAGGCCGCGGGCCCCATTTTCCCTCGGTTTCCAGATAGGCTATGGTTCGACCATGACTGAACCCGCCCCAGCCAGCCACTACGGTCGGGGCCACCGTGTGCTCGAGATCGTCAGCATCGCGTTCGTGTTCGCGGCGCTGGCCTGGCTCGCCTACCGGGTCTGGAACACCGCCTCCGGCGGCCGCGACTGGCTCTGGATCACCGTGGCCACGTTCGGCGGGTACCTGGTCGCCGACTTCCTCTCCGGCTTCGTGCACTGGGCGGGCGACACCGTCGGTGACGAGAACACGCCGCTGTTCGGCAACAGCTTCGTCCGCCCGTTCCGCTACCACCACGTCGACCCCGAGGACATCACGCGCCACGACTTCGTCGAGACCAACGGCAACAACTGCATCGTGGTCGCGCCGGTCCTGCTGCTCCTCCTGCTGGTGATGCCCAAGACGGCCGACGGGTGGTTCTTCGGGGGCGTCGTCGCCACCTCGACCGCCTGGTTCGTGTTCTGCACCAACCAGTTCCACAAGTGGGCCCACAACCCGACGCCGTCCCGCTGGGTGCGCGCCATGCAGCGCGCCGGCCTCATCCTCTCCCCCGAGCACCATGCCATTCACCACGCGGCGCCGCAGGACAAGTACTACTGCATCACCGTCGGCTGGATGAACCCGGTGCTCGAGCGCCTGCGCTTCTTCCGGATCCTGGAGGCGATCATCGGCCGGCTGGTCCCGGGCGCGCTCCGCCCCGACCTGCGCGCGTAGTCAGCGAAGCCCGTAGCGCGCGGCCAGCGCGGCCCTGCGCGCGTAGTCAGCGAAGCCCGTAGCGCGCGGCCAGCGCGATGCCGATCTGCCCGAGCCAGTAGATCCCCATCGTCGCGATCGCGTGGTGCGGGAACGGCCGGCGGAAGCGGTTGAGCGCCAAGCTCGCGTCCGATGCGTAAAACAGCACCGCGCCGACGGCCGCGGCGCCCCCCCACCGGAGTGGTCCGCCCACGGTGGCGGACGCCGACACGACCATCGCGCTGATCACCGCGCCATAGGCGATCGTCGGCCCGTGCAGCCCCGCCGCCCCCTTCCAGATCGTGCGCAGCATGATCGTCGTCGACGCGACCACCACCAGCGCGACCAGCGCCACGACGGGCGAGAAGGCCGCGACGCCGATGAACGCGATCACGTACGCCACGTGCGCGAGCAGGAACGCCGCGAGGCCGATCAGAAACGCCCGGTTCCCCTCGCCGAGCAGCGCCACGTCGCCCACCACCGACAGCACGATCCCCAGGCTGACGAGCCAGGCGAACCGCGTCTCCGGCACGCCGACGAGCCCGAGCAAGAGCAGCGTGGTGAGCGGCTTCAGCACCACCTCGGGCCGCTTCCACCCGCGCTCCGCACAGACGATGGCCAGCACCCCGGACACGGCGTACGCGACGATCCAGACGAGCACGCGGTGATTCTACCTGCGTCGGCACCGTCGCGCGCCCCCCGCCGTTCGCCCGCCGCGCTGCCTGCTAAGCTCGTCGCGCATGAAGCCCGAGTCGATCTTCGCGCCGGTGAGCGCGCTCGCGATCTGGACGGCGATCGTCGTGTTCTTGACCGGCTTCGTCCGCATCCGCGCCGTCCGCCAGGGCCGGGCGCCGCGCGGCGCCTTCCGTCTCGGGGAGGCGCCGGGCGTTCCGGCCGACGTGACCGTCGTCAACCGGAACCTCATGAACCTCCTCGAGATGCCGGTGCTGTTCTACGTCGTCTGCATCGCCTTCTACGTCACCCGGCACGTCGATCATGGCCTGGTCACGCTGGCCTGGCTGTTCGTCGCCCTCCGCGTCCTCCACTCCCTCATCCACCTCACCACCAACCGCGTTCTCCACCGGCTGACGGCGTTCGCCCTCAGCAACGTCGTCCTGCTCACGATGTGGATCCGGTTCGTCCGCCGCGTCCTCTGAGCGCGCGCGGGGGCACTTGACGGCCCGGGCCGCCGCGGGTCTGATCGACGGGCATGCAGGAGTCGGCGGCGTCCGGAGACACGCTGGGGCTCGCCGGGGCGACGCTGGCCGATCGTTACCAGGTGGACCATCAGGTCGGCGAGGGGGGCTACGCGGTCGTCTACTACGCGCGCCAGGTCTCGCTCGATCGCCCGGTGGCGCTCAAGATCCTGAAGACGCCGCCTGGCCTCGACGCCTCGGCGCGGTCGCGCTTCCGGGGCCGCTTCGCCGCCGAGGCCAAGACCATCGCGCTCCTCAAGCACCCGAGTGTGGTCGACGTCTACGACTTCGGCATCTCCCAGCTGGCGAGCGGTGAGCTGGCGCCCTGGATGGCGCTGGAGTGGCTCGAGGGCGAGACGCTGGAAGCCAACCTGGAACGCCGCCGCGGCGCCGGCGGCCGCCCGGTCCCCGCGGCCGTCGCGCTCCTCCGCCCGGTCATCGAAGCGCTCGCCGACGCCCACCGCCGCGGCGTCATCCACCGCGACATCAAGCCCGCCAACCTCATGGTGGTGGCGACGGACGAGGGCCCGCGGCTGCGCATGCTCGACTTCGGCATCGCCAAGATCGTCCGCGCCGGCCAGCTCGGCGACACCGGCCCCACGGGCTCGAGCGGCGCCGCCGGCTTCTCGCCCGAGTACGCCGCCCCCGAGCAGGTGACCTACTCCCGCACCGGCCCGTTCACCGACGTGCACGCCCTCGGCCTCTTGCTCACGGAGCTCCTCACCGACGAGCCGCCGTTCTCCGACGGCGAGGAGGCCCACGTTTTCGAGCAGGTGATGTCCGCCGCGACGCGCCCCACGCCGCGCGCGAAGGGCAAGGACGTGGGCGAGCTCGAGACCGTCATCGCCAAGGCCGTCGCGCTGTCACCGTCGCGACGCTTCGAGAACGCGGGCGAGCTGCTCCGCGCGCTGGACGCCGTCGTGCCGCCCCGCCCCGCCGCCGATCGCGGCGGCAAGACCGTCAAGGTCCGCCGGCGCCTTCACGCGCGTGCCCTCGCCTGGACGCCGTGGAGCGCCCCGTCCGTCGCGCCGCCACCCGCCGCGCCGCGGGTCCGCGATCCGGCCGCCGCCGCCCGCGAAGAGCTGGCGATGACCGGCCTCGGCGTCGCGGCGCTGATCGGCGCCCTGGCCCTGCTCGCCTGGACCTTCGCCACGGGTCTCGATCGCCCGACGCCCTGGCCGTCCGAGCAGCTCGCCGCCGCCCGCCGCGCCTCGCAGGCGACCGGGCACCTGCGCCTCGGCGCCGCCGGCCTCCCGAGTCCCTGGATCGTCCCCTTCGACGCGCCGCCGCCCGCGCTCGCCGAGCCGCCGACCTCCGTCGAGCCCGCCCCTCGCCGCGGGAAGCCCCCGCGCGCCGCCGCCGCGACGGAGGCCGCCATCGAGGCCCTGGTTCTCGCTCCGGCCGCCGCCGGATCATGCGCGGTGACGATCAACTCCGTGCCCTGGTCCGAGGTCGTCATCGACGGCCGGAGCACCGGGGTGCACACGCCGCTCGTCGACTACGCGGTCCCCTGCGGCCACCACGAGATCGTCTTCAGGCGCCCCGAGCTCCGCATCAAGCAATCCGAATCGATCGACGTGCGCCCGGGCGAGACCTTCAGGCGGCGCTTCTCCCTGGCCACGGACGGCGGGTAGGCGTCAGGGACAAGATCCAGTCGTGCAGGCGGGCAGGGCGCTTTCCCACGGGAGATCACACGCCGAGGTCCCGCAGCTCTTGCTCGTGGAGTCGCCAGTGGCGGAGCAGTGGATCGTCCAGCTGCTGTAGCCGAACGATGCGCTCGCGACCTCGTTGCCGCTCGCGTTGGTCCAGGTGACGACACCGGCCTCCCCGTTCGACGTGCAGTCGGTCATCATGACCTCGGTGTAGCAAAGCGTACCGTCGGGTTTGTGAACCTCGGCCGTGGTCATGGTGTAGCTGCCGCTGTCACTCTGCTGGCCGCAACCGAGTGGAGCGGACGTATTCACGGTGCGAACGCCGGACGAGTAGCAAATGGAACCGTTGCCCACGATGCACGTACCGTCCCGCGGGCAAGTCGCGAAGAGCTCCTGCAGGCAGCTCGGGAACTGGCCGAGAGTGCCGCCACTGGTTCCGCCTCCACTCGTACCACGGCCGCCGGTTCCACCATTGTCGGTTCCGCCAGCGCTGCACCCACCGACGAGAAATACAAACCAAACCGCACCAACGGAACGCATCCTCATATCGGCCCTCGGCCGCACAGTTTGTGCCAACCAGCCCCCCGTGAAAAGACCTCGGCTCGCGACACCCTCACATCGGCAGGATGTTCTTGAGCGCTGCGTACCAGATGGTAGCCATGTAGGCGTAGCCCTGATCGTTGGGGTGGACGTTGTCGCTGCCGATGTCCGCGGGGACCGGCATCTTGCTCATGTCGACGCCGACGATGTGCTGCCCCCTGGCGACGTGGCTCTGGATGACCCCCGGGATCTGCCCGTCGTACGTCGTGAGGGGGGCGTTGGAGTATCCGAGGGGCGTCGGGATCGCGAGGATGATGAGCGCGCTCGGCGCCGCGCCTGCGATCTTGTCGAGCAGGGCGCTGAGGCGGGTCGACATGCCGGAGGTCCCCATCGTCGCGTTCGCGTCATTGGTCCCAATCATCAGCAGAACGATGTCCGGAATGGTGTTGAACGCCGGGCTCGGAATCAGCGACGAGATCCCGCCCGCGCCGTAGCTGCTGTAACCCGGATCGATGGTCCAGCCGTCGTGCCCCTCGTGGTTGCGCGGGAACGTCTGCCCCGACACCTGCGTCGGCCCGTTGCTGAGCGATCCCGTGAAGGTGACCTTCTGGTTCGCTGCGACGATCAGCTTGAAGAGCTGCGACCGGTATCCCCCGTCGTCCGTCGAGGCGTAGCCGTGCGTGATCGAATCGCCGAACGGCAGGATCTTGCACGGGGTCCCGTTGGGGGGGCACGGGTTGTACGCGGTCGCGCCGGCGCTCCCTGCGGCCCCGGTGCTCCCCGCGGTGGCCGCGCCGCCGGTGCCCTGCCCTGCTTGCCCCGATTGTCCGCCCCGCCCGCCGGCACCGCCGCCGGCGGAACCGCCAGCGGTCCCGCTGGAGCCGGCCGTGCCGCGTCCGGCGCCGCCGCCGCTGCCCGACGTCCCGCCTTGCCCCGACTGGCCGCCGCGACCCGTCGCGCCTCCCATGGCCGCCGAGCCGCCGGCTCCGCCCGAACCAGCCACGCCTCCGGCTCCTGCGACGCCGCCCGTCCCCGTCTGGCCGGCGACGCTGGTCGATCCGGCGGTCCCGTTGCCGCCGGTCCCGGTGACGCCGCCGGTCCCGGTGACGCCGCCGGTCCCCGTCGCGCCGCCTGTTGCGCCGCGCCCCGTCGCGTCGGTCGCTCCGCCGGCCGACGACGCGCCACCCGAGCCGCCGCCGTCCCCCCCGTTCCCGCCCGCGCTCCCCCCTTCGGTGGAGCTCGACGCGCACGCCCCGAGCGCGATCCCGAAGGCTGTGAGCGCGACGAAAGCGTGACCCAGCTTGAGCGCGGTGGCCATGGCTCCGCCCCTGTTTGTCGCCAAGCCGCCGCTCTTGTCACCAAACTGGGTAAACGCCGCCGCGTGGTCTCGTCGAGCCGCCGGGCGGTATGCTGGCCGTCGTGCGATCGGCGGTGATGGTGGCAACGCTCGCGTGCCTGGCGGCGGCACCGGAGATGGCGGGGTGCAAAGGGTCGCACCGCCCACGCTCGGACGAGCGAGGCCCCGCCGCGGCGCTGCGGCTCATCCCCGACGAAGCGGTGTACGTGGTCGGGGTGGACGTCGCGCAGGTCCGTGCCGCGCCGATCAGCGCCAGGCTCGGCGGGCTGCGGGTGGTGTTCGGCCCGCTCGCGAAGTCGATCGACGACTTCCCCGCCAAGACGGGCATCGATCCGTGGCAGGAGCTCGACAGCATCACGGTGGCCGGGCTTTCGTCGAGCGCGGAGCTGGC
>Ga0306920_100006414_pt1 | contig 15348 bp, 16 predicted proteins | sample flu12Cox44000170_FD_204666 | JGI IMG/M metagenome (GOLD analysis project Ga0306920, IMG submission 204666) | Lab enrichment of tropical soil microbial communities from Luquillo Experimental Forest, Puerto Rico - flux4day.12C.oxic.44.000.170 (v2)... | ecosystem: Environmental > Terrestrial >... | reverse complement strand
CACGGTCATCCGGAACTTACACGGTCGTCGGGGAGATTTTACCTGTCGGCAGGGTGCCTCTACGGTGGAAAACTCTGTGTTTCTGCAGGAATCTGCGCTGGCACGACCCTTGCCGCCGGAGTACCCGTCCAGATGGACGAGGAGGCTACCCATGGCACTGGATCCGGTCTGCATGATCGAAATCACCCCCGAGTCGGCCGAAGCCCAGCTCGTGTACGAGGGCGAAACCATCTACTTTTGCTGTGATGAGTGCAAGCGGATCTTCGACGCCGATCCCGAGACCTTCCTCGACGAGATCGAGTTGCCGGTTGGAGATTCGGCAGGTCGAGCCTCGTAGTCTCTGAGAGTAGCCCGCTTCACCCGGCGTGCCCCCGCGTGCTGCACTCGCTGGCACGCGTGTTGCTCGCTCTGTATTGAACGATGATGGGTGACGGCCGACGGCCAATGACGACCCGAGGCGACGCGCTGATAACGGGTGATACGGATCTGCATCGTCTGCTGGAGACGCTCCCCGCCGGCGCCTACACCTGCGACCCCGATGGGCTCATCACGTATTACAACGCGCACGCGCTCGCGCTCTGGGGGCGTGCGCCGAAACTGAACGATCCCATCGACCGCTTTTGCGGCTCGTTCAAGCTCTTCACGGCAGACGGGACGGCGATCCCCCACGACGAATGCTGGATAGCGCTGGCACTCCGCACAGAGCAGGAGTTCAACGGTCACGAGATCGTCATCGAGCGCCCGGACGGCCAGCGGCGCACCGTGCTGGCCCACGCCAACCCGATCCGCGACGGGTCTGGAAAGGTCCTCGGCGCGGTCAACGTGCTGGTCGATATTACCGATCGCAAGCGCACCGAGGACACCTTGAAAACCGTGGACCGGTCCAAAAACGAGTTTCTGGCGATCCTGGCCCACGAGCTCCGCAATCCGCTGGCGCCGATTCGCAGCGCCGTCCAGATCCTGAATCGCGAGGCAGCGCTCGCGCCGGAGTCGCAGTGGGCAGTGTCCGCGATCGAGCGGCAGGTGCGACAGATGGCCCGACTGATCGACGACCTGGTCGACGTCGCCCGGATCACCAGCAACCGGCTCGAGCTCCGCAAGGAGCGCGTGGAGCTGGGGGCGGTGCTGCGCTCCGCGGTCGAGACGAGCGGCGCGCTCTTGAAGGCCGGGGGCCAGGAGTTCACCCTCGTCCTCCCCGACACGCCGATCAGGCTCGACGCCGACCCGATCCGGCTGGCCCAGGCGGTCACGAATCTCTTGAACAACGCCGCCAAGTACACCGAGCGCGAGGGGCACATCTGGCTGATCGCCGAGCGGTGCGGCGCCCACGCCGTCATCACCGTGCGCGACACCGGCGTGGGCATCCCGTCCGCCGTGCTGCCCCACGTGTTCGAGATGTTCACGCAGGGCGAGCAGACGCGGGCGCGGACGCTCGGCGGTCTCGGCATCGGCCTCACGCTCGTCAAGCGGCTGGTCGAGATGCACGGCGGCACGGTCGAGGCCCAGAGCGGCGGCCAGGACCTCGGGAGCACGTTCACGATCCGACTGCCGGTCGTCGAGGCGTCGCAGGACGCGCAGCCGCAGTCGGACGGATCCGGGCGCCTCAACCCGCCCTCGCTGCGCATGCTCATCGTCGACGACAACCGCGATGCCGCCGACAGCCTGGCGATGCTGCTGCGCACGACCGGCAACGAGATCCGCACCTCGTACGACGGGCTCGAGGCCTTGCAGGTGGCCAGCGAGTTCCGTCCCGAGGTGGCGCTGCTCGACATCGGTCTGCCCGAGATCGACGGGCACGAAGTTGCCCAGCGGATCCGTCGCGAGCCCTGGGGCGCCCGGGTATGCCTGATCGCCGTTACCGGGTGGAGCGACGAGTCCGATCGCGCCCGGTCACGGGCGGCCGGCTTCGACCATCACCTGGTCAAGCCGCTCGACACCGTGCATCTCGCCCAGCTGCTCAGCGCCGTCGAACACTCGGCGCGGAGCTGAGGCCGTGAACGGCTCCTTGCGCGTCGCCGCCGTCGGCGACCTCCATTGCAAGCGCACCTCACCCGGCGCGTTTCAGACGCTGTTCTCTCGCGTCGCCGAGAACGCCGACGTGCTCGCGCTGTGCGGCGACCTCACGGACCGCGGCCTGCCGGAAGAAGCGCAGATCCTGGCGAAGGAGCTCCAGGCGGTGAAGATCCCGAAGGTCGCCGTCCTGGGCAACCACGACTTCGAGTCGGAGGCCGCGGCCCAGGTCACGGAGATCCTGGCGGGGGCGCACGTGACGGTCCTGGACGGCACCGCGGTCGAGATCTCCGGGATCGGCTTCGTCGGCACCAAGGGCTTCGCGGGCGGCTTCGGCGACCGCGCCCTGCAGGCGTGGGGCGAGGGCGCCACGAAGATCTTCGTGCGCGAGGCCGTCGACGAGGCGCTGAAGCTCGAATCGGCGCTGGCGCGGCTGCGCACGCCGGGCCGTGTGGTGCTCCTGCACTACGCGCCGGTCCTCGATACCGTCGACGGCGAGCCGCGCGAGATCTATCCGTTCCTCGGCTCGAGCCGCCTCGAGGAGCCGCTCAACCGCTACGCGGCGAGCGTCGTCTTCCACGGCCACGCCCACCGCGGGCAGCCCGAGGGCAAGACCACGGGCGGCGTGCCGGTCTACAACGTGGCCCTGCCGCTGCTCCAGCAGCTCTACCCTGACCGGTCGCCGTTCCGCGTGGTCGAGATTCCGGCCCAGCTCACCGAGCCGGCGCCGCCGCCCGTCACCGTCAACCGCAATTCGACGTCGGCTCAGTGAGCCAGACCATGGTGCCCGAGAACCGCGCGCCACGGCCGCGGGGTGATCTTGCGGCGGCATCCGCGAGCACCCTTCGCTTCTATCGGCGCGTCCTGAAGGCGCTGAGCGCGGCGAACATCGACTTCCTGGTGGGCGGCGGGTACGCGCTCGAGCGCTACCTGGGCATCGGGCGGCTCGTGAAGGACCTCGACCTCTTCGTGCGCGGCACCGACGTCCAGAAAGCGCTCGACCATCTGGGTCAGGAGCTGGGCTGCGACACCGAGCTGACCTTCCCGCACTGGCTCGGCAAGGTCCGCAAGCGCGGCGATCACGTGGACCTGATCTTCAACGCGGGCAACGGCGTCTGCGTGGTGGACGACGACTGGTTCAACTACGCGGTGCCCTCGCGCGTGCTGGACGTGCCGGTCCTGCTCTGCCCGGTCGAGGAGATGATCTGGTCGAAGGCGTTCGTGATGGAGCGCGAGCGCTACGACGGCGCCGACGTCGCGCACCTCCTGCACGCGTGCGCCGGGGCGCTCGACTGGGACCGGCTGAGCCAGCGCTTCGGCAAGCACTGGCGCATCCTGTTCGCGCACCTCGTGCTCTTCGGCTTCATCTACCCGTCCGAGCGCCGGCGCATCCCGGAGGCCGTGATGCGCGAGTGCGTGCGACTCCTGGAGTACGAGATGCGCCACGCGAGCTCGCAGCGCATCTGCCGCGGGACGCTCATCTCGCGCGCGCAGTACCTCGTAGACCTCGAGCTCTGGGGCTACGAGGACGCGCGGCTCGCGCCGCACGGCAGCATGTCCGAAGAAGAGGCATCGATCTGGACGGCGGCCATCGACGCCGCGGCGAGCCGGCCGCTCGGCGAACGCCCGCGCGAGGCCGCCGTGCCGAACGATTTACCGATAGGGGAGACGACCAATGGCTCGGTGTGACGTCTGCGGCAACGACTATCGCCAGACGATGGAGATCCGCTACCAGAACAAGGTCGGGACGTACGACTCGTTCGAGTGCGCCATCCAGAAGATCGCCCCGGTGTGCGAGCACTGCCGGTGCCGCGTCATCGGCCACGGCGTCGAGCACGGCGACCGCATCTTCTGCTGCGCCCACTGCGCGGAAAAATCTGGCGTCAGTGCTCGCGAGATCCACGCTTAGGGTCGGCGGGGCGGGCGTGTGAGGCAGGGGCGGCCGCGACCACGCGGCACGCGCTCGCTGCCCCGCGGCGGCTGGACTCCATCTAGGTGCGCGACTTCCGACGGGCGCTTGGAGGGAACGGGTCCGGCCACCCCTGCCTCACACGCGCGCCCCGCCGACCCTGCCGGGCATTGACAGACCACTCGAGGTTCGACATAGAGCCGCGAGCCAACGGGCTCTTCGGGTGGCAGGAGCGAAAGGCGGGAAGTTGGAGGAGGCGCCGGGTGTGGCGCGGCGGCGCGAGCAGATCGCACGGGTGTTCGCGTACGTCGCGGACGTCACAGACGTGGGCCGGGCGGCGCTGCTGGCGCTCGGCGCGCTCGTGCTGCTGGGCGCGACGGCGCTGAGGCTCGGACGGAGCGTGGTGGGCGGCGGCCTGCCGAGCGAGCATCGCCCGAACGACACCGCCCAGGATCTTCAACCCATCTCACACGAACCGCGCCATGATCTCGCCACCGAGGATCTTCATGTAGTGGTGCTGTGTCTCCATGTCGGTCGCCCGCAGGCTCACCCAGATCTTGCGAGCGCCCGCCTCGGCGATCTGCTCGATCCGCTTGATCCAGTCGCTCGCATTGCCGGCCAGCGCGAAGCGGTCGATCGCGTACTGGGTGAGGCCGAGCGCGTCCATGCGCTTGGGATTGCGGCCTTCGTGGAGCACGTGGTCGTAGAGCTCGTAGCCGTCGACGTATTCCTGGACCTTCGCGCGCAGCTCGTCGGGCAGATGCTTTCCGTCGAGCCCGAACCGCATCGAATGGTTCAGGATCGACGAGACGGAGGCCTTGACCCCCTGGATCGCGCGGTCGCGGTCTTCGTCGAGCGACGTGCGCGTCGTGAACCAGATGTCGACGTCGGACGGATTGCGGCCAGCCTCGCGAGCGCCGGCGTGGACCCGCGCGATCGTGTCCTTGATGACCTCGGGCAGAAGCCCCGTCCCGGCGGTGACGCCGTCGCCGATGCGCCCGCCCAGGTGCAGCATCTTCGGGCCCTCGGCGCAGATGAAGATCGGAATCCGCTGGCGCGTGACCGTCGAAGCCCAGCGCACCCGCTGCGGCCGTCCCTGGTAGGTCGCCTCGCCCCTGGCGATCAGACCTCGCACGCACGTCACGTAGTCCTCGATGCGCGCACGCGTGGCAACCTGATAGCCGATGTTGAGCACGGCACTGTCGCCGCTGGCCATGTCCATGAAGGCGCGCCCGCCCGTCAGGCTGTCGATCGACGCCAGGAACGAGGCCATGACCTGCGGCTCGCGCGTGAGCGGGTTGGTCGGGCGCAGGCCGACGCGCGCCCGCGATGCGCCCAGCGCGATCAAGGTCGCGCGGACGTACGCGTCGCCGCCGATGAACGCGGTGTCGTGCGTCCCGACCGCCTCGGCGCCGTAGTCATCGGCCATCTTGGCCAGATCGATGAAGCGGCGGGTGTCCTTCTCCTGCAGCAGGGGCGTTCCCGGGCTCAGGCTGACTCCGAACGCGACTTTCATTTGGTGTCCTCGCGGTTGGCCACTCGCGGGCCTCCGCTCACATAGACCGTCTCGCCCGTCATGAAGTTCGCCTGGTCGGACGCGACGAACACGACCGCCCAGGCGATCTCCTCGGGCCGGCCCAGTCGCTGCAGCGGCACGTCGCGCGCGGCCTGGGCGATCATCGCCGTGGTCTTCCACACTTCGAGCACGCCCTCGGTCTCCACGGGGCCCGGCGCCACCGCGTTGACGGTGATCCCGTACTTCGCCCACTCGGCGCCGAGGCTCTGCGTCAGCACAGCGGCGCCCGCCTTGGCGGCCGCGTAGGCGGCCATGCCGCGCGAGCCGGTCCGCCCGGCCACCGACGTCACGTTGACGATCTTGCCCGCCCGCTGACGGATCATCACGCGCCCGACGGCTTGCGAGAAGAGGAACACCCCGGTGAGATTGGTCGCCACCATCGCGTCCCACTCGGAGCGCGGCAGGTCCTCGAGCGGCGTGCGGATGCGATAGCCGGCGTTGTTGACCAGGATGTCGATGCGGCCGAACGCGCCCAGGGCCTGCGCGACCGCCTCGTCGACCTGGTGCGCGTCGCCGACGTCGCACGCGACCGCCAGCGCGCGGCGCCCTTCGGCGCGCACGAGATCGGCGACCGGCTCCAGCGCCTCCCGCCGGCGACTGCACGCGACGACGTGGGCGCCGACCCGGGCGAGCTCGACCGCGATCGCGCGGCCGATCCCCTGGCTCGCCCCGGTCACGATCGCGACGCGATCGCGGAGCGTGTCGGCCGAGAACGCCACCTACTGGATGACCGAATGCGGCGTCGCCACCAGCCGGGTGACCTTGATCTGCTCGCGGTCGATCAGGGTCGGGACCTTCGGCGCGATCTCGTTCTTCCAGTAGTCGCTCTGATAGACGAGGTCGTAGAGGCGCTTGCGCTCGGCCTCGCTCTCGAAGCGGCGGATCCAGACGTAGACGCTCTCGTCTTCCTCGCCGACGAAGCTGCCGAGGATGATCATGCCCATCTTCACCTGGAACGGGATGATCTCCTCCTCCATGCACTTGACCCATCTGTCGCGCTGCCCGGGGCGGATGTGGTACAGCCTGAGCTCGAAGATCATGACGCCTCCTTTGAGATGGCCCCGAGGGTACACCAGACCGGATTCTCGAGACCGTGTATGATCGGGTCCCTGTGATCCGGAACCTGCTCGCGCTCTCGCCGCCGACCTTGCCCGACACGCCGCCTATCGAGTACGTCGAGGCAGCCGCGGCCGCAGGGTACGACGCCGTCGGGCTCCGGCTGGCTCGCTCGCCGCTGTTTCCCTTCTATCCGGTCGTCGGCAACCCGCCGCTGATTCGCGAGCTCAAGCTGATCCTCGCCAGCTCGGGGCTGAGCGTCCTGGATATCCTGACCTTCTACCTGCAGCCCGAGACCGACCTCGATGCGTTCGCCCCGGCGCTGGAGCTCGGGGCCGAGCTCGGCGCACGCTACGCGCTCGTCGCGGGCGACGACGCGGAGTGGACGCGCCTGCGTGACCGCACGGCGCGCTTCTGCGACCTGGCCGCGCAGTTCGGACTTTCCGCGGCGCTCGAGTTCGCGGTGATCCGGCCGCTGGCGACCCTGTCGCAGACCCTGCGCCTCTTGTCCGAGATCGGCCGCAAGAACGGCGTGGTCTGCCTCGATCCCCTCAACTTCGTCCGCAGCGGCGGCAGCGCGGCGTTCCTGCGCGGGCTCGAGCCGCGACTGTTTCCCTACGCCCAGATCTCGGACGGGGTCCTCGGCCCCGGCGAGCCCGATCTCTCCAAGCTCGGACGGATGACCCCCAACGAGCGCCGCATGCCCGGCGACGGCATCGTCCCGCTCCGCCAGATCCTCGACGCCTTGCCGCCTGGCCTGCCGCTCAGCGTCGAGATCCCGATGCCGGCGTCGATCAGGCTGCCGGCGCGCGAGTGGGCACGTGCGACGGCCGAGAGCACGCGCCGGTTCCTCGAGGACTACTACCGCGGCAAGCAGGCCGCGCAGCGGGCGTAGAGCGCGCGTGACGAGCGTCGCCCGAGGAGGCCCCATGAAACGCAGTGAACAGCGCATCCTGACGACCCACGTCGGCAGCCTGCCCCGCACCACCGCGCTCCGCGATCTGCTCGTGCGGCAGGATCGGGGCGAGAAGGTCGACGCCGCAACCCTGGCCCGCGAATCCGAGACGGCGGTACGCCACGTCGTGGCCAAGCAGCTCGAGGCCGGCATCGACGTCGGCAACGACGGCGAGCAGCCCCGCGTGGGCTTCTCGACCTATCCGGCCAAGCGCATGCGCGGCTTCGGCGGCGAGAGCAAGCGGCGCATGTCGCGCGACATCGCCGAGCACCCGGACTACATGGCACGCCTAGCCCGCATGCGCACCGGCGCCGCGCGGATCAACGATGCGCCGCAGGCGATCGCGGAGGTCGCGTACGCGGATCTCTCGGAGGCCACGGCCGAGTGCGACCTGTTCCAGCGCGGCGTCGCCGGCACGAAGGGGTTCGCCGAGCCGTTCATGACGGCGGCCTCGCCCGGGGTCATCGCCACGATCATGCTCGACGCCTTCTACGGCTCGCACGAGCGGTACATCCGGGCGCTCGCCCGCGAGATGCGCAAGGAGTACGAGCTGATCGTCGCGCGCGGCTTCGTGCTCCAGCTCGACTGCCCCGATCTGGCGATGGAGCGCACGCGCTTCTTCCAGGACGAACCGCTCGACGGCTTTCTCTCCGCGGTCGCCTTGCACATCGACGCCATCAACGAGGCGATCGCGGGGATCCCGCGCGATCGGGTGCGCCTGCACCTCTGCTGGGGCAACTACGACGGTCCCCACACCCACGACGTGCCGCTCGAGCCGCTCCTGCCGGTCATCTACCGGGCCAAGGTCGGCGCGCTCTCGCTGCCGCTCGCGAGCCCGCGCCATCAGCATGAGCTGAAGGCATTCCGCCAGCATCCGCTCCCGGCCGACATGCTGTTCCTTCCCGGCGTGATCGACTCCACGACCAACGTCGTCGAGCATCCCGAAGTGGTCGCCGACCGGATCACCGCGGCGGTCACGGCGATCGGCGACCGGACACGCGTGCTGGCGAGCGTCGACTGCGGCTTCGGCACGTTCGCCGGCTCGCAGCTCGTCGAAGAGAGCGTGGTGTGGGCGAAGCTGCGCACCTTGCGCGAAGGCGCAGACATCGCCACGAAGCGGCTCTGGGGTTGATCGCCTTTCGGGGCGACCGCGACGGCAGGAGGGATCGCGCGACCACGCGGCACGCGTTCGCTACCCCGGGGCGGCTGGGCTCCATTTCGCCACGCCACGTCCGTCGTCCCTCAGAGGGAACGGGTCGCTGCGACCCCTCCTGCCATCGCAGTCGCCCCGCCCCATCGGTCACTCCAGAGCCGATCGGGCGCCGATCCCGGCCTTAGAGAACGGCAAGACGGGCGGAGGACACAAGCATGGGTCCATTGGAGGGGAAGGCGGCGATCATCACGGGGGCCGCGACCGGCATCGGCCGGGCGACGGCGATTCTCTTCGCGCGGGCGGGGGCGCGGCTGACCCTGGCGGATCTGCGCAAGGACGAGCTCGAGAAGGCCGTCGCGGCGGTGCGCGCCGCGGGCGGCGACGCGAGCGCGGTGGTCGCGGATCTGGCGCGGCCGGACGATTGCGAGAAGGTGGTGACGGGTGCGCTCGCCGTGGCGGGGCGGCTCGACGTGGTCTTCAACAACGCCGGGGTCGGGACGATGGTCGTCGGTGGGACCGTCGAGACGATCGAGCTCGACAAGTGGGACCTGGCGCTCGACGTGAACGTGCGGGCGATGTATCTGGTGAGCCGCGCCGCGCTTCCGGCGCTGCGCCGGGCGGGCGGCGGCTCGATCATCAACACGTCGTCGGTGAGCGCCTTTCGCGGCTCGACCGGGCGCCCGAGCCACGCCTACGCCGCGTCGAAGGGCGCGGTGCTGGCGCTGACGCGCGCGATGGCCGCGTCCTATGGGCGTGACCGCGTCCGCGTGAACGCGATCTGCCCCGGGACGATTCGCACGCGGCTCACCGCCGACATCATCGAGCGCGTCGAGCGCGAGGCCGCCGAAGGCCGACAGATCCCGCTCGGGCGCGTCGGCGAGCCCGAGGACATCGCGCGCTGTGCCCTGTTCCTCGCGTCCGACGACTCCTCGTGGATCAGCGGCACCGAGATCGTGGTCGACGGCGGAGCGCTCGCCGCCGCGAGCTGAAGGCGCTCAGCCGACGAACACGCCGCCCGACGGGTGCAGGAGCTCGCCGGTGAAGTACGACGCCTCCTCCGAGGCCAGGAACAGCGCCGTCGCTGCGATCTCGTCCGGCTTGCCGTAGCGCCCCATCGGCGTGACGCTCATCGCCCACTGGGAGCGCGCCGAGTCGGCGCGGATCGCCGCGGTCATCGGCGTCTCGATGAAGCCCGGGCCGATCGCGTTCACGCGAATGCCCTGGCCGGCCAGCTCCTGCGCCAGGCATTTCGTCAGCATCCACACGCCCGCCTTGCTCACGCTGTAGGGGGCGCTCGTCGACGGCATCTTCGACATGATCGAGGCGAGATTGATGATGCTGCCGCCGCGCTTGTGCTCGATCATCCAGCGCGCCACCGCCCGGTTCGAGAACAGGACGCCGTACAGGTTGACGTCGATGACCCGCCGGAACTGGTCCATCGGAATGCTCAGCACCGTGTGCGGCTGATACGCCGTCGCCCCCGGCACGCGCACGGCGCCGATGCCGGCCGCGGCGACGAGGATGTCGACCGCCCCGAGGGCGTCGACACATCGCTTGACCATCGCGTCGTTCGCGGCCTCGTCGGTCGTATCGGCCTGCACCGCCACCGCCTTCCGCCCGGCTCCCTCCACCATCTGGGCGGTCTCGGTCGCTCCCTTCAGATCCAGATCCCCCACACAGACGTTCGCCCCTTCCTTCGCGAACCGCACGGCGCACGCCCGGCCGATCCCGCTGCCGCCCCCCGTGATCAACGCGACCTTCCCCTCGATCCGTCCAGCCATCTCCGCTCCTCCCCGGTGATGTGACGCCTACCGCGACGTCGACTCGCGCCAGAGCCTGCGTCCGACGCCCTCCGACGTCAAGCCTAAGTGCGAAAACGTCGGGCGTGGCGGGCGCGGGTGCGGAGGGGGGAGGGGTGGACCGGTCCGTGGGACCCCCTCGTCCTGCGCGCAGCTCGAAGAGCTGCGATTCAGGCGAGTGGGTGACGGACCCGGGTCCCGCCCCTCCCCCCTCCGCACCCGCGCCCGCCACGCCCGACTACCAATGATTTGCCCGGCGCACGCGATCCCGTTAACGTAGCGGCGCCGGATCCGAGGCGAGGAGAGTGCGGGCATGGGTTACCTGGACGGGAAGGTCGCGATCGTGACGGGCGCCGGCCGGCTGCGCGGCATCGGGCGCGCCACCGCGGTCGCGCTGGCGAGCGAGGGCGCTGACATCGTGGTGACGGGCACGGGCCGTGATCCCGCGGCGTTGCCGGACCACGAGAAGCAGGCGGGCTGGAAGGACGTCGAGAGCACGGCCCAGCAGGTCCGCGAGCGCGGCCGCCGCGCCCTGACTTGGGTGGGCGACGTGAGCCGCGCGGCGTCGGTCGACGAACTCGTCGATCGGGTGATGGCCGCGTTCGGCCGCATCGACGTGCTCGTGAACAACGCCGCGTATCCGCGGGGCAACGATCGTGTGCCCCTGACCCAGCTCGACGAGGCCGTGTGGCACAAGGTGCTCGAGATCAAGCTCACCGGCGCGTTCCTGCTCTGCAAGCGCATCGTGCCGATCATGACGAGACAGAAGTGGGGCCGCATCGTCAATCTCTCGTCGGTCGCCGGCAAGCGTGGGGCGCCGAACACCGCGGCGTACAACGTCGCGAACTTCGGCATCCAGGGATTGACCCAGTCGCTGGCGATGGAGGTCGCACGCCAGGGTGTGACCGTCAACGCGATCTGTCCCGGCATCATCGACACCGCGCGCATGGACGTGCTCGGGCGCGGCGCGGGCTGGCAGGACCTGGTCGAGCGGATCCCGATGGGCCGCGCGGCCACCGACGAGGAAGTCTCCGGGCTCATCGCGTTTCTCTGCTCGCCGTCCGCCACGTACATGACGGGCCAGTCGATCAACATCGACGGCGGCATGGTGATGTGGTGACCGGCGTCCTCACGGCGCGCACGCGGACGCTCGAGATCGGTTACGAGGCCCACGGCGACCCCGGCGGCACGCCCGTCGTCCTGCTTCATGGGTTTCCTGACGACGCGCACGCGTTCGACGACGTCGCGCCGCCGCTGGCGGCCGCGGGATGCCGCGTGCTCGTCCCCTACCTGCGCGGCTATGGCCCGACGCGCTTTCTCGATCCGCACGAGCCGCGCATGGCGCAGCAGGCCGCGATCGGCCAGGATCTGCTCGAGTTCATGGCCGCACTCGACCTGCGCTCCGCAGCGCTCGCCGGCTACGACTGGGGCGGCCGCGCCGCGTGCATCGCGGCCATCCTCGCGCCCGAGCGAGTCCGCGCGCTCGTCACCATCGGCGGCTACAACGTCCAGAACACCATCGCGCCGGCGCCGCCGGCGCCGGCGCGTGCCGAACGCTCCTACTGGTATCAGTGGTACTTCAACACCGAGCGCGGACGGCGCGGCCTCGAGCTGAACCGCCGTGACATCTGCCGCCTCCTCTGGGAGGAATGGTCGCCGACCTGGCGCTTCGATGCCGCCACCTTCGAGCGCACGGCGCCGTCCTTCGACAATCCCGACTTCGTCGCGGTGGTGATCCATTCGTATCGTCACCGTCACGGCAACGCGCCGGGCGATGGGCGCCTGGACGCGATCGAGCGACGCCTCGCCGAGCGCCCACCGATCACCGTCCCCACGGTGATCCTTCACGGCGCGGCCGACACCGTCGGCCCGCCGAAGCGCGCGGAGGCCGAGCTGCCACAATTTCCGGCGGGAACCGAGCGGCGCGTCGTACCGGGCGTCGGTCATTTCATGCCGCGCGAGGAGCCCAAGGCGGTCGTCGACGCCCTGCTGAAGCTCCTCCACTAGGACGAATCCCACATGCGCATCGAGATCATCTGCACAGGCGATGAGGTCCTCACCGGCAAGATCGTCAACACGAACTTCAGCTACATGACGCAGAAGCTGGAGGACGTCGGGCTCGCGGTCGAGTGGGAGACGACGGTCGGGGACGATCGCGAGAACCTCCTGCTGGCCTTCAACCTGGCCGGGCAGCGCGCCGACGCCGTCATCGTCAACGGCGGCCTCGGTCCCACGGTCGACGACCTGTCTCAGGAGATCGCCGCCCAGGCCGCGGGGGTCGAGCTGGTCCTCAACGAGGCGTGGCTCAAGACGATGGAGGAGTTCTTCCGGCGCCGCAGCCGGGTCATGCCGCCGAACAACAAGAAGCAGGCGATGCTGCCGTCGACCGCCGAGGTGATCGACAATCCGATCGGCACGGCCTGCGGCTTTGCGCTGGACATCGGCCGGGCGCGCTTCTTCTTCACCCCCGGCGTGCCGCGCGAGCTCCGGCGCATGCTCGAGGATCAGATCATCCCGCGTCTCCTGGCCAAGAGCGGCCTGCAGACGGCCATCCATCTCAAGCGGTTCCACTCCTACGGCCTGGGCGAATCCCACGTGGACGCGCTGCTCACCGACGTGGAGAAGCTCGTGCCCGACGGCAGCGTGAAGCTCGGCTTCCGCGCCCACTACCCGCAGCTCGAGACCAAGCTGACGGTCCGCGGCCGCGACATCGACGACGTGCGCGCCAAGCTCGCGCCGGTCGAGCGCGAGGTGCGCAAGCGCCTGGGCAACTTCATCCTGGCGGAAGACGAGCAGACCCTCGAGGGCGTCATCCTGGCGGCGCTGACGGCGCAACAGGGCTCGCTCGCGACGGTCGAGATGTTCACGAGCGGCCAGATCGCCGCGCGCTTCGCTCACCTGCCCGGCGCCGAGAAGGTCTTCCGGCGCGGCATCCTCGCGCGCGATCTCGGCGAGATCTTTGCCGGCGTCGGCCTCGACGGCGATCCGCCGGCCGGCGAGCTCACGCCCGAGACGGCGGAGGCAGTGGCGCAGGCCGCCCGCCGGCGCACTGGCGCGAGCCACGCGCTGGCCGTGCTGGTCGCGCTCGACGACGGCCCGGATCGGATCGACTTCGGTGGCACTATTTGTCTGGCGATCGCCTCCGCCGACGGCGTCGAATCCCGGCGCAGCCGGATCCTCGGCGGGCGCGAGTGGGTGCGCCTGGGCGCCACCGAGATAGGGCTCGACTGCCTGCGTCGCTACTTGCAGGGGCTGCCGGTGGCCGAGCGGATCGACTTCGAGAAGACGTAGCACCCGCAATAGGAGAAGAGCCATGCTGATCGTCGACGCACAGATCCACATCTGGAAAGGCCACAAGCCGACGAATCCGAACCATCGCCAGATCGCCGACTACACCGCCGCGGACGTACTCAAGGAGATGGACGAGGGCGGTGTCGACGCGGCCGTCATCCATCCGCCAGGGTGGGATCCGAACTCGAACGCGCTGGCGATCGAAGCGGCGCGCCAGCATCCCAACCGGCTCGCGATCCTGGCCAACTTCCCGCTCGACAAGCCGGAGAGCCGCTCGGCGATCGACGGCCTCCGGGGCAAGCCGGGGATGCTCGGGTTGCGCTTCGCGCTGCTGCAGCCGCATCAGCAGACGTGGCTGACGGATGGCAGCCTCGACTGGCTGTGGACCGCCGCCGAGCGCGCCGGCATGCCGATCGCGCTGCTCGGTCCCGGCCTCATGCAGGTGATCGGCAAGATCGCCGCGCGGCATCCCGGCCTCAAGCTGATCATCGACCACTTCGGGCGCCCCGACGCGCAGTGGTCGGTGCTGCCGGACCTGGTCGCCGCCGCGAAGCACCGCAACGTGGGGCTGAAGGCCACCGGCGCGCCCAGCTATTCGGCCGAGGCCTATCCGTATCGCGACATCCACGGCCACATCCGCGCGCTCTACGACGCGTTCGGCCCGGAGCGCATGTTCTGGGGGACGGACATCACGCGGATGCCGTGCCCGTGGAAACAGTGCGTGACGATGTTCACCGAAGAGCTGCCGTGGCTTCCGGCGAAGGACAAAGAGCTGATCATGGGGCGCGCACTCTGCAACTGGCTCGGCTGGAAGCTCCCGGCCTGAAGGTGACGCCATGAAACAGATCCTGCTCGATCGCTACGGCCAGCCCGAAGATGGTCTGCGCTGCGCCGACGTGCCGGACATCGGCGCGCCGGGCGCCGGCGAGGTAGTTTTCGACGTCCTCGCGTTCCCGATCAATCCCGCCGACATCTCCTTTTGCCGCGGCACCTACCGGCTCAGGCCCGATCTGCCCGCGACGCCCGGCGCCGAGTGCATCGGGCGCGTCGCCGCGGTCGGCGCCGGCGTGACGTACGTCAAACCCGGCGATCTCGTCATCAACTTGCAGCGCGAGAACTGGGCGCAGCGCCGGCGGGTCAAGGCCGACGACGTCATCGCGGTGTCGGACGGCATCGACATCCAGCAGGGCGCGATGCTGCGGATCAATCCGGCCACCGCGCTCCTGTTGCTCACCGACGTCGTTGCCCTGAAGCCGGGCGACTGGATCATCCAGAACGTGGCCAACTCGGCGGTGGGCCGCCTCGTGATCCGCCTGGCGCGTCCGCGCGGCGTCAAGATGGTGAACGTCGTGCGCCGCGAGTCGCTGTTCGGCGAGCTGAAGGCGCTGGGCGGCGACGTCTGCGTGGTCGATGGGCCCGATCTCGCGTCGGCGGTCAAGGCGCAGACGCACGAGGCGCCGATCCGCCTGGCGCTCGACGCGGTGTCCGGCCGGGCCACCGCGCGCTTGTCGGCCTGTCTGGCCGATGGCGGCGTCGTCTGCAACTACGGCTCGATGACCGGCGAGGATCCGGTGATGCCCCGCAGCACGCTGATCTCGG
>Ga0306920_100006413_pt1 | contig 15350 bp, 17 predicted proteins | sample flu12Cox44000170_FD_204666 | JGI IMG/M metagenome (GOLD analysis project Ga0306920, IMG submission 204666) | Lab enrichment of tropical soil microbial communities from Luquillo Experimental Forest, Puerto Rico - flux4day.12C.oxic.44.000.170 (v2)... | ecosystem: Environmental > Terrestrial >... | reverse complement strand
GCAAACGAGTCGCGCTTCCGTGGCTACTCGCCCCGATGAAATTGTGAAGCTAATCGAAGAAGCAACTAGTGCCCTGGCTGGCTCTCGGTCTCGGCCAGGAACTGCTGGCTTGGTAATAACTGGGCGAGGCCGCTGGCGAGGCGAGTGAAGACGGATTACCTGCCATGAGCATTTTCGCATACCGACACCAGTTCGGTCTTATCTACTGACCCTAGCAGATTCCCTCAAGACGCGCCTTCGCTAAATGTGATCAGGAAAAGCAGTGTGGAGAACTCGTCCACCTCGATGGGCTGCAGTCGGGGCAGGTCACGTCTTTGGAAATGTCGCTAAGGGCCTTGCCCGGGGGTGGCCTTCTTTTTTTCGAGGTGCAAGGTGCGCTTGATCTCGGGCGCAAACTCGGCTAACCAGTTGACACCTATTCCCACACCTACTTGAGTAATTGCAGCCTGATAACCCTTGACGACAAGGTTCGGGTGGTTCGGTTCCCAGGATGCTGAGGTTGCTCCAGCCGCGAAGGATGCCACATAGGGCATCAACTGTGGCCGTAAGCTCTGGTCGCGTCCGCCATAAGTGACAAAGTTACGCTTGGCGGCATGCCAGGTCCGCGGCCAGAAACCGTCACAGCGGCAGCGTTCATAGCGGATCTCCCAGTCCGCCACCCCGTCCCCGAAAGCTGTCAGCGTATTCTGAATGATGAATTGCGCCTGCCGTGTCCCCAGTCGCTTGGCAAAGCCCTCGCCGGTTTGTCCCCAACCGGGCGGGCTGTCGGCGACCTGGTCGCGCATGGCGAAGAAGGCGGTCTTGATATAGATACCGTAAGTGGTATACGTCATCCTGGCATACAGCTTCCAGCGTTGTTCGGAAGTAAGGGGTTTGAAGGGGACATCTTTGGGAACGAACGAGCCGTACAGCCAGTTTACCTTCAGCTCGTCATCGTTGCTTTCAGCGGCCGCCGGCTTACTCGCGGAAGCGGCGTCTTGCGCAAACGCGGGAAGTACCAACGTCATCAGGATGGCGAGCCAACGACCGAAGCACGGGAGAGCACATACAATTGGCAGCCGCGGCAGCGATGGGCGTTGCCGCGCAACCAGCCTTGCAGCATTCCGCTGCTTGGAATTGTGATCGTGACGTTCCATCACGGCCTTTGGTAATTCGAGTTCAGGACATTCACCCTGGAGTACTGGCTGGCACCATCTTTTTGCAGGCCGGCGATGTGGTTGGTGCCGTCTAGCAACAGCGCGGGTAAAACTCCTGATTGTCCAAACGAAGGAGCGAACAAAGAAAAACGCGGCGTAGAGCACCTTACAGCGGCAAACCCGGCGATCGTGGCACGTGCTGGGGCGTTGCGTATGACCACCGCGGCGTACTCAAGCGGGCGATTACGCATGGAGTCAGGGTCGTTCTAGGGCCGAATACCCAGTTCGCTGTGGGAGTGAGCGCGACCTTGCGGCCGAGTTAACAAGCTGGGCCGTGCCTCCATATCAGTTGCACAAGGCGCCTTCGTCGCGCCTTACAAACGCAATTGGCCTTCGCCCTCACCATCATACGACTGCTCTCCCTCAAATGGCTCAATATTACCAGCCCACCAGCACGATTCCTCCCGTGTACACTGATGCAATCGATATTACACGGCAACGAAACTCAGTAGCTGGGGGGACACCCTTCGCAGACACGGGGATGACTGCGGTCCACGGCTGCAAGGGCCGGCGCTGCAGGCCTCGAGACAGCGTATTGTGGCTTGAAAGAGCAAGCTCAGAAAGCTTGCCGGATCCGGGAGGAAAAGGTATGACCCGAAGGCAACATATCTAGAATCGCTTTCCTCGCAACCCTGCTATCGATCCTGTTGGCATCCGTCATCGGGGCCTCCGCCTAGAAAATAAAGGTCGAAGGTGTGATCAAAGGGGGAAGCGGCGACAAAATGATCTTGCAGACTTCGGATAATCCCGACCTTGTTGTCATGTTGACCGACAACACGCAGGTATCTCAGGTGGAGGGACTACTCAAGGCCCGCCGAAAGGAGATGTCGATGGCGGCGCTCATTCCCGGCCTTGCCGTCCAAGTGGAAGGTGCGTACGCCGAACGAAACCAGCTTATTGCCTCGTCGGTTACATTTAAGGGTAATGATCTGGAACAGGTCCAAGCCATCCAGGCCGGTACTGCACGAAACCAAGGTGCAGGCGCAAAAGAATCAAGCGGAAACAGAAAAGCAAAATGCCGATCTTAGAGCGCAAAACGAGGCCTTGCAGGCGCAGCTAGCCGAACAGCCAAGCCAAGATTGCTGCCAACAAAAAAGCCATTGACGCCGCGGTGGCACGCTTCGGCCAGCTCGAGGATTACTACATCATAGACGAAGTCACCGTCTATTTCGGTAATGGCCAGGTGAAGGTTGATCCCAAGTACAATGCGCCTTTGCTGGCATCGTGTGAGAAAGCCGCGACCATCGACGGCTACATGATCGAGGTTAAGGGCTGTGCCTCCTCCGTAGGAAGCGTGACCCTGAACCAGAAGCTCAGCGAAGACCGCGCGAGCAACGTGACGAATATCCTGCTTCAGCAGGGGTCACGTTCCTCTCACTAGAATGCTGGCTCCAGCTGCGATGGGTGAGAGTCGGCAGGTCGGCAACGATAAGACCGCGGAAGGACAGGCGGAGAATCGGCGGGTAGTGGTGCGCATGTTGCAAAACAAGGCTATCGCTGGAGTTTAGGCTCTGGGAAAAACACAACTCGAATCGCAGTCCGTCAGTTGTAGCGCTTCCTGCAGTCAAAACCTACGCAGCGGTTTCTGTCGGACAACAATTCCTGCAATGGCAAGGGGATGATGTGAAGACAGCACGCCAGATAGGTTCAGTAACGTCAGACAAGTATTCAGCTGAATCGAGCGCCCGCACATTAGGTTCTTATCGACCGTAAGGAGTTCTTGACAGCTTTCGCCATCGAATCTTGCGGGTCCTTTCACTTCACGTCTTTCATCGGCATCAGTGTTCCGTAGTCATGGCCGCCGCTGTCAGTCGCTCGGGCAATCAGCGCCGCGAACCCGTCGCGAAGTTCCGGATACTTTGCCAGTAGCGCCTTCATCACCGCGGTGTTTTCTTGCGAAGCCAGAGCCGGATCGGTCATATCGGCCGACTCGTAGTGCACTCGCAGGTCGAAGTCTGTCCCTACCGCGATGGCCGCTACTTCCATCAATTTCACGGACTTTCCGCCCGGCAATACCAGCGTTGCACCAGCAACCGGCATATCTACGGGGTGTGACGCCTGAATTTCTTCAGTGAGCTTATCCAGCTGGGGAGTGCTCATGAAATCAACGGGCGCAATTAAGTCCCACGCTGTCAGATAGTAAAACCAGGCATTCAACAGCTGTTTCTTTTCCTTGTATTCCCTCGCCTTGGTCAGGAACCACTGGCCATCGTGTTCTCCCAGCGCATTCCGCCGCACGTAATATCCGGCCAGCTTCCACACGTTCTTTCCGGCGTCTGCAAGAATCGTGGTCAGAGTGATCGGGTCTTTACCGGTCACCTTCGTAATGGTCACGGCATAGCGGCCGGGGGGGAGGTTGGGAATGGCAAATCCCACGCGATCAGGCGAGTTATAGATGCCGCAATAGAATTCCGCCCGCTGCCACGTTGTCTTCGAGTTACTTGCATCCAGCACAAACAATTGGGTTTGCTTCGCCTGCCCCTGGGCTAGAAACTCCTTGTTGGCGACGACCGCGCGCTCGATACTGCCAAAGCTGGCTGCCAGTTCCGGGACCGCATTCGCTTTCAGTCCAGCTACATCACCCCTGGCTGACATCTCGAAGTACTGCCGGGCCGCCGCCTCCACCGCCTGGCTTGTGACCGCGTCAATTTCCGAACCGGAATAACACTCCTGCGCGCGGGCGCTACCCGCAAACCAAAGCAGGATGGCAATTCCCACCTGGATGCTTCTGCACTCATGCCAACGAAGAACCACCCGATTGCTGTTCATTCCCGGAGCCGAACCCCTCTCTCCTTACTTTACTGCCAGCAACACTCCGCTCGACTTAGGGTTACAATGTAGTTGTTTTCGGGTTCGCGGGCTTCCGGCACGCCCTCGAGGTTATGTTACGCTGCGGTGGAAAATTCGGATTTGCATTGGTGCTGGCGGCCGCGTGCGCCTTACTCGCGGCGGTATGCATCGCCCAGACTCCTCCGCAAGCTCCCCCGACCAAGGCCTCGGAGTCCGTTAAGCCCAAGCCTCGTGGCAAGAAATCTGTTCCTGTGGCCGAGGTGCCACCAACTCCTCCACCTCCGCCAACGCTGGAAGAACAACCCCCGGCTGCGCCGCAAGTCACTTACCGCGACGGCCAGCTCACGATTGATTCCCGCAACGCGACTCTCTCTCAGGTGTTGCATTCTGTGCAGGCACAGACCGGGGCTTCGGTTGATTTGCCCCCCGGCGCCGGAACCGAGCGCGTCGTTGCGACCATCGGCCCGGGAAAGCCCAGGGACGTGCTGGCCACCCTGCTCAATGGCTCGAAGTTCAACTATGTAATCTTGGGTGAAACCAACGATCCAACCGCCGTGCAAAAGGTAATCCTCATGGCGAGGACCTCCGCATCCGCCGATAGCCCGGCCATGACCACGGCGCAGAATAGCGGCCGTGCATTCCCGCCACCACAGGCGCAGGCAGTCGAGCCGCCGCCCGATGATGAATACCAGGCTCCGGAAGCGGAACCGGATCAACCGGTGGCCGCACAACCCAATGCGGCGGAAGGGGAAATGGGAAATCCTCAAGTGCTAAATCCCGCGGGTCGTACACCGGAACAGATGTTGCAAGAGCTGCAGCGCATTCAGCAACAGCAACAGCAGATGCAGCAGCAGCTCAATCCCTCCAACCAGCGGTCGCAGCCTTTCCCGGGTCAGCCTCTGACCTCTCAGCCTCAGTAGCCGCGCCATTCCGACAAAAGGGGTCCACTCCTGAGCCTCTAGGTTGTCACTCTCCCCGCGACCAATTCAACGAGCGATTCTTTGTAGGGCGCGCGCGCCACTCCATGTTCGCTAACGATCGCGGTCACGTACCTGGATGGCGTCACGTCGAACGCAGGATTCTCCACCTGCACGGAGTCAGGAGCGATCTGCCGGCCCGCGAAATGGGTTACCTCGGACGAAGCGCGTTGCTCGATCGGAATCCTGCTGCCATCGGGAGTGTTCATGTCGACCGTCGAGATCGGTGCCGCAACATAGAAGGGTATGCTATGCTCCTTTGCCAATACAGCGAGGCCATAGGTACCGATCTTGTTAGCCACGTCGCCGTTGGCGGCGATCCGATCGGCACCAACGATGACCGCGTCGATCTTGCCCTGCAGCATCATCGCGCCTGCCATATTGTCGGCAATCAATGTGGTTGGAATCCCGTCCTTCATTAACTCCCAAGCGGTTAGACGGGAGCCCTGCAAGAAGGGACGCGTCTCGTCGGCGAACACCTTCAGCTTCTTGCCCGACGCCACCGCGGCGCGGATCACGCCCAGGGCGGTTCCATAGCCGGCCGTGGCAAGGGCGCCCGCATTGCAGTGCGTCAACACTCCTCCTGTACTGGGCAGCAACACCGCCCCGTGACGGCCCATGGCCTCATTCGCGGCAATGTCCTCCGCCAGCATGCGCTGTGCTTCCCTCACCAGTGCGGTCTTGATCTGCTCCAGCGGCAGCATCCCAAGCTGCTCGAATTTCTCGCGCATCTTCCGGATCGCCCAGAAAAGGTTCACCGCCGTCGGACGCGTGCCTGCCAGCACGGTGCAGATAGCATCGAAGTCGCGCTTGAATTCAGGCAGCGATTTAGCCGATGAGCGCTGCGCGCCTAAAGCGACCCCCATCGCCGCAGCTACGCCGATGGCCGGAGCGCCACGCACCACCATGGTACGTATTGCGTCCGCGACCTCATTATGGTCCTTGCAGGTGACGTAAATCTCCGCTGTCGGGAGCTTCGTCTGGTCGATGAAGCGCACTCCAGCATCCGTCCATTCCAGCGTTTTAATCATAACTTCTGTTCAATCAGGGCTTCGCCCATGCTTCCGTCTGAGCTAGCTGAACGGCGTAGCCGTCAGAATCGGCAAACATCGCCAACCACCCGAAGTCTTCTTGTCGGGGTTCCATCAGGAACTTGACCCCAGCGGCCTTCAGGTCGGCTGCGACCTGTTGAAGGTCCGGGACCTCAAAGCCGAAGGTGCATCCCGTGCCGGGGGCAACCTTTGTGTGCTCGCTCTCCGGGTGCAGTCCTAAGACAATGTTGCCGGCGCTCAGGCTGCTCCAGAAGGGCGTGTGCATCTGGACTTTCAACCCTACGATGTCGCGGTATAAGGCGACGCTGCGATCCATATCTCTCACGATCAGCATGATCATGCTGAGTTTTCCAATCACAGGGTACCTCCGGCAAGCCTGCTGGTTGCTGCTGCGATCAGCCTCGTGCACCCAACGATAGAGCTCACGGCCTGCGCTTTAAGTGCTCGGCACGCACCTCATTCGCGGTGAATAATGCCACAAATTCAGCCGGTGTGGAGGCTCGTTCCACGTTCACCCGCCCGCCGGCTTCCTGGCGGTCCACCAAGCACAGCACACCTGCGATCTCGAAACCAAACTCGCGCGCCGCTTCAATCGCTTGAATCGTGGACGCCCCCGTGGTGCACACGTCATCCACAATGACGACACGGGCATTCTTGTCCCGGAATCCCTCAATACGCTGTGCCGTGCCGTGCATTTTTTCTGCCTTGCGCACCAGAAATCCGTTGATCGGCTCGCCTTGCTGCGCGCTCAGCACCGCCGTCGCCACCACGATAGGATCAGCGCCCATGGTCAGTCCTCCGATTCCATTCGCCTGCCATCCGCGAGTGCGAATCTCTTCGAGTACCGCCTCTCCCGTAGCCACGGCTCCCGCGGCATCCAGTGTCGTCAACCGGCAATCGATGTAATAGTCGCTCGTTCCACCGCTGGAGAGTTTGAAGCTGCCGAGTCGAAACGACTTCTCAGCCAGCATGGTGAGTAATCGTGTGCGCGCGTCGCTCATGTCTCTCTACGATAGGCTCTCAGCTCATCACCTTTTCCAGGTGGCGAAAATGGTCGCTGCCAATCCACAGCATCGCGAACAGCATAAAGTTATAACCGCAGTGCATGAGAAATGACGCGGCGACTGATCCAGTACGTTCCCGCACTAGGGTGAAGACCAATCCGACGGCAAAGATACTGAGCAACGGCGCCCACGCATAACCCAATTGCGCCCCGTGAATGGACGCGAACGCCGCCGCCGTCACCAGCACGGCTGCCTTCACTCCCCACACTTTTCGCAAGAGTGGATAGAGCATGCCACGAAAAAACAGCTCCTCCAGCAGGGGAGCTAGAGTCACGCCGAATGCCGCCAGCAGATAGGCCCCGGCAACGTCGCTGAAGTATTTGTCCACCGGCAGCGACTTTGGAATGGGTAGCCAACGCGAAGCAAACTCGACCGCCACCGCGAAGATCGCCCCTGACACAAAAAACCCTACGACCGCGTTACCTGGCCAGTTCCAGCGTATTGCCTTCGCAAAGCTCTCACGCGACTTGCTTCGCACGATCAGGATCATGAACAGGATCACGGCCGGGTACGCTGCAATCTGCGATCCGATCAGCACGCTGGAGTTCGACGCCAGGTCGCTCCACGACACATGTTGCTTGCTGGTCAGAAGATGCGCTATCCCTAGCGCAGCTGAGCTGAGCACGAACACCGCTGCCAGGGTGAAACCCAACACTGCCGCGACATCCCAGCCGGACCACGGCGGAAAAACAGCCTGCGGCGGCTTAGACTGCGTTTCTGCCGCGCTCAGCGGGAGATCGCCGGCTGACTCAATCACCCCGGGCGTACTCTCCGTCCGCAAGGGCAGAGATGGTGGCTGGAACGGATCTCGGCTCGCGTCACTCATTTCCTTGCACATTGTGGTCCGTTGGTCGCGTGGCGACTAGCAGTCTCCTTGAAGCCGAGGACGGGCACCGGGGGACGTCTCTCTGGCCGCCCACCCGCTATACGCTCTTCCCATTTGATGCACCCAGCAGCAATTTGGCGAGTGCCTGACCGGTATAAGACTTCTTTGCCCGCGCAATCTGCTCGGGCGTGCCCTGGGCAACGATGCGCCCGCCATCCTCGCCGCCCTCCGGCCCCAGGTCAATGATCCAATCGGCATTCCGGATGACGTCCATGTTGTGCTCAATAATGATGACGCTGTTGCCCAAATCGGTGAGCCGATGCAGTACTTCCAACAGCTTGTTTACGTCGTCGAAATGCAGGCCGGTCGTGGGTTCGTCCAGCAGGTACAAAGTCTTGCCCGTCTGCCGCTTGCTCAGCTCGCGCGCCAGCTTGATTCGCTGCGCTTCGCCTCCCGACAGCGTCACCGCCGACTGCCCGAGATGAATGTAGCCCAGGCCGACGTCCACCAGTGTCTGGAGCTTCTGCCTGATCTGCGGAATGTTCTCCAGAACCGGCAGGGCGTCAGCTACCGGTGTCTCCAGCAGGTCGGCAATCGAATAGCCTTTGTATTTCACCGCCAGTGTCTCGTGGTTGTACCGCTTGCCACCGCACACTTCACATTGGACGTACACGTCGGGCAGGAAGTTCATCTCGATGCGCCGTTGCCCGTCACCCTGGCAGGCTTCGCACCGGCCGCCGGCGACGTTAAACGAGAAGCGTCCCGCTTTATACCCGCGCTCGCGCGATTCCGGCAACATCGCGTACAAGTCGCGTATCAGTGTGAACACCCCGGTGTAGGTTGCTGGATTCGACCTTGGAGTACGGCCAATGGGTGACTGGTCGATACGTATGACCTTGTCGATGTTCTCCGTACCCGCGACGTTCTTGTGCCCGCCGGCTTCTTCCCGCGAGCCATAGAGCGCCTTTGCCAGAGTGCGATACAGGATGTCATTCACGAGCGTGGATTTACCCGATCCGGAAACGCCAGTTACAACGGTCATTACCCCGAGCGGAAAACTAACGTCGATGTGCTTCAGGTTGTTCTCACGTGCGCCCAGGATCGTGATGGTCTTGCCATTGGTCTGGCGCCGGGCATAGCGATACATCACGTGCTTTTGTCCGGAGATGTATTGTCCTGTCAGTGAGCGCGGAAAGCTCTCGATTTGCGCCGGAGTACCGCTGGCAACGACTTCACCTCCATGCCGCCCCGCTCCAGGACCCAGATCAATGACGTAATCCGAGCGACGTATGGTGTCCTCATCGTGCTCCACCACCAGAACGGTGTTACCCAAATCGCGCAGCGACTCCAATGCAGTTAGCAGTCGGTCATTGTCGCGGTGATGCAGCCCGATCGACGGCTCATCGAGCACATACAGCACACCACGCAACTTGGAGCCAATCTGCGTCGCCAGCCGAATGCGCTGTCCCTCACCGCCGCTTAGGGTCATAGCCGAGCGATCGAGCGAGATGTAACCCAGGCCCACGGCATTGAGGAAACCCAGTCGCTCGCCGACCTCGCGAAGTATGCGTCCTGCGATTTTCTCCTCGCGCTCATTCAGCTTGATACGGGCCGCCGCCTGCAGCGCGCGTGACACTGGCAGCGCCGTGAAGTCGGCGATCGACATGCCGTTCACCTTCACCGCCAGGCTTTCCCGACGCAGCCGTTTTCCTTCGCATGCTGGACAACGCGTCGCCGACATGTGATCGAGCAGCCAGTCACGATAAGTTTCCGAGGTGCTGTCTTCCATCGCCTGACGCAAATAAGCAAATACTCCCAGAAAACCGCCCCGTTTCTTTTCCCCCTGCTCCGGGCCGTAGAGGATAAGGTTCTGCGTCTTGCGCGGAAGTTGTTCGAAAGGTTTCGCAAGGTCGAAACCATAGGCGGCCTCGGCCAGACGGAGTGTGTGAATCAGGTTTTGCGACGCCGAACCCGGTCCCAGGCCGCCCTCGAGCAACGGCTTGGACCAGTCGCTGATGACCTTCACTGGATCGAAGTCGTATTTACTGCCCAGACCGTTGCACTCCGGACAGGCGCCGTACACACTGTTGAACGAAAACGAACGGGGCTCCAGCACCGGGACGTTAATGCCGCACTCGGGACAGGCCAGCTTCGATGAGTACAGCCGCTCTTCCCCCTCCACTACCGCCACCAGCACCAGGCCATCCGCAATCTTCATCGCCAGCTCCACGTCATGGGAGAGCGTGCGCTCAATGCCTGGCTTGACCAGCAGGCGATGAATCAATACTTCGATGGTGTGGTTCTTGCGCCGGTCGAGCTTTACTTCTTCATCCGCTATGTTGCGCAACTCCCCGTCGATGCGGGCACGGCTGAAACCCTTTTGAACCAGCTGGTCGAGTTCCTTCTTAAATTCGCCTTTACGCCCCCGTACCATTGGCGCCAAGATCATGACCCGCTCATCCGGCTCCAGTTCCATGACCCGCTGCACGATCTGATCCGCCGACTGACGCGAAATTTCCCGCCCACAGTTAGGGCAGTGTGGCACCCCAATCGAGCTGTAGAGAAGTCGCAGGTAATCGTAAATTTCCGTTATGGTGCCTACGGTCGAGCGCGGGCTGCGGCTGGTCGTTTTCTGTTCGATGGAGATCGATGGGCTCAGGCCGTCGATGCTGTCCACATCGGGCCGTTCCATCTGGTCCAGGAACTGCCGGGCGTAGGCGGATAAGGTCTCGACATAGCGCCGCTGCCCTTCCGCATAAATCGTGTCGAAGGCGAGCGACGACTTGCCCGAGCCGCTCAGCCCCGTAATTACCGTCAGGGTGTTGCGGGGGATGTCGACGCTAATATTCTTCAGGTTGTGCTGCCGCGCTCCCCTGACTGTAATGTTGCTAATTCCCATTTTCTTGCTTGTAAAAAGGTCCCGATTCCGACGGAAGATGCCCCACCTCTTAACACCCGCCTTTTCCGATAGGCGCCAGAAAAAATCATTCCGGATTGCCCAGAATCCTCAAAATCTGTTCCCAATCGCACTGGAAAGTCCAACCGAGGGAGAGCGTAGTCCAACTGCAGTATCTTATTTGCCAACAGCAGATAGCGTCAATGCGCAGTAAATTAAGGCAATCCACTTGCGTAAAATGGGGATGGCGTAGTTTACGCGTAGGCTGCTGCCGCGAACACATTCCCTCGTGGGCTTATAAAATGAGAAGCATATGACGCCAGTTTTGCTGTCGTTTCTACTGTTGGCGACCATTTTGGTGGCCTTCGTTTTGGGAATAGCGCTCGGTTATTGGGCAGTTTGCGGCATCCTGTATCTGTTTAATCCTGCCCGTATCCACAACAAGCCCTCCCACCGTACTACCCTGGCCCCGTCTCATAGCGGGGACTAGTTAAGGTTCCGGGCAGTTCCTCGGAGCCGGCTGGAAAATGCCTGGGCGGCGCCCCAAAGACTTGAGTGTTCCTCCGCGTTCAGCAGCTCGAGGTGAGACGCGGTTGCTGCCGAGACTTGCGTGCCCGGGGGGCGATTCTCACCCGCCTGTCGCCAACTTGCTTTGGTAAGAGACATATCTCCGCCGCTTCTGTCGCACTGGTTCTCCCGCCTATCTGTAAAGCCGGTCAACCCTGCGCAACACCCGCGGCACCGATCACGAATCGTTCGATTCTGTTGGCATACCCGGGTTCCAGTGCATGCAGGACCCGGTCGAGTAGATGTCGCACACCCACCACTCAAACGCCGACGTGTACGAGCGCATCCAGCGCGATGACATGATGCAGGCTGCCGCCATTCTGGCCCGAGGGCATTCAGTTCCTGGGTTGGTGCCGGCGTTGCTGCAGATGGTGGGGACGCTCGCTTCGCCAGAGATTGGCGCGGAAGCATAGAGGTCGCGCATGGCGGCGTCGTACACATACGCCCTATGGTTTTGCACGGGCGGAATTTTCGAACCATACCGTGCCGGTTAGGAGATGGCCTACGCCTTTCCTCGCCCTGGCTTCCGCAGGTCCATCCCCCCGCCGCCAGCTGAACAGGTGTGCCCACCGTGCCCAGCGAACGTCGCACGGAAGCCCAACACGCCCATGGCCAGGAAGATCAAGAACAAAGTCACCGCAGTTATAAGGACCGACATACCTCACCTCTGCTCCCGCTTGAAAAAACCACGACTTGGGCCTCCTGTGACACTGCTCGGTATGAGTGCAGCCCGTTTATGGACGCAAAACCTCAAGTCAAAACTGTCTGTGCAGTACAAACTGCCATTGCACATTTGGCTCCCTTTAGACCGAGTGGACGAGGTGGTGCTAGCGTTTTCTTTGGCCGACCCTAGCTGCAGAAGGCGTGATTTTGAGGCGCCGGACCGTTTACACGCCAAGGCATCTATTGGCGATGGGAAGAGTAAGGCGAAATCGGTTGTCCTGACGGGGGACGCGCTCGCCAACTATTCGAACGCCTCTTGGTACCAAAAGATGGGAGCGGAGCTCAAGTAAAGCCATCTGCAGACACCAGCGCGAGTACAATTGGCCGACATGGTCTACAAATTCCCAATCTGGGCGTCAAGCTCTGCCAGCGTCCGCCGCATTAATTCCGAGTATCGCTCGTTGCGGCTCGCCTCCAACTGTTGCCTTACTCTGCTGCGCGACAGCATGAGGTCAACCTTCTTTCGCTTCCGCTGTAACTCTTCGGGGGTCAGCGCTGATCTGCCTTTCGCGGCTTGGTCTGCAATTGACTCCTCCATTTGCGCTTCAACCGATTTACTCTCCCAACCTCTCGCCATGCCTTGATTATAGGCGCTGCCATCGCCCCATCACCCGAAACAAAGCACAGGCGGCCGGCCGCACCATGGAAACCTAAATTATGCACAGATTTCCGGCTCATCTGACATAGAACCCAGGGTGCGACCTCAGTATTCTTGCTCGTCGTGTGTTAATTGATCTCTGGTTTTTCTCTGCTCTTTAGAATTGCTCCGCTTTTCGTGTAACTTGTTGATCAGCCTCTTCCACTTGCGCATAGAATCCTATGCACGCTCACGATCGTAAGGGGGTAGCCAGTACCGGCAGAAATGCTCCTTTAGTCGGAGCTATCTTGCGTAGCCGATTCATCAGTCGCTGAAATACTGCTCGGTGCGCATACTGATCGCTATAGCTGATCCCCACTCGGCCCGCGTGGCGCCGGATTTTGGCGGCCAAGAACAAGAAGCGCAAGCGAGCAATCGCTAAGGTCGTATGCCGCAGTTGCTCCACCTTGGCCTGCTCCTCGCGCTGGAACAACAGCAACCAGCAGTTCAAGTTGTAGGCCAGCATGGCCAACTGAAAATGCACGCAGTTCATCGCCCAGCGCCTAGAAGGATGAGCCGCTAGCCCGGCATCGTTGTTGGCTTCCTTGATCAGGTTCTCGGCTCCGGCACGCTGGTTGTAGAACCACACCAGCAGATCGATGCTCTCTTGCATGTCGGTCAGGAACACGCGGTAGCGGTACGGGGGACTATCAAACAGTTGGTATTGCTCGCATTCTTCTGAACTTGGATTGGACTTGCGGTAGCGTAGGGCAATAAAGCGATACGCCTGGCTCCAACCCTCGGGTTGATACCAAAATTCGCATTGTTCGTCGGCATCGGTCTTGGGCGAGGGCTTCCAGCAGGCCTTTTGCAGCTCCTCCAGTAAACGGCCGGTCTTGCGGGCCACAATGATGAAGCACGCCTTCCCCTTCGCCTAGGCCTCGATCGCCTCCCAGCAATAGAAACCCGCATCGGCACGAGCGAAAATCTGGCCCACGCAAGCGGGCAGGGCAGCGAAAACATTGTCCAGATGACGTGCGATCTGCCGCCCCCTCGGTCGGTCGCCATTGCGCAACTCGCCTCCCACATACTCGCGGGTTTCCGCCAAGAAGGTCAGAATGGGCTGATAACTTCGCTTACCTTTATTTTTGGGGTTGTAGCTTCTGCGTCCGCCCATCTGCTGGCCGTAGAGCGTGTGCACGGTGGTATCGGTGTCCAGCGTAATCGTCTCCAGCCGGACATTCGCCGCTTCCCACACTCGTTGCCGCAGCACGCGCTGCAGAACCAACAGTTGCTTGGCCACCGGCAAAGCGAGGGATGCCGCAAATCGCCAGAAAGTCGATTGCGGAGGCAGCTCCCCGACTTGCAAGACCCCAGTCAGCATCGGGTCTTGCGCGACGAAACGCAAATGATTCAGGCGCGAGAAGCCCACATAGATGGCCAGCACCATCGCCAGTAGGAATTGATAGATGCTCATCGCTCGCGGAATGCGATGCACCGTAAGGGTTTCTTCCACCAGCTGCTTAAACCCCAGCTTCTCCAGCATGGTGGCGACCGGTAACAAGCCACCATATGGAGTGAGATTTTTACCCGAGAAGTCAAAGGGAGTTTTGGCCGCGATTTTATTGGGCTCCGACCCTACCTTCGGCGAGCCTTGTGGGACGGACGTTCTGCGAGTATGCTTGGAGCTGTCTTTCACCATTTGGGTGACTCCTGGAAATGGGCTCGCGAAGGGGCAAACTTCGCTGCCGTTCTGTTCTACAACAGCATTTTCAGGGTCTCCAAATGGTTTTTTCTTTTCACACGCTCCCCACGCACATCAAAACTCATGCATAGATCAGGTGGAATGTCAGCAGTCCGGATCTCCAGGGACGTTCAACCCAGCGGTCAAGAACAATCCCACCTCCCAACAAGGTCGGCTCTTAGAGGGCCTGACAGGAATCTTCCATGAAGCGTCCCGACAGGTCTCAGCCAAAGAAGTAGCGCTCGCACTCTTCAGCTTCTGGCGGAGTTAGGCGGGTATGAGCCAAATGCAGGAGGCCATCGGTCGTTCAGCGCGTGCAACCTGCCGCTAGCTGCTTGCTAACCGGCTGAACACCATCCGGATGATAGGCATCGGTTCGCTAGCGGCAATTCGTTTCTGTTAAAGATTGAGGCAACGGCAAGACTCCAGATACTACAAAGCGTATCTGGCTTCACCTCGACGATCGATCTCCAATTCAGCACACGAAAGCTGTCGAAGCCTAGGGGCTCAAGATACAAGATCTGACTAGTTTTCTTTACCAAGGCTCTCCGAAGTGCGGACAATCTCCGACACTATTTCTGCGAAGACTAAGCGCTTGGTCCGGATTGAAGTCACAAGTCATCGTTTTTGACGACTCCAATGATTTCGGATCCCACCCGGCCGAAATGCGCCTCCGCCACCGTTACCTAGCACATTTCCTCCCCTGTTGGCTCAACATCGGGGAACAATAGTCGTCTCCTCCACCAAGACACTCTGGCACTCTCGACGCTACCATCACGAAACCAATCGCCGCGGCCAGCGCCAAGCGAAAGCGATCATCCAACCTTCGGTTCAACCTCCTCCCGGGAATCTTGTGCCCACTTGCACGCACGGGCTTCTTTTCAATCGCGATCGCGCCGGTGAACCACCAGCAACTATTGCGATCGGAACGCTATCTG
>Ga0306920_100006412_pt1 | contig 15350 bp, 11 predicted proteins | sample flu12Cox44000170_FD_204666 | JGI IMG/M metagenome (GOLD analysis project Ga0306920, IMG submission 204666) | Lab enrichment of tropical soil microbial communities from Luquillo Experimental Forest, Puerto Rico - flux4day.12C.oxic.44.000.170 (v2)... | ecosystem: Environmental > Terrestrial >... | reverse complement strand
TATTGTATGGCCGCCGGGCTGGGCATTTCGCTCGGCCGGCTTTTCCAGTTCGTTGAACCCCTTCTGCATCAGACCGCGCTTCATTGCCCAGTGGGCTAGCGGTCGCAGATAGGCAATCGCCCGACCAGCAGAGGAGGCGCTACGGTGGATATCCGCTGTCAACTGGAGTTTTTGGGGGGTCAGCTCGATTGCGGGCTGGTTAAGATGTTCGTTGAGCACGTGGCGGATACGCGCGGCCTGCTCGTCTCGGGTACGCAACGATTGTCCGTCGCTCTGAAAAAAGTACGCTGCTATTACGCTATCGAGAGTGCCGATGCCCGCTTTGGCGGCCTTCGTCCGCTGCCGTAATTCCCGACGTTCCGCGGTTGGGTCTCGCCCTGTTTTGACAAGCTGCTTGAGAGTTTCGGCGCGTTGCCGAGCTTCGGCGAGCGAGAGGTTATCTCCTACGTCGAAGCGCCGGCGCTCGCCTCTCGGGTTGCGAATATTGAGGGACCAGAAGCGACCGCCCTTGGTAATGCGAACGCGTAAACCTGGCAGGAGCCCATCACCAAGCTCAATAAGTTCTCCGTCGCCGGGACGGATTGCGTCGAGGCGTTTCGCCGTTAACGGGGGTATTCGCTGTGGCATCGCGGGCGGTCAGAAAGGTTCCAAAAAGGTTCCAAACAACGTGAGGCAGCCTGAGACGAAATGCAAGGAAGTGATGCCACGAAGACTCGGATATCAACAGTGTTTTTTGCCCGGCCGGTTATCTCATGGCGTCTCACCGCGTGCCACCGAGACGCAGTGAGAGCTTACTGTGGATCAGGAGGTCGGTGGTTCGAGTCCACCCAACTGTACCATTTGAAATTTCAAGGAAATCTTATCTTTTTCGGGCGGCCCGTTTTACCTGCCGTCACCGTTCGGGTCAGCGCCGGGTCAGCAGTCCGCAAAAATCCGTCTGGGCGAACTCAATCCGTCGCGTCCACTCGAACGCTGATCACTCTGAAATCGTCCGTCGCCCGCGCGCGAAAGCGCTCGCCGACCTTTGCGCGCTCGCCGTCAGGCCATTCAACGACATCACCGCGCACCAGCTTAGGTATCGATTCGCTCATCGCAGGGCACACACACCGTCGGCTGTGGTGTTGGGCGAGGCTTTCTTCAAAGGGGACCCACCGGCACCTACCCCCCTGTGCCTAAAGGGTGGTTTGGCAGACCAGAAGCTTAACAGGACGCAGAACGCCTACGAGTCGGATTACGCCATCTGGGCACCCTTGCAGGAGTGGGCGACCACACATGGCGTGGCGGTGCTCGGCCTGCACCATACCCGCGAAGGGCGACGATCCTCTTGAGGCGCTGTCGGGTTCCAACGGCCTATGCGCCGACACCACCATCGTGCTGGACCAGGACCAAAACGGCCGGACGCTTTACGTCCGTGGGCGCGACGTCGAGGAAAAAGAAACCGCTGTGATCTTCGCTAATGGTTCCTGGTCACAGCTCGGCGACGCCGCAGACGTACGTCGATCAGGCGAAAGGTCTGTGATCGTTGCGAGCCCATGTCGCCTGTCGAAATCGCCGACGCAACAGGCAAACCGAGGGCAAATGTGCGCCAATTGCTGAGGAAACCGGCCAAATCAGAAGAGCTGTACAAGATCGGGACGAAATATTGGACCGAACCTGCGTACCCCGATCACACCGGTCACACCGGTCACAGGGAGGAGGATGGATAATGGTCTGTGATCGCTGTGATCGCTGTGACTGGGGTAGATGCCACCAACAAAGCTGAGAGAGAACACTTGAGCAACGACGTGATGAAAAACCGGCTGGGATCAGCCAAAGCGACGTCAGCCAAAGCTAAGCGATCAAAGTCGCTGCCAATGGTAGTTCGGGAGCCCGACGAAGCCGAGAAACGCGCCATCGCCGCAGCTAAGCAGGTGATCTCCGAGATGGAGCCCCGTTTCGATGTGGGCACGAAGATCAAGACGGAAAACGGCAAAACTCAAATTCAACAGGGCCCAAAGCATTCCGACTTGGACGGCTGGCGCACCCAGTTCGTGGCGGCTTTTGGCACGACGAGTGCGACGGTGGTGGGTGTCGAACTTGAACGCATCGCCAAGGCGCTCCGTCAGCGAGATGGCACAATCGATCCGGCCGAACTGGATACCGTGATTGCAATCGTTAGCGGGCAGCGAGCAAAGAACGAACTTGAGGCGATGGTTATCTGCCAAATGGCCGTCCGCGCTCACCATGCGTTCACTCGGCAACCTGAACCGGAGCAACGAAATCCGACAGCAGGATTCAAATGCTCTCGCGGTCGCCCGCCTGACGAAAGCCTTTGCCTCGCAGGTAGACGCACTGGCCAAGCTTCGTCGTGGCGGAGAGCACCGGGTTGTTGTCGAGCATGTCCATGCCCACGCTGGCGCGCAGGCGATGTTAGGTGCCGTCACTCATACCGGGGGACCCCGGGCCCTCATCGAAAACCAAGGACAACCCCATGCAACGAACAACCCAGGGCCCCTTATCGCTTCAGATGGCCAAGAGATGTGGGGCCAAAAGCCGGAGCGGGAGACCGTGCCAGTCTCCGGTGGTGAAGGGCCGCAAGCGTTGCCGAATGCACGGCGGGGCACACGGATCAGGGGCACCAAGCGGTGAGCGCAACGGCAATTACCGGCACGGGTTCTATACGGCAGAAGCGATTGCCGAGAGAAAAGCCACCAGGGCTTGGCTGAGGTCCCTCCGACGGTTTTAAGGACCCTCTATGGCTTAGCTGAGTCGCGGTCGTCGCGCGGTCCGTTTTTCAAGGGTGAACAGACCGCGTGCACCAAGTGCGCGCGCTGTCCGCCTTTTGACCCAAAATAGACATTGGAGTGCGCACTAATCTCGCATGCGGAACCGATTGACGACCTAGAGAGAGTTGCTCAGCCTCTAGCTGCCGGCCTTCCCAACCGCCGTCAATTAAGGTGGAGGAAAACATGCTGAGAGCTGCGTGCGGCAAGCGGATTTCGTTGGCACTCGCTGGGATCTTGGCGGGCGCAGTCGTGGGGCTGGCGTTTGGAGACCTAGCCCAAGCGGGACGTGGCGGAGGCGGTTTTCATGGGGGCGGCGGTTTCCATGGAGGCATTGGCGGCGGCTTCCATTGGGGGCATGGGTGGCGGTTTCCATGGTGGCCTGCTGGCGGTTTTCGCGGCGGTGGTTTTCATTCGGCGGGCGGGTTTCGCGGTGGAGGCTTTCAGTTCTTCCGTGCCATGCCGAACGGGGGACGTAGTTACAGCGTACGCGGTTTCCATTCTCGTTCCGGCCGCACCTACGCAGGTCGCAACGCAGTCTACGGCTTTCGTGGCCGGTCCGGCATTTCTCGCGGCTCCGCCGCAGCCAGCCGCATCGCAACCAGCCGCACCGTTTCGAACAGCATAGCTCAGCGCAATGCCAGTGCGGTAGGCCATGCTCTGTCCTCACGTCAGATCACGAGCGCTCTGCACACCTCGGGCGGGCTGCGCAATCCGATGGCGCGTGCCGCCATCACGGCGGGGGTCGCGGGTGCCGTCTGGAGTCATCACAATGGTGACTTGTGGTGGCGCCACGCCCATGGCGGCTTCGGCTGGGTCGGCCCGGTGTTCTGGCCCTTTGCCTATTACGACATCTACGACTATGCCTGGTGGGGCTGGGACTATGACCCATTCTTCTGGGACTATGGCTATCCCGATCTCTATGCTGGCCTCTTTGGCCTCTATGACGATGGCGCCTTGGGTGGCTATGCCGGCTATCTGCCGGGCTATGCCGGACCGACGCGGCGGGCGAGTGCTCCCAGAGGCTCGGAGGCGGCAACGAGCCTTGCCGACATGTGCGGCAGCAACAGCCGGGATATCGCCGGCTTTCCGGTCGAGCAATTCCGCAATGCGATTCAGCTCAATGAAGAGCAGAACGCCGCACTCGACGATCTCGCCAATGCCTCGCGCCTAGCGGCGGAGAACATTCGCAATTCATGCCCCAAGGACGTGGCTCTGACCGCGCCGAGCCGTCTCGCTGCCATGCAGGACAGAGTTGAGGCGATGCGCATCGCCATCAGCATTATGAAGCCGGCGCTCGACAAATTCTATGGCGTTCTAAGCGACGAACAGAAAGCCAAGATCACGGCGCTGGCGGTGAATCAGCAGCCCGCGCCTCGCGAGGATCGTCCGGACTGCAACGCTACGCAACCCGGCGCGACGGAATGGCCGAGCGAGCAGATCGAGAACAACGTGAAGCCGGCCGATGCCCAGCGCGCGAGCCTCACGGCAATGCAGGATGCCGCGGCCAAGGCGGCGGACATTCTGAAATCATCGTGTCCGCCGGCGGATGCGCGCACGCCGCCCGCTCGGCTTGTCGCGGTTGGCGCACGGCTTGATGTCATGCTCCAGGCCATCGGGACAGTGCGCCCAGCACTCGATAACTTCTACAGCTCGCTCACCGATGAGCAGAAGGCGGCGTTCGATGCCATCGGACCCGCGCGCAACGGCGTCACCAACGCATTGGCTTCCGACAGAGACGAATCCCCGCGACGTCATCACCGTTACCACCATCGTGGCTAAAGTACCGGTGACATCATCTTCCGCATGATGAGGCTGTGAGACATCCCACGATGTTTGGCCCTGGGAGCTTACGCGCCAGAGTTTTGGTGGCCGCTAACCTAAGGGCGCAGCAGGACAAGCGCCACGCCTATCAGAGGCCGTCCTACGCTAAGGAAGCTCACGCGCGAGGCTTGCCTGGGCCGATTGGTGGGCCGAGAAGGGGCTGATGGTGTCGCTGGACAGCTCAGGCGACATCTTCATCGATGGCGCCGCCAAAGCCATGATTGACCGTGCCAACGTCCAGCGCGCGCGGCTGATTGCGGACAGCGCCAAGTGGCTGGTTGATTGAGGCATGATGTCGGCATCTGATTTGGAGGAGGATTCCATGAAGAAGGTCGGCATCTATCTGCGCGTCTCGACTGACGGACAGACGACGGAGAACCAGCGCCGCGAACTGGAGGCTGTTGCTGCCCGCTCCGGCTGGGAAGTGGTGGGCTTCTACATGGACGCCGGCATTTCCGGTTCTAATGGCCGCGAGAAGCGTCCAGGCTTTGACCGGCTGCTTAATGACGCCACTGCGCGCAAGATCAACATGATTGCGGCGTGGTCAGTGGATAGGCTCGGCCGCAGCCTTCAGCACCTTGTGGGCTTTCTAAACGAGCTGCAGGCCCTGAACTGCAACCTGTACCTACATCAGCAGGCCATCGATACGACGACCCCATCGGGCCGGGCGATGTTTCAGATGTGCGGCGTCTTTGCCGAGTTCGAGAAGAGCATGATCGTGGAGCGCGTCAATGCTGGCATCGCAAGAGCAAAGCAGGCTGGCATCGAGTTCGGCCGTGGCAAGCGCAAGGACGACCAGCGGAGCAAGGACGAAGAGCGCTGGGGGATGTGCAGGGCCGAGTTGGAAAAGCGAATCCTGAGCCTCCACAAGGGCGGCATGGGCATTCTCGAGATCGGTCGCACGCTAGGTGTAGGCAGCGGGACTGTGCAGGGCATACTGCGCCCTTTCGAGATAAGCGCAAGCGCAAACGTATGAGGGGCAAATGAGTATGACACCGATTGATACTTGGAAGGCCGAGCGGGAATTGTTGGATGTCGAAGAGGCAATGGGGACCGTGTCTGCTTCTCTTCGACAGAGGCTAAAGGAAACGGGGCGCGGCATGTCCCGAGACGAACTTGTGCAGATCGCTGACTGGCTGGAGCGGCAACACACAAAGCTTTTACAGGCTCGCACTGCGTGCGGCATCACCGGCCGGTGCCCTGAGTCCAATCCGCTACAGAGGCTATTGCCGAAAGGGCTTGATCCGAACGCATTGGCGCGCTTTCGGGTTGTGGTATCGCCACAGCATTGTTGGAAGATCGCCTGTGAGGTGAACACGATCCGGGCTTACATTGCCATCATCGCTATTGTGGTTCTTGTGATCAACATGTTGTACCAGTACGGCCAATCGATCACGCGATAGAATTGTTTATGCTTCAGGCGACGGATTTTTGCTTTGGCGAGCTCAGGTCATGCGGATAAGCGTCTCGATCCCTTTCGAAGAAGAAGCGGCGGCGGCGTAAATGAGTGTCTCCATTGCGCTGATGCGTTCGCACGTCCGGCCGCTCTGCGAGGCCAACCGCATCGCGATCAACTATGACCGTCATGCGAGCGCAAGCTACCGGGAGCGTGAAATGATTGGATGGATCCGCTGCGACATTTCGGATGGCGTGAATACCTCTTTCACTCGGGATGGGTATTCGGTGTGCCGATGCTGGTCTTCCTAATAGGCTCAGCGACCTACGCTGCACTCCAGTGGATTGCGACCGGCGATGATCAGGGATCGGAATAACCACCACATGGCGCATCTCATTTGCCGCGAAAGCCAATCACATTGGCCGAACATCCAGTGGCAATGGACGCCTAACCCATACCTCGCCGCTGGCATCGGCGTGGGCTTGGCCTGGGTAGCGACGCAGATCGTCGTCCAGTGGCGTGATCGACGAGGCCGCTAGCCAAAAATGAGGCCACCGGGAAAGCAACGGCGGCCTCAAGTCGAGTGCTGATGAGTGCGGATGCCCGATAGGTGAGGCATCCACGGGCATCGTCTGATCCTCGGAAGCCCGAGTCAACGGCTCGAAGGTTTTAGTAACCGTTTGCGGCGGCGTAAACAGCGATCCGGGGAAAACAGGGATAGGCCCGCATGACCCTTGCCGACTCGTCAAATCGCGACGACACCAAACCGCAGTCGCGACAAGCGAATCCGCAACATCTGGGGCAAATGAGCAATGAGCAGAAGCATCTGTATAGACTGCGGCGTCGATACTTGTCCCTGCACGGGCAAGCGTGGGTGCCGGCATATCGGCCGGTGGGAGCTATTCGGTACCCACAGATGCCCTGCCGCTTCAGATGTCCTTAGCCTGAGCTGGAAACGCTGGGTTGTCCTTCGTAGCAGCTGTTCGAGGAAGAACGGGGTATCCAGCCATCTGGGTAGCGCGGGCTAGGCGAAAGCCAAGAGAAGCAGGGCAGTGAAGCTGTTGCTTCTGTCACAGCGTCACAGCGTGGGCAAGCCAGTTACTAACGGTGCGCGGTCGCGCCGTTAGGGTTGAATGCGGAGATAACGGGATCGGCGGCGTTCTGGCCCGCGGCCACCGTGTAGCTGAAGGTGAGCGAGCCGCCGGTGTAGATCGCCGTGCCACCATCGCGGGCGAGTTACGCGCGGTTGTTGAAGAGGCCGTCAAGATGCCACATGCGATTGGGGTCGGGTCCTCACCGGGCAACGGACAGGAGACTTATCGAGACCGGCGGGCAAGACCATCGCGCGCAACATGGCAATGGCTAAGCTCATCGTAAAGATACATGTTCACCATAAAGGTTCACGTCAAAATGATCCTTCGGCAGATTGGCATCCGAAATCGCACCGGATGACTAATGGCGCGTTCTCGATGACGCTTGGCCGGCATTGGAGGAACTTAACAGCAGTCATCATCATTGCCGACTCTCAAGATCAGACCAGCGAACCGACGTCGTAAAGCCTTGTACCCTGCGCCTCATCCGGAAAAGCAGATTGATCTGCTTGCCGGATTGGGCGTTCGCGGCCCATACTGGCGACCGAGGATCGCAGGGGCGCGCCCTAACAACTGGGGCCGACCGAGGGGCGCCTTTGCGGACTATATGCGCAGCCGGGACGGCATCCTGGTAGTCGGCCAAAGAGGAAACACGCAGTGAAGAATCTAGTGATGCTCGCCCGCATGGGGGCCTGGCTGGCCGCGCTGATCATCATTGTGCTATCGGTGGTGCCGGGCAAGATGCGGCCCCACGTATTGGGATATGATTATGCCGAGCATTTCGTCGCTTATTTTGTCGCGGGCAGTCTCTTCGCCTGCGGATATCAGAGCGCCAAGCAGTTGCTGTCGAGCGGCGTTCTGCTCGCCATATGCGCCGGCTCATTGGAGTTCGTTCAATTGTGGATCCCAGGCCGGAACTCGAGCGCTGGCGATTTCGTCGCCAGCACGCTTGGTGCGTGGATCGGTCTACTCGCCGTTATCGTGGTCAGACGGCCCGTGGTCGCTTGCTTATCGTCTCTTGGGTAAACCAGAGTACGTGTCTGTCACATTTATTTTGGGCGGGCATGCCCGGCCCAACACGCAAAATTTGCTGGCATGTCAGACCGATTTTTTTGGTCGATCGCCGTGCGCGAAGCGCTGCGGATGCCTTGCTGGTCCCGTAGGCGTAACTATCTCTCTCGCAACACCTCCTGTTTGTATCGCAGCAGGGGCGAGAGCAGGTAACTCATGATCCGGCGCGAGCCCGTCTTTATCTCCACTGCGACCGCCATGCCGGGTGACAGATTTACGAGCTTTTCCTCCACTTGCATCTGTGTGCGATCAAGCGACACGCGGGCTGCGTAACTCAATTCCTGGCCTTTCGGCTCGCTGCTTGAGACCTCTGCGCCTTGCACCTTGTCGCCAGGTTTATCTTGGGGCTTGTCGCGGGTGATCGCGTCCTGCGACACATTGATAACCTCGCCGTGCAGCAAGCCGTAGCGGGTGAAACTGAAGGTATCGATCTTGATCTCGGCCCTTTGGCCTTCGTGCACGAAGCCAATGTCGCGATTGGACACCATTGCTTCGATTTCTAAATGGGAATCGAGCGGCACCACGACGAGCAGCGGTTGGGCCGGCGTCACAACACCGCCGATCGTATGCACCGATAACTGCTGAACGACGCCATCAACGGGAGCCACCAATGCCTTTAGCTTGGCGCGCTTTTCGGCCTTGATGACATCCTGCGCCAGGCCAGCTGCTTTCTCCTGTGCCTTGGTCAGCTCCTCGAACCTCGTGCGGCGATATTCCGCCGCGGTCTGCGCACGGGTCTCCACCAAGGCGGCCACTGCGGCCTCGGCTTCCTGGAACCGACTCTCTTGAACCAGAACCTCTTGCTGAAGGCCGATCAGCTCTTGATAATCCGTGAGCCAGACGATCTTGGAGCCTAGGTCCTTGTCATAAAGATATTTTCGGATTTCAACTTTTTGCGACAGAACGGGGAGGGTCGCGTCGAGCTTTGCGATCGCCGCCTTGATAGATTCCCGTTCGGCCTGCTTTTGCTTGACCTGGCGATCGAGCGCAGCCAGTTTGCCCTGGTGTTCGGCAACCTGACTGATAAGAAGCTGCCGGTTCATCTCAATCATGGAGGCGTTTGCACCCTCAGGCGGAACGAAGGCTTCGGTCGGATCGCTCCTGCCCGAGACCGCGGCGCGCAGCCTTGCCACCTCCATCTGGGACGAGAGGAGATCGCTCTTCAGATGATCCCGGTCGGCATCCGTCATGGTCGAGTCAAGCTCGATTAGGCCTTCACCTGCCTTCACCTTCTGACCATCGCGGACGTGAATCACCCTGACCACGCCGGTTTCAAAAGGCTGAATGACCTTCGTCCGTCCGCTTGGGACAATCTTGCCCGAAGCGGTCGCCACGATATCAACGGTGCCGAAGGATGCCCAGAGCAGTGCCAAACAAAACACAGCGATCACGGTCACCCCGATCGCCCGTCCGATCGGCGAAGGTGGCGTCTCTACAATCTCGAGCGCCGCGGGCAAAAATGCAAGTTCGGTTTCAGCGCGGCGTAAAGCTTCCCGCCTGGGAAACTGGATCACTTTCCGAGCGGCTGTCATCGAATCCCCGCCTGCAACTGATGCAGCTTGGCGTAGCGGCCGTTGCTCCCGATCAACTGATCGTGGCTGCCCTCCTCTACGATCCGGCCGCGCTCAAGCGTGATGATCTGATCGGCATGGCGCATTGTTGAGAGCCGATGCGCAATGATGAAAACCGTTCGGCCGGCGCAGATCTGCTTCATGTTGTCGTGGATGGCGCGTTCGCTTTCGTAATCAAGCGCACTGGTTGCTTCATCAAAAATCAAAATGCGTGGGTTCGACATCAAGGCGCGGGCGATCGCAATGCGTTGACGTTGCCCACCTGAGAGCGTACTGCCCCGCTCTCCGATCACGGTGTCATACCCTTCTGGCAGTTCGACGATGAAGTCATTCGCGCCGGCCAGCGTGGCTGCCGCAATCACTCGTTCTATGCTGACCGTCGGGTCGGAGAGAGCGATGTTCTCGCGCACGGAGCGATTGAACAGCACGTTCTCCTGCAGCACGACGCCAATCTGACGGCGGAGCCAGGCAAGATCCACCATCGTGAGGTCAACCCCGTCAACCAAAACACGGCCGCTTTCGGGCACGTGCAGCCTTTGGATGAGTTTGGCGAGCGTGCTTTTGCCGGAGCCGGAAGAGCCAGCGATGCCAACCACCTGGCCGGGCGACACGCTGAAGTTGATATCGTGCAACACCTCAGAGGCGTCGACGCGGTAGCGGAAGGTCACGTGCTCGAACCTCACTTCGCCACGAATGGCCGGAAGTGTGCCACGACCTGGAGCCAAGCTCGGTTCAGGCATGGTGTTGAGAATGTCGCCAAGCCGGTCCACCGAGAGACGTGCCTGATGGAAGTCCTGCCACATCTGTGCCAGACGCAACACCGGTGCGCAGACGCGGGCAGCCAGCATATTGAAGGCGACCAGCTCGCCCACGGACAGACTTCCGTCAATGACGAGTTTCGCACCAAAATAAAGGATCAATACAATCGTCGCCTTGTTGACCAGCTGCACCGCCTGGCTCGCGTAATTGCCGAGGCTCAGAACGCGGAAGCTTGCGGCCACATATCCTGCAAGCTGTTCTTCCCAGCGCCGTTGCATTTGCGGCTCGACCGCCATGGCCTTCAGGGTTTCGACACCGGTGACGCTTTCCACCAGAAGGGCCTGGTTTTCCGCGCCACGGCGGAATTTTTCGTCTAGCCGGTGCCGGAAAATCGGCGTCACGCCGGCGGAGATCGCGATATAGAACGGAAAGCCTGCGAGAACGACGAACGTCAACTGCGGCGAATAATACAACATCACCGCGAGAAACACGAAGGTGAAGACCAGATCGATGACAAGCGTCAGCGCCGAACTGGTGAGAAATTGCCGGATGTTCTCTAATTCGCGTACCCGTGCGACCGAGTCACCCACGCGCCGCGCCTGGAAGTAGGCAATGGGCAAAGCCAAAAGATGCCGAAATAACCTGGCCCCCAGTTCAACATCGATTCGATTGGTCGTGTGCGCAAACAAATAGGTGCGCAACCCGCCGAGAATGGCTTCAAAAACAGAGATTCCGAGCAGGCCGATTGCCAAAACGTCCAACGTGCTCATGCTCCGATGGACGAGCACCTTATCGATCACGACTTGAAAGAACAGCGGAGAAACCAGAGCGAACAGTTGCAGGAAGAAGGAGGCAATCAAAACCTCGCTGAGCAGGCGTCGGTATTTATAGATCGCGCCGAGGAACCAGGTGATATCAAAGCGGCGCGTGAGGTCCGCCAGAGACGCGCGGCGTGCCATCAACACCAGCCGGCCGTCCCACTGCGCTTCGAACTGCTCGCGCGACAGCGCCTCAGGGCGCGGCGATGTCGGGTTTTGGACCAGGACCTTGTCTTCGCCAACCTTGCCGAGGATCAGAAATCCGCCGTCGCGCAGCACGGCGATGCCTGGCAGCGGAGTGACCGAGAGTCGATCCCACGTCGTGTTGCTGACGCGGGCTTTGAGGCCAAGCTCCTTTGCGGAGCGCAACATTTCGTTGACGCCAATGGTGGCGGCGGCCGAACGGTGCCGAATTTGCTCGGCGTCCGCACCAATGCTGTGAATGCGCAGCATCATAACCAGCACCGCAAGTCCCATATCGTTTGCAGTGGCAAAAGACGTCGGCTGCGCAGTTTCTATGGCATGATCGCCCACAGAAGCCTTTTTGAATTGTTCGGCGCGCGAGGAGGTAAGAGTGGGCTTTGCGAGCTTCCGAGCAGCGCTGCGCAGACCTTGAGCGGCTCTTTGCACCAAGTTCACCGTTTGTCGGGGAAAGCCACAAATGGCGCAACCCAACTTAAGGAACGGTTGGATCACCGATCTTCCGACATCTGTCCATGTCCGAGGACGGGCCATCAGAACCACGCGTCCATCCCACATGGATTCAAATTGTGCCCGGGTGATCCTCTCCGGCTCGGATGACATCGCGTGATGGATCAGCACGCTGTCATTATCCACCTTACCGAGAATCATGAACCCGCCATCACGCAAACCCGCGATCCCGGGTAACGAAATGTTTGTGAGCTGGTCTTGACTTGGTTTCTGGACCCGTGCGCGCAGCCCAGCGTCCTTCGCACAGCGCACCATCTGCTTGGGGCCGATCGGTTTCTTACCAAATCGTTCACGAACACGGTCGACGTGCACCTTGAAGCCAAAAAAGCGCAGCAAAACAACCAACGCGAAAAGGCCGGTATCGCCAGCTCGCTTATGGTCGGCTCTGGCCAGCATTTTCTCTCCTCTCAGAACTCAGCCGCGGAGGCTGTAGTAAAACTCATAATTCGGAACCTCATGTCGCTGCGTTGAACCTTACGATTTTGGCAGGGTAATCAATGACGCGGTGCGTTGATCCGGAGGCGTATAGGTCACCATGGTCCCGGAGCCGGCGTCGCTTCCAACGTGGAAGCCCGCGGCCGCGAATTGGCCGAACAGCGCGATGCTGGCGTTGTGGGTCGTATAGCTGATGCTCAGGGTCCCGCCCGTGCCAGCCGCGTTCGCCGAATAGCCGACCGTAAGGTTGGCACCGAAGGCGATGTCCGCGAGGTCCAGGGCGTCGCCTGCTCCAAATCCGGAAACGGAGCCGGTAAAGTTTTCCGCGTGATCCAGCTTGAGCGTGCCAGTCGCGCCGGCGGCGAAGCTGGTGTTGTCGTTCGATGCAGCACTGAACTCGAGGGTCGACGAGCCGGAGATCGTCGCAGTGCCGTTTCCGGTGACCGCGCCGTTTACCGTAACGTTGCCGCCGTCAGCCCAGATGTTACCCGAGTTCTGGATCGCGCTGTTAACGACAAGACCTCCGCTTCCGGTTGCTTCAAGTGTGCCGGAGTTAACGATGGGGTTGCTTCCGGTATCGATAACCAGAGCGTTCGTGCCGCTGGCGTTAATCGTCGCCTCATTGACCAGGTTAAGCTGTCCTTGCCCGAGTTGGCCCGCGCCTTGGATCGTGTTGTCCAGGTTGGTCAGGGTCACATCTGAGCTCGTGCCGAAAATTACGTTTTCGGTGTTATCGGACAAATTAACCTGTCCACCACCTTTTAGTGTCGTTCCGTGCTCGATCAGCTCCAGATCAGTTTCTCTTCCAGCTGAGTTCAGGGCGATCGTACCGGTGTTATCGATGACGCCCGAGAGCGGCAGCATCGCGCCATCGCCGATGGTCATCGTACCCGGATTCTTCGTCGTTGGCGTGACGTCGAATTCGAAGTTTGTCGACGTGAGATCCGCCGTATGGACGCCATCGAGCGTGATTGTCTGGCCGTCAGCCAACTTGATCACGGCATTGCCGTTCGTATCATCCGCGGTGTGGGCCTGAACATCGACAAATGTCGTAAAGCCTGAGTACCCGATCAGATCAATCGTATCCGACGACACGTCGAAGCTGTGGACGACGTCGTTTCCGATCGGCTGCGAGAAGACGAACGTGTCGTGACCGCTAGAGCCAGTCAGATTGTCGTTGCCGGACCAGGCAAAGATCGGAGAAGCAGCAGCATAGGCTTCGACGTTGTCGGAGGCAGTGGCCATACCGACGGTGCCGTCGGCATTGGTCCACGTCTCCGCGACCCCGAGCACCGCCGCGCCAACGAAATTCGTGGCGGTTGTGATGGTTGCAGCGGACGGGTCCGCGGTCTCGATGGTCCAAGAGCCGTCGGGGTTCTGCGTTCCGCCGCTGATAAACCAGCCGAGCGGTGCGCCGGTGACGCTTACCTTGATTGTGTCGGCGAGATCAGCCACGGTAGGGTTGGAGAGGCCAAGGTTTACGGCCTCGCCGGTAACTCCCGCCGGCGCGATGTTGACTGAACCACGCGTAATCTTGATGCCACCGCTGCCGTCCGAGGCGAAGCTGAAGCTCCCCGTCCCCAATGTCGAATTTTGAAAGTCCAGGGTCGCGACCTGGCTGGAGCCGTTGGTGATCTGGAGCAGACCGTCCGCGGGATTGTAAAGCAACGCCGCCCCAGTCGCCGAAAAGCTATGCAGATCGATTGTGTCCCCAGTGACAAAGTTTTCAAGCAGCGGTCCCGCATACGACGATCCGCCTACGCCGGTCCCGAACAATGCCGCATTGTCAATCGTCAGCTGGCTGGCGCCGAGAAAATCGATTTGAGAATTGGCGGCGGCGTCGGCCGCGACTTCCAGCAAACCGCCGGCTTGAAGATCGAACTGGCCGGTGCTCGTGGAGCTAACCGCAGTCGAGACATGAAGCGACCCCGCGACGACGAGGCTGCCATTGTCGGTGACGTTGGCGATCGAATTGGAGCCAGTCAGCGTCCAGTCGCCGCCCGGATCGTCGATCAGCGTCTGGAAACCGCTGAATGAGCTTGAACCGATCGACCCGATGGAGCCAGTGCCTGCGGTCAGCTCCAGCACGCCGCCATTGCCGTTGACCGAGCCGCTGAAAACCGCGCCCGGATCAACGATCAGCTGATTGGCGCTGCTGCTGACTGCGAAATCCACGGCGGAACTCGTCCCGGAGATTGTCCCGGCATTCTCAACGGTGCCGGCCACGCCAAGATAAACGCCGTATTGTCCACTTATGGAGCCATCGTTGATGACGTGGGCTGAGCCATTCGGGATATAGACGGCGGCAGGGCCAAAGCCTCCGCTGGTCGGCGCTTGAATCATAGCGCCGGCATTATTTGTGATGCTGCCGCCTCCGAACAGGCCGATGCCGTCATCGAAGGACGATATAATTCGCCCGCTGTTGATGATCGTACCGGCCGCGCCGTTGACGAAGATCCCGTCTTCCCCACCGGAGATGGAGCCGGCGCCGGCGTTGGATACGCTCCCGCCGTCTTCCAGGTCCACGCCATAACCGCCGGAGCCGCTGTATCCGGAAATTGAACCGGAATTGAGGATGCTGCTCCCCGCGCCGTGGAGCGAAATGCCATAGCGCTGGGATGAGGAAACAGTTCCGGCATTGTTGATGGACCAAGCGGCCGAAGAATCTCCGTCGATTCCGTCGGCTCCGCTTGCCGTCGTGTTCACACTCCCCGCGCTGGTGATGGTCAATGGGTTACTTGAAGCCGACAGTGTGAACGGCCCGGTGACCGTGCTGCTGATCGTTTGGCCGCCGCCGCTGACATTGACGGTGAACGTGTCGGTGGCGGCGGTCGAAGATGGCCCGCCAGACGCGGCCTGCGTCGCGGTGATGGTGTGGCTGGCGTTGCTCAACGGGCTTGTCGGCGTGTAGC
>Ga0306920_100006411_pt1 | contig 15351 bp, 10 predicted proteins | sample flu12Cox44000170_FD_204666 | JGI IMG/M metagenome (GOLD analysis project Ga0306920, IMG submission 204666) | Lab enrichment of tropical soil microbial communities from Luquillo Experimental Forest, Puerto Rico - flux4day.12C.oxic.44.000.170 (v2)... | ecosystem: Environmental > Terrestrial >... | reverse complement strand
CGATTGATCGATCTCCAGATTATCGAGCACGAGAAATTCACCGCGCTTGCCGCCCAAAAACACAACCATAAACAAATCATCTATGCCAGGCGTGGTATCATCCGAGACGCTCATGCCGAAGCTCTTGCCGAAAACGTCCCGGTCAAGACCGTCGTGGCAGACGCGTCGCATATTCGGGATCCGGTGGCTTTGGCAGCGGCAATCGCAAATCAGCTGGAAATGGATCCGCGCGACATCGCGGATAAGCTGAGCCAGACCGGAAAAGGTAGTAAGCATATTGTTCTCAAGGCGCAGATTCCGGAACAGACGGCGGAGAAAATCAAAGAAGCGCTTCGCGTCGCAAATCTGCGCGGAATCTACTTTGACCAGGATTTTGTACGGGTTTATCCGAATGGCCAGATGCTTTCGCAGGTCATCGGTTTCGTCGATCACGAGCACAAAGGGACAATGGGAATCGAACGCACCATGCAGGATTTTCTGCAGGGTGCAGACGGGTTTCGATATATTGAAACCGATCGGACTGGCAAGGAGCTTGTCCCTTATCGCGGTCAGGAGAACCCGGCAAAAGATGGGAGCAATGTCAAGCTGACGGTTGATCTCGGGCTGCAGAATATCCTCGAGACGGAGCTCGACTCGGCTTGCGCGGAATTCAAACCCAAAAACGCCACAGCTATCATGATGCGCCCGCAGACGGGTGAAATCCTTGCGATGGCGAGCCGTCCGACGTTTGATCCGAATAAGCCTGGTGATGCCGCTCCCGACCAGGAGAAGAATCGCTCCGTGGTCGACATGGTCGAACCTGGCTCAACATTTAAGATCGTTACAACTTCAGCTGTGTTGGAAGAAAAATTGGTCACACCCGATACGACGGTGTATTGCGAAAACGGCCATTTTCAGTATGCCGGACGTGTTTTGCGGGACGCGCATCCGATGGGTGTTTTAACCGTTCACCAGGTTTTGGAGAAGTCGAGCAATATAGGCGTTGCCAAATTAGCTCTGCAGTTGGGCGAAACCAAATTGTACGAGTACATACGCCGCTATGGATTCGGTCAGAAAACCGGAGTTGCATTGAGTGGAGAGATCAGTGGTTTGGTCAATCCACCTCATCGATGGAGTAAATTGGATATTACTCGGATCCCAATGGGCCAATCGGTGGCCGTAACTCCGTTGCAAATTGTCACTGCCATGTCCAGCGTCGCGAACGGTGGCAAATTGATGAAGCCGATGATAGTTTCGGAAGTCACGGATGAGACAGGCCGCAAAGTGGCATCTTTCAGCCCAGAAGAGGTGCGTCAGGTCGTTTCCGTAGAAACGGCACGCAAGATTACATCCGCGCTGAAAGATGTTGTGAGTAAGCAGGGTACAGCTCAAAAGGCGGCAGTCCCAGGATTTCGCGTTGCTGGAAAAACGGGTACGGCGCAAAAGGTGGATCCGCGGGGGGGATACTATTCCGGACGATACGTGACATCATTTGTTGGCTTCATGCCGGCAGACGATCCCCGGTTTGCCTTGCTGGTTTTGCTGGACGACCCGACCGCGAAGCAGGGTGAAACCTTCGGAGGTACGGTAGCGGGGCCCGTCTTCTCGAGGATTGCGGAGAAGGCGGCGCGCTATCTCGATCTTCGACCGACCGAGGTGATTCCCGCACAGCGTGTTCCAGTTGGTCAAAAAAGAGTGGCATTGTCTCGGTCCAGCCGTGATTAGTCGACTTATCATGCAACTGGCAGATCTCATTCGACGGCTGAGGACGATAACAATTGACGGTCCGGTGAACCGTGAGATAGGGGGCATTTCGTACGATTCGCGACGCGTTGGTCCTGGAGATCTCTTTGTCGCGATGCGCGGAGAACGTTTCGATGGTCATTTATTTATTGAAGAGGCTGTAGAGAAGGGTGCCGCGGCCGTGGTTGGTGAACGCGTCGGTCTTTCTCATCGGGCTACGACGGTTGTTGTGCAGGACTCCCGCGAAGCTCTTGCCCAGCTGGCATCCTTCTTTTATGGAGAACCTGCCAGGAAGCTGACCATGATTGGTGTTACGGGTACCAATGGAAAGACGACGACCACTTTCCTGATCAAGCATATACTGGAAAGGGCGAATCGTCCCGCTGGACTGATTGGGACGGTCCAATACGAGATTGGCAGACGCGTGATCCCGGCTCATCGAACCACGCCCGAGTCTCTGGATTTGCAGGAACTCCTGAGGCACTGCCTCGACGCCGGTTGTCGAAATGTCGTGATCGAGGTTTCCTCGCACGCGTTAAGTCAGAATCGCGCCAACGAAATCGGCTTTGATGTAGGAGTGTTTACCAATCTCACAAGGGATCACCTTGATTTTCATCAAGGCATGAAAAACTATTTTGAAGCAAAGACACGCCTCTTCGAGAATCTGCGTGTGAACGAGAAAAAGTCGCGAAGCGCGGTTGTCAATGTCGATGATCCATATGGCCAGCAATTGATCGCTCGATTTGGTAGGGATATTCCGATCCTGACCTATGGAATGGGAGTGCGTGCTGACTTTCGTGCAAGCAATTTCAAGGTGGAACTAAGCGGGACTTCCTATCAACTTGACGCCAAGGAAAAAAGTTATCTCGTACGACTTCCCTTAATCGGGCGCTTCAACATCTACAATTCGCTTGCCGCGTTGGCAGCCGCGTACGCAACAGGCATTGACATCCGTACATCGGTTGCTGCCCTTGCAAAGGCGCCTCAGATCCCTGGTCGACTTGAGGCTGTCTCGGCGAAACGCCAGTTTCAGGTATTTGTTGACTACGCGCATACCGATGATGCTTTAACGAACGTCCTCAAGACCTGCCGCGACTTGAATCCGAACCGGCTGATTGTCGTGTTCGGATGCGGGGGGAACAGAGATAAATCGAAGCGGCCGCTGATGGGAAGCGCGGCCGATCAGCTGGCCGATTTCACCATCATCACTTCAGATAATCCGCGCAAAGAAGATCCGGCAGCAATCCTCCGGGATATTGAGGAGGGATTCAGCCGCAGGAATTATGAAAAGATCCTCGACCGTAAAAAGGCGATCGCGCGAGCAATCGAGTTAGCTAAACCAAGGGACATCGTTTTGATTGCCGGAAAAGGACACGAAAAAACGCAGGAGTTTAGTGATTATACTGTTCCCTTTGATGACGTCGAGGTGGCAGTTCGCGCTTTGGAACAAAACCCAGTGGAGCTATCAAAGAATGGATCCTAGGACTCTGAACCAGATCGCCGATTGGGTTGGCGGAAAAGTCTATGGCAAAGGCGGCTTGACCGTGCGCCGTGTCCTTACGGATTCGCGCCTCGTTCGAGGCGGCGACTTTTTTGTCGCGCTGCGCGGAGAACAATTGGATGGACACAGTTTTCTGGGAGAGGCCCTGGAGGCGGGTGCAGCCGGAGCGCTGGTAAGTCGGGTTAGACCTGATCTGGTCGGGATGACTCAAATCGAAGTTCCTGACACTTTGCGAGCGTTGCAGCGAATGGCCGAATCTTATCGCGGTGGGCTTCGCCTTAAAGCGGTTGCCGTGACTGGAAGCAATGGAAAGACGAGCACCAAGGAAATGGCCGCCTCTGTGCTTGGAGAGCGCCTATCCGTCAGCAAAACGGTCGGAAACTATAACAATCATATCGGCCTTCCACTCACCGTTCTTGCCGCAAGTGAAGCGGACGAAGTCGGCGTTTTCGAGATGGGGATGAATCACGCGGGAGAGCTTGCCCCGCTTTGCGAGATCGCTCGTCCCGATTGCGCTGTGATCACGAATGTCGGCAACGCCCATATCGGACATCTTGGATCACGCGCGGCCATTGCCAGAGAGAAATCGGTTGTCGCTGAGTCGGTTTCGGCTGGTGGATGTGTCGTCCTCAACGCAAACGATGATTTCACGGATTGGATAGCCTCTCGCACCCATGCTCGAGTGGTTCGCGTGGGGATCAATCGCGGAGACCTGCAAGCAAGTGAAATCCAGCACACCGAAAAGGGAGAAACCTTTCTCCTGACCCATAGATCGGAAAACGCATCGGTCAAGCTGCCGGTTCACGGAGAGCACATGGTGACGAACGCCTGTCTTGCAGCTGGGGTTGGACTCAGCTTCGGCTTGACGTTGGAAGAAATTGCAGGCGGCCTGGCCAAGACGGCAATTCCCGGAAATCGGTTGAAGGTGCAGAAACTCGGAGCGGTGCTGGTGATTAACGACGCTTACAACGCGAATCCCGAATCGATGGTCGCGGCGTTGAAAACTGCGACAAGTTTTGCGGTCCGGGGAAGAAAGATAGCGGCGCTTGGGCGAATGGGTGAACTGGGAGAGGAGTCCGATGCAGGTCATAGGCGTGTCGGACGAGCTGTTGCGGAGTTAGCTTTCGACTACCTGATCACCGTCGGTGAGGAAGCGCGGTTGATAGCGCAAGCGGCAAACGGCGCTGGTCTGAAGCGGACGCGCGAGGCAAATACGCACGAACAAGCCGTTGAAGCGTTGCTGGACTATCTGGAACCTGGTGATCTTCTTTTAGTTAAAGGGAGTCTCTCCTCGGCTATGGACCGAGTGGTCCGAGGGCTGGAAGCTGCAAAGGGCAATCCGGGATGGAGTTCGCGATGATGTTTTATCTCTATTACCTGAGCCAGGGGCCAAACGCGATCAGCGGAGGATTTAATGTATTCCAGTACGTCTCTTTTCGAGCGGTCTGCTCGGCGATCTCCGCGTTCCTGCTTTGCATCGTTTTTGGAAACTGGGTTATTCGCAAACTTACCTCTCTCAAATTCGGTCAGCCGATCCGCACGGCTGATGAAGTTCATCGGCTTTATGAACTTCATGGCGCAAAAAAGGGAACGCCAACAATGGGTGGAGTACTATTTATGGGCTCGGTGGTGGTATCCACCTTCATATGGGCGCGTCCGGACAACGCATTCGTCTGGCTTTGCCTTTTTACAATTGTTTTTACGGCCGGCCTCGGCTTCGTGGATGATTACCTTAAGGTAACAAAGAAAAAATCCGACGGTATTCCCGGCCGGGTTAAACTGGCATGCCAGTTTCTTCTTGCCGCGATTGTCACTTCATTCTTCCTGTTGAATCCTTCGCTCGAAGTGCAGGCAAGAGAACTCTACATTCCATTTTTCAAAGAGCCGATAATCGCCAATCTGGGTTGGTTCACGCTCTTGTTTTTTGCGATTGTCATTGTCGGTGCTTCGAATGCGGTAAATCTAACGGATGGCCTCGATGGTTTGGCTGCTGGCTGTACGGTGACGGTGGCCTCCACTTATGCCATACTGGCTTATGCTGCGGGAAATGTCGGAGTCGCGACCTACCTCGACCTGCCTTTTTATCGGCAAAGCGACGAACTCACGATCCTTTGCACGTCACTGGTCGGCGCCGGACTAGGGTTTCTGTGGTTTAACTGTCATCCGGCCAAAGTTTTTATGGGTGACACCGGGTCTCTCTCCATAGGCGGCACGCTGGGTGTGGTCGCGATTTGCTGCAAGCAGGAACTGCTCCTCATCGTCGTTGGCGGCATTTTTGTGATTGAGGCGCTTTCCGTGATTCTGCAAGTGGCGAGTTTCAAGCTCACAGGGAAACGGGTTCTTTTGATGTCCCCTCTACATCATCATTTCGAGTTGAAAGGCTGGAAAGAGAACACGGTCATTGTGCGTTTCTGGATCATGTCCCTCATGTTTGCCTTCCTTGGTCTTGCTACGCTTAAGTTGCGATGAAACTTAATGGCAAAAGGGCAGCCGTTCTTGGACTTGGAAGCAGTGGCGAAGCCGCTGGCAGGCTGCTCCATGCTCACGGCGCGCAGGTCACGATCCTTGATAGTGGACTGCCTGACCCGGAGAAAGTACATGCTCTTCAGCAGATCGGGATCTCCGTTATCGCGGGCCTGTCCGCAGATGTGGCCGAGGCCGATTACGACCTTGCCGTGCTCAGTCCTGGCATCGATCCCGCCTTTCCCATTGTGCAAAATTTTCTGCGGCAGGGCGCCTCATTTATAGGTGAACTGGAACTATCTTCCCGTTTTTGTGAACGGCCAATCGTTGCGATCACCGGGACGAACGGAAAAACGACTACCACTCAATTGATTGAGGCGATGTTAAATGCCGGCGGGCTTCGGACCTTGGCTTGCGGAAACATCGGCATTCCTTTCGCCGAAGCGGTGCAAAAACAGGAAAAGTTTGACGTCTTCACCGTAGAGGTCAGTTCCTTCCAACTCGAAACCATATCGACATTTCGACCCAAGGTAGCCGTCTGGTTAAATCTTACCCCGGACCACCTGGACCGTTATGGCAGCATGGAAGAGTACCGCACCGCCAAATTGCGAATCTTTGAGAATCAGAATTCGAGCGATTACGCGATTACAAATCGTGCCGATGATTTGCCCCCTTTAGCGGCGCAGCAAATTCGATTCAGCGCCTATTTGAACGATTCGGACCTCACGCTCAATCAAGAGGCGATTCATTTCCGCGGGAGTCCAATTTTACACATTGCGGAAACGAATCTCACCGGCATCCACAATATCGAAAACCTGATGGCCGCTCTGGGAACCGCGTATGCCCTCAATCTACCCTGGGAGAACGCAAAGCGAGGATTGAAAGGATATACTCTTCTCCCGCATCGTTGCGAGCAGGTAGCGGAAATCGACGGAATACGGTTTATCAATGATTCCAAGGCGACAAATCTGGATGCTTTGGCGAAAGCACTGGAATCGCAGTCCGCTCCCGTTGTTTTGCTGGCCGGCGGCAAGGACAAAGGCTTTGAGTTTGATACACTCGCAGACCTTGTTCGCATGAAAGTCAGGCATGCTGTTTTGATCGGCGAAATGGCTGACCGGATTTTCAGAAGCTGGTCAAGGATTGTGCCCTGCTCGATCGCAAATACTCTGCGAGAGGCGGTCATTGAGGCGCGCCGAGAAAGCAGACAGGGAGACGTAGTGCTTTTCTCGCCGGGAACATCTTCGTTCGACATGTTCAAAAACTATGCCGACCGCGGCGATCAATTCCGTGAAATCATTCGGGAGCTGAAAGGTGAAAGTGTTTAGAAAACCTGTAAAACCAACGCCGAAGAAAAGACTTCGTGCCGCTGCCCACCGAGCAGCAAAGTACTCGGAAGACGATTATGCTTCCGATGAGCCGAATGTTCGTTTATCGAGGGCTTTTGTTGTCGTCCTGTTGCTTCATGTTGTTGCGGTGGGCGGAATCTTCGCTTTCAGCGCGCTCAAAGATCGGCAGTCAGCCAGTTCCGCTGTCAAAGCAGAAAAAGCAGAAATAACCAATGGAAAGCTCGCGACAGTTCAACCAATTGCCACGCGGGAATCAGGTATCCCGGAGAAGCCCGGAACGAAGTTGGAGGCGCAAAAATTAATCGACTCTTCCCGTCAGACCACCGGCAGCGGAACAAAGTCCTTGAGCGGGGGAGTATCGGAATCGGCCGGAGACGGTGGAAAGACTTACGTGGTGCAGAAGGGTGATAGCCCTGCGGGAATTGCGAAAAAGTTCAAAGTTAGTTATGCCGAGTTATTAAAAACTAATAATATCGAAGATCCCAAGAGGCTTCAGATCGGTCAAAAGTTAATCATACCCTGAAATCGGGATGCATAAACAAAGCCCATATATCCTGGTGCTATCGGTGGCGGGACTGATAACAATCGGATTAGTGATGCTCTACAGCACCGGGGCGTTTGCCCCTGATAGTCACGGGGATCAGTTCAGCTTTCTGAAGAAGCAGGGTTTCTGGCTTGGTGTCGGATTCATTTCTTCAATCGTCTTTGCGCTGTTGGACTATCATTGGCTTGAACGCTCCTGGTACCTCTTTTTTGGGACCGCGCTAGGTCTTCTGGCGCTTTGCTTTATCAGGCCGATTGGAATGCGGATCAATGGCTCATGGCGCTGGATTCATTTCGGGACCCTGACCTTCCAGCCGTCGGAATTGGCGAAGTTGGCGGCGATCATTTTTATAGCTTGGTGGTTTACAAAATTTGAGGCCAAGAGCAGCGGGTTCTTAATGGGCTTGGTCCTTCCAATCGCCCTGGTTTCGACGCTTCTTGGGCTGATTGTTTTTGAGACGGATCTAGGTACGACGCTGCTGATCGCGGGCACTATTTTTGTGGTTATGTTTGTCGCAGGCGCAAGTCCGAAATTCCTAGGCCCGCTGGTGCTTGGCGGCGTAGCATCCATTCTGGTCATTGCCTGGCACATTTCGGAACGGCAGGGGCGACTATTAGCGTTTTTGCATCCGGAACAATACCAGGAAAAAGAGGGGCATCAGCAGTGGATGGGATTGATCGCTTTTGGTTCCGGAGGCGTTGAGGGGCTTGGGCTTGGTAACGGTCGCCAGAAGATGCTCTATCTCCCCTACGCACACACCGATTTCATATTTCCTGTGATTGGTGAGGAGTTAGGGTTGCGGGTGACGCTGGTGATCGTATTTGGCTATCTGCTGATAGTTACTTGCGGCATCTTGATTGCGCTTCACGCGAAGGACAGATTTGGGACGCTTCTTGGCATGGGATGCACGGTAATTCTAGGTCTCCAGGCCGCGATCAATATTGGGGTGACCACTTCGCTCTTGCCAAATAAGGGACTTCCGTTGCCGTTTATAAGTTATGGGGGTTCGAACCTCTTCTTCTGCCTCGTTTGCGTTGGGATTCTCATCAATATCTATCGGCAGGGGAAAGAAGATAATCGAACCGCAAGTACGAAAATGATGGTGCGAGCGAGACACGTTTCACGAATCTAGAATCCTCGAAAAGCAAAGCCACCTAATGAATGTCGCAATTGCATGCGGAGGAACAGGCGGCCACCTGTTCCCGGGAATTGCGGTTGCCGAGGCTCTGATCGGCCGCGGTCACGAGATCCTTCTGGTTATTTCCGAAAAGCAGATAGACGCGACGGCCGTAAAGGATCGCAAGGAGTTTCAAATCGCGAAAATTCCGGCCATCGGACTGCCGAAGCTTCTGTCGACAGACGTTTTGCCCTTTGCGGCCAAATTTCTCAAAGGCTTAAATGCTTGCAGGAAAATTTACCGGTCATTCGCACCTAGAGTCGTTCTAGGGATGGGTGGATTTACCTCAACGGCACCGATTCTTGCAGGGCGCATGGCCGGTCTGCCTGCGTTTATTCACGAATCCAATGCAATTCCCGGCAAGGCGAACCTTTTGAATGCGAGACTTTCCGACAAAGTTCTCATTGGATTTGCGGAATGCGGCAGGCATTTTCCTAAATCTGCTTTGGAAGTGACTGGAACTCCAATTCGCAGTAGCCTGCGAGCTCCTGTTGATCGCAAGGATGCCCTGCGCAACCTGGGACTTGATGAGAACAGGAAGACCGTATTGGTGATGGGTGGAAGTCAAGGAGCCCATGGGATCAATAAAGCGGTCGTGAAAGCTCTTCGTCGATTTCATGGGAGTCCGGTTCAATTCATCCATCTTACCGGGAGGGAGGATGAAAACAGTGTCTCGGAATGTTATCGACTTGCAGGTGTCCGCGCGTTTGTCCGCGCCTTTTATCATCGCATGGAGGAAGCGTACACTATCGCGAATGTTGCCATCGCGAGATCCGGTGCGGCGACGCTTACGGAGCTTTCCTACTTCAATCTCCCCGCGATTTTGATTCCGTATCCGTTCGCATCGGAAAATCATCAGCTCTTAAATGCGGAAATATTTGCGAAAAACAGCGTTGCCGAAGTATTAGAGGAGTCACGCGTCAGAGAAGGCGCGCTTGGCTCCTTGATAGTTCAGTTCCTGAAGGACGAGGTTGCGAAAAATGCATCCAGAGATCGTCCGCGCGCTTTGGCGCCTGAGACCGCGGCAAACAGGATAGCGGAAATCCTTGAGAGATCGTGTAAATGACGTTTGAAGCAGCAAAAGAGCTTACGAAATTTCTGCTGGACGCTCCGAAGCGAATCCATCTGATCGGTGTCGCGGGCAGCGGCATGAGTGGCATCGCCGGCTTGCTGATCGCTCTTGGCCATCGTGTCAGCGGATGTGACCGTGTGAGCACCCTTGAGACACGACGTTTGGAAATGCTGGGGCTGAAGTTTTTTCTGCCGCAAACAAAGGAAACGGTTTGGGGAGCCGAACTGGTAGTTTTTTCTTCAGCAATCCGATCCGGAAATCCGGCGTTTGACGAAGCAATCAAGCTGCGAATTGCAATGGTCCGTCGTGCCGAAGCGCTCGCGGCGATTATGCAGATCAAGAAAGGAATAGTCATTGCCGGCATGCATGGCAAGACCACGACCTCCGCGATGACCGCACACGTTCTTCGGGGCGGCGGGTTGAGCCCTTGCCATTATGTCGGCGCGGAGATTCCAATTCTTGGTACGAATGCGCATTGGGAACCAGACGGAGAATATTTCGTTGCAGAAGGTGATGAGAGCGATGGCACGTTGAGCCTCTATCATCCTGAGCATGCAATTCTCCTGAATATTGAAGAAGAGCATCTCGATTTTTACAGCGACCTCGCCGCGATCGAGCGAGTCATCAACAAATTTCTCGATCAGGTCAGTGGCAGAGTGATCTTTTGCGCCGATGATGCTAACGCGGCCCGGCTTTGCTCTGGACGCGTCAATGCCGTTTCGTACGGGGCAACGCAGCGCGCATTGTACCAGTATCGCAACGCAACGGAAGGTCACGCCGGATCTCATTTTGAGGTGTGGAGCCGTGGTCTTCAGCTCGGGAAGATTTTGCTCGGTGTCCCTGGCCGCCACAATGTCAGCAATGCTTTGGGGGTTGTCGCCCTTGCAACCGAACTTGGCGTACCGTTTGCCAAGATAGCGCGAGCGCTGGAATCTTTTCGGGGAGCCAGGCGGAGGTTTGAGATCAAGCTGCAGACAGCGGAATACACTGTTGTAGACGACTACGCTCACCATCCGACCGAAATAAAAGCGACCCTTGCCACTGCCCGATCTCTACCGAGCAAACGCATCGTCGTGATGTTCCAGCCCCACCGCTACACAAGAACCCGATCTCTGCAAAAGCAATTCGGTTCCGCATTTGAAGGCGCGGATCTCGTCTATGTGACAGACATTTACGCGGCGAGTGAGTTGCCGATTGAAGGAATTTCGGGCAACACCATCGTCGGAGCGATCCGCGACCATGGAAATCCCAAGGCAATTTATTTGCCAGAGCGTCGGTTCCTGTATCGTGAGATTGCGCGAATTGCTGAGCCCGGCGACATGATTGTTAGTCTCGGCGCGGGTGATATTCACGAGGAAGCCAGCAAGGTAGTGCAGGACCTCGAGATCGCGAAAAGATTACGCGAGGTGATGGGCGCAGGCGAAGTAAAATTATATGAGCCTTTGTCAAAGCACACGACCTTGCGGGTTGGTGGACCTGCTCAATTCTGGATTGAGCCAGAAACGCGTGGCGGCCTTGCCAATGTATTGGAATTTTGTGCGGCAAATCGTTTGCCAGTGATGGTTGTCGGACGTGGCTCGAACCTGTTGGTGAGAGACGGCGGTATCCCGGGCGTTGTTATTCATCTTGCCCGTGGCGATTTTGTCAGACTCACCGTTGAAGGCACGGAAATCGAGGCCGGTGCAGGCGTTCGTCTGAAACAAATTGCGGCTGCGGCTCGCAGTAATAGAATCGGCGGATTTGAGTGGATGGAAGGCATTCCGGGAAGCGTGGGTGGCAGCCTCCGAATGAATGCTGGAGCGATGGGAATGGAGACGTTCCGGCAGGTTGTAAGCGTGCAAGTCGTGAGTCTGCGTGGTGAATTCGAAGTACTTCAGCCGGTAGAAATGCAGGTCCAATACCGAAATGTACCGACACTGCGTGATCGTTTCGCTGTTTCCGCTGTGTTCAAGGGCGAAGCGGCGACAATTGAAGAGATCGACAGAGGACTTACCGAATCGATACAGAAAAGAAAATCGACTCAACCCGTCGCCGCGAGCGCTGGTTGTATCTTCAAAAATCCGCAGGAATGCCCAGCGGGTAAGCTCGTGGAAGAGCTTGGCCTGAAGAACCACCGTGTCGGTTCAGCTCGTGTGTCGGAAATACACGGAAACTTTATCGTGAACGACGGGAATGCCTGTTCGTCAGAAATTCTTAAATTGATTGGTGAGATCCAGATGTTAGCCAAGCAGGAACGGGGGATCGAATTGCAAACCGAAGTGCAAATCGTTGGAGTGGATGATGAATAGCTATTTGTGCGGAAAGAAAATCGCCGTTTTGTGTGGCGGTCCAAGTTCGGAAAGAGAAGTTTCACTGCGGTCCGGCTCTGCCGTTCTGAGAGCTTTGCGAACTTTGGGAGCAGAAACCCTTGCGATTGATCCGCGCAACGGCGAGTTCGATCTCCCGGAAGGTACTGACTTGGTTTTCAATGCGCTTCACGGAACATTTGGCGAAGATGGAAATGTTCAGGAAATGCTTGAGGGAAAAGGAGTTCCCTACACGGGCGAAGGAGTGGATGGCAGCCGGGTCGCGTTTAATAAAATCGAAAGCAAAAAGCGCTTTGTGGAATGTGGTGTGCCTACCGCGCCCTATCTCACGTTTCGGCGAGGTGATCTGGTCGATTTTGAGCTTCCATTTGTTGTGAAAGTGCCCTGCCAGGGATCAAGCGTTGGTATCTATATCGTGAAGGAAAGGAGCGAGGCTGAGCCGGCCCTGGATAAGGCGTTCGCTCAAAGCGAAACTATTCTGATTGAGAGATATGTTAGTGGCCGGGAGCTAACAATTGGCATTTTAGGCAAATCAGTTTTACCTATCATCGAGATTAGGCCCAAAGGGGGATTCTACAGTTACGAGAATAAATATACCTGGACAAACCGTGGAGGTGCAGCCGAGCATGAATGTCCGGCGCGACTCAATCCAGCGGAAAGCAAGGCGGTTCGCGAAGTTGCGCTGGCTGCCAATACAGCGCTGGGCCTGGAGGTCTATTCACGTGTTGACGTTATTTTGAACCAGAATCACGGGCCTCAGGTGTTGGAAGTTAATACAATTCCTGGTATGACCGAAACGAGCTTGTTACCTGAGGCCGCCGCAGCTGCCGGCATCTCGATGGCAGAGTTGTGTTTGCGGATCGTCAGCCTTTCAATGGAAAGGAGTTTATTGAGCAAGCGGTGATTATTAAGAAGTCAGTACGCAAACAGAATAAAAGAGCTTCGACCTCCCGGCAGCGCAAGCGCCAACATCTGCTCGATGTTAAAGTCCGCGCCAAAAAAGCCGCGTCGCAGCGCACTCAGAAAGTTTTCTTCACCGTCTGCGCCCTGGTGTTGCTCGCAGCTGTTTGCGGCGGAATTGCATTCGGAGCAAAGAGAATCCTGAACACTCTGTTTTTCGCAAACTCTGACTACTCGTTGAAAACCATTGAAGTGACAACCGATGGCAATTTGAATCGGGAAACGATATTGCACGCCGCAGACCTATCAGAGGGCAAAAACCTGTTTTCGATCGATCTACCCAGGGTGCGGGAGAAACTTGATGCGCTGCCCCAGGTTGAGGAATGCCGGATTCAAAGAATTCTTCCGGGGAAAATTGTGATTTCAATCCAGGAGCGTCGTCCCGTTGCGTGGGTTGTTCCGCCGGATACAAATACTGGTTCATTTAATTTTGAAGATGCCTATCTCGTTGACAGACGTGGGATACTATTAAAGCCGAAATCATTGGCACCAGAATATCTGGGATTGCCTCTCATTATCGGTGTTGCGACCTCCAATTGCCAGCCAGGCCAACCATTGGAACAGGACGAAGTGAAGGCTGCGCTCGATTTGATCCGTGCTTCATCAGAAATTCTCCAGGCGCGCTTCCAGATTCAGAGTATCGACGTTTCTAAACAGTATTGTCTTCAGGTTACGGACAAACAGCGTGCCAGCGTCACATTCGGGATAGATGAAATCGAATGGCAATTGCACCGTCTCGAGACCGTGTTGAACTACTGCGATAAAAACAATCGGGAACTCCAGACGGTGAATCTGATGGCTCAACGCAATGTGCCGGTCACCTTCGTGCCGCAAGCTCAACCAACTGCACCTCTGGAGCCGGATAACGGATCTGACTCGACCAGGGCTCCCGCACCTGACGCTAAGACCAAGAGTTCAACAGGACAACTCAAGCAAGCCGAGCCGGCGCATCCGAAAAAAAATTCCGCTCCGAATTCACTCAAATTACAGGAAAAGAAAACGCAACAAAAACCGGATCAAAATAGGTTGAAGCCGTTCAAGGAGGGTCGAGCGCCTGGGAGGCTAGACGGGACGGGGTCTTCTATTGCGGCCGGAATCAACGTCGGTACAGACAACTCGATTGAATGGCCAGAGACAATATCTTCGTAGGGCTTGAAATTGGCACTTCGAAAATCTGCGCGGTTGTCGCAGAAGCGAGAGGCGATGGGAGTTTGAAAGTCGTCGGAGTGGGCAACGTGCCCGCGCGCGGAGTGCGAAAAGGCGAGATCGTTGATTTCGAAACCGCGAAGCGCTGCGTGCACGACGCCATTGTCGATGCGGAAGAAAAAAGCGACGTAGAGATCAGTGAGGTCTATCTGGGCATTACCGGAAGCCACATTCGGAGTTTCAACAACCGAGGTATCGTCGTACTTGAGGAAGGACGGGAAGAAATTGACGAACAGGATCTGGACGATGTCCGGACGAATGCTCGCGAGGTCAGCCTACCGATGGAGGATTGCATCCTTCATACAATTATCCAGCACTACTATGTCGATGGGCAGGACGGCGTGTTGAATCCCGTTGGATTACTCGGGAAAAAATTGGAAGCCGATTTTCATATTGTCTACGGCATCCGGACACGGATCCAGAATGCGATCCGGTGCGTGAAGGAATTGGAATTGGAGCCGGCCGACGTCATCATAAACTCGTTTGCGACGGCGCAGGCTGTTCTTGAGAAGAATCAAAAACAGCTTGGAGCCATCGTTATCGACATTGGCGGGGGCGTGACCGATTTCGTGGTTTATGTGGATGGCGCGGTAAAGCAGAGCGGGGTGCTTGCGGTTGGCGGTGACCACATCACCAATGACATTTCGATCGGCCTGAAAATCCCTACTGCGCGTGCAGAGAAGTTGAAGGCTGAAGAAGGCAACGTCACGCTGGGCACGGCCTTCCCCGGCGAAACCATTCTGCTAAAGGATGAAACTGGATTCGCGGGGCGCGAAATCGAGAGAGAATCATTGAATCAGATCATCCATTCGCGTTTGCGCGAGACATTGGAGATCGTGAAACGGCAGATAGAGGGAGAGCAGAATTTGCACTATGTCGGTGCAGGAGTATTCATCACCGGAGGGTGTAGTCAGCTTCGCGGATTGGAACATCTCGCCTCCGAGGTTTTTGGAATGCCGGTAACGATGGCACATGCGCTGCCGATGGCCGGTGTTACGTCTGCATTCGAAAATCCAGAATTTTCAACGGCGCTCGGCCTGGTGAAATATGC
>Ga0306920_100006410_pt1 | contig 15351 bp, 11 predicted proteins | sample flu12Cox44000170_FD_204666 | JGI IMG/M metagenome (GOLD analysis project Ga0306920, IMG submission 204666) | Lab enrichment of tropical soil microbial communities from Luquillo Experimental Forest, Puerto Rico - flux4day.12C.oxic.44.000.170 (v2)... | ecosystem: Environmental > Terrestrial >... | reverse complement strand
CGGGCAAGGGCGGCCACGTCCGTGATCTTGAGGTAGGGCCCTTGACGTTGTGCTGTGCTGTAGGACACTGGCAGCATCGACAATCGCGTCGGCGGGGTGGATTGCCGGTGAGCTCAGCATACGGGCAGATCGTGGCGGCGGCCGCTCTGCTTGTGGGCACGGTCTTGATCTGCGCGGGCCTGCCGAAAGCCTTTAAGTCGGGTGCCTTTGCCGCGCAGATCGCGGACTACGGCGTAGTTCCCGGGCGCCTGACAAGCTTCCTCGCGCTGCTGATCTCGTCGCTGGAACTAGCCGCGGGGGTCCTGCTGCTGGTCGGCCTCGCCGCACCTGTGCGCCTCCGCCAGGTGGGTGCCGGGCTCGCGGTGTTCTTGTTCGTGCTGTTCCTGGTCGCACTGGCCAGCGCGTACGCGCGCGGCCGGCACATTGCCTGCGCGTGCTTCGGGGGCAACAGCGAACTCGAGATGGTCGGTGCGCACAGCATCGTGCGCACTGCCCTGCTCCTGGCGCTCGCCATCGTCGCTGTCTTCCCGGCACCCGGCGGCCGGGCGTTTGACGTGGCGGGCTTCGCGGTGATCCTGGCGGCGCTCGTCGCCATGGCCAGCGAGCTGACCCGGCTGCTGGGACGGCTCAGGAGAGCCACCGCGGCCATCGTCGAACAGCTAGCCGCAGACTCGACCGCTGCCGACCAAGCAGAGGTGAGGTGACCAGTGCTCATATTGGAACTGGCCGTGATCCTGATCGGGGTGCTGTCTGTGCTGACCGCTGTCGCCGTGGTCGCCCTGATCCGCCAGGTAGGCGTGCTGCACCTCCGCATTCAGCCGGTCGCGGGGGTGACCGGCGCCGGCGGGCCCGCGTACGGCTCTGGTCTGGAGCTGCCTGCGGGCTTGGCCGAACTGACGCGCAGGAAGGCCGAGCGGTTTCTGGTTGGCTTCATCTCCCCGACCTGCGGGGTTTGCGGGCCGCTGACCAGCGCATTCGGCCGTATCGCCAGGTCTGTCGGCCCGGATACCGGCGTCCTCCTCGTGATCGACGCTCACCAGCAGGAGGCGGACAGCTACGTCCGCTCGAAGGGCGTGAGCTTCCTCCCGTACATCGCCGACACCGCGAGCTTTGCCGCCAACGTCCCCGGAGCCCCCTGGGCCGTCGTCACTGACGGGTCGGGCATGGTCATCGTGTCCGGGGGCGTCAATACCCTCGACCACGTCGAGGAGATGCTGGCCCAGGCGGAGGAACTGATGGCCAACCCGCCACCGCGGGCCGCCGCGGCCCATAGTCCGTTCAACCAGCCAGTGGAGGTCAACAGACATGTCCTTTGACCACCTCTTTGAGAGCACCGCGAGGCGGGCTGGCAACCGTATAACACGACGGAGCTTCATCGGGCGCGTGGCCTTGGCCATTTCCGCCGTAGGCGCCGGCAGCCTGGCCTTCGAGCCAGCACCGGCGCTCGCGGCTGGCTGCCCGTGCCGGATATGTGGGCACAGCACATCTTGCGGGGGCTCCTACGGTCATCCATGCCCTGGCTTCACCTGTGCTGGTGGGGCCTGGTACATGTGCACAACCTATTGCGGCACTCGTCATCTGACCAAGTTCCAGGACTGCATGCTGAAGCACAGCTGCCGCACGTACTGCGGTAAAGACCATAGGCCGGGCTGCTACTATCAGACGCCTTATGGTGCTTGCGGGGGGAGAAGTAAAGTCTGGTGCCGCTCGGTCACGTGTATCAGATCGACGCAATGCTAGGTATTAGTGCGATTCACGAGATCGGCTTCGCATGCCTCGGGCTGGTGGTCGGACTCGCGGCGTTGTGGTCGCCTTGAGGCTTGTCGATGGCCGCGGCCCTCCGGCCCGGCCCGGCCGCCGTGAGCGGCGCTGGCCCGACGTCTGTTTCGCGCGTTACCGCTCTGCACGGAGCCGGGCTCCTCGTAAGTGCCGTGATCATGGCACTGCTGCTCTCGTTCGTCCGGGCGCTCCTGGTCGGCGGAGGATTGCGTTCGCTACTCATCATGCCTGCCGCGATAGCTTTGGTGCTGGCGTTCATGCAATGCGTCGGCCTCCCGATCCCGCAAAGTTCATGGCAGGTTCCCGAGTACTGGCGCCGCGGGATGGACACGGACCTTCTTCCGATGGCTTACGGGGTTATCCTCGGCTTCGGTGTTTTCACCTCGGTAGTGGTTGGTGCTTTCTGGGTGTTCGTGGCGTGTACCATTCTTTACCCTGTGCCACTCGCCCTGACCGGATGGCTAGCCTACGCATGCGCGCGTGCCGCTGGATTTTGCTTCGCGGTTCAGATCCCGCAGCTCGAGCGAATACTCCTTAACGCACGCAAGCGAAGAGGCTTGATCGCCATAGCAACGCTGATCGCAACTGTGGTCGTGTTTACCTGACGAGTAGCGAGGAAGACGATGCGGACTCGAACGGCGGCAGGAAAAGGGTTCACGCTCAGCATAAGGTACCCATCGGCTGGCTGGGATTTCGCGTCGAGCGTGGTGCCGGCGCTGCGGTCCCCGCACGAGCTGTGCGCGATATCGAATCGCCGGCTGCGCAGGCTCCCCGCGAGCAGTGACGAGAACAGGCCCGATGTCGGCGGCCTCGGCGCGTCCGGCCACCTGATCTGGATGTATTACGAAGTGCTGGGCGACCCGGTGGTTGACGATCCGGCCCGACCGCCGATTCCTGACTACAGTCGCTACTCATATCCGCTGGTATACGGCGAGTCCCAGGTCTTCCCCGCGCACCTGGACTACGGCTGGCGGTCGGGCCTCATCTGGCGGCGGGTGGGGCACAACCTGGCGCCGTCAGCGGCACGCCCCGAGCCCGCCGCGCTCACGGTCATGATCTGGGAGGGAACCAGCGTATCGGCGCCCGACCTGCACGCGGCCCAAGCGATCGTGGGCTCGGTCAGGGTATCTCTAGACGCATGACTGACATTGACAGTGCGGCCGACACGGTCGGCGTCCAGCTTGTCGGTCATCTGGTGAGGCTCGAGGGGCCAATGACGGCCAGTGACGGTTGCATAGTCACGCAGTTAGTCACTCAGCCTGCCTGCCGCGCCGAAGCGGCGTCGGGCCGAAGGGCTGTGAACTGCACTTTCGCGGTGGGCGGTACAAGATTTGAAATTGTGACCTCTTCCGTGTCAGGGAGACCCGCTGCCTGCCTGGGGGAGTCCCTGAATGCCCCAGAGAGCAGTTCACCTGGCCAAATGCTGCCTCAAGATGCCCGGGGATGCCTCCAGAACTGCGGAGAATGGCTCCCGCTTTGGCTCCCGCTCTGGCGTTTTGGCTCCCCTGTAGCAGCACAGTCGATGCCCGGATTCCGTCGCTGCGTCATGATACGACGTTCATCACGGCCACCGCGGCTCGATCGCGCTGAGGATCCTCGGGCGTTGCGGCATGCCAGCAACGGCAGGTCATGATCCGGGGAAGATCCTCACTGACCTGGCGCTGGCGCTGGGCGGGGACTGCCTGGCCGATGTCGCGGTGCTGCGTGCCCTGGCGGAGCTGGCTGGTCCGGTCGCCTAGGGCCCGGTGGTCTCCCGGCTGCTCGCCGCGTTTGCGGCGCAGGGGCCGCGGTCGTTGCGGGCCATCCGCAAAGCCCGGGTCGCGGCCCGGGAGCGGGCCTGGGCGCTGGCTGGCGAGAGCGCGCCCCGGGAGCGGACGGGAGCCTGATCCTCGTCGACATCGACGCCACGATCGTGATCGCGCACTCAGAGAAGGAAAAGGCCGCCCCCACCTGGAAGAAGACGTATGGGTTCCATCACCTTGCCGCGTTCGCCGATCATGGCGCCGGGGCAGGGGGGAGCCGCTGGCGATCCTGCTGCGCACTGGGAACGCCGGATCGAACACCGCGGCCGAGCACATCGAGGTGACCAAGCTCGCGCTGGCGCCTTCGTCAATCCGAAGCCGGCATGCCCGCAATCCACGGCTTCGTCCTCGACCCTGCGGGCAAGGTCGTGGTCAGCGTCTACTCCAGCGGGGCCATTGGCCGGCTGGTCCCCGACGACGTCGCCGGGACTGGTGCGCTATGTGCGGGAGCACGCCGCCACTTCGGCGTAACCGCTGGCTGCTCTTCTGCCACGAAGCGGTGCCCGTCAGGTCCCGATACGAGGGCGGCGCGGATGCCGCCACGAAGGATCATGAGGTCATCGTCGGTCAGGGGCGTGCCGCCGCGCGCGAGCGCAGCGGCAGTCGCGTCAAGCGAGGCGACCCGCACCGCACAATGTGTCGCCACGATGTCGTTGCTGGCCGTGCCGTGCGGGATCGGCCGCCGTGTGCCCACGTGGTAATGCAGCAGTTCCATTCGCGGCGCAGGCAGATCCGGCGCGAGCCGGGTGACGCTGACGTGGACGTCGTCGACGTCGTCGAGGTCGGCTTGCTCGGGCCCGCGGTTCTCGGTGCACCCTCCGAGGCTGAACCCGAATACAGACCCGAAGAATCTCGCGCTGCTGGCCGAGTCACTGACCGCGATAGCGGTGTGATCGACGCCGAGAAAGCAGCCGGCGCCGTCAGCGGCGCGCCATTGCCCCGGGACATGTCCCTCGGGGAACGCGAGCAGTTCCAGCGGGTGGCCGTCGTGATCACGGAACTTGAACGCTGTCACGCCTCCGGAGGTGTCGGGCAGCTGTACCGGGCCGTTGCGGCTGATCGGCCGGAATCGCCGATTCGCCATAACGCGCTGATGCGCGGACTTCATGTCGTCCACGATGATCGCCATGTGCTGAAACCACAGGTCGGTGCTCGTGCTGTCCGGCGGATACGGTCGTCCCGCCATGTCCGTGAACTCCAGCAGCTCGATCCGCTCGCGGCCCAGCCGCAGCAACGAGCGCCGTCCGCGCGATTGTGAAAGGCACAGCACGCTGATCAGCGCAGGATCGATGTCGCCGCGTTGCTCCACACTGCACCCGAGGGTCCTGACGTAGTCATCTTCGGCCCGGTCAAGATCCGACACGATCAGGGTGACCCGGTCGATCACCGCTTCTGGCCTGGTGGTCATGGTGACATCGGGTTGTCGCTGCGGACCGCGGCCCCCATGTGCAGCTGGAGGGCGCTGATGATCAGAGCGAAGTGGCTGAACGCCTGGGGGGTGTTACCCAGCTGACGCTGTGCGGCCGGATCCCATTCCTCGCTCAGCAGGCCGACATCGTTGCGCAGCGCGAGCAGGCGCTCGAACAGGCCGATAGCGTCCCGTTGCTGCCCGGACGCGTGCAGGGCGTCGACGAGCCAGAACGAGCAGGCGAGGAACAGGCCCTCGCTGCCCTTGATGCCATCATCGGTCTCGGTTGTCTGATAGCGCTTGACGAACCCGCCGTCGCTCAGCTCGCGGCGGACCGCGTCGATGGTGCCCAGGACCCGCTGGTCGGTGGCGGGCAGGAAGCCTACGCGCGGGATCAGCAGCAGGCTGGCGTCGAGCGCGGCCGACCCGTAGGCCTGGGTGAAGGTGTTGCGTCCGGCGTCGAAGGCGCGGGTAACGACGTCGTGGTGAATCTGATCGCGCAGCTGTTCCCACCTCAGCGCGGGGCCCGGCAGGCCGTATTCGCGCACCGATCGTGCCATCCGGTCGGCGGCGGCCCACGCCATGACCTTGGAGTGCGTGAAGTGCTGCCGGTCGCCGCGCACCTCCCACAAGCCGTTGTCCGGTTCGTGCCAGGCTGATTCGAGGTAATTCATCAGGGCGACCTGCAGGGCCCAGGCGTCGCGGTCGGCGGGAAGGCCGGCCTGGCGGGCGAGGAACAAGGCGTCCAGCGTCTCGCCCCAGACGTCGAGCTGGACCTGATCGGACGCGGCGTTGCCGGTGCGGACCGGGCTGCTGCCCTCGTAGCCAGCGAGCCAGGGGAGGTCGACCTCGGGAAGCCGCCGCGCACCGTCAATGCTGTAGAGGATCTGCAGCTTCTCCGGCTGGCCTGCGATCGAGCGCAGCAGCCAGTCACGCCATGCGCCGGCCTCACGCCGGAACCCGGCCGCCAGCAGCGCCTGCAACGAATAGGTGGCGTCGCGAAGCCAGCAGTACCGGTAATCCCAGTTGCGGACGCCGCCGAGCTCCTCTGGCAGCGACGTGGTCGCGGCCGCGACAATTCCGCCGGTCGGTTCGTAGGTCAGGGCCTTCAGGGTGATGAGCGACCGGTCGACGGCGTCGCGGTACGGCCCGGGCTGGTAGGCGGCGTGAGCGGACCACTCGGTCCAGAAGTCCGTCGTCGCGGACAGGGCCTGCTCGGCGTCTACGTAGGGCATCTCGGGATCGTGGCCGGGCGCCCACGACATGACGAACGGAACCCGGTCGCCCTTACGCACGGTGAAGTCGGCGAGCGTGTCCCAGTGATCGCCGTGCAGTGGGACTGCCGACATCAGCCGGACCCGGTCGGGCCCGGCGATCGCATGGACCTGGGCGCCGAGGTTGCGGACCCACGGGACGACGCGGCCGTAGTCGAATCGCAGCCGCAGCGTCGATCGCAAGGCCACCTCGCCGTCCAGGCCCACCGCGATGCGAACGAGGTGCGGCTTGTCCACCCGGGGCGGCATGAAGTCGATAATCCGCACGGCGCCGTCAGAGGTCACCCAGTCCGTCTCGAGCACCAGTGTGTTGCCGGCGTACCGGCGGGCCGTGCAGGTGTTCGCCCCCGCGGGCGCGAGAGCCCAGTGTCCCGCCTCACCGTCATGCAGGAGTGCGGCGAACGCGGCGGGCGAATCGAAGCGGGGCAAACACAGCCAGTCGATTGACCCCTCGGTACTCACCAGAGCTGCCGTGTGCAGGTCGCCCAGCAAGGCGTAGTGTTCGATTTTCGGCATGGCGGGATCTCTCATCAGGTGGGCGGAGGGGTGGTTCCGACGCGCTCGGCGATGTGATCGCCGACGCGCAGCGCGTTCGCGATGATCGTCAAGGTGGGGTTCACGGCGCCGATCGACGGCATGAAGCTGCCGTCCACCACGTAGAGGTTGTCAAGGTCGTGGGTCCTGCAGTTCACGTCGAGGGCCGAGATGGCCGGGTCGGTCCCGAAGCGCGCCGTGCCGGCCTGGTGTGCGGTGGCGGCGGCGTCGAAGGCCTTGTGGAGGTAGAGGCTACGGACGAAGGTCGTGTCGAGCATGCCGAGCTTGCTCAGCATTCCCTGGAAGGTCCGGCGGAGGCGGGTGAGACCTTCGGTGTTGTTACCGGGCTGCAGGGCCAGCCTGATCGCGCCGTCGCGCCGGAGCGTGACCCTGCTGTCGGCGAGGGGGATGTCCTCGCTGGACAGCCAGAAGTCGACGGAGTGCTTCGCGACCTCGCCGTAGGGTGCCGACGGAGCCCACCCCAGGCCGCGCGGTGCCGCCCCCTTGATCTGCCAGTCGTCGGATTTGCCGAGCATCTGGATGTTGCCCATCGGGTACGGCCAGTCCTTGCTGGGGCCGTAGAAGTCATTGAGGGCCAGCGTCTTCTGGAAGACCGTGGGGTTCGGCTCGCGGGAGAAGGCGATGAGGGCCAGGTTGTTGTGCCGCATGTAGTTCCGGCCGACCATGTCCGACGAGTTCGCCAGGCCGTGCGGATGCTTGTCGTTCGCCGATCGCAGCAGCAGGGCAGCCGAAAGGATGGCCCCCGCGGACAGCACCACGATGTCGGCGGTGAGGGTGTGCGGGGAGCCGTCCGGGAGCGTTACGGCCACGCCGGTAACCGAGCGGCCGCCGGCGTCGGTCAGCAGGCGTTCGACCGTCGTCCTGGTCATCAGGGCCAGATTGGGATGCGCGGCCAGGGCTGGGCGGATCACGGCCTGTTCGGCGTCGGCCTTCGCGCCGAGCAGGCAGGGAAACCCGTCTACGCGGTCGCATCGGATGCACGGCGAGTCCGTCGTCGCGCGGCCCGCGGCATCCAGGTTCAGCCGCACCCCCAGCGGCAGGTGGAACGGGTGCAGGCCAAGCTTCTCCAGGTCATCCGACAGCCGCTGAATGCGGGGCTCGTGGCTTACGGGCGGGTACTTGTAGTCCTCGCTCGAGTTACCGGCGAACGGGTCCTCGCCGTGCTGGCCATGCACCCAGAACAGGTGCTCGGCGCGGACGTAGTACGGCTCCATGTCGTCATAGGTCAGCGGCCAGGCCGGTGCGACTCCGTCCGGATGCCGGACCTCCCCGAAGTCGCCGGGCCGCAGCCGGAACAGCGCCGCGCCGTACACCTTCGAGTTGCCGCCGACGTAGTAGTGCAACTCGGGCCGGAATGGCCGGTCATGGAGGTCGTAGAAGGTCTCGTCCGCGGTGTATTTCGCGTCGCCGAAGACGGCCTGAGAGTTCCAGTTATCCCGTTCCCGCGGGAGGAAGTCACCGCGTTCGAGCATCAGTACGCGCTTGCCGGTCTCGGCCACGCGCGCCGCGGTGGTGGCGCCCCCGGGCCCACTGCCGATGACCAGGACGTCGTGGTGATCGGCGGGCATGGTGGTCACAGTCCCACGCTCGACTGAGACAGGCCGCCGTCGATGGTGACCGTGGTGGCGTTCATGTACCCGGCCTTGTCTGAGGAGAGAAAAACCACCACGTCGGCGATCTCGGCGGCCTGGGCGATCCGGCCGAGCGGGATCGCTCCGTTCAGCTGCCTGAGTAGTTCCGGGTCCATCTCGGTGACCGCGTTGATCGGGGTACTCACCGCTCCCGGCGCGATATTGACCAATCGGATTCCGAGTGGTCCCAGTTCGACGCCTGCGGTGCGGGTGAGCATCTTGGCGCCGCCCTTCGAGACGCAGTAGGCGATGTTGCCGGGCATCGGCCAGTCTTCGTGGGTGGACGAGATCGTCACGATCAGGCCGCCGCTGGCTTGAGCCATGAACTGCTGCGCCGCGAACTGGGCGCCGAAGAACGCGCTCTTGAGGTTTACCGCCAGCACCTTGTCAAAGTCGGCTTCGCTCGTCTCCAGCAGCGACGTGCGGGTTTCGATACCCGCGTTGCTGACGAGAACGTCGAGCCGGCCGAAACTCTCGACGGCGACCTGGATGATCCGGTGCAGGTCTTCGGTGCGCGAGACGTCGGCTTCCACTCCAACCGCGCGGCCGCCAGCCTGTCCGGCAGCGGCTATAACCTCGGCTGCGTAGTCCGGGTGCATGCGGTAGTCGACGACGACGCTCGCGCCTTCCGCGGCAGCGGCGAGCACGATGGCCTTGCCGATGCCGCTGTTCCCGCCGGTAACCACGATCGACTTGCCCTCGAGCAGCATGCCTGCCTCCATCTCGATCGGCAGGGCGGGCTGGTCAGGCCAGCCCGCCGTTGGCGTAGACCACCTGGCCGTTGACCCACCGCCCGGTCGGCCCGACCAGGAACGACACGACGCCGGCGATGTCATCGGGACGGCCGAGACGGCCGAGCGGCGGCAGAGCCGCCAGCTGTTCCTGTTCTTCAGCCGAGGTGCTGTTGAGGAAGGCCGCGGTCGCGGTGGGGCCCGGCGCTACCGCGTTGACCGTGATGTCGCGGCCGCGCAACTCTTTCGCCAGGATGCGGGTGAGTGTGTCGACGGCCGATTTGGACGCCGCGTACGCGCCCAGCGCCGGCGGCGCCACCCGGACCATGCTCGACGACACGTTGACGATCGAGCCGCCGTCGCGCACCCGCTGCGCGGCCTGCTGGTCGACGACGAACGTACCCCGCACGTTGACCCGGTGGATCTCGTCGAAGTCCGCCAGGTCGAGGTCGGTGAGGGCGGCGGGGCGGTTGATCGCTGCGGTATGCACGACGACGTCGAGATGCCCGAAGCGGTCCTCGACGGCGTCGAACACAGCGGAGACGGCGTCCTCATCGGCGATATCTGCCGCGAACGCCGCGCCGCGCCGTCCTTGCTCCGCGATTTCCTTGACCGCCGCGTCGGCCAGGTCGACGCTTCCGGCGTACGCCACCGCGACGTCGAACCCGTCGGCGGCCAGTTGGGCGGCGATGACCCGGCCCATGCCGCCGGTCCCCCCGGTCACCAGGGCAATCCGTACACGGTCTCCCGCGTCACCATCTGCTGTCATGAGTCCTCACCTTTCCGCGGCCGGTCATCGGCCCGCTGATCGCACGACAGCCCAGTGTCGCCGCGGGATCAGCGCCGCACATCGTCAGGTCAGGTAATCGCTTGAGCCCCGCTCAGGCCCGGATCGCACGCAAAGGAGGCGGCACGGAAACCACCGCCCTTTGCGGGAAATCCAGACTTTTCAGAACGGGCCGTGGTGCTTGTTTCCTGCCAGCCCGTCAGCCAGTTCAGCGGCCGCCCCCATGCGGAGCGGACGGGGCCTGGGGCCGTGCCCGTAGGCGTTTGTGGCCGGACCGTGGAAACGGTCGGGCTTGACGATGTGCGGTTGCCCGGGTCAAGCGAGGTTTGTATCCCGACCTGTCGCAAAGGCAAGTCTCCGGACAGAAAGAGGACGAGAACGTGAATCGCCGTATCTTCAGACGAGTGCCCGCAAGGAAACGCGGGCTGATCGCCGCGCTTGTGGCGGCGGTTGCCGCGTCGCTAGCCGTGGCCGGGTGGGCCGGGGCCGCTTCGGCCGCACCGGCTGCCCCGGCGGTCAAGCCTCCGGGTGCGTCCACGGGGCTGGGGCAGCTCGATGGCCTGCTGCCGCGGGATCAGCTGACCTTGGAGAGCGCCATCCAGGTCAACCTGAGCAACGAGACGGCGCGGCTGCCGCTGTACCCCGGGATCGCGTACAAGGGCACCCCGCAGGAGGAGAAGGTCTGGTACGTCCTGATGGATTCCTCGGATGCGGGCGCCGCGCACGACCTTGGCGTCAACTACGCGCCCAAGCTGGCCAACATCGCGATCAGCTGCTCGGCGTGCGTGCAGACCGTGACGCTGGAAAACCCGACGCCGCAGCAGAACCCGTTCGGCCCGGCGACAATTGATTTCGCCGGGGCGCCGGACTTCAGCCCGACCCGCATCGCGACACCGGGCCCGGACGGGTTCCCGCTAGCCCAGCTCCAGCCCGGCGCGGTGGCCGGCCCCGGCTACAGCCCGTTCATCAAGATCGCCGGGTCGGACATCGTCTACAACGCGCCGATCGTGGCCACCGGCGACGGCCCGTTCGACGTGACCCACCACACCAACACCTCCGACCGCGCGCTGGGCATCCACATCGCCGGCCCCTCCGCGCCCGGCCAGTTCGCCGAGTCGTGGGCGGACATGCTGTTCGTCAAGGGCTTCGACGCCGGCCAGCCGATCGTGTACCTGTCCACCGACGCCGGCCAGCCGCTGACCGCGGTGCTGGAGCGGTCCACCTTGGTGCCCGCGCTGGACGACGCCTCCTTCAACGGCGGCGACGACTTCCTCGGGTCGGCCCGCGAGCGGCTGTTCGGCTTCATCAACGGGCAGACCGGCGCGGACAACCCGCAGGCCCAGGGGTTCCAGCACCTGGCCCTGGATAGCATGGTGTCCCAGGACGCCTCACTGTCGGACACGGCGTTCATCAACGCGCTGCGCTTCGGCGGCGACCTGCTGAACGTGTTCGGCGACTTCCCCACCCTGGCCGACCCGCGGCACGCCCAGGCCTACAGCCCGCTGTGGGACGCGCAGCTGGGCCTGTGGACCCCCAAGGCGGTCGCCGCGGGGCTCAACACCCGCCAGATCGACGAGAACGTCGTGTTCAACCTGGCCGCCACCCGGCCCGACCTGCTGACCGGGGTCGATCCGGCCACCGGCCAGCCCCAGCCCTACGGCTCGGACGGGGTCGACATCAACTGCGCGGTGATCGGCTTCACCAACAAGGCGCCGACCGCCAACCTGGCCGCACCTGTCCCCAACTCTCAGTTCCCGCCCAGGTAGCCGGCCAGCCGCCGCATGGACTCGCTCCACCATGCGACGGGACCGGCCGTGCCGACCTCGATCAACCCGCGGGCCCGCAATCGCGGGCCCGCGGGCGTACCCGGGGTAGGCCTTCGCTGGCGGATGGATGACGGCGGTTCACGCGTTCGCGTGGGGAGCCATCATCGGCACTCTAAGCAGGTGAATAGTCCATCCATAACTTCGGCCTCCGTCGCATACTCGTGACCTCGCGCCGTCTAGCTTCACCATTTCCAAGCAGCCGTGACTGGTGACTGCCTGGTCGACGGGCAGCGACTCCACCATGAGGAAGCCGATCACTGCTAGCCACCGCGTGACGCGCACCGATGTGCCCAGCCTGGTCACCGAATCCGACGATGTCACCAGCGCGATGCGCGCGACCGCGAAGGTAGCAGACGGCGGTGGCGAAAGCCGGATCAGCCGCGCACCACGGGTATTGACGCCGCACTGCTATGGCATGGCGGCTGTGAAAGTCATGAGCCGACTGCCGCCGCTTCCTGGTAGACGATGCGGGCTAGTTCGACGCGCGATGCGATCTGCAGTTTGCGGAATGCCTGGCGCAGGTGGTGGGCGACGGTATGAGTGCTGATGTACATGCGGGCGGCGACCTGGTTGTTGTTCAGTCCCTCGGCGACGAGCCGGGAGACGGCCTGCTCGGTGTCGGTGAGGCTGTCCCAGCCGGCGATGGGCCTGGTGGCGGGTGTGGTCCAGTGGCGGCGGCGGATGCCGAGCTCGCGCAGCCGCCGCCGGATGCGGGCATGGTCGCGGTCCGCGCCGGTCTGGCGGTATCCGTCGAGGGCGGTTTTGAAGTGCCGGATGGCCTGGTCCTTGGCTGTGCTGGTGAGGAGGACGGCGAGGTCTTCGGCGGCGGAGGCCTTGGCCCACGGGTCGGGGTGCTGTGCCGCAGCCTTACCCAGGAGCCGCGCGTCGCGGGCGGCGAGGCCCTGGCTGTGGGCCGCGGCCGCGGCCAGGGCCTGCAACCCCGGGTTGGCGTCGGCGAGGGCCACAGCGGTGCCAGTGACCTGGCTGGCCAGGAGCTCATCACCGGCCGCGAGCGAGGTGCGTACCAGCCAGGCCGCAAGAGCCGGGTCGCTGGAAAGCAGCCCTTGCCATGCCTGGGGAACGGCACCGGCCTGGCGGATGTGGCTGATGGCGGCGGGCGGACCGTCCCGTGCTTCGGTGATCTGGGCCTGGGCCAGGGTGGTCTCGGTGCGCGCATACAGACCAGCGGAATGCGGCGTCGGGGCGGGCAGGCTGGCAACGTGCTGGGCCGCGGCCGCGATGTCACCGCGGCGCAGCGCGATCACCGCCAGAACGCAGCGCGCGGTCGAGGCGTACCCGTCAGCTCCGAGTTCCTCGGCGCCGGCCAGGGCAGCGTGGCCGGCGGCGTCGGCGTCGGGCAGGCGGCCGTTGGCCAGCTGGAGGCGGGCGCGCAGGATGAGCAGCCCCGCATGGGCCGGGATGCCGTGCAGCGCCGGGTGGTCGGCGGCGCGGAGGATGCTGTCGGCTTCGTCGAGCTGGCGGAGGTCGGCAAGGGCGGCGGCGAGCGTGAGCAACGGCTGGGGATGGCGGGCATCGGGGGAGATCCCGGTGCCGGAGCGGGCGGCATCGCGCAGCAGCGCGAGCGCCTCGCTGATCCGGCCGTTGTCCCAGGCGATGACCGCGCGGGCGGCCAGGGCCGCCACGATGGTATGGCCGTCATGCTGGCTGGGGTCGGCAAGGATGGTGTCGGCCCGCCGCCCAGCGAGTCCGTCGCGTGGCGCGGCCAGGGCCTGCAGGTGCGCGGTCAGCGCCTCCTCGCGAAGGCCGCGCGGCAGCTGCGGCCGGGCTAGGGCCATCTCGGCCTGGCCGGCGGCGTCGCTGGCCTGGCCGCGGGCGCTGAGGACCGAAGACAGAGCGCACCGCAGCCGGGCTTCGGCAACCGGCGGCAGCGGCTGGGCCAAGGTGTCATGGGCGAGCCGGGCGGCCTGGTCCAGCCGGCCGGCGGCGGCCAGGGCCTCGGTGGTGGCCACCGCGCGCGGCAGCGCGCCGGGGTCGGCCGTGGGGGTCAGCTCCAGTGCGCGCAGCGCCAGGTCGGCTGCGGTTTGCGGAGCCGAACGCAGTGTCTGCACCACCGCGGTGTCAAGGTCGGCTAGCGAGGCTGGATCTCCCGGATGCGCGGCCTGCAGCAGGTGATCGGCGGCCAGCGCTGCGGTTTCGCCGCGGCTGAGCAGGATCTGGCCGTACTGGCGATGCAGCGCCTTGCGCGCCGGCTGCGGGATCATGTCGCCGACCGCGCGGCGCAGCAGTGCGTGCCGGAATGAGAACGCGTTGTCGGCGGCGGCCATGAGCCCGGCGTCCATCGCCTCCTCGACCGTGGGCAACAGCGCGGCCGGGGTGTCGCCGAGCATTTCCGCCGCGTCCTCCAGCCGGAACGACCGGCCGAGCACCGCCGCGATCACCACCAGGTGCCGGGCCCGCTTGCTGAGGCCATCAAGCCGCCGCTGCGCGACAAGGTGTACCCGCTGCGGCAGCTGGGTGGTAACCAGGACAGCGTGGCCGCCGGTGACCTTGACGGCTTCATCGTCGCCCAGGCCGCCGATCAGCTCGGTGAGCAGCGAGGGATTCCCGACGGCACCGCAAGCCAGGGCCAGCAGCGCCTGGTCGGGCGGCGCGCCGAACGCGTTCGTGAGCAGCGCCGCCACCGCGTCCTCATCAAGCGGGGTCAGGTTGATACGGACCGCGCCATCCTTCTCCAGGAGGCCGAACAGGTATTCCGCGTCATGCTGCGCTGTGCTGGCCCGGGCCAGTAGCCAGGCGACCGGGTGGCGTTTCAGTTCCAATGGCAACGTCCGCAAAGCTGCCAGGGTGGCCGGGCTCGCCCACTGCAGGTCATCCAGGCACACCAGGACCGGGGTTGCCGCGGCCCGCTGCTCCAGATGGGCGCGCATCTGGCTGATCCACCACCCCGGCGCATCCGACAGGTCACGCTCGGGTTCACTGGCAGTGAGCCTGGCGAATGGTTCACCCAGCGCCACGCGCAGCGCGAAAAGAGGGAATGCCCGGCCCAGCTGGTCCGCGGCTCCCGCGGCCAGGGAAAAACCCTGCCCTGCTGCCTCGCCGACGGTCTCGCGCAGCAGCAGGGACTTGCCTATCCCCGGCTCTCCCTCCACCAGCACCACACCGCCGACTCCTTTTTCTGCGCGCCGCAGCAGGTCACGGACAACCCGCCGCTCCGGCTCACGTCCGCACATGGCCTCATCGCCGGCATCTCGCGCCCACAGCGCACCTTCTCCGCGCGCTCTCGGCAAGGAGTCACCGACCACCGCTGTCATGCCACTGCCTTCCGCGAGCCTGATGCCTGCTCGGCGGGCGGCCAGGGGTGGACGATCCGCAACGTGCCAGCGTCTGTATGCGGGCCAGGCTCCACCACCGAGTCCGCGAGTGCCTCGCGCGCTACCGCGCGCGCCCACCGCATCCGGATCACCGCCGTTTCGGGATGATCGCCGAACTCCTGCGCCACCCGTTCGGCACAGCCTGAGTAGCCGAAAGCACGGATCGCCGCAGCAACCGCCTGCCGTACTTGGGCCGCGCTGGGCTTATCGGTGCGCTGCAGCGCCG
>Ga0306920_100006409_pt1 | contig 15353 bp, 15 predicted proteins | sample flu12Cox44000170_FD_204666 | JGI IMG/M metagenome (GOLD analysis project Ga0306920, IMG submission 204666) | Lab enrichment of tropical soil microbial communities from Luquillo Experimental Forest, Puerto Rico - flux4day.12C.oxic.44.000.170 (v2)... | ecosystem: Environmental > Terrestrial >... | reverse complement strand
GAGCAGACTTTCGGCGGAATCAATGCTCGCCGCTTTCGCGAGGCATGCGGGACTGGTAAGCCATTTCGCAAGTCGATCCGTTTCCTTGTGGAATCGCGAGCCGAAGACCGTGCCGTTGCCGTTGCCGGCATAAGTGAAAGTGCTTGGCTGCTCGCCGGCCAGCCAGCGCGCGCGCCATTTCGGATCGAGCACCGCGCATTTGAGCTGCGTGACGGTTATACGCGCCATTGCAGAACGATGGTTTGAGCTCCGGCATGCGCCTTGAGATTTGGATGTTTTTCGACCTGCTGCAAAAGCGCTTGTTTGAACCTCTCGCCACCCAACTTCTCCAGAACTTCTTTGATATCGACCAGCCGCCGCGCCCTGAGGTGACTGATCAGGATATCAATCTGCGCGCGCGTCAGCTCCGATGCTCGCGCATTCGCTTGCGCATCTTTCTGCACACTGGCATCGCATCCAGCGAGAGGCCGTCTTGGCGGATGCGACGACGGCTGCACCCGCGAATATCTCTTGAACCAAGGGGCAAAGCGCTCTTTCAGGAATCCAAGCACCTCAGTGGGAGCGAAGTCCACATTGCCTTGAAGCGCATTCGAGTAGAATTCGCGGGCGGCGTGCAACTCGCAGACTTCATCGATGGTCAAGTTGATGATGCGAAGCCCTTTCGCAGCTGCTTCATCAATGGTACGCCGCGCGGCCACCCAGTTGGGTCCCGGTATTGGCTTCAGGTCGGGGGTGCGAAACACGATGCTGCGCACGGCTCCCCTCGCGCCGGAGGCTAGCGCCATTGCCTCGTTTGCGATCGCACGCCAACGCGCATTGTTGTGCCCTGCCTCTAATGCAAAGTACACCGAACGATCTGGCCACTCCCAACCGAGAGAGAAATATTTCCGAGCCGGCTTGGCGACAGTGACGCCGTCGAAGCCCTGAACCAGCCACTCGGAAAACCACATCAAGCAATCTTGACTGTATTGCTGCAGGGCAGGCTTGGCACGCACCTTGTTGATTTCGAGAGCGAAGGCAGCATCCACTGAAACCTTGCGGGGAGGCGAGGCCGTCGCGTCCGATGGCCTGCGGAAGCGCTCGGCCGCGCGCCCCAGAAGGTAGCGAACGCCGATGCGAGGCTGCGCTTCAAAGTGCGAGGATAGCCAACTTGGCGCGATGAATTCGATGATGCGCTGGCCTAGCTGAAATTCTTGCAGCCGCTGCGCCAACAGCTCCTTGGCCTGGTTGTGATCGATCCCCTGGAGATCGATCGGAGGAGAGAACCTGGCCTGATACGCCGGCAACATTCGCGGCCGCAGCTCTTGGAGCCAGTTGGTCGCGTTGCAGGTGACGATGGTGAGATGATTCGGGATGCCGTCGCAAAGCTCGCAGATACAGCTTCCCAGGGCATCCACCAGCTCTGCGGTGCGCCCATAAGATTCGGTCTGATCAAAGCAGAAAACGAATGGCCGATAGTAGGACGATAACATGCATAGCCCGCGAAGCCGGCGCAGGCTGATGTCGTTGATTTGGCGCGCCATTGCGTCCTCAGCCGCATCGTTATCAGCGTGCCTGATTTTCAGAGATTGCTCCTGATCCTGCTCCAAGGGCTCGCCGCGCAACCAGGTCAGCGCCGCATCGCGCTCCACGCTGGCGCTCGGGGAAAATGCGTATCCCGCGAGCACTCTTAGCCAAGCTTTCTCGCGTCCGTCGAGCTCAACTCCTCGCCGACGAAACAGCGCGCCAAGACGGATCACATCGCTCGAGTCATCGAGGCGTGCCCGGAGCCACTTGATCAGCGTCTCGTTGAGTGGCTTGTATGGGCATGCCGGTGAAAGGACCTGGAGCGGATGCTCGCGCAGGTAATCGATGGCTGGCTTGACAGACTCGTAATCAGAGATCGCGCCATCGGCCATGAAATCGGCCGCAACATGGGCCAGGACGCCGAAGGCGAAAGCTTCGAGCTGCGTTCCGCCATGGTCGCTGTGCTCACCGGTGCGCTCCAGCTCCTGTACCGTCGCCAGGAGAATCGAGCTCCATGCGCGCTCCGCGGATTCGAACGGCCGCAAATAAATCTGAGTCGCTCGATCTCCCAGCTTTTGGAACAGTCGTCCGAGGAGATGGGACTTGCCGTAGCCGGCATCCGGGGAGACGACGAGCTGCGCCTTAACACCGCGGACGGGGGGACGCGGGAGCTCGGAGCGGGTGAGGCTCGCAAATCGGTCCAGCAAGGTTTGCAGCGGCTCATCGTTAAGACCTGGGACTGAATACCTGACGGCTCGCGGCTCGGCGATGACGTCGGCCTCAAAGGGATTGACGTGAACGGCGTTCACATCACTCATGCTACCTCCTTGAGCACGACGGTCACGAATGGATAGGGCTGGCCTTCCATCCGAATGCCCGCCTCCATGACCTCGCTGGGAAAGTTGACCGTCGAGGCAGGATGGAGCGTCAAACGCCCGCTCTTGGCTTCATCAAGCAACAATCGGTGGAGCTCTTCCTTGCTGCTCCCCATCCGCTTCAAGAGATCATAGATCGTGACCGCGCTGATCCCGCCTTGTTGTGCCCTGAGGGCCTCGTATACGGACCGCACCGTGTCCAGCGACAGAGAGGACGTCGTGTCCTCAAGCTCCCGCGCGCCGGTAGCGCCCTCACGCTCGACTCGCAGTTGCTCCAGCAACGGCTCGCGGTGCAGGTATAACCTGCTCTTGCGAGGTCCCCTAAGCTCGACGATAGCGCCTTCGCCCTTAAGCGCGCTTATTGCATCCTTGAAGAACGCTTTTGGCCAAGGCCGGGCTATAGCCTCCAGATCGGAAAGACTTGTCAGCTTCAATCCGGCGTTGCGCAGCCACTCCTCGATGCGATCCTCGACGTGCTGGCGGGACGGCGCATGGGTTGCGGAGAAATAGCGTGTGGATCGGCCAATTCTGAAGGGGCCGCGGGCAGAGCCATTGGCTTTCAACTCGCGAAGAACCTGGGAGGTGCAAGCCTTCGAGATTCCCAGAGCTTTAGCAAGATCGACCGGCGTCAGGCCTTGGGAACCGGCCCTCGCTAGGACGTCGATGGCAGTATCACCACTCATGGTCTTGTTCGCCGGCGGTCCATCCAGCTTTGCGATGCATGATGTCGCCCAAGGACTGTACCGCTGCTACCGGATACATGCAGGCTCGAAAGATGACAAAAAAATGGTTGATCCATCCCCCTGGGATTGGAGGCCGTAGCTGCTGGGGTGAATGGGCAGAGTGCGGGAAATCCGAGCATCAGTGATTGATGGGTTTCGCTGTGAGGGCTTCGCTTTCGCTCAGCCCACCCGCGCTCAACCCATCCTACACGCTACCCGCTTTCGTGCACGTGGGCACTGCGCCGCACAGGACAGAGTGTTTGTTGAGTCCGATGGACGGCGCCTTTGCCCACCCTACTCCGCCGGCTTGATCCGCACGTAGAGATGCTGCGGCGCTTGCGCGAAGTAGTGCAGCAGCGCGGGGCAGAGCCACCCCTTTATGTCGAGATCGGCGGAGTAATACCAGTTGCCACCGGCCTCCTCGCGCCGTCGGTCGAGGCGGTACTGATGGCCCGGGAAGGGCGTGCCGGAGAAGATCGGAATGAAGCCCTCCGCAGCGCGAGGGATCTCGGCAACGACGCGGTCGATCATGGTGTCGGCGCCGGAGACGAAAGGCTCCTGCGCGAGGCCGACGCGGGGATCGTCGAAGACCCACATGCCGTGGTGCTTGTAGGGCTTGATGATGTTGATGGCGTTCATTGAGGTTCCGTTTCCAACGTTGGCTGCGCGTTAAGTGCTAGGCTCTCCCCCTCACCCCGGCCGCTCCCTTCACTCGCGGCCGACCCTCTCCCGCGAGGGGAGAGGGTAACGGAGCGTGCGACACCTGGAGCAAGCTTTTCTCCAACCGTTGCCGTTGTTAGATTACCGGAGGAGCGAGGCAATAATGAACGTCCAGCTCGATCTACGCATGGACAAGTCCGAGTTCCTCGCGTGGGTGCAGGCGCGCGAGGGACGTTATGAGCTTGCCGGAAGCCGCGTCATGATGATGACCGGCGGCTCGCGGGGGCATGCGATCCTCGTGCGCCGGCTTGCGGCAGCACTGGAGAAACGCCTCGACAGCGGGCGCTGGACCGTCCTGACCTCCGACTTCGGGGTTGATCTTGGGCCTGCGCGGCGCGGAGGGTTCTCGCCCGAGCCGGCGTTCATCGAAGGCCAAGATGCCGTAATCGCGATCGCGGCGCTCGGCGTCGACCTGCGGCTTTCTGAAATCTACGCCGGCCTCGAGCAGCGATAGGGCTGGTGCTCGCTGCGCAGCAGCTTTTGCGGCGGGGGCTGCGCATGAGCCTGGCGCAATGGAACGAACGCGCGCTCTGGGGGGGGCGGCAGCGTCCGTCGCAGCAGCCTGTTCCACCGGCGCTGCAAATCCCGCTCGCGCTCCAGCGGATATTGAAGGGAACTCGGCACTTGCATCTCCTGCTCTTCAGGTCCTCGCTGCCAACGTCCCTGAAAAGCGATCGTTCCGAAGAGCGCAAAAAAAGGGCGAGTGCGTAGCCTGGATTGAGCGCGCCGCTACGCGCTCATGCGCCCCGCACGATGGAGGCCAAGGCGCGCGAAATCCGGGGACGGTGTCCCCGCACCGAAGCTCCCGGATTTCGCGCCACTGCGCGTCTTCGACGCGCAGTGGCGCTCAATCCAGGCTACGAGCTTTGAGCGTCTTAGCTTTGCGCGCGCACGACGAGCACGGGACAGGGAGCGTTGCGCATGACGCCCTCGGCCACGCTGCCGAAGAGCGCGCGGCGCATGCCGCTGCGCCCATGGCTGGCGATGACGATGAGGTCGGCGGACCATTGCCTGGCGGCCTCGGTGATGGTCGCCGCAGGGGCGCCGGATTGCACAAACTCCAAGGTCGAGGGCTGCAGCCCCAGCCGCTCGCGGAACCCGGCGAGCAACCGCCTGCCCTCCTGCTCGGCACGCGCTGCCAGCTCCTTCGGAGCAAGCCCGGTGTCCATGGCGTAGTCGGCCGAGCCGTTGTGGACATGAATCAACGCCACCTCGCCGCCCAGCGAGCGCGCGAGCTCGCTGCCGACCTCGGCCGCGCGCACCGAAACCGGCTGCTCGTCAACGGCGATGAGAATTCTGCGCATGCTCATGGGATTCGCCTCGCAGCGACTTCTTCTTCTCCATAGAGCAGATTTCACTCCGCCGTCATGCCCGCGCCTGTCGCGGGCGTCCACGTCTTATGCTGCAATTTAAGACGTGGATGGCCGGGACGAGCCCGGCCATGACGCTGTGGTACGGCATGAGCGAAACAGGCTCTAACTGCACGTGGGCTAGACTATTGAACATCTCGCGGATGCGGTTTGATGCAGATCAATCGCAGCCCGCAGCCTGGATTGAGCGCGCCAATTCACGCTCCTGCGCGGCCACATAACGAGGCCAGGCGCGCGAAATCCGGGCCACGACCGTTGCCCGGCAGCAACAGACTCCAAACGTTTTCGCGCCTAGACTCGGCGCCAGTCGTTGTGTGGGCGTAGCATGAAGCGTTTGGCTCTGGCGGGCTTTGCCATCAGCGTGGTGCTCGGCGGCGCAGCCAAAGCCGCGGATCTGCGCGTGCCGCTGATCTATCAGCCGGCGGTGCCGGTCATCGCCTATTACAACTGGTCGGCCTGCTACGTCGGGTTTGATGTCGGGGGACTCTGGACGACGACGGACTGGGTCGACCAGATTCCCGGCGACCCGGCCTTCGGAACAGACCTCGGCAGCCATACGGGATCGGGCGCCATCGGCGATGTGCGGGGCAACTGCAGCTATCAGATCGGCAGCTTCGTCATCGGCCTGGAAGGGGCCTATGGCTGGAGCAGCGCCGCCGGCAGCAGCGTCAGCGCTCTTTCTGGCGCGCTCACGGACGAGGCGCGCATCAGGAAGCTTGGCTCCATCACCGGCCGCGTCGGCTATGCCTGGGATCGCTTCCTCGTCTACGCGAAAGGCGGCGGCGCCTCGGTGCGCAGGGACTACGCCCTCGCATTCAACGGCGCGGGCTTCGCCACGGCGAGCGAGACGCGCGGCGGCTGGACAGTCGGCATCGGCGGCGAATATGCGTTCCTCGACTGGCTCACCGGCTTCGTCGAATTCGATTATTACCGATTCGGCTCCGGCGCGAGCACGTTTGCCTGCACAGGGTGCGGCCTGCCCTCCCCGTTCGTGACGCGCGACGCCACCACGAGCATCAGCGTGTTCAAGGTCGGGCTGAATTTCACGACGCCGGACAATTGGGATCCGCAGCGATCAAGATCCGTCCCGCGCCCGTGAGGCTGACGAGCCCGTCATGGCCGGGCTTGTCCCGGCCATCCACGTCTTTGATGTAACGCAAAAGACGTGGATGCCCGCGACAAGCGCGGGCATGACGGTGGAAATCTGAATCGCTTATCGTTTTTCGGTCTGTCGCCCCGGCACGCCGGTGATGCGGATGCCGGCGCCGGGCACCTTGTAGCGCGTGTTGATGGAGATGAGGATAGAGGTGAGCGCCTCGGCCGCCGCCGAGTTAGCGATCGGGCCAGCATGCAACGCGCGCAGGCCGATATCGGCGGCAAGCCCGACAACGATCTCGCGCGCGCCGACATCGTCGCCGCAGACAAGCACGTCGCAGTCGACCTCGTGATCAAGCTCTCTGAGGTGATGCGCCGATACGTTCTGGAACGCGGAGACAACGCGCACGTCCGCGCCGAGGAGCTTCTGCATCGCTGCCACCGCCGAGCCCTCCGCGGGGAGCTGCACGCGCGCAACCTTCGGCGGTACGAGCGGCACCGTGGCATCGACCAGAATCTTTCCGGTCAGCGCGCCGCGCACCTCCTCGACCGTCGCGCGTTGCGCGGCATAGGGCACGGTCAGAATAACGATGTCCGCCGCGGCCGCCGCATCCTTGTTGCTCGCGCCGCCCACATTTGCGCTCGCGCCTCGTTGCGCGAGCACGCGGCTCATAGCTTCGGCCGCGGCCGCCGCCTTTTGCGCAGCGCGCGATCCGACGATGACGCGGTGGCCGGCTGCGGCCCAGCGCAGAGCGAGCGCGCCTCCCTCCTGTCCGCTGCCGCCGAGGACGGCGATGGTGTGCTTTTCGCTCATGCGACGGCGCGATAGCAGATGCGCCTCGCTACGACAACGGCGAGCGTCCCCCTCACCCCGCCCTTCGGGCGACCCTCTCCCGCAAGGGGAGAGGGTTTTCGTGTCCGCTGCGCGCGCATGGGGCAACTTCCAGACGGGCGTATTCTGGAGGAAGCTCGCTTCTGGTGAAGCACGCTCCATACCCTCTCCCCTTGCGGGAGAGGGTGCCGAGCCGCTTCAGCGGCGAGGCGGGTGAGGGGTCCCCTTCACGCGGTGTCAAAAAGAAATTCGAACCACCTGGCGTGGGGCGTCTGCGGCGCGTGCCGGGCATGCGGCGGCGCGTGCGCGCTGCGAGCCGCCAGCGCCCGCAATCGCATGCCGGCGAGGTAGAGCTCCTTGCAGCTCCTGCTGCAGAAACGCCGGGCGAAATGCCGGTAGATGATCAAGCCGAAACGGCCGCCGCATTCATCACAGCGTTTCATCAGACGCCTCCACCCGGCGCGTAGCACCTGATCCGCAATTTCCCGTCGTGGAAGTACCACCACACGACGGGCGCGCCGTTGCGGTTGGGATTCCTGATCACGACGTCCGAGGGAACGGGGACCCATTCGCCCCTGGTAATCGCAAACCGGGTCCAATACTCGCCGTTGCGAATGTCTTCTTCCGCGTACATCCCGTCCGCCTCGTTGCAGCACAGCCCGCCGGTCTTCGGCGATTTCTGCGCGCGGAACCATTGGCGAATGTCAGGGGAGACGTTCTCGTATTGCCCGTTGTCGCGGGCGAGCGCGGGAGCGCACAGCATGAGCAACGCCAGCATCGTTCGCAGCATCGCAGTTTCCCTCTTGAACAGCTTCTCCCGCGATAAAAGATGCAGCCTTGAAATTTGTTCCGCCCGCAAGCGGACGTAGCGGCGGCCAATGCTTGCATGGAACCCAAATTGCTCGCGGTCGTTGTTGGTGCGTGAAAATTTGATGGCACGCGGACGCCAGTCGGTTTCGCGTTACCGCCATGCGCGGGCTCTGAAACCACGCTAATCCGCTTTGATGTTGAGCTCGCGCGCGAGGCGGGCGTATTTGTCGTAGTCGTCGCGAAGAAGATGCGCGAATTCTCCGGCGCGGCCGCCGACGGGCTCCTGCGCCGATTGCAGGAAGCTTGCACGCACCGCCTCCTCGGCGAGCGCGTTGTTGATCCCGGCGTTGAGCCGCTCGACGATCGCCGCCGGCGTTCCCGCCGGCACGAGCACGCCCATCCACTGATCCAGCACCAGGCCCTTGATGCCGGCCTCCTGATAGGTCGGCACGTCGGGCAGGCTTGGCGAGCGCGCGAGCGTCGTTTGCGCGAGCAGCCGCAGCGTGCCCGCCTTGTAGTGGGGAATGAGAGGCGAGGAGCCGAGCGAGCCGATCGGCACATGGCCGGCAACGAGATCGTTGATGGCCTGGCCGCCGCCGCGATAGGGCACATGCTCGAGCTTGATGCCGGCGATGCGCGCAAACCACTCCGCCGCCATGTGCTGCTGCGAGCCGATCCCCGAGGTTGCGTAGCTCAGGCCCGGGTGCTCTTTCGCCAGGGCGACCAGCTCGGCAACCGTCCTGACGTCGAGCTTCGGATGCACCGCCAGCACCACCGGCTGGCGCGAGAGCTGAATCACCGGGATGAAGTCCTTGAGCGGGTCGAAGCTCACCCTGAAAACGTGCGGGGCGCTGGCGACCTGATCGGATGCAATCAGCACCGAATATCCGTCCGGCGCGCTTCGCGCGGCGGCTTCAAAGCCCACATTGCCGCTGGCGCCCGACTTGTTCTCGACCACGATCTGCTGGCCGAGCGCGCGCGTGAGCGAGTTGGCGATGACGCGCGCCGCCACGTCGGTCGAGCCGCCGGCCGGGAACGGCACGATGAAGCGAACGGGATGCCGTGGCCAGCCAGTGCTCTCTTGCGCCGCGGCCGGCAACGCGACAGCCACGGCCAGTGCAAGAGACGCGAGCGCGCGGCGCCATTCGAGCATTGCGGAGCCTCCTGCCTTTCGCGTCGTGATGGACTATCCTACCGCCCGCTGTTTCATTACGCGAGCAGAGCTCTGCGAGTGCTTGAGCACTCAGTGCCGTCATGCCCGGACTTGTTCCGGGCATCCACGTCTGTCGTGCCGCAAATAAGACGTGGATGGCCGTGACAAGCACGGCCATGACGCTGTGGTTCGACATGAGCGCAACTGGCTCCTGAAATGCCGTTCTCGACCTACCTGCCCGAGCGCATGGGCGCGATCACGCTGGCGCCCGCCGGGCCGTTCGTCGCCGGCTCCTTTGCCGAGCTCACCCTGACCTATACCGCCGGCCAGTTCGGTATCGACGACACCGGGATGGTGAAAATCTCCTGGCGCACGACCTCCGACATGAGCAAGCCGCAGCTCGATAAGCCACAGGCGGCGAATTTCACCACGGTCGAGGCGAGCAACGGCGCAAAGCTCGAGGTCTGGTTCGATCGCCTCAACATCCGCCCCTATGCGAGCACGCTGCTCATTCGCGTGGGACGCGGCTATCTGCGCGCCGGCGACACGCTGACCATCCGCCTCGGCGATCGCCGCCAAGGCTCGCCCGGCTTTCGCCTGCAAACAAACTGCGAGGAGCGCGTCGAGCTGCGCACCGCGGTCGATGCATTCGCGACGTACGAGTTCGCGGAGCTGCCGGCGCAGCCCGCGTTTGCGCTGGTGGCGGGACCGGTGGCGAGCTGGAAGGCGATCTGGCCCTCGCTTGCGGTCGTGGGCGAGCCGTTTCGCCTTGCCATCGTCGCCGAGGACATGTGGGGCAATCCGACCACGCAGGCGCAAGCGGATCTGGCGTTTTCGCCGTCGCGGGCGGTGCGCGGGTTGCCGCCGGGCGTCGCAATGCGGCCGGGAGACGGACCGCGCGTGCTCGAAAATCTCAGCGTGGATGAAGCCGGCGATCTCGAGCTGCGCGTCACCGCGAATGGCAGGGAGGTCGCCCGCGCAAATCCGCTGCGCGTCGTGAGCGCGGCGCCGCTGCGCCGCTATTGGGGCGACCTGCACGGGCAGAGCGGCGAGACCATCGGCATGGGCTCGGCGGAGAGCTATTTCCACTACGCCCGCGACAAGGCGTTCATCGATATCGTCGGCCACCAGGGAAACGATTTCCAGATCACCGATGCGTTCTGGCGCAAGCTCAACCGGCTCACCGCGCAATTCGATGCGCCCGGCCGCTTCGTTTGCGTCCCCGGCTACGAATGGTCCGGCAACACCGGGATGGGCGGTGACCGCAACATCTTCTTTCGCAGGGAGGACCGGCCGATCCGGCGCTCATCGCACATTCTGGTCGAGCATCGGGCCTCGACCATTCCCGTCTTCACGGCGGATGAGCTCTTCCGCGCGCTCGCAGGCGAGGACGCCGTCGTCATCGCGCATGTCGGCGGGCGCTACGCCGATATCCGCCATGCGCACGACGGCCGGATCGAGCGCGCCGTCGAGGTGCATTCCACCTGGGGCACGTTCGAGTGGCTCCTGCACGATGCCTTCGAGCTGGGCTACCGCGTCGGGGTCGTGTGCCATAGCGACGATCACAAGGGGCGGCCCGGCGCCACGCGCCCCGGGGCCTCGACCTTCGGCGCGATCGGCGGGCTCACCTGCTACCTGATGCCGGAGCTCACGCGCGACACATTGTTTGAGGCGCTGCGGCGCAGGCACCATTACGGCACCACCGGCACACGGCTTTATATCGACCTGCGCGGCTCGTTCGCCGAGCCTGTCACTGCTTTTGCAGAGGACCCGCAGCTTGTGCCGCAGGAGGAGGCCGGCGCGAGCAACGCGCGCGAGGCGCTCATGGGCGACATCATCCGCCCTGGTCCCGTACCGATGCAGCTTGCGGCGGAGATCATCGGCACGGCGCCGATCGAGCGCGTCGACATCTTTCACGGCACAGAGCTTGCTCGCAGCGTTCGTCCCTATGCCGCGGCCGATCTTGGCCGGCGTGTGCGCGTGCTGTGGCAAGGCGCCGAATACCGCGGGCGCGGCCGCGAGACGCATTGGCAGGCAGCGCTTTCGCTCGACGGCAATCGCTTCCTGCGCTTTGCGCCGGTGAACTTCCTCAATCCAGAGCGGCAGGTGCGCGAGACCACGCCCGGTCGCGCACTTGCCTGGAGCTCGGTGACAACCGGCAATCTCGCCGGCGTCGATCTGTGGCTGGCGCAGGAGCTCCGCGGCACGCTGCGGCTCAAAACCAACGTGGTTTGGGGCGAGGTCGATCTGCGGACGCTTGAAGATGGCGCGGTCATCCTCGAAGGCGGCGGGCTGGGGCGGCGCATGAGCGTGTATCGGCTGCCGGAAGACGACTGGAGCCGCCATGTCAAAGTCGATCACAGCGTGAGCTTCGCTGGCGGCGCCGACCTTCCCGTCTATCTGCGCGTGACGCAGAGCGATGGCCACCAGGCCTGGACCTCCCCCATTTATCTGATCGCTTGAACGATCACTTCTATTGCGCGCCGCGACCCATCCTACGGCCGCTGGCGCCCATCGATGATCGTCTTTGACCTAATCATGGAAGCGATCGCATCCTCGCCATAACCCAGGGCGGAAAGGATCTCGACGCTGTGGGCGCCAAGCAGCGGCGCGGCGGCACAGTCCTGCCGCAGCCCCGATGAGAACCGGTTCGGATTAGCCATGTCGATCATCTCGCCCTCGACGGGATGGGTGACCCTGCGAAAGAATCCGATCTGCGCGAGATGCTCGTCCTCGGTGAGGCTCTCAAGACTGTGCACAGGTCCGGCCGGAACGTCGGCCTGCGCTAAAATCTCCAACCACTCCCTGGTCGTGCGCTGGCGCAAGGCCTCCGCTCTGATCTGGAAATACTCGCGCACGTTCGCATAGCGCGCCTCGACCGAGCAGAAACGGGGATCGCTCTTGAGCTCCGGCCTGCCAATCGCGTCAAAGAAGCCGAAGGCTTGCGCATCCGTGTTGGCGGAGATGCAGATCCAGCCGTCCCTGGTCGCGATCGGCTTGCCCAGCGGATGCAGCACGCGCCGGTCGCCGCTTTCGCCCCGCGGCGGAACAAAGGTGCGGTCGCTGAGATGCTCCGCGAGCACGAAGGCGGTCATGTTCTCGAACATCGGCACCTCGATGGCCTGGCCTTCGCCGGTGCGCTCGCGCGCAAAGAGCGCGGCAATGATGCATTGCACGGCGATGATGCCGACCACGTGGTCGGTAAAGACCATCGGCACAAACCTCGGCTCTCCCATCTGCCGTTGATTGCAGGCGGCGACGCCTGACATTCCCTGGATGATGGTGTCGTAGGCCGGCCGCTCGCGATAGGGACCATCGCTGCGGAAGCCCGTGAGGTTGCAGGCAATGAGGCGGGGAAAGCGCGCGCGCAGCGCCGGCGTGGCAAGCCCGAGGCGCTCGAGCGCGGACGGCCTGATGTTGGCAATGAAAACATCGGCGGTGCCGAGCAGGCGATCGAGCGCCTCGCGCGCCCTCTCCTGCTTGAGGTCGAGCGCGAGCGAGCGCTTGTTGCGGTTGAAATGGGCGAACTTGCCGGAGAGCTGTCCGCTCTCGGAGTGTCCGCCGATAGTGCGCAACAGATCTCCGGCGGGCGATTCGATCTTGATGACATCCGCGCCGTAGTCGGCGAGAAACAGCGTGGCGGTCGGGCCGACGACGACGGTTGTGAGATCGACAACGCGGATGCCGGCGAGGGGACCGCCCGCCATGATCTATCGCCCGAGCGTCACGTTCACCTGGTAGGCGCGAGCGCCGTCGGGCCCGCACGCCCAAAGCGCGGCGGCATCGGCGCGCCTGCTGCCGTTGAATGTCATGCTCTGGCCGACGAAGAGCGGATGCATCGCGCGCGCGTCATAGCCGGCGATGCGCGCGCGCAGATGCGGCCGCGCCGTCTCCACGAGCAGCAGCGCAGTCAGGCCGCCGTTCATGACCAGCGCCGGATATTTCTCGACGTCGCGCGTATACGGCAGATCGTAGTGAATGCGGTGGGCGTTGAAGGTCAGCGCCGAATAGCGAAACAGGAGCGCGGTGTCGGGAGCGATGCTGCGCGACCACTCGGGCTTGTCGGCTTCGGTTGCTCGCGGCGGCTGCTCCTTGGCAGCGGGAGTGGCGGCGCCGGCGTTCGCGGCCGCGGGCCGATAGACCAGATCCTGCTCCTCGATGACCGCGACACCTGCGCCGGCGTCAAGCTCGTGCACGACAGTGAGCAGGGTGAAGGGGCCGCTGCGGCCGCTCTTTTCCTCCACCCTCGCAATCCTCGAGACGCGCCCGACGACATCGCCCGCGCGCAGCGGCCGGTGGAAGCGCACGCGACGGCCGCCAAACATGCGCCGCGCATCGCGCATGGGCGGCAGGAAATCTCCCGTTGTCGCATGCCCGTCGGGGGCAAGCGCGGATTGCCGCGCGAATGGGCCGAAGAGGATCACATACCAGCTTTCCGGAATTTCGCTGCCGCGGCTATAGGCGTCCGGGTCCTGATCGAGCGTCGCCGCCATGCGGCGCACCGCGGAGAGCGAGACCTCGTCCTCCTCCTTGCGCGTGCGCCCCACCCAATCCTTTATCGATGCTGTCTCCTGCAATGACGTGCCTCGCTTCGTTCGTGCCTTCCGTGAGATTGTAGCGCAAGATTGTAGCGCAAGTCAGCGCAGCACATGGGGAAGGGTTCAATGCGCCCGCTGATACGTTCCCTCCTCTACGTGCCGGCGAGCTCGGAGCGCTTCATTGCCAAGGCGCACGAGTGCGGCTCTGCTCACGTAGGCGTCTGCGTCCGTCCACGGTTGTCCGCCAACATGCAAGTTGCTTCGATGCCACGGTGACAAGATTCACCGCGCGCTGTATTTACTTGTTTGCAAATGTCCGCCAAAATCCACGCCGCAAACACGGGACAGGACCTTTTGGGCGTACAATGGCCAGACTGATCGACCGCCTCTCGCCGCGCTTCGTGCAGACGGCGAAGCCCAGGCGCAAGCCGTCGCCGCGCGGCAAGGTGACGGAAAGGTTTCTCGATGGCGCGGGTTTGTATCTGGTTGCCACGTTGTCGAGCGACGGGCTCGTCAATCGCTCATGGGAATTCGCGTATGAACTGCGCGGCCGTCGCCGGTGGATGGGATTAGGCCCCCTCTATGATGTTCCCCTTCAAGTGGCGCGCCAGGTAGCCAGCGGACTGCGGGCGCAACTGCGCGAGGGAATTGATCCTCTCGATGCGCGCAACGAGCGTTTGCGCCGACTCGAATCGGAGCAGGCCTCGGTCGTCACGTTCAAGACCGACGCGGATGCCTACATCGCCCTGCATGGCCCGACCTGGAGCCCGAAGCATTTGCAGCAATGGGAGTCGACGCTTGCGCGCTACGCCTTCCCGAAGATCGGCGACATGCCCGTGGCCGAGATCAAGCAAGCGGACGTGTTCAACATAGTGCGACCGCATTGGACGAAGCGCACCGCGACCATGCTGCGCGTACTCAACAGGGTCGAGCGCGTGCTCGATTTCGCCGCGACCCAGGAGCACCGAAACGGCGACAATCCCGCCGCCCATGTGCTCACGGCGCTGCCCAAGGCAAGCAAGGTCGCGCCGGTCAAGAACTTCAAGGCGGTCGGTTATCAGCAGATCGGCGACGTGATGGCGCGGCTGATGGAGTTCGATACGGTTGCCGCGCGAGCGCTGCGGCTGCTTCTTCTGACCGCAACCAGAAGCAGTGAGATTCTCAAATGCGATTGGGGTGAGGTCGATATCGCGAAGCGGCTTTGGACGATCCCAGCGGCGAAGATGAAGGCGAATCGCCAACACCGAATCCCATTGAGCGAGGCAGCAATCGCCTGCTTTGCCCAGCCCTTCCCGGCCGAGGCTCGGCGTGGCTATCCGGGCACGACACAAAGCAACCGGCCGCAGAGGCCACTCAGGGCAGGGTATTTAAGATCGACCCGCACGCAATGCGTCGGACGCTCAAGCGCCTCGGCGTTAACGCGACGGTGCATGGTATGCGAGCGGCCTTCAAAAGCTGGGCGACGGATCAGACGTCGTTCTCACGCAACGCCATCGAGTTGAGCCTCGCCCATGCCGTCGCGCTCGATCAGACGGAGGACGCGTATCTACGCGATGCCGATTTGCTGGAGCGCCGCCGCGCGCTGATGGAGCAATGGGCGCGCTTCTGCTGCGAGTCCACGCCCGCCGCCGAGGGCGCGAAGGTCGTGTCTATCTACAGGTGATGTCCTGTAGATAGCGAATTGAGTTGTCCGGTTTAGGTAGCACATCAATTGACCGCTTCTGCTGCTGTT
>Ga0306920_100006408_pt1 | contig 15357 bp, 16 predicted proteins | sample flu12Cox44000170_FD_204666 | JGI IMG/M metagenome (GOLD analysis project Ga0306920, IMG submission 204666) | Lab enrichment of tropical soil microbial communities from Luquillo Experimental Forest, Puerto Rico - flux4day.12C.oxic.44.000.170 (v2)... | ecosystem: Environmental > Terrestrial >... | reverse complement strand
GTGAAGATCGTGGCCGTCGAGCCGCGCGGTGAGCTCGTTGACATAGACGACCGCGGTTCCGACTTTGCCAACGACGATGCCGGCCGCGATATTGGCGAGGCGTGCTGCGTCGACCAGGCTCATGCCCGACCCGATTCCGGCGCCCAGCACGGCCATCACCGTGTCGCCGGCCCCAGATACATCAAAAACCTCGCGCACCTCGGCGCGCTCGGCATGCACCGTGGCGTCGGCGTTGACCAGCACCACGCCCTCCTGACCAAGCGAGGCGAGAACAGCGCCAAGACCGCAGCGCTCGATCAAGACCTGCGCGGCGGCGACGATTTCACTTTCCGTCGACACTGGCAGGCCGGTGGCGTGCGCCAGCTCCCGCCGGTTTGGCTTCAGTAGATCTGCGCCCCGATAGCGGATGTGGTCGCCGCCTTTTGGATCGACGATGACAAATGCGCCGGCCTCGCGCGCAGCGCGGATGATCTCGAGCGCCACCCCCTCGGTCAGCACCCCTTTTGCATAATCCGAGACGATCACGACCGAATGTGTGGTGACCAGCTCGCGGGCCAGCCGCAGCAGATCTTCGCGAATATAGGGGTCGAGCGGCACCGCGGTCTCGCGGTCGGCCCGCAACAATTGCTGGTTGGCCGCGACGTACCGCGTCTTGACCGTGGTCGTACGCTGCGGCTGGACCAGGACGTGGATTTCCGCACCTTCCTGCGCCTCGAGCAGCCGGCCGATCTCGCGGCCCGCATCGTCATTGCCGATGACCGAAACGAACGATGCCGCGGCCCCCAAGGCCACGAGGTTGCGCAAGACGTTGCCGGCGCCGCCCAGGGTCTTCAATTCCCGTTCAATGCACAACACCGGGATCGGCGCTTCGGGCGAAACGCGCTCGACCTGGCCATAGACATAGTGATCGAGCATCGCGTCACCGATGCACAGTACGCGTGCGGCTTTCAGGCGCTCGATATGCGGAAGCAGGTCGCTGTTCTCGGCCATCTTCAAATCGTCGGTCGCAGACGGTGCACGGCTCTTTTGGCGGGAGCGGCGTGCAGATGCAAGCTTCGCGGGCACCGGCATGATCAGTCGCTCAGCGCTGCCGGCGCAGCAGCAGGTAGAACGCGCCGGCGCCCCCATGCCGCGGTTGGGCTCCCGCGACCGCGAGAATCCGCCGGCGCAGCCCCGCCTGTTCGAGCCAGCGCGGCACCGCGCTCTTGAGCACGCCCGGCCCGTTCGGACCGAGACCGCGTCCAGTGATGATCAGGACGCAGCGGCGGCCCGCCTGGTAGGAGGCGGCGACGAAATCGATCAGCTCCCGGTGGGCTTCGGCTTGGGTCATGCCATGCAGGTCGAGGCTCGCCTCGATCGCATGCAGACCGCGCTTCAGCCGCTCGGCGTTGGCTCGATCGATGCCAGCGAAGCGGTCGAGAGGTTGCTGAGCCGGCGGCGGGGCGGGAACGGCATCGGCTGGGCCGGACGCGCGACGCTGCGGCGGCGGAGATCCGGCCCGGCGCTCGGGCAGCGGAGTCACGTCGCGCATTGCCTCAGACCACAATTCTCGATCGTCGTGCGCCGCCGCTAGATCACTCCTGGCCCTCGCCATTCCTTACTTCCTGCCCGTTTTCCACGACGACGATATGGAGGCGCCGCGGCCCGTGCGCGCCCAGCACGATACGCTGTTCGATATCGCCGGTGCGCGACGGCCCGGTGATGAAATTGACGGCCCGCGGCAACGGCCCGTCGGCGCGCAGACGGTCCCAACCGTCCTCATAGGTAGCAACGACCTGGTCGGCGCGAACCACGGCGATATGGGTATCAGGTAGAAAATTCAAAGTGGTCGGCGTGCGCGGCCCCGACACGAGCATCAGGGTGCCGGTCTCCGCTACCGCCGCAAAGCAAGGGGTCAGGCTGACCGCATCCTCGGGCTCGGCTCGGCCGCGGCGAATCCGCAATAGCGGCCTTGTCTCCCATGGCACATCGTCGAGCCCCAGATCGGGCGCCATGACCAGTTCGGCCGGCAGGTTCTCGGCGGCGAGATAGCGCACCACCGCCTCCGGCACGGCTTCGACCGACGGAACCCGCGCCACCGTCGCCTGCACCTCCTCGGCCATCGCGACAAACAGATCGATCTGGCCGGAGTGATCGAGCGCCGCCGCACGCGCTGGGATCAGGTTGCGGCGATGGGCCGCAACCTGTGCGCGGAGTTCGGCCTCGGTCTGCGCGTCAACGCGGCCGCGCCGCAACGAGCGGCGGATGCTGGCGATTATGTCCGCCCGAGCCCCGCTCATCGGTTGGCGCCGCGCTTGACCCGTTCTGCCCAAAGATTGTGAAAGCTGCGCCCTTCCGGGGCGGGCAGGTCGCGCGCCGAGGTCCAACCGGCGGCAAACGGCAGATTGCGGAAGCGGCCGCGGCGCCCTGCGGCCCAGCCGAGGCCACGGCTCGCGATCTCGGACAGCGCATGATAAAGGGCGGGCCGGCGCGCCACCCAGGACCATAGCGAAAGACCGGTTCTCCACACCGGCGGGATCAGCTTCTTTGCATATTCCCGCTCGCGCCAATGGCGCAGCATCTTCGGCAGCGGGATCATGACCGGGCACACGCTCTCGCAACGCCCGCACAAAGTCGAAGCGTTGGGGAGCGGCGCCGCCTCATCGATCCCGATCAAGCCGGGGGTCAGCACCGCCCCCATCGGCCCCGGATAGACCCAGCCATAGGCGTGGCCGCCGGTTGCGGCATAGACTGGGCAGTGGTTCAGGCACGCGGCGCAGCGGATGCAGCGCAGCATGTCGTGAAACTCGCCGCCGAGCATCGCGCTGCGGCCGTTGTCGAGCAGCACGACATGATAGGCGTCGGGCCCGTCGAGGTCGCCCGGCCGGCGCGGGCCAGTCGAGACCGTGGTATAGGACGAGAATTCCTGCCCGGTGGCCGAGCGCGCTAACAGGCGCAGCAGGCTCGCCGCATCCTCGAAGGTGGGCACCAATTTTTCGAGGCTGGCCAGAACGATATGCACCCGCGGCAAGGTTTGGGTCAGATCGCCATTGCCTTCATTGGTGACGATGACGCTGGAGCCGGTCTCGGCAACCAGAAAGTTCGCACCGGTGATGCCGACATCGGCCGCGAGAAACCGTGGCCGCAGCAAAGCGCGGGCTTCGTCGCACAGCTGGCGCGGCTCGGCCAATGGCCGGTTGGGCTCGAGCTCGCGATGCGCGGCGCGAAACGTATCGGCGACCTGCTCCTTGACCAGATGCATTGCCGGCGCAATCAGGTGGCTCGGCGGCTCACGGCGCAGCTGGATGATGTATTCGCCCAAATCGGTCTCGACGGGTGTGATGCCGTTCTGTTCGAGAAAGTCGTTGAGGCCGATCTCCTCGGCGATCATCGACTTGCCCTTGGTCACGGTTTTGGTGCCAGCCGCCTGGCAGATTTCCAGCACTGCCGCCCGCGCCTCGTTGGGAGTGCGCGCCCAGTGCACCTCACCGCCGGCGGAAATGACCCTTTCTTCGTAGAGTTCGAGGTAGAAATCGAGATAAGCGAGCGTGTGCTCCTTGATCGTGCGTCCGGTCTCGCGCAGCGCTTCAAATTCCGGCAGCTTTGCGACGGCGTCGCGGCGGCGCAGCGGGAACCCGCTCTGCGTCATTATCGCCAGCGCCCGCTGCAGGTTCTGGTCTGCGAGCCCGGCGCGGGCGTTCGCCGCGAAATTGCGGCTGGTCGCGAGCATCGGCGCTACCGCCCCGACCCGATCGGCGGAACGTCGCCCGTCATGCCGGCGAGCACCTCGGCGATGTGGCGGACTTCGATCGACTGCCCCCGGCGCAACAGCTTGCCCGCGATGTTCAACAGGCAGCCGAGGTCCCCGGCCAAGACTGCGTCGGCGCCGGTAGCGGTGATGTCCGCCGCCTTATCATCGACCATCTTGTCCGAGATATCCGGGTATTTGACGCAGAAGGTGCCGCCAAAACCGCAACATGTCTCCGCGCCGGGCAACTCGCGCAAGGCCAGGCCTTCGACCGAGCCGAGCAGCAGCCGCGGCTGATCCCGAACGCCAAGCTCGCGCAATCCCGAGCAGGCGTCGTGATACGTGGCGGTGCGTTCCCAGCTCGCTGCGACCGCCTGCATGCCGCGCACATCGGCGAGGAACGAGACCAGCTCCCAGGTCCGCGCCGCCAGTTCCTGGGCCCGTGGCAACATCACCGGGTCATCGGCAAAGGCCTCGGGGTAATGCTGGCGGATCATGCCGGCACAGGAGCCGGAGGGGGCGACGACATAGTCGTAGCCGGCGAACACGGTGATGACCTGGGCGGCAATCGCCTTCGCGCCGGCGCGGTCGCCCGAATTGTAGGCCGGCTGGCCACAGCAGGTCTGCGCCCGTGGCACCTCGACCGTACAGCCGGCTGATTCCAGCAATTTGACGGCGGCAAACCCAACAGTGGGCCGGAACAGATCGACCAGGCAGGTCACGAAAAGGGCCACCCGCGCGGGCTTCTCCTCCATCCACAACCTCCCGATCGCGACCAGCGCCCGGAAATTAGGCGCTGCACCCGCGGCAAATCAATCGAGAGCCGTCCTGGAAATTCCGACTGGCCAAATCAGCGGCGAGCTTCTTCGGCGGCGAGCCGATCAGCGAGGCCGCGCGGCAGCAACAGGTAATACCGACCGCGGGCGTTCATCTCGCCTGCCCGGTCGCCGGCGGCGCTTCCGAAGCCCCAGAACAAGTCCCCGCGCACTGGACCTTTGATGGCGCCGCCGGTGTCCTGGGAGACTAGCAGTCGGTGCAGGGTCTTGTTCGGCACGTACCGCTCCTCGGCATCGAGCCAGATCGGGATACCCAACGGAATATAGGAGCGATCGACGGCGAGGCTGCGCTCAGGTGTCAGCGCGACCCTTTCAGCCCCGAGCGGACCATCGCCTTTGACCTCGCGGAAGAACACATAGGACGCGTCTTCGCGACGCAACGCGGCGCCCGCTTTTGGGTGGTCGCGCATCCATGCCCGAATCGAGGCCATCGTCAGTTTGTCGCGGGCGATCTGTCCACGCTCGATCAGCAGCCGCCCGACCGGCACGTAGGGCAACCCATTCTGACCATCATAGCCGAGGCGGATAGTACGACCATTCTCCAACCGAACCCGCCCCGAGCCCTGAATCTGCAAGAAGAACGCATCAATCGGATCATCGACCCAGAGGAGTTCGAGGCCGTGCCCGGCAAGTGCCCCGTCTTCGATCTCGGCGCGGGAAGGGCGCAGGCCGGCGCCGAGGTCGGGCGGGCGCCGGTAGACCGGCGTCTGGTATTTTCCGTGGCGATGAAGCGCGCCGTTCAGCTCAATCTCGAAATAACCGGTAAACAAGCCCTGGGGATCGCCATAATCGGCAACAGCCAACGGCCTGAATTCGCGCTCGAAAAATTGCCGCGCCGCTTCGTCGTCGCCAGGCCGGACGGCGGCGGCTTCGCGGCAAGCGGCTCGCCAATCACCGACCTGCCCAAAATCCACCCCGGCATTCGTCGGGCCGAATGGTGCCGCATCAGACTCGGTCAGAAACCGGGCGCAGGATTTCAGAAAAGTTGGAAGCGCCTTAGCGACGTCATCGCTGCCCCAAGCCCCCAGCTGGCCAAACCCAGCCATTGCCAAACTCAGCCGAGGCGGGCCCGCGTCGCGTATGAGGCCGACTGTCAGAAGGACAATCGCGGAGACTGCCGCCGCAAATCGCAGCCGGGGCGGGCGGGCCTTACCCGCTGCTGGTGGCGACGAGCACCCAGTTTGGATCGGAGGATCGGGTATCGCGCGTAAAGGTCCAGTAATCGGTCTTCTCGACCGGATGATCGGGATCGCCGTCGACGATGCTGCCGTCCATCGCGCGCGTTACGCTGATTTGGTGCGACACGAGCTTGACCGTGACCCGGGCGATTCGTCCTGACAGATCGGCGTCGACAATCTCGGCATCCTCGAGATGCAGATCGCGCGCCTCGACTGTTTCCTTGGCTGCGGCTCGCTCATCAATCGTTGCGGCGAAGGGCTGGTAGACCTCGTCGCTCAGCAACGGACGCAATGTGGTCTTGTCGCCCTTCGCGTAGGCACCGACGATCATCTCGAAAGCGGCGCGCGCTCCTGCAAGGAACTGCGACGGATCAAAGTTCGGATCAGCGCGGCGGATCCGGTTCAGCCCGTCGGCGACCGCGTCGGCGGGTTTGCCTCCGAGCGCCGGAGTCACCATGTCCTTGTCCTGGTCCGGCGGCGTGGCAACCTCTTTTGGTCCGGCCTTGTCGGCGGCCGGCGCGGCGCGGCGCACGAACAATTCGCGGCGCCGCTCGTTTCCGGTGCGGCGGCCGAGCACGCTACGAAGCCGCAATACCAGGAAGGCGGCGATCATCGCGAACAGTATGATGTCGAAATATTGAAAATCGCCCATCGCTTCGCGATCCCCACCGTCTCGGGCAAGGACCGGGGAATGGCCCTTGCGCGCTTCACCGGTTCAAATGGGGGGCCGCCAATGCCGGGGCAAGCGCGTCCGGTGCACCAGTCATGAAACGGATCCTGCGATTCGCCCTGCCCGCCTACCTGCTGCTCGAGGCATTTCTGACCTTGACGCTCGCGTCATGGCTCGGTCCCGAACAGACTCTGCTGGTGCTCGTTCTCGGTGCGGCGGCCGGAATTGCGGTGCTTCGCGCCGAACAGTTCGCGCTGTTGACGCGGCTGAGCCGGATATTGACGTCCGGCGAACCGCCGCTGGGCGGGTTGCTTGACGGAGCACTGCGCGGTGCAGCAGGTGTGCTGTTGATCGTGCCGGGTGTCATCAGCGACCTTTTCGCTTTGGGGCTGCTGATCCCCCCGTTGCGAAAGCTGCTGGTCCGCCGGCTTTCGGCCGTCCTGGGCGGCGAAACCACCGGGCCGCCCGTCATCGAAGGCGATTACCGGCGGGTCGACGATCCGGCGCTGCCGGCACCGAGGAGCGAGACGCGGTGATCGCGGCAACCATGCCGTCTCCGCATTGCGCGGCGCCGCTGGACATTGCCGCGCCTTCCCGATCCATGCTAGCCACCGGCGGGGGATCGGTGCGAGAGGGAAATCATGGCGGGAGAGATGCGGGGTAACGGCGAAACCGACGCATTGCCGGCCGCCTCTGACGGGCCTCAATTATTTGTAAACCTTCAATACATCAAAGATTTCTCGTTCGAGAACCCGCGCGCGCCGCAAAGTCTGGTCCAGCAATCGGCACAGCCCGAGGTATCAATCAACGTCGACGTCAAGGCGCACAACCTCAATCAGGAAGCGTATGAGGTCGTGCTGACGATCAATGTCACGGCGCAGCTGCAGAAAGAGCCGGTGTTCCTGGTCGAGCTGGCTTACGCTGCAGTCGTGACGATTCGCAACGCACCGGAGCCGTTGCTGGCAAACCTGATTCTGGTAGAGACGCCGCGAATCATCTTTCCGTTCGCCCGCGCCGTGATCGCCAATGCAACCCGCGACGGCGGTTTCCCGCCGCTGATGATCAACCCGATCGACTTTGCGGATCTGCTGCGCCGCCAGCAATCGCCCGAGCAGCCGGAGCCCGGCGACGAGGACGCATCCAGCTGAGCGCTATGCCTCGGCGAGCCACAACGGCGCCGTCACCAGCGCCAGCATCGCTTGATGCGCAGCGAGCTCCTCGGGCGTGGGGGCATGCGGTCGGGGCGGGCGGGCGATCCGGACGATGGCGGCGTCGGCGGTAGCCGGCGCGACAAAATCGAGACCAGGCTGCCGCCCGCCAATGAGTTCGAGATAAACGGCGGCGAGCAGGCCGCAGTCGATTTTAGCGCCGTGCGTGACGCGGCCGGACGAATCGATTTCAAACCGCCGGCATAACGCGTCGAGGCTAGCTGGGGCACCGGGATAGCGCTGTCTGGCGATCGCCAGGGTGTCGACATGCGGGATCGTGATCGGCGCCCGATCGAGGCGGGCCAATTCCATATTCAAGAACGCAAGGTCGAACTCCGCATTATGAATCACCACCGGATCCGAGCCGATAAACGCCAGCAGATCGTCGGCGATAGCGGCAAACGGCGAATGTGAAGCCAGAAACTCGGCGGCTAGGCCATGGACGGCGTACGCATCTGTCGGCATGTCCCGTTCCGGATTCACATAACGGTGAAACTCGCGGCCGCTCGGGATGTGATGCAGCAGTTCGATACATGCAATCTCGACGACCCGATGCCCGGCCTGAGGATCGAGCCCTGTCGTTTCGGTGTCCAACACGATTTCGCGCATCACCGACCCCGCCGCCGATGGTTATTCACAGCCCGCGCTCCGCTGCTGACCGACGGCGGTTTCCCGGTGCGCAAAAGTCTGATGATTGCGCGCAGCCGCCGCAAGCTCAGCTTGCGGTCGAGCCCGGTCGGAACCACAAAATCGGCCCGGCGCCGTTTCTCGGCATCTGGCATCTGCTGCTTGAGGATCATCGCAAAGCGGGCGTCGGTCATCCCCGGCCGACGCATTACACGCTGTCGCTGCAGCATCGCCGGCGCCGATACGACCACGACATAGTCGCAGCGCGCCGCTCCGCGACTCTCGAACAACAAAGGCACATCGAGCACCGCGATCGGTTTGCGCCGGGCGCGAGCCCGGGCGAGAAACTGCTTTTCGCGGGCGGCGACCATCGGATGAATAATCCGTTCCAGCCGACCGAGAGCCTCCGGATCGCCGAACACCCGTCGACCGAGCAAGCTGCGATCAATTCCTCCTTCGGCCGTGCGCACGCCGGGAAACATGACCTCCACCGGCGCCCCCGCGGCGCCGCCCGACGCTAGCAACTGGTGGACCACCCGGTCGGCGTCGAACAGCGGCAACCGCATTCGCCGCAGCATCGCCGCCGCCGTACTCTTACCCATGCCGATCGAGCCGGTAAGTCCGACGACGATCATCGCGGCTGCTCCAACGTAGCCAGGATGGCGGCCCGCAGCTCGGGGCTGACCCGCACCGGCGCGCCAAACCAGGCCTCGAAGCCAGGACGGCCCTGGTGCAGCAGCATACCAAGCCCGTCGACAACCGGGTGACCGCGGCGGCGCGCCGATGCGAGCAGGCCGGTCTCGAGGGGCACGTAGACGATATCCACGACCGGCGCCGCAAGCGGCAACCGCGACAGGTCGAGCTCGAGCGGCGGCTCGCCGGTCATGCCAAGGCTCGTCGTATTGACCAGCAGCCCGGCGCCGGACAGGACCCAATTCGCCTCTTCCCAGGAATGGACCGTAATCCGCGTCGTTGCTGTCGACAAATCGGCGGCGACCGCGGCGGCGCGGCTGAGGGTACGATTGACCAGCCGAATCTCGCCGACCCCGGCATCACCAAGCGCCGCGACCACTGCGCGGGCTGATCCGCCTGCGCCCAGCACGACCCCCGGCCCGGATGTGGCGTCCCAATCCGGCGCGCTATCGCAAAGATTCTCGCGAAACCCGTAGGCGTCCGTGTTACTCGCCTCGAGGCTGCCATCGCCGGCGACCACGATGGTATTGGCAGCGCCAATCCGGCGGGCCAATGGATCGACCCGGTCAACTACCGCGAGGGCCGCTCGCTTGTGAGGGATCGTCAGATTGCAACCGCGAAAGCCCAGGACCGGAAGCGCGCGCAAGGCCCGCTCAATGTCCTCCGGACGCACCGGCAACGGCAGATAAGCGCCGTCCACCCCGGTCTCGTCGAGCCAGAATCCATGCAGCAACGGCGAGCGCGAATGGGCGACCGGCCATCCCATGATGCCGGCAAGCTGCGTCGCACCGGTAATTTTCATCGTGCGGCCATTATCACGATGGTCGATGCCGCCGCCACCTTCGCCCGCTATCGCTCAGCTGAGAACGTTGCCGGTCTCGCGCAAAAACCCCAGCAATTCGACCAATGGCAAGCCAAGGATCGCGAAATGATCGCCGCTGATATGCTCAAAGAGCTGGACCCCTCTCGCCTCCAGCCGATACCCGCCCACCGAGCCGAGAACCGTCTCCCCTTCGGCGGCAAGATAATCGTCGAGAAATTCGTCGCTGAACCGGCGCATCATCAATTCCGGCGAGGACACGTGGTGCCACACCCGCTCGCCATCGCGGACGACGCAGGCTGCCGTTGCCAGAAGATGCGTCCGCCCGCGCAACGCCTGCAGCTGCCTGCGCGCGGCGATGATGCCGACCGGCTTATCGAACCACTTTCCGTCACACGCCAAAATCTGGTCGGCGCCGATGATCAACGCCCCCGGATAACGGCGAGACACCGATTGCGCCTTCGCCTCCGCCAGAGCTAACGCGCAATCTTGCGGTGTCCATCGACTGGCCCGACCGGTGCGCTTGAATTCTGCTTCGTCTATTTCAGCCGGTTCGATCCGAAACTCGACGCCCGCGGCGTCCAGCAGCCGCGCCCGAGCCGAGCTTGCCGAAGCAAGGATCAGCTTTTTCATTCGCCCAAGCCGTGGCGACGCGCCAGAAGCTTCAGAATCGCCGCCGCCGTCTCCTCGATCGAGCGGCGGGTCACGTCGATCACCGGCCAGTGCCGCTCGGCAAAGACCCGTCGCGCCTCGCGGACTTCCGCCCGCACCGCCTCAATATCGGTGTAATCGGTCGTCTCATCGTGATGCAGCATGCTGAGCCGGTTGCGGCGCACCTGGATCAGCCGCTCAGGATCGTTCGTCAGTCCGACGATCAGCGGGCGCCTGGCGTTGATCAGCTCTGGAGGCAGCGGAACGCCAGGGACAAACGGCACGTTCGCAGCCTTCACTCCACGATTCGCTAGATACAGGCAGGTCGGCGTCTTCGAGGTCCGAGATACTCCAACGAGGCAAACGTCGGCGTCGTCCAGACCCCAACTCGATTGCCCGTCATCATGATTGAGGGCAAAGGTCATCGCGTCGATGCGCGCAAAATATTCGCTGTCGAGCAGATGTTGCTTGCCCGGCACGCCACGGCTCTCCCGATGAAGAAAGGCGGCGAGCGCGCCGATCACCGGGTCGAGAACCGGAATGGCTGGGAGTTGGAGACGCCGACAGCCTTGCTGCAGCAATTGCCTGAGCTGGTCGCTGACCAGCGTAAACAGTACGACACCGGGATTAGCCTCGACACCGGCGATGACCCGGTCGATTTGGCTGCGCGTCCGCACCATGCTCCAGACATGCTCGACAGCCTGCGCATCGTCAAATTGCACGAGGCAGGCGCGGGCCACCGAATGGACGGTTTCTCCGGTTGAATCGGAGACTAGATGAAGGTGGAATCGGGTCATCCCGCCTTGGCCTTGACCGCGACCGGCCCGGCCATCCCCAGAACCGTGAAGATTATTGGCAAGTTGCCCACAAAACGCCGCCCACCCATTGTCTGCATCCAATTCTGTCCCTGATCCGCCTGATAATTCCGCAACGTCTTCCCCCTGGGGATCAAAAATCGCTAGTGCTGAGGAAAACGAGGAATATGTGGACTCCGCCGCCTTCGATCCCCGTTTTCCCCTTCGCCCACAATTTCGACAATCCGCGCTGTCAGGCGAAAACCCTCGTCGATTTTGCACAAGACCGTGGTAGGGGACTATCGGGTTATCTGCGCTGTGAGAAACTCAGGGACTGATCGTAATCCCCGACTCCCACCGTATCTACAACCTTCTACTATTTAAGAAACTATATATGGAGGAGAGGAGAACAGGATCGATGGTTTCCCCCCAACTCAAACCGTTGCTTCGCGCGCTCAACGGCGAGACGGTATCGCCGACCCCATGGTGGCTGATGCGCCAGGCAGGCCGCTACCTGCCGGAGTATCGCAAGCTCAGGGCTCGAGCGGCGGATTTCGTCGAGCTGTGTCTTACCCCGTCGCTGGCGGCGGAACTGACCCTCCAGCCGGTGCACCGCTACGGCATGGATGCAGCGATCATATTCTCCGATATTTTGCTGCTGCCATATGCGTTAGGGCAGAAGTTGAGCTTCCGTGATGGCCTGGGGCCCGTGCTGGGAGCGATAGAGGATGTTTCCGGCGTAGGACGGCTCGACGGAACGCGCGCTGTCCCGCGGCTCGAACCCGTCCTCGAGGTGGTTCGCCGGGTGAGCGCGGAACTCGGTTCGCAAACGGCATTGATCGGCTTTGCCGGGGCGCCATGGACGGTTGCCACTTATATGGTGGAAGGAGGCACGAGCAGAGATTTTCGCCGGGTCAAGGCCTGGGCTTACGATGATCCACAAGGCTTCGAGGCGCTGATTGATGTGTTGACCGAGACCACGATCGAGTTTCTTTCGGCCCAGATTTCGGCCGGCACGGCGGTTGTGCAACTGTTCGACAGCTGGGCGGGCGTACTGCCCGAACCGGCGTTCGCGCGTTGGGTGATCGCACCGACCAAACGAATCGTCACGGCGCTGAAGTCGGCGCACCCGGACTGTCCGGTAATCGGCTTTCCCCGAGGCGCTGGCCTGCTCTACGAGCACTATGTGACCGAGACCGGAGTCGATGCGGTTGGCCTCGACACTGCGGTGCCGGCGAGGTTCGCCTGCACCCGGCTGCGCCCGCTTGCGACGGTCCAAGGCAATCTCGATCCTGTTCTGCTGCTGACCGGCGGTGCGGCGCTGGAAAACGCAGTTATCGATATGCGCCGGGCATTTGTTGGGGGCCCTTGGGTGTTCAATCTCGGCCATGGGGTGCTGCCGGAAACGCCGGTCGAGAATGTCGCCGCCCTCGCTCGCTTGCTCGCCGAACCGATAGACGCCGGATGAGATGACGCGTGTTGCGGTCGTCTTGATGAATCTCGGCGGGCCGGATTCGCTCAGTTCGGTTGAGCCTTTCTTGTACAATCTGTTCAAGGATCCCGCGATCATTCGTCTGCCGACGGCGCTGCGCTTGCCCCTCGCTCGGCTCATCGCCCGTGCCCGAGCGAAAACGGCGCGCGAAATCTATGCCCGGCTTGGCGGTGCATCGCCGTTGCTCGCTAATACCGAGGCGCAGGCGCAGGCGCTGGAGATGGACTTGGGGGATCAGTATCGCTGCTTTGTCGCGATGCGCTATTGGGACCCAACGAGTGCGGCGGCGGCGCGAGCGGTTTCCAAATGGGATCCGGACGAGATCGTCTGCTTGCCGCTATATCCGCAATTCTCGAGAACGACGACAGCTTCCTCCTTTGCCGATTGGCGGCGCGCAGCGGCGCGCGAGGGGCTCAACTGCCCGACTCGGACGATCTGCTGCTATCCTGCCAACATCGGGTTTGTCGAAGCGGTTGCCCGGCTTATCCGGCCGGCGTTTGCCAAGGCCGGCAGCTCCGGCCGGGAGCCGCGGCTGCTGTTGACCGCCCATGGTCTGCCGAAACGCATCGTGGACGCGGGCGACCCATACCCTGGCCAGGTCGAAACGACAGCGAGGGCGGTCGTGGCCGCGCTCGCCAGCCCTGGGCTCGATTGGCAGGTGTGCTATCAAAGCCGGGTCGGCCCGCTCGAATGGATCGGTCCGGCGACCGACGCGGAAATCAAGCGCGCGGGTGCTGATCGCGTGCCGCTGGTGGTGGCGCCGATCTCCTTCGTGTCGGAACACTCCGAAACGCTTGTCGAGCTTGACCTCGACTATCGTCGTGTCGCGGAGAGGAGCGGCGTGCCAGCATATCATCGGGTCGCGACGGTGGGAGCCGAACCCGGCTTTATTGGGGCGCTGGCCGAATTGGTGCGCCGGGTTGCGCCGCCCGGGCGCCCAATGTCTTGCGGCGCTGTTGCGGGACGTTGCGCATTCGCTGGAGTCGGCGTTTGAACGTATGGCCCGCCGCGGTCTATCCGTGGATCAAATCCGCTCATATCGTGGCGGTCATAGCCTGGATGGCGGGGTTGCTCTATCTGCCGCGGCTGTTTGTCTATCACACCCAGGCGCCGGCCAGGTCGGATCTGGCAGCGACATTTGAAATCATGGAACGCCGCCTGCTGAGGGGGATCATGAATCCGGCGATGATCGCAGCTTTGGGCTTCGGCCTGCTGCTCGCAGGAACCCCGGGGGTTGTCGATTGGCATCGGGGATGGATGTGGGCCAAGCTGGCCTTGGTCGCCGGACTGGCTGGCTATCATGGGGGCCTGGCTCGATGGCGCCGGGCATTTGCCGAAAACCGGAACCGGCACTCGCCGCGCTTCTTCCGCCTTGTTAACGAGCTGCCGGCTTTGGCGCTGATCGCAATCGTCGTGCTCGTTGTCGTCAAGCCGTTCTGACGGCGTTGTCGATTTTTTCATCAGTTGGGGGGATCTTGATATCGCGTTTGACACGCTTATTTGCATTGGCTAAGGGGAATGGCCTGCGGGCACCCGCCTTTTCCTGCCAATCCTCGCCATCCCTCGCCTAACCTTAGAGCCTGCGCGAATCTAGCCGCAGGAATGCCTGGACGGGCGAGTCTTGTCCCCACCGCGACACAAAGCTCCATGAACCTCCAGGAACTGAAACGAAAGACCCCAGCCGAGCTGTTGGCATTCGCCGAAGAGCTCGAAATCGAGAACGCGTCCTCGCTGCGCAAGCAGGACATGCTGTTCGCAATTCTGAAGCAGCTGGCCGAGAACGACGTGCCGATATCCGGCGACGGGGTGCTCGAGGTGCTGCCGGACGGGTTCGGTTTCCTGCGTTCGCCGGAAGCCAATTACCTGGCCGGCCCCGACGACATCTATGTCAGTCCAAGCCAAGTTCGACGCTTCGGGCTGCGCACCGGCGACACGGTCGAGGGTGAGATCCGTTCGCCACGCGACGGCGAACGCTATTTTGCGCTGCTCCGGGTCAACGGGATCAATTTTGACGAGCCCGACCGCCTGCGCCAGCGGATCAATTTCGACAATCTGACGCCGCTCTATCCCGAAGAGAAGCTGGGGCTCGAATTCGAGGACCCGTCGCGGCGTGATTTGACGACTCGCGTCATCGACTTGATTACCCCGCTCGGCAAGGGCCAGCGGGCGCTGATCGTCTCACCGCCGCGTACCGGCAGGACGGTGATGTTGCAGAACATCGCTCACGCGATCGCTGCGAACCACCCCGAGGTCTATCTGATCGTGCTGCTGATCGACGAGCGCCCCGAGGAGGTCACCGACATGGCCCGTTCGGTGCGCGGCGAAGTCATCAGCTCAACCTTTGACGAGCCGGCGCAGCGCCACGTTCAGATCGCCGAGATGGTAATCGAGAAGGCCAAACGCTTGGTCGAGCATAAGCGCGATGTCGTGATCCTGCTCGATTCGATCACCCGCCTCGCTCGCGCCTACAACACTGTCGTTCCATCTTCCGGCAAGGTGTTGACCGGCGGCGTCGACGCCAACGCCTTGCAGCGTCCCAAGCGCTTCTTTGGCGCTGCGCGCAACATCGAGGAGGGAGGATCGCTCACGATCATCGCCACCGCGCTGATCGATACCGGTTCGCGCATGGACGAGGTGATCTTCGAGGAGTTCAAGGGCACC
>Ga0306920_100006407_pt1 | contig 15357 bp, 12 predicted proteins | sample flu12Cox44000170_FD_204666 | JGI IMG/M metagenome (GOLD analysis project Ga0306920, IMG submission 204666) | Lab enrichment of tropical soil microbial communities from Luquillo Experimental Forest, Puerto Rico - flux4day.12C.oxic.44.000.170 (v2)... | ecosystem: Environmental > Terrestrial >... | reverse complement strand
CGGGGTAGCACGGCCAGCCGGCACGGCGTCCTGGCACGTACGGTGGCGTGCTCTTTGCTGTACGGGGGACGTGTAGCCGGGTCGAAAATCGCTCCCGGTCCTACCTCGAGGGCGGGCCGCTGGTCGATCTCGATGAGCAGGAGCCCATCGAGGAGCAGGTGGACCTCGGTGTCGGCGATCGGCCGTTCGCGCAGCAGCATGCCCTCGGGCAGGTCGTGCTGCCGGTAATGGCCCGACACCAGGATCGTATCGGCGAGGGAGCGCTCGGCCGGGCCCTTGATGGCCGTGACCGGCACCGGTTCGCCGCCGCCTGCCCATGGAGTGTCACGCTGACCGGATCCCCGGATCCAGTCCTTGTACCGGATCAGGGCGCTCTTGTGGGTGAGGCGCCCGGTGCTGTCGTAGAGGTAGTGACGGGGGAACCGGCTCGCGTCGGCGATCTCGGCTGTCGAAGATCCGTCGGCGCCGAGAGTGAGCGCGATGGTGGACCAGGCGATAGGCGCGGTCAGCTGCCAGAACGGCGTACGGGACATCGCCCGCGGCACCGGTGCGCCGGTGTGCCCGCCAGCGGTCTGGGTGAAACGGACCCGGTCGGCGTGGACCTCCGGCGGCGGGGTGATGTCGGGGAGGGCGACGCCGGCGAAGGTCAGCCCGTGAGACCGCAGCCGAACCGTGGTGGAGCCGAGGTGGCCACCGCCGGACATCCCGTGCGCGGTGATATGGCCGTCGGTGACCTCGATCCAGGCGTGCAGCTGGTTGGCGAACCGGATCGCATCGGCGGACAGCAGGGCCTCGATTTCCGGCAGCTGATCGGGCGGCGGTTGGTCGAAGTGGGCCACGCCCAGGCCGAACGGCAGGCTGAACACTCCCTCGACCGCGGTGGGCGGGATCCACGACAAGCATGTCGCGGTGGCTTGATACCGCATCAGGCCCTCCGTACCTAGTACCCAGCAGGCGGCCTGTCGGCTGGATCTGGATGTAAGTGCATAATCTCAGATGAGGCCGTCTTAGCCGAGCTTGCCCGGGAGCGCTAGTGGCGGAAACACGGCTTGTGGTTGAGCACCGCGAGCAGCTGTGGAGCTTGCTGGTCGAGGCAGCACAGATCGAGCACATGATCATGTGCCAGTACCTGTATGCCTGTTTCAGTCTCAAGACCGAACCTGATGAGGGTCTGACCGCCCAGCAAGCCGACGCGGTCGCGCGATGGCAAGAGACCCTGACTGGCATCGCGATCGAGGAGATGCTGCACCTCGCGCTGGTCATGAACGTCATGACCGCGATCGGGGCTGCACCAACGCTGTCGCGGCCGAACTTCCCGCGCCACTCAGTGTTCCTGCCGCCGGGTGTGGAGTTCGCGCTCCTGCCGTTCGGCGTCGACTCCCTCACCCATTTCCTCTACCTGGAGCGGCCGGAGGGCATGGAGCGGGTGGATGCGGCGGAATTCGTGCCGGCCGCGCCGCCTCCCGAGCCGGTGGGCCCGGCCGAGGTGATGCCTCGCCTGCAGGGTTTTCTTACCGTCGGGCACCTGTACCGCGGGATCGAGCAGGGCCTGAGCGATCTTGCCAGCCAGCTCGGCGAGCCGGTGCTGTTCGTTGGTGAGCCGCGGGCGCAGGCCACCCCGGAGAGGTTCCGCTGGCCGCAGCTCATCGCGGTGACTGACCTGGCGTCGGCGCTCGCGGCTCTCGACGAGATCATCGAGCAGGGTGAGGGAGCGCGCGGGGACTGGCGGCCAGCCCATTACGGCCGGTTCTTCGGCATCTGGAACGAATACCAGGAATTGCGGGAGCAGAACCCGTCCTTCGAGCCCGCCCGACCGGTCATGCCCGCGTTCACGCAGCAGCCCTACGACATCGACGAAGCGGTGACGCAGCCGACCGAACCACTAACCCGCCAGGTCGCCGAGCTGTTCAACCTCGGATACGAGGTGCTGCTCCAGGTGCTGACCCGGTTCTTCACCCACACCGATGAGACCGATGAGCAGCTGGATGCGCTTGTCCAGGCCGCGTTCGGCATCATGGGCGGCGTCCTGAAGCCCATAGGCACCGCGCTGACCCGCCTTCCCATGGGTCCCGGGAACCCCGGTCGCACGGCCGGTGCGGCGTTCCAGATGTACTACCAGATGGGGAACTTCGTACCGTGGCGACATGCCGCCTGGGTGCTGCTGTCCGAGCGGGCGGCCGTACTGTCCCGGCGGTGCGCAGAATGCGCCATGCAGGACGGTGTTCCCGAGGAAGTCAGTGCGGCCGCCGCGGCCGCCGCAGCGATCTCGGAACAGTTCGCCGGGCACGTGCCGCAAGACCTACGGCCCGCCTGAGGCATTGGCCCGTGGGCCGCCAGGCGCCGAACGCAGCCGCGACATGACCCACGGCCAGGAGAAAGGCACCTCTATGACACGTGAACCTGCGGAGCCGTTGCGGCTTGACTACCTGCTCAAGGCCGGGACGATCCATTCGATGACCGGGGAGACCTACCGCTCGGTTGGCCTGCGCGGCGCAGAGATCGCAGCGGTGTCAGCCGAGCCGGGCGGGCTGGATGATCTGGCCGGTCACCGCACCACCGTGGTCGATGCCGGTGACCTCACCCTGCTGCCGGCCTTCGCTGACTCGCACGAACACCTGGTGGAGGCCAGCCGCAACTCGCTGCTGGTCCCGGTCGACCAGGCCAGGTCGGTGGCGGAGTTCACCGGCATGGTCGCCGAGGCGGCCCGGGACGCCGAGGCGGGGAAGTGGATCTTGACCTCGATCGGCTGGCATGAGTCGAACCTGGCCGAGAACCGGCTGCCCACCCTGGCTGAGCTTGACGCGGCAGCCCCAGAAAATCCCGTACTGGCCCGCCGGGGCGGACACCTGGCAGTGGTCAATTCGGCCGGACTGCGAGCCGCCGGTGTAGGCGCTGACACGCCCGACCCTCCCGGAGGAAAGATCGGACGGCTGTCCGACGGCAGCCGCGACGGCGTGCTGGAGGGTGGCGCGGTGTACAAAGTTGCGGCGTTCGCGCCGGGGCCGGACCGGACGGAGCTGGCCGCGGCGCTCGGGACGACCTCGGCCGCCTATGCGGCGCTGGGGGTGGGCACCATCCGGGAAGCCATGATCGATCTGGACGAGCTGCTCGCCTATCAGGATGCACGGGACAGGGACTTGCTGCGGGTACGGGTCCGGCCGATGATCCGGGTCGGCAGCGAGCTGACCGAGGATGCAGCGATCGCGCTGATCGACGGGCTGGGTGCGCGCAGCGCGTTCGGCGATGACTGGCTGCGGATCTGGGGCCTGAAATTCGTGATGGACGGCGGCGTGGAGGGCGCCGCGCTGGAGCAGCCCTATGCGAACGACCCTGCCCATTCCGGGCACCTGAACTGGGATCCGGCCGTGATGACCCGGGTGTGCGCCCAGGCCGCGGGCCGCGGCTGGCGGATCGGCACCCATGCGGTCGGAGACCGGGCCGTGCGGACGCTGCTGGACGTCTACGAGGCGGTGGTGGCGGAGGTGGGCCCGCTACCCCCGTGGACGCTGGTCATCGAGCATGGCATGCTCAGTGACGCGGCGCAGCGGGACCGGGCGGTCCGGGGTGGTTTCAACGTGACGGTGCAGTACCCCGTGCTGTGGAACATGGCCAGCGAGATGCTGGTCACCTGGGGCCCCGAGAGCACTCAGCAGGTTACCCCGATCGACCAATGGCTGGCCGCCGGGGCGAGCCTGGCCGCGGGCACCGACCTTGTGCGGCCGTTTAACCCGCTGACCAACGTGTGGGGCATGGTCACCCGGGGCACCAAGTCGGCCGGGATTCAGGGCCCCGAGCATGCGATCAGCGTAGGTACCGCGCTGGAGCTGTACACGATGGGCACCGCCGCCCTGGACCACGAGCAGGACCGGCTGGGCAGCATCACCCCGGGCAAGCTCGCCGACCTGGTCGGCTATCCCGCGGACCCGCTGGCCGTCGATCTCGACGACCTGGCCGACCTGACCCCCGCCTTCACCATCGTGGGCGGCCGCGCTGGCCATGACCCCGACAAGCGGCTGGTCCGGTGAACAGAAGGCTGGTGAGTGACGTGGCCATCCGGACTCCCGACCAGCGTGTGCGTGTGTTCGTGAGTTCCACACTTGAGGAGCTTGCCGATGAGCGGCGGGCTGTCTCGCGCGCCATCTCGGCGCTGCGGCTGGCGCCGGTGATGTTTGAGCTGGGCGCGCAGCCGCACCCTCCGCAGGAGTTGTACCGGGCCTACCTGGCGCAGAGCGATGTGTTCATCGGGCTGTACTGGCAGCGCTACGGGTGGATCGGCCCGGGCATGGAAATCTCGGGCCTGGAAGACGAGTTCGACCTGTCTCGGGAGTTGCCCCGGCTGCTGTATATCAAGGCGCCGGCCCCCAGCCGCGAGCCGCGCCTGGCCGAGCTGCTTGACCGGATCCGCGAGGAGGCCACGACGTCCTACCGCTCCTTCCGCACGCCCGCAGAACTGTCCCGGCTGGTACGCGACGACCTGGCCACATTGCTGAGCGAGCGGTTCGCCGCCGCTCGCAACCCGGCGGCGGCCGCGGCGCCGTCGCAGGCGGGTGCCCGGGGTCCTCGTCCGCTGCCGGTGAGCGTGACGTCGCTGGTCGGGCGGGAGCAGGACATCGGGGAGGTGGCCCAGCTGGTCGAGCGTCCTGATGTGCGGCTGGTGACGCTGACCGGGCCGGGCGGGGTGGGCAAGACCCGGCTGGCGGAGGCGGTGGGCGAGCGGCTGCGAGACCGCTTCGATTCGGGCACCGTTTTCGTGCCGCTGGCTTCGGTCACCCGGCCCGAGGCGGTCCTGGACGGCATCGGCCGGGCGGTGGGGACCGACCTGGCCTCGACGGGCTCACCGCTGCAGGCCCTGGCCGAGACGTTGAGCGACGGCGCATGGTTGCTCATCCTGGACAACCTGGAGCAGGTGGTCGAGGTCGGCCGCGACCTCGGTGAGCTGCTGGCCCGATGCCCCACGGTGACGATCCTGGCCACCAGCCGCACGGTACTGGGCCTGGCCGCCGAGCGGGAGTACCCAGTGCCGCCGCTGCCGCTACTCGCCGATCCCGCCGCGGTGCTGCTAGAGGAGCTGGAGTCCTCGCCCGCGGTGGCGCTGTTCGTGGACCGGGCTCGCGCGGTGCGCCCCGGCTTCGCCCTCACCGAGGATAACGCGGCGGCAGTGGCGGAGATCTGCCGTCGCCTGGAGGGCCTGCCGCTGGCCATCGAGCTGGCCGCGGCCCGGATCCGGCTGCTGGATCCCGCCGCGTTGCTGGACCGGCTGGCCCGGTCGCTGGATGCGCTGGGCACGGGGATGGTGGACCTGCCCGAGCGGCAGCGCACCCTGCGGGCCACGGTGCAGTGGAGCGTGGGCCTGCTGGAGGACACCGAGCGGTCGCTGCTGGAGGTCCTGGCGGTGTTCGTGGACGGCTGGACCATCGAGGCTGCGGCCCAGGTGGCCGACCTGGAGGAGGACCGGGCGCTGGAGCTGTCCGAGGCGCTGGCCCGGCACAGCCTGATCTACCTGGACAGTACCGGTCCTGGCCCCCGGTCGCGGATGCTGGAGACCATCCGCGCGTTCGTCGCCGAGCGGCTGGCGGGCCGGCCCGACGCGATCCAGGTCGGGGGGCGGCACGCGGACTACTACCGGGCGCTGGCCGAGCAGGCGGACCGGCCGCTGCGCGGTGCCGGGCAGAGCGAATGGCTGGACCGGTTGCAGGCCGAGGCGGGCAACGGAGGCGCCGCGGTGCGCTGGTACCTGGCCCACGACCCCGGGCCGCTGCCCCACCTGTTCCGCGTTCTATGGCCCTTCTGGGCACTTCGGGACCATCTGCTCCAGGCGCACGCCTGGATCAAACAGCTCATGCCGACCGCCGACTCGCTGGACCACCAGGCCCGGGCCGAGCTGCTGTGGACGGCCGCGCAGACCGCCAGCCTGGTGGGCGACCGCGCGGCCACGCTGGCCGCCAGCCAGCGCCTCGGACCGTTGCTGGCGGAGATCGACGACCCCTACCTTCGCACGCTGGCCCAGCTGGCTTTGGGGTGGGCGTCGCTGATCGCCGGCGATCCCGATGGCGCCATCGGCCAGTGGTCGGCCGCGCTGGAGGAGCTCCGCGTCCAGGACGAGCCATATTGGACCGCTTCGGCGGTGCTTAGCGTCGGCTCTGCCAAGGCAGCTGTCGGCCGCGACGAGGACGCGGTACGCGATCTGAGCGAGGCGCGTGAGCTGGCGGACCGGTTCAGCTACGAGTGGCTGGCCACCTGGTCCCGGGTGCAGCTGGGTACCCTCGACGTCCTCCGGGGCCGGCTAGATGAGGCCCGGCGGCTGCTGGATGAGGCGCTGGACCTCAGCCTGGCCGCCCGAAGCACCCCGTTCGTGACCTTGTGCCTGGCCGCACACGCCCGGCTGGCGCTCGGGGAGGGCGACCCCGAGCACGCCGTGCTGCTGGAAGCCGCCGCCGATGGCCTACGCCGGCGGGTCGGCCTGAGGGCCTGGCCGATGCTGCGGCCCACGGAAACCGAGCTGATGGCCCAGCTCCGCCAGACGCTGGGCGCGGATCGTTTCGATCACATGTTCTCGGTCGGCTCGCGGCTCAAACAGCGCGAGGCGGTAGCCGCAGTCCGGGACCAGCGCGGCACCGCCACTAGATCTTCGTGAAGTGATAGCGGCGCAGGTCACAGAGCCGTTTCGCCCTCCTGGGCGATCTCCGCGTGATCCGCGGCCTCGCTGAACGCTCGGTCGATCGGGTGCCGGACTGTGTCGGCGAACCCGCAGCGTGAAAGCGGGTCGGTGTGGCCCAAGTACTCGGCGGGCGTCCGGACGTTCACCCCGTCCCGCAGCAGGACGCTGGCGAAATGATGCCAGAGCTGGTGAAACCCGTTCTCACGGGTCATATAATTGCCCCGTCCTGGGCTGGATGGAGGATTGCTGGTTGCGGTGAGCGGCAGGTCACCAGTGGCTGGACCGCCTGCGGCGCCCCGGGTCGGGGTGGCTGCCTCCGGGCCGGATGTGCTGCTGGCCACGAAGCTGCACGTGCCCCGCATCCATCCGGGCTTTGTGCCGCGCCTGCGGCTAGTAGAGGCGCTCAGCGCGGGTCTGGCGCAAGGTCTGGTCCTGGTCTGCGCGCCGGCCGGATTCGGCAAGACAACGCTATTGGCCGACTGGGCCCGCGGTGACGGGCGGCCGGTGGCGTGGTTGTCACTGGACGTCAGCGAAAATGACCCGGCGCGGTTCTGGCGCCACGCGGTCGCCGCGCTGGATCTTGCCCGGCCGGGAATAGCCGAGCGGGTGGGCCCCCTGCTCGGGCCGCCGCCTCCGCGGTCGTTTGAGGCGCCGGTCACGGCGCTGATCAACGAGTTTGCGACACAGCCCGGAGCGGACGAGGTGCTTTTCGTCCTGGATGACTACCACCAGGTCAGCTCCGAACCGGTGCACGCCTCGGTGGCATTCCTGCTGGAGCACCTGCCGCCGAGTCTGCACCTGGTGCTGGCCAGCCGGGCTGACCCGCCATTGCCACTGGCGCGGCTGCGGGGCCGCGGGCAGCTAGCCGAGCTGCGGTCGGCCGAGCTGCGGTTCACCGCCAAGGAGGCGGCGGCGCTACTGGGCGAGACGGCCGGACCCGGTCTGCCCGAGGCGGCGGTGGCGGCCCTGGTGGACCGCACCGAAGGGTGGGCGGCCGGGCTGCAGCTGGCCGCGCTGTCGCTACGTGGGCAGGCCGATGCGGCTGGGTTCGTAGCCGCGTTCACTGGCAGCCACCGCTACGTGCTGGACTACCTGACCGACGAGGTGCTGGAGCGGCAGGGCGAGCAGGTGCGCGAGTTCTTGCTGGAAACATCGGTGCTGGACCGGCTATCGGGGGAGCTGTGCGATGCGGTCACCGGCCGTACCGGCAGCCAGGCGATGCTGCAGCAGGTGGAACGGGCGGGTCTGTTCCTGGCACCACTGGATGAGGTGCGCGGCTGGTGGCGCTACCACCACCTATTCGCCGACCTGCTGCGAGCCCGGCTGCGGCACGAGCAGCCAGACCGGGTTGCGGTGCTGCACCGTAACGCGGCCGCCTGGTCCGATGAGCATGATCTGGCCGATGACGCCATCCGCCATGCGCTGGCCGCCGGAGACGCGGCCTGGGCTGCCCGGCTGATCGAGCGCCACGTGGACGCCCTGCTGTTCCGCAACGAGCAGGCAACACTTCAGCGGCGGCTTGAAACGTTGCCGGCTGAGCTGGTCCGGTCCCGTCCGCGGCTGCTGGTCGTACAGACGTGGATAGCGCAGTGGGCTGGTGAGGTGGAAGCTGCGGGGCCGCTGCTGGACGCCGCCGAGTACGCGTGCGCGAATGCCGCCGATGAGGCCTTCGAGCCTTCTGTGGGCCGGGCGGCGAGCCTGCTGGCGAACGTCCCCGCGGCGATCGCGCTCGCTCGCGCCTACCTCGCTTATCTGTGCGGCGACGCCGAGAGCACGGCCGTCTTTGCGTCCCGGGCCCGAGCCGAGATCGGTGAGGGCGAGTGGATGCTGGACTCCAGGATTCGGTGGCATGTCGCCTTGGCAGAGTGGCAGCGCGGCAGCCTGGCAGAGGCCGAGCACGCCTTCACTTCCGTCATCGCCAGGTGGCGGGCGGCGGGCGACCCTGGCCTGGCCGCACCGAGCTGCCATCTCCTTGGTCAGGTGCAGCGGGCCCAGGGCCGTCTGGACGCTGCGCTCGGCACTTACCGGCAGGCGCTGGAGATCGCTACGCCGCCCGGCAGGCCGGTCCTGCCCGTTGCTGGCATCGGATACGTGGGGCTGGCGGAGGTGGCCTACCAGCGGAACGAACTTGACGCTGCCTTGTTTCAGGTCACCGAGGGCATCGCACGGTGCCGGCAGATCCTCTACACGCCGCCGCTGGTCACCGGCCTGGCGGCGCTGGCGTGGATTCGGCAGGCCCAGGGTGATACTGACGGGGCCTTGGAGGCGATGGGAGAGGCCGAGCGGGCCGCACCGGGTCCGGCCGTGACCGGCCTGCTCAACCCAGTTCCGGCGGAGCGGGCGCGGCTGCTGCTGGCCCAAGGCACGGTCGCTTCGGCCGTCCGTTGGGCGGAGGAGAGCGGCCTCGGCGCGGATGACGAGCCGAACTACCCGCGGGAGCGGGAGTATCTGGCGCTGGCGCGGGTACTGCTCGCACAAGGCCGCCCTGGCCTGACGCTTGCGCTGCTGGAGCGGCTGCACGCGGCGGCGGCCGCCCAGGGCCGGGTCGGTAGCATTATCGAGATCAGCGCGCTGCGGGCGCTCGCGCTGGCTGCCGACGGCGAGGAAACCTCTGCGGTAGACACCCTAGCCTGGGCGCTCACCCTTGGCTGTCCGCAAGGCTATGTCCGGGTGTTCGCCGACGAGGGCTCACAGATGGCCGTGCTGGTGGGCCGGCTTGTCGCGGCCCAGAAAGCAGGCCACGCCGCCGCATGCGCCATCCCGCCCAAGTACCTGGCCGCGCTGCTGCGCTCCACCCGCCCGGCCCCCAGCGCACCGCTGCCCCGGCGGCCCGCTGCCGTGTCGCCTAGCCTGCCCGAGCTGACCAGCCGTGAAACAGACGTGCTGCGGCTGATCGCCGCCGGGAAGCCGAACCAGCGGATCGCCCGAGAGCTCGTGGTCACCCTCGACACGGCGAAAAAACACGTTAGTCACCTTCTGAGCAAGCTCGGTGCCGCCAACCGTACCGAGGCGGTAACCAGGGCCCGCCAGCTCGGCCTGATCCCCTGACCCGTCAGTCCGTGAGGCGCTTTTGGGGCTCAGGGCCCGAGGCGGCAGATTCCGCTTGCACGCGTACTTCGACTTGCGCCCATGCCAGCGGCCCGCGGGATCCAGCTGCTGCTCCAGCAGCGCCGCCGCCGCGTCAGCGGTGAACCGTCGGACGTTTTCCGGCAGGAGCAGCCCTGGGCGGCTCAGCCATCAGCGACCCACACATCAGCTCATCGAGCGATGGCCAGCTTCGCTTCTGGCCGGGTCATTTAACCACCGCCCGGCATCGCAGCCCATGGCACTTTCGTGCCCGATACCGCGCTGCCAAAAGATTCCCCCTGCAGCGGCACCTTAGGGTGACGCGCCGTCCAGCGGGTGTTCGTAGCGTGTCGGGTGAGCCCACACGCACCGAAGAAGGGAAGCAATGGCTGTTCTCAGGCTCGACCGCTTCACAGTCGGCCCTGTCGGCACAGCGCAGATGCTGGCCAGGCACGTGGCCGCGGTCGCCGCGGCCACGAACGTGTGACCGGCCAGGCGTGGCCTGCCCGCTACGAGATCCGCGTCGGGGGCGTTCTCGACAGCCGGTGGGCGGACTGGTTCGGCGGCCTTCAGGCCGAAAGCGACGGCTCGCAAACCGTCATCTCGGTTCTGCTGGCCGACCAGCCTGCGCTGCACGGGCTGATGGCCAGGATCGGCGACCTGGGCTTGTGCCTGATTTCAGTACGTCGGCTGGACCCCTGTGAAGCCGGGGACGATGCGCAGCCATAAAGCGCACCACCTGGACCGCTGAACGCACGGGCCAGCGTCCCGTCCTGGGGTCCGGAGCTGCTGCCTGCACTCACTACGAGATGGGGTCTGGGATGTCGATCTGGGGCACGATGCCCACCTGTATGCCCAGTGGGAACGCTGCGCCGCAGACGTCACCGAGAGCCACACCACCACCTCAGCCGTCACTCGCCCTGGCCGCGGCGAAGCCGCGAGTCTCGGCTGTGAAGTCAATCGCTATAGCTTGGTGAAGTGGTGGAAGCACTCGTAGTAGGGGTCGGTGGAGTGTGCGAAGTGGGCTGCCTCAGAGCGCTTGACGGCTAGATACGCGGTGCTGCGCAGCGGACCGAGCGCGTCCATCAGCATGGTGTCCGCGCTCAGCGCGTCCAGGGCCGCGGCCAGCGAGGCGGGCAGCCGGTGGGCGCCGGCGGCGGCTCGTTCGGCCTCGGTGAGGGTGGCCGGGTCGACGTTCATCGCCTCGCCCGGCTCCAGCTTGCTGCGGATGCCGTCCAGGCCGGCGTAGATGAACCCGCCGAGCGCGAGGTACGGGTTGGCGCTGGAGTCGGAGGGCTTCAGCTCGAGGTTGACCGAACTGGCCGGGTCTCCCCGCAGCGCAGAGCAGATGCGGATCGCGGCCTCCCGGTTGTCCATCCCGTAGCAGGTGTACGCGCTGGCCCACATCTGCGGCGCGAGCCGGCGGTAGCTGTTCACGCTGGCGCAGGTCAGCGCGACCAGGGCAGGCAGGTGGGCGAGGAGCCCGCCGATGAAGTGGTAGCCGACCTGGGACAGGCCGTTCCGGTCGGCCGGGTCGGTGAACACGTTCCGCCCACCTGGCTCGCCGTCAGCCGTCAGCTCGGTGAGCGAGCCGTGCAGGTGGGTGCCGTTGCCGGCCTGGTCGGGGATCGGCTTGGGGGCCAGGCTGGCCCACAGGCCGTGCCGGAAGGCCACGCCGCGGACGGTCTCCCGGTACAGCACGTGATTGTCGGCCGCGCGCAGCGCGTCCGCGTGCCTGATGGAGATCTCGTGCTGGCCGTGGCCGAGCTCGGGGTAGTAATGCTCGACGACCAGGCCTTGCTCCTCGAGCGCCTCGACGAGTTCCATGGCGAGATCGTGCGCCAGGTGGAAGCCGGTGGCGGAGTAGCACAGGCTGTCGTCGAGCGGGATGAGCCGGTCCGGGATCGACGGCCCGGCGGGAGAGGCCTCGCGGCGGCCGATGGTGAACTCGGGCTCGAACGCGGCCTGCAGCGCGTACCCCTCGCCGGTCAGTTCGGCCACGGCCTGCTTGAGGAACGTCCGCGCGCACGCCTCCCACGGCGACCCGTCCGGCTTGACCAGGTCCGCGAGCATGGCCCCGGCGCCCGGCGCATAGGGGAGCGGGACGAACGTGTCGGGGTCGGGCACGATCCGGACCTCGCCCACCGGGCCCATCCCGGGCACCGGCTGCAGCTGGTCGAGCATGGACATAGCCATCATCGCCACGGTGTGCCCGATACCGCTGGCCATGCGCTCCCGCAGCCGCCCAGTGCCGGACGCCTTGCCGCGGATGATCCCGCCATGGTCGGCGTAGAGGAAGCGGACCAGGCGAATCTGCTCCTGGCTGGTCCGCCCCATCACCGTTTCGATCGCTCCGTCTGTCATGGCAAATGGGTAGCACGTTCCACCCCGCCGCGTACAGCCGTCGGCGGACGTGCGCTAGCGGGGGTGCCAGGGGGGCGCCCCCCGTGGCCAGCACAGCCGGCGGAGACGGGGTAGTTTCCACTTATGAGTCCACGGCGGGCACCGCGCGATCTGCGGGCGTCCGATGCTGACCGGGACCGGGTGCTGGCCTTGCTCGCCGATGCGGTGAGCGACGGGCGGCTCACTATCGACGAGCATGCCGAACGGGTCCAGCGGGCCTGCACGGCCCGGACGCTCGGCGAGCTGGCCGACCTGACTGCGGACCTGGTGGTGGCGTCGGCCCAGCCGGTGCGCCTGGACGGCGGCCGGGTGATCAGCGGGATCTTCGGCCCGGCCCGCCGTGACGGCCGCTGGGTGGTGCCGGAGACCCTCACCGTGACCGCCATGTTCGGTGAGGTGGAGGTCGACCTCACTCAGGCCATCCTGCAGGCCCCGCGCGTACAGCTACTGGCTACCGTGATCGGCGGCCGGCTGCGGCTGGTCGTACCGGACGGGGTGTCCGTGGTCGTAACCGCGCCCGCGGTACTCGGCCGCAGGCGCGGCGGCACGCCGCCGCCCGCCACCCCCCACATGCCTGTCATCGAGGTGAAAGGGATGGTCCTCGGCGGCGAGATCATCGTCCGCACGCCGCCCAAACCCCGCCGGTTCCGCCTGTTTGGCAGCCGCCGGCCCCCGATCAGTCGAACTTGACCGACGAGTAGGCGCGGAGCTTCCAGAGCTGGTGCTCGCTCTTGATGCTCCGGATCGTCCCGGAGCGGGAGCGCATGACCAGCGAGTGAGTGGTCGCGTGGCCGTGCAGGTACCGCACGCCGTCGACCAGTTCGCCGTCGGTGATCCCGGTGGCGGCGAAGAACACGTCGTCGGACGTGACCAGGTCGTCGGTGGTGAGCACGCGATCCAGGTCGTGGCCGGCATCGAGCGCGCGGCGGCGCTCCGCCTCGTCCCGCGGCGCGAGCTTGCCCAGGATGATCCCGCCGAGACACTTCAGCGCGCAGGCGGCGATGATGCCCTCCGGCGTCCCGCCGATGCCTAGCATCAGGTCGATCCCGGTGCCCTCGCGCGCGGCCATGATGGCGCCGGCCACGTCACCGTCGGTGATCAGGTGGATCCGGGCGCCGCTGGCGCGAACCTCGGAGATCAGCTCGGCGTGGCGGGGACGGTCGAGGATGACCACGGTGACGTCCTGCGGCGAGCAGCCCTTGCCCTTCGCCACGGCCAGGACGTTGGCGGCGGGCGGGGCGTCGAGGTCCACCATGCCGGCCGCCTCGGGGCCGGTGGCCAGCTTGGACATGTAGAACACCGCGGACGGGTCGTACATGGAGCCGCGGCCCGCCACGGCCAGGACCGAGACCGCATTGGGCATGCCGTTGGCGCACAGCCGGGTGCCGTCGATCGGGTCGACCGCGACATCGCAGGCGGCGCCGCTGCCGTCGCCCACCTCCTCGCCGTTGAACAGCATCGGCGCGCGGTCCTTCTCGCCCTCCCCGATGACCACCACGCCGCGCATCGACACCGAGTTGATCAGCATCCGCATCGCGTGCACGGCGGCCCCGTCGGCCCCGTTCTTGTCGCCGCGGCCCACCCACCGGGCGGCCGCCATCGACGCGGCTTCGGTCACCCGGGCTAGTTCGAGGGCCAGGTTACGGTCGGGGGCCTGGCTGGCTGGTTCGTGGGCCTGCTGCTCGGCGGTCATGCCGTGTTCCTTCCCGCTGGGCCGGTAAGGCGATCCTATGCAGCTAGCTGCGTCGCTCCGCCCGCTCGCCCGCTGACCTGGGATCCGGCTCGACGCGCGGCTCGGGTACCGGTGCGGGCGGTGCCACCTGGTCAGGCGTCTGCGGGGTGCTGGCTGGCTCGGGCGCGCCGGCCGGCCGGTCGTCGAACGTCACCTCGATGTGCTCTTCCGGGCGCCGCTGGTTCTGCAGGGCCAGCAGCGCCATGGCGGCCCGGTCGGCCTCGGTCAGCGGCGGCTGGACAATCGACCGCGGCCACAGCCGCCGGGCCAGCACCACGCTGATCTCGGCGCTGTACACGGTGATCTCGGTAGCGAGGTAGATCCAGGCCAGCAGGCCGAGCACGGTGGCGAACACGCCGTAGCCCGAGTTGCTGTGCAGGAAACGGTGGACCAGCCAGGCGCTGAGGACCTGCAGCACGGTCCACAGGATCCCGCCGATGATCGCCCCGGGCAGCAGGTTGCGGGTCGGCACCCCCTTCGGGGTCAGCGCGCGGAACGCGCCGAGGTACATGCCCGCGCCGAAGGCGGCGGTGACCACGTTGAGCAGGAGCTTGAACCAGAAACCCCTGCCGTGCAGGTAGGTGCTGAGGCTGGCCAGCCCGGTCGTGACGATCACGCCGGCGCCCAGCAGGACAAGGAAGAGCATCGCCCGCCCGAGTCGCTGCACGTAGCCCGGCCGGGCCGGGCCGGGCAGGTTCCACACCTGTTCCATGGTGAACAGCCCGGCCTGAGCCAGGCTGGTAGCGCCGTAGATCAGGACGATGAGGCCCACGATCAGCCCAATTTGGCTCGAGCGCTGCAGCGTACCCACGTTGCTGGTCAACGTCTGGCCGATCAGCGGGATCTGGTTGGCCACCGCGTTCTTGACGGCGCTTTCCCGGAACGACGGGTCGTGCGCGGCGATCAGGCCGAGGATCGTGAACAGCACCAGCAGCAGCGGGAACAGGGCGATGAACGCGGCATAGGCCAGGTTGGTGACCAGCACACCGCCGTTGTCGTCGCCGTACTTCTTGATCACCCCGAAGACGAACGCCGTGGGCGTGAACCGTCGCTGGGTGGCATCGACCTTCCTGATCACCTTCTCGACGGGATTCATCGCGCCTGCCTCCCTGTCGCCTGCTATCCGCCTTGCCCCGCACCAGGCCAGGCAAACCGGCGAGCCACGATCAGAAGGGCGCGTCGTCCTCGGCCGAGGTCCCGGCCGCCTCGGAGTCGTCGCGCTTGGCCATGGCGGCCGCGAGCCGGGCCCGCGCCCCGTCGAGCCACTCCTCGCACACCGCGGCCAGCCGCTCGCCGCGCTCCCACAGTTCGAGGGACTGCTCCAGGGTCAGGCCGCCGGCCTCCAGGCGCTTGACCACCGCGGCCAGCTTGTCCCTGGCCTGCTCGTACGAGAGGGTCTCCTGGGGAGGAACGGCGCCGGAAAGAGCTTCTGCCACGACCTCAACCCTAGCCGTCGGCGCGCACGGTGAGCTGATCCGCCGCGAACCGGACCGTCAGC
>Ga0306920_100006403_pt1 | contig 15361 bp, 19 predicted proteins | sample flu12Cox44000170_FD_204666 | JGI IMG/M metagenome (GOLD analysis project Ga0306920, IMG submission 204666) | Lab enrichment of tropical soil microbial communities from Luquillo Experimental Forest, Puerto Rico - flux4day.12C.oxic.44.000.170 (v2)... | ecosystem: Environmental > Terrestrial >... | reverse complement strand
GTTTGCAGCAGGGCACTATAGTCACGCGCCTGAATTGCCACAAGTACCACTTTTAGAAATGTGAGTAATGGAATGAGGAGATAGGCATATTTTGCGGAGCTTATGTTGTCTCTGGGTGTCCACCCCGCCTGGGGTTCTTACTCCCTTCGGCGAAGAACCGTACGGTGTTCTGGTGCTCGAAAGCAACTTTACACTTGCCATCAGGCAACGACAGTCCAATTTCGTGGGTGGACAATTGACTCAACAAGGATACTTGGGGACGAGGATAGTGGTTAAACCCGGTCGGGTTCCTCGTCCCATAATTTGCTTTAACTTCAGTGTTTAGTTTCCGCCCGCCCCTGGGACACCGCCCGCCCCAAGGGCTGCACTAATTGCCCGAGAGCAATTTCAGAGTTGCCCTCAAGCACCGACAGATTACCTTTTATAGAAATAAAATGTGAATAGATAGGAAGTCGAACAGGAGCATGCGCAAACGTTCGACTCGCTAGTAAGGTACGGGCGAGGAAAGTTGGCGGGAAGGCCATTTGCACTCGTCCCGTACCAATGCTAAGTCTTCGTCCCAATGTTGCAATGAATCCGCCTGATAAGTTTCTCGAATACTTCAGAAAGACATTCGGCAGGGAGCCCCAACGAGCGGACCGTCGCGATCAAGAGTTAATTGCACGGATAGCCATCGACCTGAGCATATCGAAGCAAGCTGTCGAGTTCCATCTGTGGCGTGCGAGCAAGGATTGACCGTTTTTATTTTCGCGTCAGCAGTTCGTGCCGTCCTTCAGCTTGCGTAATTGCCATTCTTGGGGCAGCACGATTCCCCGTTTATCACTGCGCCTTTGTGTGCCTGCGCTGCGCCGCCCCAGCCTCAAGAGTCGTGGCCAGTTTCAGCGCTACACTATCCTTCAATCGCTTCGCTTCTTCCTGTTGAAGCGAGAGACCAAGAGAATCCTTCAATAAAGAAACAGCCAGGGAGCCGTATACCTCGTCAGTAGGCTCTCCGACGACCCATAATTCATACCGGGATCCTCCACCGCGTAGAGTCTTCCACACTGACGTCATCTCGACGCCTGCGGCCTTTGCATCTGCCGCACTGACGTGAAATACATAGATACTGGATTGCAACTCCGCTGAGACGTGCATCTCTTGCGCGGCAAATTGCAGGGATCGGTGCAATTTGTCCTCGCTGACCTTTCCTGGCGCACGAGGATGTTCGAAGACAATGAACTCCGGCTTGGACTGAGCCTGGACCGCCCCCGATAACAAAGTCGCCATAAAGAGCACTAGCGACACAGTGCGCATTTGTACGCCTCGGTTTTTTGCTGACCTGGACCTGTGGAGAGAACTGCTTGCAATAATGCTTATGTGTTCTTTGGTAAGTCAACGTCCGCAAATCGGAAAGTTCCGTATAGTAACTGGAAATGACGGTCGATTGGCTTATTGAGGAGACGGAGTCGCATGGGCCGGATGCGTGGGAGCACAACACGATTTTAGCCGATCTTGCCGGAGCATCGTTAACGAGCAAGGTTTGCGCTAGCCTCCGAACCGCTTTGCGTTTGAATCGTGGGCGTATTCAAAACGAGAGTCATAAACTTTTCTTCGCCGATCACGCGTCGCAACTCACGGAACAGAAAAAGCGGAATGAAAGTCAAAAAGATGACCACCGTGCGACTAAGCAAAACCTCCAGGTGGATCTCGTGAAGTGCTGCCATTGCAGCTTTTCCATGGATTAAATTCTTTATCATCTCCTCAAGAATGTGGAACGCAAAGACAAGGAGCCCAAACACAAACGCTTTCCAAATAGCTGAATGGAGCAAAGCCGCTTTCCCCTCGTACCTCGTTCCGGCGTGTAGTGCTTCTCCGATGAGAATGACTTTGGCGATGACGAGTGCGTTGATCAAGGCGGTCCCATATGCAAAATACGAAATGTGAAACTGGCCCAGCAAGAACCTACTGTACGTGGCTAGAGCCAAGAAGAAAAAGGAAAGATAAACGGTGAGGATGACAACTTCTTTGAACTCATGAACAACTCTTTGTTTTAGACTTTTTTTCCGGGAATTATCGGCATGCATGTACCCCTCCTTCAACCACGGGAGGCATGGCGCAAGGGAGAAAGCTGGTAGATAGTCCAAGACCGCGCCTCTCATAGATACGCCACGCAAAGTATTGAGGGTACTGTCGATTCTGACAGGTTCTTGGAGCAGTCTATTCTTTGGGATGCCTGCGTCTCCACTCTTCCCGTGCCATTCGCAACTGTGCAGGCCAGGGATCATGCGTGACGCCGATCCTCGGCGCACTTAATGCGCGCACCTGTTTTCCAAACTTGATTAACTCCTCGTCGCTCATCCGGTGCAATCGTTCACGCAGTTTTTGCAGCGCCTCTTCTTCGGATAAAAACGCAATCGATTTAAGGTGTGACATGCCGGTTCTCCCGGCAGAGGTGGGAAGCCAGATTGTACATCATGGATGGTAGGTACTTCGGCGGTAACTGCGTTAACTAGGATCTTTCGTGCCTTTCTTGACGGTCCCGCCTATTGCCGCTATAGTGCCGGGCACCTTGCACTTCGGATACCAGTCCCTTTGACACTCACGTCCCGCAACCCAATAGGAGGAGTCAGAACTGTCATGCGACTTAGCATTTTCTGTATTCTCGCATCCATTTTGCTTGCATCCACGAGTAGAGGCCACGCTGCGGATGTCCCTGTGTTCAAGATCGCGCCCGTGGAGAGCACTATTACCTTCGATGTGGAAGCGTCAGTGGCGATCAAAGGCAAGTTCGACAAATGGGATGCTGACATGACTTTCACTTCTCCAGATGTGTCTACTGGAGTGCTGAATATCAAGATTCAAGCCGACAGCGTGGATACCGGAAGCGGGATGAAAAACAATAAGCTGAAGGGCAAGGAGTTCTTCGACGTGAAGCGGAATCCCTACATCACTTTCCACTCGACCAAGATTGTGCAGACAGGCCCAGACACCTTCGAGGTGGACGGCGACTTCACTATTCGCGGAGTAACCAAGGCTGAAAAGCTCACCCTCAAGGTGGAAGGTCACGGCACCGGTGCCGAAATTATCAGTGGCACAATGGCTTTTGACCGGAAGCAATACGGGATGAACAGCGGCATACCCTTCATCAAAATTGCCGACCATGTCGAAGTTAGCGTTAATCTCAAGGCAGTCCGAGTGAGCGGGCCTCCACTTGTGATTAAGGAGTAGCTAAGCGTGTGAACTCCTAATGAGTCAGAAAACCGGTTCGGGCTCGCACCTACATGGATGGTCAACTTCTTGCGTGGATAACGAGCGTTGAAAATATGTTTGAGTTGTGTTCCGTTGGCCGGTCTCCCTGCAGAGGTGGGGGACTTGATTCGCGTAGCTGTTAAGGAGGAAGTACCAAGGAGCATGGGCAGAGCAGTCACTGCGGAATTAACAAACTGCCGCATTTTTGAATTTTTCGGTTTCAGAGCGCGGGCTTTATAGCCATAGCTCGGGGTGGAGAGGGGTGATAAGCCCCGGGCCTGCCTGCCGAAAAAGAATTACTTCCATCAATATGCGATTGCGGATGATGTCCAAAGCCCATTCACACTTCCCAACGAAGCCTTGGAGGGCTGGCTGGCCCGGCCCACGAACAGAGCTGGACGTTTTGTAGATTACTGGTTCAGGCGAGCGATAGAGCAGAAGCTATTAGCTAAGACGAAAGGCGCGGAGCCCGAGAAAGAGCCACCGCCGCAAATAGCGGAGCCTACAGCGAGCCATTTGTGGCGAGGGCAGGCTCAAACCATCTGGGACGGCACTTGGCAAGCGCAGTTGGATGGGGTGAGCAGTTGTTACCCTATCGGCAGGTCAGGTTTGCGGGCTGTGTTTTCAGGTATTTGCAGGGCGCGTTGCAACATCGTTGCAAGCAAGGAAGGCAAAAATGGCCGAATACGTCCAGAGCACGAATTGTTAGAACGAAAGCAGAAAACTTCGGCAGAAGTGTTGTCAGAGCAGCCGAGGCGCGACACCTACGGGCCAGAGCACGGCAGCGGCGATCCCCAAACCAACTGGGACGATAGGCCGCTGAGGGAATCGAAGGTTTGGCAGTCTCACAAGTCAGCGAAGCCGAAGAAATGAAAATGCGTTACGACGAGGATTAGCCGCAAAACAAAAAAGGAGGCCGTCGCCTGACGACCTCCGTAATCCTGAAATTGAAAACCTATGCTTTAGGGCCGCCGCTCCCGGCAACTGCCATCTTAGTGCGGGCGGACCTCCCCTTTCGGGTGGAATTTCCCTGATTCTTGGCCGCCTGTGAAATAACGTTAGCCTTCCTGGTGGTTTTCAGATTTTCGATCAAGCTCTTCTTTTTCATGACAATTACTCCTCAGTGTTGGATTAAAAAAACAAGGAGGCTGATCCAACGGCAGCCTCCCCGGATTCTGAACTGAAAGACTTTTAGCTAATAACCTTGAAGTTTTTAAAGGTCGCCCTTTTCGCTGCGGAAGACCTCTTAGCCGACTTCCGACTGGTCGCGCCCTCATTCTTAGCTGGCGCAGCGATGACGTTAACTTCCTTCTTTGTGCTCTTCAAGGTGTTGACCAAGCTCTTTTTTTCCATTGATAAGCTCCTCGAGGATTGGATTGTAGGCCCCGCGGTAATTTGCCTTGACTCTCGTCTGGGATCAATGCACCACAGATCACCACTAGGTGAACCGCAGGTGACTCGATTCTTGATTGATCACCACGAGGGTGGGAAATGGTGGTGGCTTGAGTATCCGAAATGAAGTCACCATGGGGCGCCATGACGATGTTTTGACCATCCCCACCACAAGATAGCCCACGGCCCTACGGTGGTGAGGAAGACCAAGAAATAATTGATGATGTCATCGGATAATTCACGGCTGGGAAGTGGGATCACCATCGTCAATGTATAATCTAAGTCAGTCTGGGACTGTCACTCGTGATACATTCCCTCACGTGCCAGCCAAGAAACCTCGAGAAGACAACCGTAAATTCCAAGCCGGTGACCGCATTCTCGTGAGTCTGTCGGCGCGCCGTGTGGAAGAAGCGACCGTCAAGGCGGTCATCCAGCAGGACAATGAGACTCGCCTGATTGTCGATTACGGACATGATGAAACCGCGACGGTTTCACTTTGGCAGGTGAGGCGGGAGTAAGCCCCCCGAATCAGCAATCTTCAGTGCCGCCTCATTCAGTATTGCGAGGCCGAAGAGGCCAGTGCAAAGCAATAACAACGTATTGGGTTCGCCAACGGATACAGCGAACTGGCCCACGATCTGACCGCTGTCATTGATTCCGCTAGGATATGTAAAGCCTGCCTTGGGATCATTGATTGGTGTGAAGGTGCTCCCGTTATCGCACGCTACTTACTGCTTTTTCTTCCTTCCTGCCTTAATGCCTCGGAAGACTTTTCGGGCCTTCTCAATGTCGCCGTCCGACCACAGCCGCAGCTTGACGCCTCCCACGGTCACAATCGGCGGAGCCTCGATGGTTCCGGCGGCAATATGCCGTTGCAGAGTGATGAGTTTGCGGCCCAGTTTCTCTGCTGCCTGGCGAGTTGAGAATTGCCCTTTCATTAGATAGACCTATATCACATTTAGCTGAAAAGGGCCACCGTTTGCCGTTGCAAGTTCCGTTGCAAGTTCAACTGGCGAAAGGGGGCGAAAGAGAGGGAATAAGAGAGAATGAGGGAGAATGAAAGCAAAAGGGATAGAGTAAAACCCCTCATTTCGTAATCGGCAGGTCGCGAGTTCAACTCTCGCCCTCGGCTCCAAAACTTTCAAAATCATAAACTTCCTGCCTCTACTGAATCCGTTTTGAGCCGGACGGTGCAAAAACGGTGCAAGTTCCCAGCTTTTCGCTTAATGCATCCATCGCGTTTACCTGCGATTCGTTCACGCTCTTGACGTAGACATTGATCGTCAACCCCACATTGCTGTGGCGGAGAAATGAGCATCGAGGAAGTAGATCGGAAGCTAAGCGAGATGTTCCAGCCAGTCTGGAGTCCTGGCGGGACGGTTCTCGAATGCCTGGTATCCCGAAAAGATTTTGCCAGAGATAAGGAGACATCACTGGTGCAAATAGGAATGGAAAGGGGGCGTCTTACGCCGCTGCATGGGATTGATGGTGCGCCCGTTCACATGCACAAATACCTCTGTCCTGGCTGGCAGCAGATTAACCACGCGAACGGCAACGGCCTCGATAGGCGCGAGAATCTGCGTGGAGTTAGAAGAGCCGACTGAGCCTTCGTTTGCAGTTAACTGCTGAGGTTATACGTTCCCTCAAGCTTCCTCCAAGAGCTGAAGCCATGCCGGCCCGTTCACAACGCGATCATATGGCGGTGTTCTATTTCTGCGGTGCCCAATTTCCAAACAACCATTTACCCAATCCTGTGAGCGCTGCGAAAAGACCGCAGATTCCGATACAAACTACGAGAACAACTACGAGAGCAACGAGCCCCGCCCCGCCCTCATCATGGGCGGGCTTTTCATACTCCTTTCGGCTATTGAGGTCCCTTTGGCTATCATCCCGCGGTTCCGGACCTTGGTTTTCGCAGCGCTCGGGCCTTGGATGCTGAAGCCGCACCTCCCTGTGTGGCGCCTGCGCACGCAGTAGCGGGCAGCCAATTAGCATAACTGTCAGCAAGGCGGTGGCTACACCGGTTTTCTTCGTCGTTTTCATCGAACTTATCAGGCTTTTCTTCTGCATGACTGGCTCCTCAGCGTGGAGTTTTGCCCAGTCGCATCACTCTTGGCATGAAGCGTGCCAAAACCTGCATTGCTCAACCGGCGTACTAGCCCCACAGAAAAGCGACACTTTGGTGAAAGAAAAAGGCCAAAACACTCGACGGGATCAACGAATCTTTAACGTTTGGGTTAACGATTATCCGAATGGATAGATACGTTCGTGCGGAGAGAACGTCAGTCGACCACTTGCTTCGTATCAATCAGCGCCGTGAGGTCGAGACCGACGACATCCACCTGCAATTTGATTCCATCGCCGTCCTGAATCACGGCGCGAACGACGGCATCCTCAATCTTCCCGTGATGAAGATTTACGCGGATTTTGTCGCCGACCTTGAATTGACGGTTGTCCTGTCGCGCGTCAGACGCCGTCATACGGCTGCACATCGCTAAGTGAGTACTTGCGCCAGGATACCGTGGGTGAACTGCGGCCGATGGCCGGGCCGATTCGGCTTGTCGAGTATGACTCGGAGTGGCCACACAAATATGAGCATGAAGTGGAACGAATTAGGACAACGCTTGGCCAGCGCGTATTGCGGATAGAACATGTGGGGTCCACATCGGTTCCGGAGTTGCTTTTTGTAGCCTTTACGCTGGCGGTCTCCTTCCGCACGGAGTAGAATCCCAGTCAAGTGAGCGAGCATCTAAGGCACTGTCGATCTGGATAGAAAATAGTTTGCCTGAGCGACTTGGGATTTTCTGACAGGCCAGAATGCCACCAGTCGCGGCCGTTTGATTCACGCAGGATCAGCATGAGTATACCTCCTTCATCGGAGATCGGATCTGGCCTTCACAAGGCTAGTTCTACTTCGCCCCTGCACGAAAATCTTGTGAACCCCACTAATGCTCCGAGTCCAGCTCTTGGACAACCAAGTGCCATTGCGCCTACTGTGCGTGTCCCAACCAGTCTTCTACCTCCTCTCGTTGTCGACCTGGACGGCACGCTGATAAAAACGGATTTGTTGCTGGAATCAGTCTGTAGCTTGTTGCGGAGAGAGCCGCTCGCGCTTTTGGCGTTACCTATCTGGCTGCTCAAAGGACGAGCACACCTGAAGCGGGAGATTGCCCGGCGCGTCCAACTCGATCCGGCTCTGCTTCCATATCGAACCGAATTGTTTGACTACCTCCGTGTCGAACACGACCAGGGCCGATCGATCATTCTCGCAACGGCCAGCGACGAGCAATTTGCCAAGCACATCGCGGACCACCTGAAGCTGTTTGACATGGTTCTGGCCAGTGATGGCATCACGAACCTTGCCGCGGAACGCAAACGAGCGCGCCTCGTTGCCCAATTCGGAGAAAGGGGCTTCGACTACGTTGGCAACGAATCTCGCGACCTCGCAGTGTGGTCTTCCGCACGGAAGGCCACCGTTGTCAGTCGGAACCCTCGGTTGAAGCAAGCCGCGGCGAAGGTCTCTCAGTTTGAAAGCGCATTCGAAGAACCGGACGCCAGCGTTGCCGAGTACTTGGGGGCGCTGCGGCCTCAGCAGTGGATGAAAAACATTTTGGTGTTTCTTCCCCTTTTTGCGGCGCACCTCTTCACCGAACCGATTCTATTGCTTAGAACTATTATTGCCTTCGTGGCATTCTGCTGCTGTGCGTCGAGCGGTTACCTGGTTAATGACCTGTGCGATTTGCCGGCCGATCGTCATCATCCCTCGAAACGCTTGCGACCATTTGCTTCTGGACGATTGCCGCTGGCTTACGGTTTCGCAATGGCTCCAGTCTTGGCCGTCATTGGCTGTCTCCTGGCCGGTTTGCTTTCCGGGCTTTCGTTTGGAGTCGTGGTGCTTTATTTCATCGTAGCAGCTGCCTATTCGCTATCTTTAAAGAAAAATGTTCTCCTGGACGTGTTCACTCTCGCTTCGCTCTATACACTGCGGATTATCGAGGGAGGACTTGCGGCAGCGGTCCCGCTGTCCGTGTGGTTGTTGGCATTTTCTATGTTTTTGTTTCTTAGCCTTGCGTATATAAAGCGCTACGCGGAACTAGTCATCATGCGGGGTGTCGACGGGGATCACGCCAAGGCCCGTGGTTATGAAATGAGCGACTCGGCGTTACTGGTCGCCACAGGGACGGCCAGCGGGTACGCTGCGGTGTTGGTTCTTTCGCTTTACATTGCTAGTGGCTCGGTCAAAGTACTTTACTCCACCCATGAGGTCTTATGGTTGGTCTGCCCGCTATTGCTCTATTGGATTGGATACCTCTGGTTGGTCGCGCATCGCGGGAAGATGTATCACGATCCCCTGGTATTTGCCGTGCGCGACCGGACCAGCCGGATCCTGATACTGCTTATGCTCGCCGCGGCATTGGTAGCGATCTAGTCTTCCAAGAGGAAACAACAAGGCTCCTGATAATCCGTGATAAAGAAGCACTATCTACGAGTGAATCACGAGGTCCTCCCCGTTGCGCTGTGTGGCTTCGCCCTCGCCTGCACCGGGATGCTAATAATGGCAAGGAGTTGGGATGGCATTACTCAAGGAATGGCAGCGCCGAATTCCGGGACGATAGCACAGCAGGGGCATCAGGCGAAGTCTATCTTGGATCTTCAGCCGTTTCTCCAGATGAGTTCTAACCGAATCATGTCGGACGCAGGCATTCAGGGAACCGTCACACTTCTTAACCTCAATCCCGCGGTCAATGCCTGGTATGTGATGGAGGTTGACTGGCAGGACGGTTCCAAGTCTTCCTACCACCTGGAAAATCCGCAACCTCGTACGGAAAAGCTATTCCTTGATCCTAAATATCCGCTGGGAATCGAAATCTCGGAGGGAAACACTCGCTATCCATGCAATCTTTTTGCAAATAAAACAAACGGCCCGCTGGACCAGGCGAGGAACTCACAAGCTCCGTACGCACCCCTGTGCGGTGGACGGCTCTTCTTGAGGAATCCCGTTACTGGGCATCGCACAAAATTGGAAGCGCAGGCGGAATTTTTTCGTACTCAGGTGTGGGGCGGAGAAAAAGTCGCCGTCATCTTCCACCACATTCTGCAAGATAGCCACCGTGAAACTGGGACGTTAACCGATGCCAGTGGGCAGAGTAGCGTGGTCCTCACTAGCGGCAAGGCAGAGGATGCTCCGCCTCCCGCCATGATTGATCCGAAATACGCCGGACGAATCCTGACTTCCAGCGGCCTTGGGATTCCCTTGGATACTGTGCGAACTGGAATCTCACCAGGAGCGTGGTATTCCGCAAGCGGTAACCCGGGTGTCTACGTGAGTCTCATTGAGCCACAGCTAATCGATGGATCAATCCTAGAAAGCTATAAGACCCTGGTCAGTCCGCTCGACAGCGTCGAGTCTTCCTCCTTATGCTATCTAGTTGCTTTTGATCTCGACCGTTTCGATTTGGGTTACGCACTCGGGACAGAGCACCCGTCCGTGGAGTGGTCCGAACATATTCAGCCTGCAATGAAGGATCCCAGACTTCCGGGTCCGGATGGGATTGGAACGATCTCCCCACTGGTCCCAACCGGCATGGTCAGCCCTGAGTCTGTCCGGAAAACCGTGGGAACGTTCACGGGCGGATATAAGCGGGTGCATGGGGCCTTCAAATCAGGCGACCTGGCGACGAAGAATCACGGCTCGCACTACGGTTTCTCAGTGGATGGCGTTATGTTCAGCAAGCTTCAACCTGGTTTGGCTACGATCTTTGTGCTTGATGACGGCTCGGTCCAGATGAAGACCTGGGACCCGCAGGACGATGCTGCGCTACCGAAGATCAAGCACGCACGACAAAGTGGGGTCCCCCTAGTCGAGTTCGATGATAAATCTCAGGTTACGGTTCCCGGACGGCTGGTAAACAAGTGGGGCCCAGGAAACTGGTCCGGCTCCGAGGAGATGAAATTACGCACAATTCGAGCCGGTGCAGCGTTGTTTTCGAATGGAAAAAAGCGCTTCCTTGCCTACGCAGTATTCTCGGATGCGACGCCTTCCGCAATGGCACGCGTCTTCCAGGCCTACCGCTGCCGCTACGCTATGCACCTGGATATGAACGCACTCGAGCATACCTATCTCGCACTTTATCGCCGGGCGGGATCGCAACTGTTCGTCGATTACCTACTCACCGGAATGAATGAAGTGGACAAAATGGATTCAGGCGAGGAAGTCCCGCGTTTTCTCGGTTACCCCGATAACCGGGATTTTTTTTATGTAATGAGAAAGGATCTGGCAACAGGAGGCGCAAAATGAGTTTGCCCCGTACATTGTCCGTGGGACTGTTGGTTCTTTTGGGGCTCGTCCGTTTCGACTCGTTTTCCGCTTCATGCCAGTCATTGGAACAACAAAATGAAATTCTGTTTCAGCAAATACAGCGCGAACATGGACTCACGGACCAGCAAATGGACGCGATTCGGCAAATCTTCGCAGGCTCGCGAATTATGGGGCAGGGGAATCCTGCGGTAACCCAGCATCCTGTCACGCCCGACGAATGCAAAGTGAAATTGAGCAATTTGGGTATTCACTTTGAGAACCCGCAATTTGTGAAAATTTGCAAAGCCAAGTACATGGCGCCCCTGTACGATCCCTCCAAGGAAAAGCCCGGAGACGCCAAAGCGTGTATCGACCAGTTCGAATTTCCCGACATTCCTTGCACGTACCCGGTAGTTTGGGTGAAAGCTCGCGAAGCCGCAGAAATTTGTTGGTCGATGGGAAAGCGCCTTTGCGATGCCCACGAGTGGGAAGGGGCGTGCTCAGGAGATCTTGAGCTCCCGGATTACGACTTCTCTCATTTGCTAGGTTTGGCTCCCGAGGAAGCGATACACCGCATGCGCTACTTGCATAACCGGGCTGACAGCACGACCAAGTCTTGGAGTTATGGTCCGGCGTACCAAACCGGTATCTGCGCCACAGGGAGCACGAAGACTCCTGGTTGCAATGGCGGGAGCTGGACAGGATGTGGTTCTAACACTTACCCGACCGGCGATTTTCCTGCATGCAAAAGCAAGCTGGAGGTCTACGACCTCAACGGCAACGCCGCCGAGCACATGAATCTACCGCTGAATGAGAGTGAAATGTCGAGTCTCGGCAGCAAGACGCTGGGTTACACGGAAATGAAAGGCAGCTGGTTCATCTTCGACACTTATCGGGCTCACGATGATTGGTGCCGCTGGCGAGCCCCGTTTTGGCACGGCACTCGGGTAATGGACGAGCACAGTCATGCCAATTACCACTTGAGTTTTCGTTGCTGTAAGACTGTGAACTAAGGGGGAACGTGGCATGTCGACGAAGCCGCCTTGGGGTTGCCCAGTCTAGATGACTTCGGATTGCCCCAAAGGCTTACTAATCGCTCTGAGGCACTGCAATTGCTGCCGAGCCAGCCGCAAAAAGATTCGGATTCAGGTGGATGGGACCTTCGTCGCTGAGAACCTTTGCGGTCGCGGGATCCTGAAGAAGTTGCCGAATCGATTGGAGCTTTCCGTTGACCAGCGCCCATTCACTGATCAGGCGGACACCGTGGCTGTAGTCTGCGTAGTTTGCCCCGTGGACGGTGCTCAGAGGTTGAATGGGCTGACCGGGCCCGCGGTGCCAACCGTAAATCGCGATGCGCCCTATGTACGCGGCCAACCGATTCGACATCACAACATCCTTCTTATCTCCGGAGATCAGCGCGCCCAAGGGTGCTCCCATCGCACGCATCTGATTTTCAATCATCTGGTTGTGGGTCGAATAGTATTCGGTCGACCTCATCTGCGGACCAGCTGGCAGAGGCTGCGGCATCAGGTGGTAGCTGGACTGAAGGTAGATGGCATCCACCATTTTCCGGGTGGGAAGAATAAATCCAAAACGCTCCGCAATGGTCGCAGCCGTGTGTAAATTCATCGGAATCCGCAAGAAATCGGAGTCCGATCCGATGGCGAGGTAGTCGGGCGTAACGAATATCGTGGCCGTGAGGCCCTGGCCATTCGCTAACTCGCTATGAAGTCTAACTGGAACCAACTTCCTGAGAAACGCCGGTAGGTTGCCCTTGGAAATCTCTTCCAAAATAGCCTTTTCCCGGTCTTGGGAGTCCATCTTGGAGATATATTGCGCGAACTGCGACCCGGTTAGATCCTCCGAGGATCTTGAGGGAATTTCTTGCGTTAGTTGACCCGTCTGTTCAGCCTTACCACTGCTGTCGCCTGGACTGGCGATAAGAGGAAAGACAATTAAACAAAGTAGAATACCGAACAAGCTGCATCCGACAATGTCTCTCTTCGCGGCCAAATCTACCTGCCTTCACGGCATCAGTAGCCCTGCCTTTATATAATATCCCTTCAGTCGACTGTATCGCAATTCTTGTCTGTGGCATTCATGCAACTGAGATAGCGCTCCTACGAAGAACTTCGTCATTCCACTCTCGTTATAGTATAAATGTCGCGGTTCATGGCCCAACCAGGAGTCCCACAAACGGTGGCGCTAAAATGAACTCTCCCAGTCCACCTCCATGTAGAGCGCCTGAAAGATTGTCGCAATCGTCCGAAGGTTTGCCCAAACCCGAACGCCCTCCTGACCCGCTTAACGCCGAGCATGTTCTTTCCTGGGGTCGCTATCCAAGGGCCGAGCATCGTCAGATATACAAACCAGCTTGGAATGACCAGATCCCCGAGATCCTCAATGCCGCTCCGCCGGGCGGCTTGCTGCCCTTTGGCCAGGGCCGCAGTTACGGGGATTCTTGCCTCAACGCAGGCCGCGGCCTGGTCCAATGTGGTCGCCTGAACCGGATTCTGGGTTTCGACGAATCCACGGGTGTGGTCCGCTGTGAGAGTGGCGTTGCGCTCTGCGATCTTATCGACGTATTTCTTCCTAAAGGCTGGTTTCTCCCCGTCACGCCGGGAACAAGCTTCGTCACTGTGGGCGGGGCAATCGCAAACGACGTACATGGCAAGAACCATCACTGCGCAGGGACCTTTGGCGCACACATTCACCAGATTGCACTCCATCGCTCCGACAAAGGACTGATATTTTGCGGTTCCCGGGAAAATCCGGAAATGCTGCGTGCCACCATCGGCGGGCTCGGCCTAACCGGCATCATCGCTTGGGCGGACGTCCAACTGAAACGCGTTCCTGGCCCCTGGATCGATGCCGAGTCCATACCGTTTCGATCGCTAAAAACCTTCCTGGATCTGAGTCACGATAGTAACGAACTTTTCGAATATACCGTTGCGTGGGTCGATTGCTTTGCCGGGAGCAACGTCCGCGGTATTTTCTTCCGTGGCAACCACGCCGCCAAGATTCATAAGAAATTCCGACCTAAGCGCGGCCCCATGGTTCCTTTTGAGCTGCCGACTTGGATCCTCAACCGTTATTCTGTTCAAGCCTTCAATGCCGCTTTCTATGCGGTTCATCTGGCCCGGAAATGCCGCACCATTGAGGCTTACGATTCGTTCTTCTACCCGCTCGATACTATTCGGCGATGGAACCTGCTGTACGGAAGACAGGGTTTCCTTCAACATCAGTGCGTTATTCCAGAAACGAAGCTGGAAGCCTTCGAGGAACTCCTCGATCTCGTCGCACGTTCCGGCATGGGGTCTTTCCTGGTAGTTCTCAAGCAATTCGGCACAGCGCCGCCTGCTGGCATGCTCTCCTTCCCACGCCCCGGACTCACCATTACTTTTGACTTCGCCATGCGCGGCGAGAGAACCCTTGCGCTGATGCAGTCGCTCGACGAAATTGTCCAGAAAAGCGGCGGAGCCATATACCCAGCGAAAGACGCTCGCATGAATCCCGCAGTATTTGAAACTTCGTTTCCAAGCTGGCGTAGCTTCGTTCCGTACATGGATCCGAAGATGTCTTCGTCGTTTTGGCGACGCGTAACGGGATCCTCATGACAAACGCCGACATTCACAAGCCAAAAAGCTCCCGAAAACACCTATGACAACGAGACGGGAATGAAAAAGGTCATCGTTCTCGGAGCTACCTCCGGCATTGCGCTTGAAGTCCAGCGGCAATTGGCTCAGCGTGCCTGCGAGCTCCTCCTTGTAACCCGCTCATCCGAACGTCTTGCTGCACTCCGGTCTGACTTGATCGCTCGCGGCGCGCCCCTAGTATTAACTTATTCGGCTGAGCTATCCTTCGTCGCTCAACACGAAGCAGTCATGGAATTTGTCCGTCAGAAGTTTCCTGATTTTGACACCGTGCTGCTTGCTTATGGTTCCATGCACAATCAAAAGGAATCCGAAATCTCCATCCCGATGCTCTCGGAAGAACTGCAGGTTGATTTTGTCAGCGCCGCGGCCATCCTAACCTTGTTTGCCGCTGAATTGGAGCGCCGATGCACCGGCTGCATCGCCGCCATCACTTCGGTTGCCGGAGATCGGGGGCGCCGCTCCAACTATGTTTACGGGTCCGCAAAGGGTGGCCTGTCGCTCTTCCTTCAGGGACTGCGCAGCCGGTTGTATCCGGTGGGCGTGAGCGTGATCACCATCAAGCCCGGGCCGGTCCAGACCCCCATGACTGATGGATTGCCACATGCCGCACACTTTGCCGACCCGCGGCAGGTCGCTCGCGATATCGTCCGGGGCCTCGCACAACGCTCCCCTGACATCCTCTACACGCCGCGAATCTGGCGCTACATTATGATCGCCATCAAATGGGTTCCAGAAGCCATCTTCAAACGCCTGCCACTGTGATCAATTCTCGGGTGTTGGTAATGAA
>Ga0306920_100006402_pt1 | contig 15362 bp, 12 predicted proteins | sample flu12Cox44000170_FD_204666 | JGI IMG/M metagenome (GOLD analysis project Ga0306920, IMG submission 204666) | Lab enrichment of tropical soil microbial communities from Luquillo Experimental Forest, Puerto Rico - flux4day.12C.oxic.44.000.170 (v2)... | ecosystem: Environmental > Terrestrial >... | reverse complement strand
AGGATGTCCCTAAAGCGATTGTTCAGATCGACGAGCGCCTCGTTCGATAACGAGCGGTTAAGGCGAATAACGAAGCGCTCGCCCACCAAGCGCGCCGAATGAAAGACCTTGTAGAATTGCGTGATCTCCGCGGCGGCGGCGGGCGCGTTGTGTTTGATTTTGAAAAACGCGAAGTCTTCCTCCGAAATAAAGCCGAACTTGAGCAGGCGCTTGGTAAGAAATTGCATCCATGTTTCCCAATACTTGCCACGTGGCCGGTCCAACAACACGACAGGGACAATGCGCGCTTTGCCGGTTTGCATTAGCGTAAGCACTTCGAACGCTTCATCCATGGTCCCAAAGCCACCGGGGAGCAGTGCGAATGCGTGCGCCTCTTTCACGAAACTCAATTTGCGAGTAAAGAAATAATTCAGTGTCACGAGCTTGGGATCGCCCTCGACCGGTTCGTTTACTCGCTGCTCTGAGGGCAAACGGATATTAAGCGCAAAGCTGTGCGCGCGCCCAGCGCCCCGGTGTACGGCACCCATGATTCCGTCGGTGCCACCGGCGATCAGCATGAAGCCGTGCCTAATCATTTCGCACGCAAAATCTGTCGCCATTTTGTAATCGGGTGAATCGCATGCAGTTCGCGCCGATCCAAAAACGACTACTTTTCGCAAATGCTTAAATGGCGCGAAAATTTTCGCTGCCGAACGCATCTCTTTAGCCGAACGGTTGATCAACTTGAGGTCTGCTACGGTCATTTCATCGCGCGCGATCTTCAGCGCCGTCGTGATTATTTCCTCGATAAGCGCCGGATGTTTTCGTGTACCCCAATCCCGAACCAGCTTTCTAACTCGCGTATCAAAGGGCGCACCGACGCTCCAACGTCTTCTACCTGCCCTCCTTCGCACCTGATCAATTGCTCGTTTTGAGGATGCTTTCACGTGAGCGAAAATTTCGATTAAACAGAAATCAAGTCCTCAAGAATTTCCCGCATATGGCGAATCGGCAGTGAGTAATGTCCTTCGTCCTGAATGAATCGAGCTTTGCAATTTGGAAAACGGTTCGCGATTTCTTCCGCGAGCCGAACAGCGAAAGCGCGATCTTCTATTCCATGCCAAAGTCGCACCGGCACGCGTACGTCTTCGATCGCGAATCCCCACGGTTGCGCGTAGATTTGGGCATCGATCATTACCCCTTCCACCGAGCCGCGCCAGGCGCGTCGTTGGCTCTCGAAAATCGCTTCAAAAGCTGCGTCGTCGCGCAAGCTCGTCGCATCGCACGGGCGCAACAGCAAAATCTTCAGAAACAGCGGACGAAGCCGGACAGGCGCGCGTAACGATAAAAAAGGTCGCACCAAGAAAAACAAGTGCCGCAACAGTTGCGGCCGATTGCGATAAAACGCCAGCATATAGCGATAAAGCGGCAGTAATCCTTTGAAGTCCTTCAGCTCGGCAAATGGAATCACTCCGCCTGCGATAGCGATCGCACGCACTCGCTGAGGTATCGCGACCGCGGTCGCATACGCGTAGGGTGCGCCACCAGAGATTGCGAGGATTCGGAATTCGCCGATCTCGAGATGATCAACAAGCCGTTCAACAAGCGACGGCCAGTCGCTGAGCTTTCGATCGAGTTGCATGCTCGAGCCGCTGATGCCCGGTCGATCCGGTGAAATAATGCGAATACCTAGAGCGCGCGCGGTGTCATCTGTAAGCTGCGCCATCGTACATGAGCTCGGCCAGCCGTGGCAGAATATCACGGGGGTCCCAATTGGATCGCCGTATTCTTGAAACGCAACTACGGCACCATCATCAAGTTGAACGGAACCTTTCCTATACATCCTTCGTCAGCCTCTGTTTCGTAGTTGTATTGCAAGGCCTCAATCTGTAGTCCAAAGTGTACTGCTAAAAATACAATTGTGCTTTTCGGAGCGTTGTTATGAAGGATCACTCGCAACCGCCGCCGGGAAAAATCTCGGAGCATGGCAACGGAATCGGCGCACCATCCCCGGAAGGAGTCGAACGACGCGCGAGGGAAATCGCCATGATCGATGAGCGCAATCCTGATGAGTTTACCGAGGCCGATTGGGCACAGGCACGCCACGAACTCATGGGCGAGGAAAATAACGTGCCTCCTGAGGAAACTCCCGATAATGCCGAGATGACGGAAGAATGGAGCGTCATTGCAAGTTCCAAAGGTCATCGCATACCGCGTCCCGGCATCGAGGAAGAGGAAAGCGTTGGGGAGCACCTCGTGATCGAAGGCATCGAGGAAGCAACTCACGATCAGATGCTTGAAGCACGCCTGGAAGAACGCCACCAGGAGGAAGAAAATCCGTGAGCGCAACCTCACTTGAACCCGCCTCTACAAGGGTGGCGGCGGAGCGATCTCTTTTCTCTGCGAGCCAATCCCGCGTCGAACGGTTGCGCGATCGCTTTCATCAAATCAGAAAATTCACCAACGCACTGTTTGTTGGTCTCGAACCCGAAGATTGCGTGGTGCAATCTATGCCGGACGTCAGTCCAACAAAATGGCATCTCGCGCATACCACGTGGTTTTTCGAAACTTTTATCCTGAAAAGATTCGTCCCAGGATATCGCGCAGAAATTCCAGAGTACGCGTACCTCTTCAATTCCTACTATAACGCTGCCGGGGAGATGCACCGGCGCGATCTGCGCGGGTTAATCTCGCGCCCGACCCTGAGCGAAGCGCAGCGTTATCGCGCATCGATCGATTCACACATCGACGATCTACTCTCAAATCTCGACGAAAGTCTGCTCGACGAAATCGAACCGATTCTCGTCCTCGGCACGCATCACGAGCAGCAACATCAGGAATTGCTCGTTACGGACATTAAGCACGTCTTCGCGCAAAACCCGCTGTATCCTGTGTTTCGGGCTGGCAGAACGCGTCACTCCGTGCGCGCCGAAGAACGGACGACAAAGGAGTGCCTTCCCTCCCAATTCATCGATTTCGAAGAAACACCGTCTGCGATAGGCCATGATGGTGACGGATTCGCTTATGACAACGAAGGGCCACGGCATCGGGCACTCGTTCCCGCGTTTTCGCTGGCAACCCGACCAGTCACAAATGGCGAATACATCGCCTTCATCGAGGACAACGGCTACAGCCAGCCGGAATTCTGGTTATCTCTGGGCTGGATGACTGTGAACGAACAACACTGGAACGCGCCGCTTTACTGGGTAAAACGCGACGGCGCCTGGTGGAATTTCACACTCTCCGGTCTTCGCCCGGTGGATCAATCGGAGCCTGTCACGCACATCAGTTATTTCGAAGCCGACGCTTATGCCAACTGGGCTGGCACGCGCCTCCCGACTGAGTTTGAATGGGAAAGGGCGGCGTTGAGTTGTCCAATCGAAGGGAATTTCGTCGAAACGGAATTGTTGCATCCGGCTGCTGCAGAGTCCGCTGTCTCAGCGGAAAAATCCGGGAAGCGTCTTCACCAAATGTTCGGCGATGTTTGGGAATGGACGCGTAGTGCCTACTCGCCTTACCCCGGCTACCGCGCCGCTCCCGGAGCGCTCGGCGAATACAACGGCAAATTCATGTGCAACCAATACGTCCTGCGCGGTGGTTCCTGCGCCACCTCCCGCACGCACATCCGCCGCACCTACCGCAATTTCTTTCAACCGGAAAAACGCTGGCAGTTCACCGGAATCAGACTCGCACGCGACGCACAGTAAATCGGTAGCGCGTCACTGTGTGCGCGCCGGTTCAATCCCACAATGACCGGAGATTCAATCACCGCTCCGCCGCAAGTTTCCGCGCCAGAATCGGCGGATTTTCTGGCGGATGTTATTGCTGGCCTGTCGTCGAATCCCCGCACTATCCCGTGCAAATATTTCTATGATGAGCGTGGCGCCGAGCTGTTTCAGAAGATCTGTGAGCTGCCTGAATATTACGTCACCCGGACCGAGATCGATATTCTGGATCGATGTCGCGCTGACATTGCGTCGCAACTTGGACCCAACATCGAACTAATCGGACTTGGCACCGGTGCCGGCACGAAAACGCGGATTCTGATCGAGGCGCTCGAGAACCCTGCCGCTTATGTCCCGGTCGATATCTCGGAAAGACAGCTGCGCCAATCAACTGCTCTTTTCCGGAAAATTTTTCCAGATCTGGAAATTCTGCCAGTATGCGCGGACTACCTGCAACCTGTGGCCCTGCCTTCCGCCCGTCGCAAACCTGCCCGAAACATTGTGTATTTCCCAGGGTCGACCATCGGCAACTTCGAGCCGGATGAAGCCGTGCAGTTTTTGCGTCGCATCGCGAATGTCTGCCGCGGAGGCGGCGGGCTGCTTATCGGCGCTGATCTAAAAAAGGATCCGCATGTGCTCGAAGCCGCTTACAACGACAGAGCCGGTGTCACTGCACAATTCAATCTTAATTTATTAGTGCGCATAAATCGCGAGCTGGGCGCAGACTTCGATCTTGATCAATGGCGACATCGCGCGATTTACAATTCCAATGTGGGTCGGATTGAAATGCATCTCATCAGTGAAACCGATCAGGCTGTGCATCTCAACGAACACAAGTTCCATTTCCGCCGCGGTGAAAAAATCATCACTGAGTTTTCTTATAAATACACGCCAGACGAGTTTGCGGCGCTCGCTGCCAAAGCCGGATTCAATTTTGTGAGAATGTGGACCGACGACGCGCGTTTGTTTGGCGTTTTTTACTTTGTGAGCGGTCGGTAGGGCGATTGACCTCAATCGCCTGTCCGGGCATAAATCGCGCAGGGGCGTTTTGGGTGAACCGCCCCTACCTGAGGGGATTTCAATATGAGCGCTCTCGTTAAGCTCGAAGATGTTAGCAAACGCTATGACGACGCAATCGCGCTATACCCAACGAGCCTCTCAGTTGAGTCGGGCAAGACCACGATGCTCATCGGACCAAGCGGGTGCGGCAAATCCACTTTGCTGCGATTAATCATCCGCTTAATCGAACCAGATTCCGGCTCGATCGAGTTAAATAGCAAACCCGTTACTCCCGATAACATCAATGCTTTGCGGCGCCGGATTGGTTATGTGATCCAGGAAGGCGGCTTGTTCCCGCATCTAACCGCCCGCGCCAATGTTCTTTTGATGGCGCGTCACATCGGAGAATCCGAAGAGGAAACGCACAATCGACTCCTGGAATTGTGTGAGTTGACAAGATTTTCTCAAAACCTGCTCCCGCGTTATCCGGTGGAACTCTCCGGCGGCCAACGTCAGCGCGTCAGTCTGATGCGTGCGTTGATGCTTTCGCCAGAGTTATTATTGCTCGATGAACCGCTGGGCGCGCTCGACCCGCTGGTGCGCGTTTCGTTGCAAAAAGATCTCAAGGAAATTTTCACTAGCCTGGGTCAGACCGTGCTTTTTGTCACTCACGATTTGGCGGAAGCGATTTATTTTGCCGACCAGATCGTGCTCATGAACGAGAGCCGCATCATCCAAAAAGGCACGATTACCGATCTACGCGAAAGGCCAGCCGACCCTTTCGTTTCCGAGTTCATCAACGCGCAGCGCGGGATCGCGAGCGTATGAATCGAATCAGTAAAGCAGGAAAGGAAAGGTTCGCACGTGGAAACCAGGAAACCAGGAAACCAAAGCAATTCCGCAGTTTCCTGGTTTCCTGGATTCCAGATTGTCTCCTGACTTTTTCATGCGTTCCTGTTTTCCTGATTCATACTGTTTCAGCCGCGGACGTCCTCATTGGTTCGAAGAAATTCACGGAGTCGTATGTGCTTGGGGAGATCGCCAAACGGACACTGAGCGATGCAGGAATTCCAGCCGAACACCGCCAGGGCATAGGCGGAACAATTATTCTTTGGGAAGCGCTCAGAGGCGGACAGATCGACGCTTATCCCGAATATGCGGGAACCATCGCGACGGAAATTCTAAAGAGCGATTCCAACCTATCGCTCGATGAAATCCGGTATTCGTTGGAAAAACTTGGCGTGGGCATGACAGCTCCGCTGGGTTTCAATAATACATACGCGCTGGTGATGCGACGCAGCGAAGGGCAACGGCTCGGTATCCGCACAATCAGCGATCTACAAAGATATCCCGAGCTTAAATTCGGACTCACACACGAATTTCTGGAGCGGCAGGATGGCTGGCAGCCATTACGCCAGCGCTACGCGTTGCCACAGCAAAATATCATCGGCATCGATCACGCGCTGGGTTACAGCGCCCTTGCAAACGGATCTATAGACGTCAAGGACGCCTACTCGACTGACGCAAAGATTGAAGAGAACGACCTCGTGGTCCTCGAAGACGACCTTCATTTCTTTCCGAAATATCAGGCAGTCTTCCTGTTCCGCTCGTCCACGCGCGCAGACGCAATCGCAGCATTGCGACGCCTTGAAGGCACGCTGGATGAAACGCGAATGATTCGTTTGAACGCGGAAGCTGAGCGAACAAAGAATTACGCGAAAGGGGCAAATTTGTACTTTGACGTGGGAGCGGCGCCGCGAACCTCGGGGCACTCAGCCCCCTTCCCGCTTGGCGATTCTTTTCCGCGCAAGCTGGTACGCTGGACACTTCGCCATCTGCAGTTGGCTGGATTTTCGCTGCTGCTTTCAATCATCGTCGGGATTCCGCTTGGCATTGTCGCGAGTCGCGGCGGTGCTTTTGGCCATGTTATACTTGGTTTTGCCGGCGTCGTACAAACCATTCCGTCGCTCGCATTACTCGCCTTGTTGGTTCCCCTTCCCTTTTTTGGAATCAGCGTTCGCACCGCCATCGCTGCGCTTTTTCTGTACGGTTTGCTGCCAATTGTGCGCAATACCGCTACCGGTTTGCAGGACATTCCACGATCGTTGCGCGAATCCGCCGTTGCGTTGGGACTCAGCCCAATCGCGCGCCTCTGGAAAATTTATCTGCCAATCGCCTCGCGCTCGATTCTCTCCGGAATAAAAACCAGCGCCGTGATTAATATTGGAACTGCGACGCTCGCCGCGTTGATTGGCGCTGGCGGTTTGGGCGAACCGATCATAAGCGGCCTTAACTTGAATGATGACGTAACGATTCTCGAGGGTGCGATTCCCGCTGCTGTGCTCGCGCTGCTTGTGCAATGGTGTTTTGATTTTCTCGATCGCGTTCTCATTCCCAAAGGATTGCGGCTTTAGTCCCGGATGCCGCGGAGGACGGAGCTCTGCGACACTGGGGCTCACAGGAGTTCACCGCTCCATTAATTGCAATTGCGATGTAAGATAATGAAATGCCCATTGCCTCGATCAATCCCGCCACAGGCGAAAAACTAAAGGAGTTCTCTTCCTTCGATGGTGCGGAAATCGAGAAACGGTTGAGCCGCGCGGAGACGGCATTCAGGAAATATCGCCGCACTACGCTAAACGAGCGCGCGGAGTTGGTGCACGCGGTATCGGAGTTGCTCTTCCAGGAAAAGCAGAGATTCGCGGAGATCATCACGCTCGAGATGGGAAAATTGTTCCGCGATTCCGTCGCAGAAATCGAGAAGTGCGCGCGTGGTTGTCGGTTTTACGCCGAGAACGGCGCGCGATTTCTCGAAGAGGAACCGGCGCAGACCGATGCCGCTGAAAGTTACGTCGAGTATCAACCGCTCGGGCCCGTGCTTGCTGTAATGCCTTGGAATTTTCCTTTCTGGCAGGTGCTTCGATTTGCTGCGCCGGCTTTGATTGCCGGCAACGTCGGGTTGCTTAAGCACGCATCGAATGTGCCGCAGTGCGCGCTCGCCATTGAAGAAATATTTTGTCACGCTGGATTTGAAGACGGTGTTTTCCAAACGCTGCTGATCGAGCCTGAGCAGGTGGAAAAACTGATCGTTGATGCGCGCGTCAAAGCCGTAACGGTGACTGGCAGCGAAAAAGCTGGGGCGGCCGTAGCGAGCGTGGCCGCGCGTGAAATCAAGAAAAGTGTGCTCGAGCTCGGCGGCAGCGATGCATTTATTGTGATGCCGAGCGCAGACTTCAAAGCGGCGTTGAGCACCGCGGTCAAGGCGCGCACGATCAACACTGGTCAGTCCTGTATCGCAGCGAAGCGATTCATCATCGCCGACCAAATTCACGAGCAATTCCTTCAACAGTTCGTTGAACGGATGCGTGCTCTTAAGATTGGCGACCCAATGGATCCGGAGACTGAGCTCGGTCCGCTTGCGACGGAACAAATCCTGCAAGGCGTGGACGATCAGGTGCAAAAAACAATCGCCGCTGGCGCAAAATTATTAACCGGCGGTAACCGAATTCACGGTCCGGGATTTTTCTATGAACCTACAGTTCTCGTCGAAGTGCCGAAAGAGTCGCCGGCGTACCGCGAAGAAGTCTTCGGCCCGGTCGCAGCTGTTTTCCGCGTCGGCGACGCCCATGCAGCCGTCGAGCTCGCCAACGACACCACATTCGGCCTGGGTTCGAGCGCGTGGACCAAAGATCGCGAGGAGCAGAAACTTTTCGCTTCCGAGCTGGATGCCGGAATGGTTTTCATCAACGCCATGGTTGCCTCCGATCCTCGCCTCCCATTCGGCGGAGTAAAACGCTCCGGTTTCGGTCGCGAACTCGGCGCGGCAGGAATCCGCGAATTCACCAACACAAAAACGATCTGGATTTCCTGAGAGCTTGGACCGGAACCGGTTCACCAACTCCAGGAAACTCCACCGTAGAACGAGCGGCCATCGCCAGGATGAAAAATCTCAGGGTTCGGTTCCGTACGCGCGTCGGCGATTACATCGATAGCTGCCGCATAGTGCTGATTGGTCAGGTTCCTGCAATCGATAAAGACTGAAAACACGTTGGGCCGTCGAAATCCCGCACGGAAACCAAGCAGCACGTAAGGATCGGCAAAGAGCGTGTTCGCCTCATCAATTGGATAACGTGAGAAGTTACACTGCAGGTTCGGGCCCGCATAGAAACCAGATGGGCTTTCGTAAAGCAATTGCCCTTCATAAACGTGAACCGGAATTCCCGAGGCGATTGTTGCCGTAGACAGCGTTCTGATCCATGTGGAAATCGTTGAGCGTGTAGCTCTGATCGAGTGACAAACGATCGCCTGCGTGATTCGATTGCTTCGGCACCAGCATATCCCGAAGCAATTCAATCTCCAGGTTTGCCTCGATTCCTTGATGAATTGTGCGCGGGACATTCCTTGTGCCAATGTCGTTTCCGAAGGCGTCATTGATCTCGAGCAATTCATCACGAAACCACGAGCGATAAAGCGACAACTCCCCCTCAAACCGCGAATACTCTCCGCGAGTTCCGACTTCGATGGTCCAGGCGTGTTGCGGCGACAGCGGCGTGTAGACAACGCTGGAATTCGGACCTTCATCAAAATCGACCAGGTTGTCTAACGAAGGGGGTTGCCAACTGCGACTGAAATTCACAAATGCTTGTGTCCTCTGATTGATTTCGTACATCGCGCCCAGCTTGGGATTGAATCCCCAGAAATCCTGCCGATTTGATTGATTGCCTGTTGCGTCGGTGAAGAACTCGTCCTTAAAATGACGCTCCGCAAAAATCGCCTGCGCTCCGGCGAGGATCGAGAACCGCGCTGTGAGATACAGCTGGTCCTCGAGATACGCTGGAAGGTTTATCGAACTGCCTATGCCTCGCGCAGTCGTTGCGCCTGTATGTCCGAAAATATTTTCGTAATTTTGCGTGGGCTCGATTTCGTACTGTGGGCTCAAACCAATTGTAAGAATATTTCGATGGCCAAAGAGTTCGTAACGGCTAACGAAATTCACGTTTCCGCCAAAATTGTCCGAATAAAACTGCCCGATTCCTTCCCGAAAGTCCGGCGAAAAGAATCCGCGGTTCTCAACGTCGTGATGGAACCAGAACGCACCGACACTAAACTGAATGTCATCGGTTTGAATGTTTAGCCTGTCGGCCAGGCGAATGCTCGACAAGCTCTTGTTCCAATCCTGGGCTATCGCGAGCGGATTAGCCTGGGTGGGATCATTTTCCATTTGTGACTTGGTCAAACCGCCAGGCAGATTCCGATTGAACCGGTCGAGTGTAAGATAAAATCGATTCTCTACCTGGTCGTTAAACTTGTAACCGAGATCAGTAAATAGGATTTCCGTATTTTCGCGGCTATGCTCACGAAAGCCTTCGCGCTCCCTATAATCAAACGCACCAAATTCATCGAACTGCCCTTGCACCGCGCCGCCGCTCATGTCGCTACGGAAAAAGCCATAACTTCCGCCTGTAAGCCGGACTTGAAATGGCGGCGCATCGTAGCCGGTAAATGGCACGAAGTTAATGGCCCCTCCAAGTGTCAGTGCCCCGTATTTAAATGCATCGGCGCCCCGAAAGACTTCGGCATGACTGATTGCCGCAACATCCATATCCTCGAGAATTGTCTCGCCATCCCCCTGGTTGTAGTTCAAGCCGTCCATCAAAAACATCACACCGAGTGGCTCCTCTCCAGACGTGATACCCGACCCTCGAATTGAAATCTTTGAAACCTCCATGCCGTTTTCGGATTGAAGGAAAACGCCTGGCGTTCGTTGCAACAAATCTTCGAAGTTTGATGCGCGCCCGAGATCCATGTCATCGGCCGTCTTGACTGTGAAGGCGCCCGGAACTGCCGTTTTCTGCTCCGCAGATTCCTCGGGTGACACCGAAGTAAGCGATCCTGTTGCTTCTCCTGTGACTGTGACTGCCTCGGTTTCCGCCGCGTTACCTGAAGTGTCGACGGCCTGCGCTTTTGGAATTGCAATGGCAGTAACTGCTGTGATGGCAAGAACGCTCAACCTCGCCATATTCAGCCCGATCAATCGCGCACCGAAAGTTGCTTTACAAACCGCCACCCGTTTCGCTCGTAACCAAGCGATTCGTAAAACTTGTGGGCATCTTCTCGGGCAAGCTGTGTGTTCAAAGCGACGCGCCTGATTCCTCTTTGGGCGAAATCGTTCTCCGCAGTTGCAATCAGCCTCCGACCAATTCCGCGGCGGCGGATCGTACTCAATATCGCGAGGGCAAGAATTCGCCCGCCGGAATCGTTATGCTCATAGCTAGGGCACGTGAGTGTGCCGATCATCCCGCACACTTTGCCATCATGCACCGCCACAAATGTGCGGTAGCGCTCATCGGCCGCGATCCCCTCCAGGCGTATCTGCATGTCCGATTTCGTTGTTTCATACCCGAGCTCGCGCATCAGCTGGGCAAGCGCTGCCGCATCGTTCAACTCGGCGACGCGAATCGTAAGATCGAAAAGTCGTTTGTTAGGCAAGATGGCATGCGCTACGAAGGCGGCGCAAATCAAAGTTTCTGCAATTAGGTGGAGATTGACTCAGACGCACCGCCGTTGATTCCGACGAAGCCTTCGCGTTCCAAATGCAAAATGATCTCTTGAGCTGCCTCTTCCGGCGACAACTCCCCTGTATCTATTGTGACTTCAGCGTCGGTCGGCTCTTCGTAGGGATCGGATATTCCAGTAAATTCCTTCAGGATCCCGGCGCGGGCTTTCGCGTACAGGCCTTTTCGGTCGCGCTGCTCGCAAACTTCTACCGGCGTGGAAAGGTGCACTAGGATGAACCCGCCACATGGCGCAATCAACGCCCGCACGTCCTTGCGCGTGGAATCGTACGGCGCAATCGGTGCACAGATGGCGATACCGCCGTTTTTTGTGATTTCGGAGGCAACATAGCCAATGCGACGAATGTTGATGTCGCGGTGTTCCTTCGAAAAACCGAGCTCCGAAGAGAGATGTTTCCGGACGAGGTCGCCGTCGAGCAGTGTTACCGGCCGGCCACCCATTTCGAGAAACTTAATCATGAGCACATTGGCAATTGTCGATTTCCCTGCACCGGAAAGGCCGGTAAAAAACACAGTCAATCCCTGTTTGTGCCGCGGTGCGAACGTGCGCCGTAGTTCTCGCGCGATTTCGGGAAAGGTGAACCAGGCCGGAATCTCGCGACCGTCGTTTAAGCGTCGCCGCAATTGCGTGCCCGAGAGATTGAGCACGCGCGAGCTCGGTGGCACTTCGTTTTCGGGAAAATATTTGTCCCTGTCTTCTACATAAACCATCATTTGGAAGGGCACCATTTCGACGCCGATCTCTGCTTCATGTTTGCGGAACAACTCCTGCGCTTCGTACGATCCGTAGAATGGCTTGCCATCGGCATCGTTGCCTGGCCCGGCGTGATCGCGGCCGACGATGAAATGCGAGCAGCCGTAGTTTTTTCGAATGATCGCGTGCCAGATCGCTTCCCGCGGTCCGCCCATTCGCATGGCCAGCGGCAATAAAGCCAGCTTGGCCGTGCCGCGCGGATATTTGGACACAAGCAACTGATAACAACGAACGCGCGTGAAGTAGTCCACATCACCTGGCCGAGTCATGCCGACCGATGGATGAATCAGAAGGCTGGCTTCGACCTGGCTCGCGGCGCGAAACGTCAATTCTACGTGTGCGCGATGCATCGGATTGCGCGTCTGGAATCCGACGATCCGGCGCCATCCCAGGCGGATGAACTCCGTGCGTAGGTCCGCCGGTGTAAGCCGAAGCGTGCGGAAATCGTAATGGGTAGGAAGGTGCAAACCTTCTACGCGTCCACTCACGTACCAGCCATGTCCCCGGTTCAGAAGATAATCGACACCGGGATGCAGTGTACTGCTGGTTGCAAACACAGCTTGCGCTTCGGCTTTACGGTCCGGCTGCCATACATCCTCCACATATAATACGGCAAGCATCACGCCCTCCGAGTCCCGCAGTGCGACCATGCTGCTTCCGGGTTTCAGCGATTTCGCAAACGCCTCCGGCACATCGAGTGTAATCGGGATCGGCCAAACCAAGCCGTCACTCAATCTCATCCCATGGCAGACGCGCTCGTATTCGTCGCGATTCATGAAACCGCGCAGCGGTGAGAAGCCACCGCTGAGAAGGAGCTCGAGATCGCGAATCTGCCGGCTGGTCAGGTCCCAGGAGGGAAAGTCTTTGGAGCGCGCTTTGAGTTCGGCGGCATTTTCCGGAGCTAGCGTAAGGTCGACCAGTTCGCCGCCATGCGGCGCGATCAGATGACCGTGAGAATGTGGATTATCTATGTTCATGAGACGCGAAATGCGTGCGAGTCAATATAGTCATGTCGTATGGTTACAGTGGCCCCGCACATCAGGATATTTACGGAAATTGAGCGCCTTGGTTCCATTCTTTTGGTAATCGGTGTTTCATCCGTGTCAATCTGTGGTGGCGGGTTTCCTCTTGCGCCTCTGGGACGTAACCTTAGTGTTTGGATATGCCGGAAACACGCGCAACCGCCTACGATTCCAAGATCGAAGGGAACGTGATTTTCACCCGTTTCGATGCGGCGCTCAATTGGGTTCGGAAGAATTCGCTTTGGCCGATGCCGATGGGATTGGCCTGTTGCGCCATCGAGTTGATGGCAACGGCTGCGTCGCGATTCGATATTTCTCGCTTCGGCGCAGAAGTGATGCGTTTCTCGCCGCGTCAATGTGACGTGATGATCGTTGCCGGCACCGTCACGTACAAGATGGCGCTGGCGGTGAAACGAATTTATGAGCAAATGCCGGAACCAAAATGGGTAATCGCCATGGGCGCATGCGCGTCTACTGGCGGAATGTATCGCTCCTACGCAGTGCTGCAGGGCATTGATCAGCTCTTGCCGGTGGACGTTTACATCTCCGGCTGTCCGCCGCGTCCGGAAGCGTTGCTCGCCGGCTTGATGAAATTACAGGAAAAAATCTCGCGGGAACGCGCCTTGAGAGATCAAGCACCACGATTGGCCGAGAAACTCGAGGACGCGCTCCTATGAGCATACCGACGATGTCACCCCGAGCAAAATCGAGGTATCCCCGGGGCATTGCTTTTGGGTATCACCACGGGATTTCTCGATTCCGCTTCGCTCGGCTCGGAATGACTGCTCGTTTTGCATAAACATGACCACTCAAGAACTCTTAGATTCAATGGAGAAGTCTTTGGGTGAGAAACTCCAGCAGAAAACTGAGTTTCGCAGCGAGACAACTTACGCAATCCAGGAATTTGATCTCCGCGACATCGCGAAATTCTGCCGAGACGATCTTTCGTTCGATTACTTGCTCGACATTACCAGCATCGACAATTTCGGCGAAGAGCCGCGATTCGAAATCGTGTATCACTTGTACTCGAGGCTACATGCCGTCCATCTTCGATTAAAATCGAAACTCTCGGAGGAGGTCGATGCGCTCGACACCGTTTCAGACATCTGGCCGACGGCCAACTGGCACGAGCGCGAGATCTACGACATGATGGGCATCAAGTTTAAAGGGCATCCTGATCTTCGTCGTATTTTGATGTGGGACGGCTACCCGTTCTTCCCATTGCGAAAAGATTTTCCGCTCGCAGGATTGCCGAGCGATATGCCCGATGTCGCCTTCACCAAAGTCACGCCGCTCGAAGGCGGTCCCTTCGTCACAGTTCCAAGTACCGCAGGTTCAAAGGATCGCGAGCCACGTGCACGCCCGCGGGAACTATAGGGCGTCGGTGGTTAGCCGCCTCGTTTCCCAATCATCAAGCAGCTGAGACCGGCGGGGCTGTTTCCGGCTTGCGCGTCGCGACCATTACGTCTGGCCGCAAAGTCTCATCGCGCGAAGGTGCCTGCTTTTGTCCCGATTTCGGATAAGCAATGCGGCTGTGCAACATCGATACGAGCGTGAACCGGAATCGGTCGGCGATCGTTTTCAGTTCGCCGAGCGTGAGATCGCATTCGTCTAACTGCCGGTCGCTGATGCGTTCTTCGACGATTTCGTTTACCAGCGTTTCGATTTTTTGCGGCGTGGGTTTTTCCACACTGCGTGAAGCGCTTTCGATTGCATCGGCCAGACTAACGATTGCGCTCTCTTTCGTTTGCGGTTTCGGTCCGCTGTAACGAAAGCTTTCTTCGTGCACCGCAGGAACGTCGTCCTCGCGCAGCCTCATGATTTTGCCACCTGCGAGCGCATCTTCATGCTGTTGCAGCGCCCGTTGATAAAAATACCTAACGAGCGATGTGCCGTGATGCTCCTGGATGATGTCGATAATGCGCTGGTTTAGCCGATGCTTGAGCGCCAGGTCCACGCCCTCTTTCACGTGCGCGATGATGATCAATGCACTCATCGTCGGAGCGAGATCGTCATGGGGATTTCGCTCGAAGCTCATATTCTCCGTGAAGTATTCCGGTTTCACCAATTTGCCGACATCATGAAAATAAGAGCAGACACGGCAGAGGGTCGCATTCGCACCGACCGCTTCGGCCGCGGCTTCGGCCAGATTGGCTACGACGAGGCTATGGTGATATGTGCCTGGTGCTTCGATTGTCATTCGACGCAATAATGGGTGATTGAGATCGGATGCTTCCAACCAGGAAATGTCGGTCGTAATTCCAAACAGATTCTCGAGGATCGGCAACGCGCCGCCGACGATCATCGC
>Ga0306920_100006401_pt1 | contig 15362 bp, 18 predicted proteins | sample flu12Cox44000170_FD_204666 | JGI IMG/M metagenome (GOLD analysis project Ga0306920, IMG submission 204666) | Lab enrichment of tropical soil microbial communities from Luquillo Experimental Forest, Puerto Rico - flux4day.12C.oxic.44.000.170 (v2)... | ecosystem: Environmental > Terrestrial >... | reverse complement strand
ACCGCCGTTCCCACCATGAACCCGGGCACGTCGGCCAGGAACAGCAGCGGCACGTTGAACGCGTCGCACAGCTGGATGAACCGGGTCCCCTTGTCCGCGGAGTCGACGAAGAGCACGCCGCCCTTGAACATCGGGTTGTTGGCGACCACGCCGATGACCTGCCCGGCCAGCCGGGCGAAGCCGATGGTCAGCTCCCGTGCCCACAGCTGGTGGATCTCGAAGAACGAATCGGTGTCCACCAGGCCCCGCAGGTAGCGGCGCATGTCGAAGGCCTGCCGCTCGCTGGCCGGGACCATCGCCGCCAGGTCGATGTCCTCGGGCTTGCCCGGCGGGCCGGGCGGGGGCGGCTGGCGCCAGTTGGACGGCAGGTAGGACAGGTAGTGCTTGACCGCCTCCAGCGCGTCGCGCTCCGACCCGGCCAGGTAGTGGCCGCACCCGGAGACGGTGCAGTGCATCCGGGCGCCGCCCATCTCCTCCAGCGTGGTCTTCTCCTTGACCACCATCTCGACCATCCGCGGGCTGCCGAGGTACATGGAGGCGTTGCCGTCCACCATCGCCACGTAGTCGCAGAACGCGGGGATGTAGGCGCCGCCCGCCGCGGAGGGCCCGAACAGCGCGCAGACCTGCGGGATGGAGCCGGACGCGCGGACCTGGCTGTGAAAGATCTTTCCCGCGCCGCGCCGCCCCGGGAACATGTCGACCTGGTCGGTGATCCGGGCCCCGGCGGAGTCGACCAGGTAGATCATGGGGACCCCGGTCCCGTAGGCCTTCTCGATGATCCGGATGATCTTCTCCACGGTACGGGCGCCCCACGAGCCCGCCTTGACCGTGGAGTCGTTGGCCATCAGCGCCACGGGCCGGCCGTCGATGGTCGCGGTCCCGGTGACGACGCCGTCGGCGGGCAGCCCGTCGGCGAGCACGTTGGCGTAGCGGCCGTCCTCGGCGAAGCTGCCCTCGTCGATCAGCAGCGCGATCCGCTCCCGGGCGAACAGCTTGCCCGCCTCCGCCGCCGCCTCGTGATACTTGGGCGCGCCGCCCTGCTCGATGCGGGCGCGCACCTGCGACAGGTCCGAATGATCAGCCACGATGGCGACTGTACCCCGGGCCGCCTGCTGCTCCGCCGGCCGTGCTTGCCCGGCGGCCTAGTGCCCGGCGGCCCTGCTGTCCGGCGGCAGGGACGGGGCGGCCGGCCGGTCCCGGCGGAAGTAGTCGTCCCTGATCACGAAGGACAGGCGCTCGGCGTCGCCGGCCTGCATGATCTCATCGCGGTCGCGGCGGCGTGCGTACCAGGTGCCGCCGGCGGACCAGATCTTGTACGCCATCCCCCAGTGCCAGATCAGCTCTTCCAGCGGGTCGGCACGGTGGCGGTACCTCTCCTCCGCCACGGCGTCCGACATGGCGACGCTCAATAATGAAAAGGCCCTGGTCTGGTTGGTCACCGGAGTAACCCTAGACGTTCGGCTCCGCCGGGTGGCGCTACTTGCACACAACGTCTGCACAAGTCTTCTGCACAGGCGCCTGCACAGGCACCGGCATGACCACCAGTAACAGGCATCCGTGCGCCGGCCGTGGCTGCGGCGGTGGGGGGCACCGCCGTTAGGCTGGAATGGTCTTCGTCCGGGGGCCGGCCCGCAGCACCTGGGAGGGCAGCTCGCGCCCCACGATGCGTTCGGCGGCGGCGGCCGCCTCGATCATCGCCGCCAGATCGATGCCGGTGCCGACGCCCATGTCCTCGGCCATGTACACCAGCTCCTCGGTGGCGATGTTGCCGCTCGCACCGGGCGCGTACGGGCAGCCGCCGAGCCCGCCGACGGACGCGTCGAAGTCGTCCACCCCCAGCTCCAGCGCGGCCAGGACGTTCGCCAGCCCGGTGCCGCGGGTGTTGTGGAAGTGCAGGTTGAGCGGAACGCCGGGGTGCCGGGACCGGAACGAGCCGACCAGGTCCCGCACCCGTCCCGGGGTGGCCATGCCGGTGGTGTCGCCGAACGAGATCGCGTCCGCCCCGTCCGCGACCGCCCGGCCGGCCACCGCCAGCACCCTGTCCACCGGCACGTCGCCCTCGTACGGGCAGCCCCAGGCGGTGGCGACGACCACCTGGAGGGTGGCGCCCCGCTGGTGTGCTTCGTCGATCATGACCGCGATCTCGTCCAGGGACTGCGCCGTGCTGCGGTTCACGTTCTTTCGGTTGTGCGTGTCCGAGGCCGAGACCACGGCCTCCACCTCGGTGAACCCGGCGTCCAGGGCCCGCCGCGCGCCCCGCAGGTTGGGCGCGAGCGCCGAGTAGCGGATGGCGGGGTCCTTGCTGACGGCCGCCCACACCTCGTCCGCGTCCGCCATCTGCGGGATCGCCTCGGCGCGCACGAACGAGACGGCCTCGATCCGGCTGACCCCGGTGGTCGCGAGCTGGTCGATGAGCGCGATCTTGGCGGTGGCCGGCACCGGGTCCTCGTTCTGCAGCCCGTCCCGCGGCCCGACCTCGCGCACCGAGATCCGCGACGGGAGATCGCTCACGTCCGCCCCCTCACCGGCCCGGCCAGACCGGGGGGCGCTTCTCGTTGAACGCCGCAATCCCCTCCCGCCGGTCGGCCGACAAAGCGACCGCCCGCCAGGCCGCGTCCTCCACGTCCAGCGCCGCCGTCAGGCCGATCCCGTCGCCGTGCCGGATCGCCCGCTTGGCGGAGCGGACCGCGACCGGTGAGTTGGCCGCGATCTGCTGCGCCAGCTCCAGCGCGTGCTGGCCGGCCTTCCCGGCCGGCGCCAGCCGGTCGGCCAGCCCGATCCGCTCCGCCTCGTCGGCGTCGACCCGGCGGCCCGTGAAGATCAGGTCGGCGGCGCGGCCCGGCCCGAGGCGACGCTGCGCGAGCTGGGTGCCGCCGCCGCCCGGCACCAGGCCCACCGTCGTCTCCGGCAGGCCGAACACCGCCGTCTCGTCCGCCACGATCAGGTCGCAGCACAGCGCGAGCTCACAGCCGCCGCCCAGGGCGTAGCCGTGGACCGCGGCGATCACCGGCTGCGGCAGGGCCAGCACGCTCGCGAACGCGGCCCGGAAGACCTCGCGCTGCGCCAGCAGCCCGGCGTCGGACAGGCGGTTCCGTTCCTTCAGGTCGGCCCCGACGGAGAACGCGCGGTCCCCGGCGGCGGACAGCACCACGACGCGGGAATCGGACTCGGACGCGAGCTCGGCGCAGGCCTGGGCCAGCCGGGTCGCCATCGCGGTGTTGATCGCGTTCAGCACCTCCGGGCGGTCCAGGATGATCTCGCAGACCCCGGTGTGCCCGGCCAGGTGAGGCTGCATCGTGATGCCGTCCATGCCCCCAGCCTAGAGGCGAGCGTGCCAAGCCCATCCACAGCCGTCCGCCGCTCCCCGGCCGGCGGCCTCTGACTCTCCACCGCCATCCGATATGCGCAGGCCAGCTACGCCCGATGACGGTGCCCGGCCGGTAACCGGGTGGTCATGATGAGGTAGCCGTCAGCGGGCGGGGCCGTCAGTGATGCCGTCTGGCACCGGCAGGCGCGGCAGCTGGCCCACGGCCGCGGCAGCCCTTCACGCCGCCGGCCCGGGATGAAGGTGTGCGGAAATTGCCGAGTGCCAGTTCAGGAACAAACATCCCGGCAGGCCCTCGGCGCCGTCCGGGCTTGCTGAGAACGGCGCTGGCGCTGGTGCTGCTGGCCGCCGGACTCGTGGGCGCTGGCATCGTAGCTGCCCTCCAGATCCGGGCGATGATGCCGGAGAATGGCGCGAACACCGTGAGAGAGCAGTCCGTGCAGATCCGGCAGCATTCTCCGGAAACGATTGTGTCACTCACCTTCCTCGACGGATGGGAAGGCCAGTGGCGGTATGCCGTGCCGCTTCTGCGCTCGCACCACATGGATGCGGCGTTCTATGTGATCACGGCGGATTCGGACCGGCCTCATCCATGCTGCATGTCCTGGGCTCAGCTGCGGACCCTGCAAGGCGAGGGCGATGACATCGGTTCCTACACTGTCGATCACCCGAACCTGACCGCCCTCACCACAGCCCGGGTCAGGCAGGAGGTCTGCGGATCCCGCCAGGACATGCTGCGAAACGGCATCGACGACCCGGAGTCGTTCGCCTACCCCTTCGGCTCGTACGACCGGGCCCGCGAAAAGATCGTCGCCCAATGTGGATTCACGAATGCCCGGCGAAGCGGCGGCATCTCCTGGTCCAAAGCCACGCCGGGGGGGCCGTGGGCCGAGACCTTGCCGCCCCAGAATCCAGAGGCGGTGCGCACCATCGCGGCGGACGCGGCACGCCCGATTCGCTTGCCGGACCTGGAGAACTACGTGAGCGGTGCGGCCACTCATGGCGGCGGCTGGCTGGCGATCACCTTCCATGACGTTTGCGCCGCCCGCGCGGCCGACTACGTCCAGTGCATGTCCTCGTACGGGCCGATCCAGGACACGGTGCTCAGGCGCTTCCTGGACTGGCTGCGTGACGCCGGGCGCTCCCATGGTGCGCCCGCTGGCGTGGTGGTGCGGACGATGCGCTGGGCCATGAACACCGCGAACGGCCCCGACACCACCGCGCCGGTGACCACGGTCAGGTGCAACGGCTCGCCCTGCCGGGCGGCGTACAGCGGGCCGGTGAACCTGAGCCTGTCGGCGGCCGACCCAGGCGGGGTGGGGGTGGCGAAAACCTACTGGACCGCGGACGGGTCCACCCCCAGCACCGCCAGCGGCGTGTACCAAACCCCGCTCAGCCTCGGCGAGACGGAAACCATCAAGTACTTTTCCGTGGACAACGCCGGGAACCGGGAGAAGGTGAAGACCATCACGGTGCGGGTGGGATGACCGGGCACCCGCGCCGGGTCAGGTCCCGGGCTCGTCCCGGGCCAGCCGGGCGTGTTCGTCCTCGACCAGCTGGAACAGTATGGCCTGCACTTTCTCGACCTGCGGGATCTCGGTGAGGACGAGCTGCCCGTGCTCGCCGGCCGACTCGACCACGAGCCGGCCGCAGCCGAGCAGCCGGTCGATGAGCCCGTGCGAGAAGGAGACGTCGCTGATCCGGATCAGCGGGAAGTCGCGGCCGGAGCGGGACAGGATGCCCTGGCGTAGCCGGAGCCGACGGTTGGTGAGCTCGTAGGTGGTGGTCTGCCAGCGCAGGAACGGGACCAGGAACCAGATCAGGACGGCCAGCACGGCGATCACGCCGACCGCGATCTGGCCCGAGCCGGTGTAGCGGCCCTGCGGGATCAGCACCAGCGCCGCCGCGGCGGCCAGGGCGACCAGGATCAGGATGAGGGTGGGCCGCAGCAGGATCTTCCAGTGCGGGTGCAGGATGAGGACGCTGTGCTCTCCCTCGGAGAGCTCGGTGCCGCCGGCCATGTGGCACATGCTGGCGGAACGGGCGGGAAAGCGCCACTCATCGCGCCGCCGGGGTGTCGGCCGGGCGCAGGTGCACCACGTCGCCCGCGCTGACCTGGACCAGCCCGGCGGGCGTGCGCACCTCCAGGCGGCCCGCCGGGTCGACGCCGGTGGCCGTGCCCGTGAGGTTCTGCCCGCCGGGCAGCATCACCGTCACCTCCGCGCCCACCGTGTCGCTCCTTCGGAGGTATTCCGCGCGCAGCCCGCAGGCGTCGGCGTCACCGGGCCGCGGCTGGTCGCGCCAGGCGCGGTACCAGCGGGCCAGCTCGTCCAGCACCGTGGCGAGCAGCCGCTCCCGCACATCCGCCCCGTCCGCACCGGCCGGGCGCGACGCGGCGTCCGGCGCGGCCAGCAGCAGCGAGGTCGCGGTGGGCACGGGCAGCTCGCCGCGCCGCTGGAAGACGTTGATCCCGATCCCGAGCACGATCGCCTCGCCCCAGCGCTCGGCCAGAATCCCGGCCAGCTTGGCGCCGCCGGCGAGGACGTCGTTCGGCCACTTGAGCCGGGCGTCCACCCCGGCCGTCTCGACCAGCGCCGACGCGGTCGCGACACCGGCCAGCAGCGGCAGCCAGCCGAGCAGGCCGGCGGGCACACCCGCGGGCCGGAGCAGCACCGAGAAGGTGAGGGTGCCGCGCGGCGGGCTGACCCAGCGCCGGCCCAGCCGGCCGCGGCCCGCGGTCTGCGCCTCGGCCACCAGCACCACGCCATCGCGGGCGCCCGACCGGGCCTCGGCCAGCAGGTCGGCGTTGGTGGACCCGGTTTCCTCGACCACCCTGATCTCGCGCCACAGCCCGGGCGCGGACGTCAGCGCGCCGTTGAGCCGGGCCGCGTCGAGCGGCGGCCAGCGCTCCCCGTGCGCGGGGAGCGGGTCGTTGGTCTTCAACGTACGGTTGCCGTTCGGTTAGGTGAGGTCATGGCCCGGGCCCAGCGGGTACCCGGCGGCCGTTGTCAAGGTTAGGGCGTGCCAGCGATCCCGGCATCGCAGACCCGGGTTCCTAGCCCCGGCGCCGGGCGGCCGCGTTGCGGCCGATGGCGAGCACCCCGCCGGCCAGCGCCCCGGCCGCGAGCACCACCCCGGTCACGACGGCCGCGTGGGCTGACTCGGCCCGGAAGCCGCCCCCCGCCGCAGCGTGCAGCGGCAGCCGCCCGGCCAGGTTCAGGTAGAGCGTGCCGAACGTCGCGACGCCGACCACGAGCGCGAGCTGGTTGACGGTCACGATGACGCCGGTCGCGTCGGCCGCGTCGGCCACCGGCACCCGCATCAGCACGGCCGTCATCAGCGGGCTGAACGAGGCGGCCATGCCGGCCCCGGTCACCGCCGTGGCGAGGTAGAGCCAGGCACCGCCGTCCCGGCCGCCGCGCAGCAGGAACGCGAGCGCGAGCAGGCCGGCCGCGTTGGCGGCGAAACCGCCGATGATCAGCGCCGGCTGCCACCGGCTGCCGACCCGCTGCCAGTTGAGGCTGACCAGGGCGAACGCGAGCCCGGCGGGGGCGAAGGTGAGCCCGGCCCGCAGCGCCGACTCGCCCAGCCCGCCCTGCAGGTGCAGGGCCAGCGTGAAGAAGAACCCGCCGAACACGGCCAGGACCGCGAACAGGGCGGTGATTCCGGTGGCCACGCCGGGGAGCCGCAGCACCCGGCCGGGGATCAGGGGCGATCCGCCGCGGGCCGCCATCCGCCGCTCCACCACGGCGAACGCGGCGAAGCCCAGCCCGCTGGCGGCCAGGCACGCCCAGCCCCAGGCCGGCCAGTGCTCGGACTGCCCGAGCACCAGCGGGAGCACCAGGGCCAGCACGGACGGGGTCAGGATCGCCAGGCCGGCCAGGTCCAGCCCCCGGCCCTGCTCGCCACGCCCCCGCGGCAGCAGCCGGCTGCCCGCGACCAGCAGCGCCGCGCCGATCGGCACGTTCAGCAGGAACACCGGCCGCCACGTGCTGCCCCACAGATCCGCGCTGACCAGCAGCCCGCCGATCACCTGGCCGGCCACGGCCCCGCCCGCGAGCACCGCCGCGTACAGGCGCATCGGCCGGGCGCGGGCCGGGCCGGGGAACGAGCGCTGGATGAGGCTGAGCACCTGGGGAATCATGAACGCGGCGCCGACTCCCTGCACGAACCGCAGCGTGACCAGCACGCCGGTCGAGCCGGCCAGGCCGCAGCCCAGCGAGGCGAGGGTGAACAGGGCCACGCCGGCCAGGAACATCGTGCGGTGGCCGATGATGTCGCCGAGCCGGGCGCCGGTCACCAGCAGCACCGCGTAGGTGATCACGTAGCCGGCGATGACGAGCTGCAGGCCGGCCCCGGACGCGTGCAGGCTGGCATGGATCGAGGGGGCGGCGACGTTCACCACGGAGGCGTCGAGCAGCGCCATGAACTGACCGGTCAGGACGATCGCCAGGATTCCGCGGGGGCTGGGCGCGCGGCGCAGGGCCGGGCGTGCCGGGCCGGCGGTGGTGAGGGTGTTGGTCATGAAACGAGCCTGCCGCCATTCTGATCCAGGTACCAAGAGCCTGGTTATCCTGGTACCAACACCACCTGGCAACCGCCCGCCGGCCCCGGCAGGATGGGGTGCATGAGCATCATGACCACGGTCGATGGGCAGCACCGGCGCTCGGAGCTGGCCGCCTTCCTGCGCAGCAGGCGCGAGCGGATCAGCCCCGAGCAGGCCGGGCTCGCGCCCGGGACCCGGCGCCGCACCCCGGGCCTGCGCCGCGAGGAGGTCGCGCAGCTGGCCGGGGTCGGGGTGACCTGGTACACGTGGCTGGAGCAGGGCCGCCAGATCAACGCCAGCACCCAGGTGCTGAACGCGGTGGCGCGCACCCTGCTGCTCGACCCGGCCGAGCGGGAGCACCTGTTCCGGCTGGCCGACGTCCCGGACGCGGCCAGCGTCGCCGGTGCTGGCGACGGCGGCTGCGAGCAGGTCCCGGCCGACGTTCAGCAGATCCTGGACGCGCTGGTGCCCCTGCCCGCCAGCGTGCTCAACGAGCGGTTCGACCTGCTCGCCTGGAACGCCGCGTACGAGGTGCTGTGGCCCACCGTGGTCGGCCGCGAACCCGGCGAGCGGAACGTCCTCTGGCTGAACTTCATGCACGCGGAGTGCTGCCACCCGTACGTCAACCGGGACGAGCAGCTGTCCACCCTGGTGGCCCAGCTGCGCGGGGCGTACGGCCGTCACCTGGGCGAGCCCGCCTGGACCGGGTTCGTGCGGCGGCTGCAGGCGTGCAGCCCGCACTTCGCCCGGCTGTGGGCCGAGCAGGACGTGGCGAGCCACGCCACCTACCTCAAGATCTTCCGGCATCCGGCGCATGAGCGGCTGGCCATGACCACCACCAGTCTGGCCGTGCTCGCCGTCCCCGGCACCCGGGTGGTGGTGTACACCCCCGCCGACGAGGTCACCCGGCAGGCGGTCGCCGGGCTGCTGCGCGGCGAGGGCGCGGACGCCCGGTTCGCCTGCTGGGACTTCCACCAGCGGCAGCGGTCAGAGCTGGAGCGGGCCGGCCGGGCGGCCGCGCCAGCGGAAGCGATATAGCCCGGCCCGGCGCCGGCCGCGGGTCAGGTCCCGGTGCGCAGCGTGGCCGCGTACTTCTTCCAGGGCCGCTCGACCATGAGCGGGAAAAGCATCCGTACCGGGGCCGGCACGTGCTTCATCATGTAGGCGCGGTCAGCCGCATCGAGCGGTTCGAGAATCATCCCGAAGGCGGGACCCTTCATCTTGTTGGGGATCCACGCCACCCCGTGCTTGCCCATGGCGTCCCACTCCGGCTGCGTGAGTGTCACCGCGGCGAGCGGCACGACCTTCTGCTCCTCGTCGTCGAGGTGGGGCTGGACGACTTCATTGAGGTGGTCGAGCGCGGCCGCCAACGCCTCGCCGGTCTCGGCCGAGGGCCGCTGGCGCCAGGCCGCACACGCGGCCGACGTCTCGTCCAGGGCCGTCTTGATGGCCAGGTGCTCGTGCTCGACCTGCTCGGTCATCGGGGCCTGGTCGGGCACCCGCTCGATCAGCTTCGGGTACAGCATTTCGTCTTCGCCGTCGTGGTGGACGTGCAGCGCCTTGACGGCGAAATCGATGTGATCGGCCAGGAACGTGACCCGCCCCGGCGATGGCGTCGGCGCAGCGCGTACCAGCCGCGCGGATTCCTCGTACACGTTGCGGAACGTGCGGTGGATGATCGCCATATCGCGCACGTCGATCGGCTGTGATTTCGACATGTAGGTGCCCCCTCCGGCCTGATCGGCCGTGATCGCTGCTATCTGCCGGTCGTGGCTCCAGCGGCCGTCAGCAGCCGGAGCCCGCCTGGGGACCTCCTTCCGTGTGATCTCCCCGTGCCCTCAGGAGAGCATGTGTACACGTGACGGACCGCTGGCGGTAGAGGACTTAGGCCCCCATACCCGCGAGGTGAAGGAGCCGCGCCTGCCAGCGATGAGCGCCGGCACTCCTGGCCGTCAAATGGGCATGACCGCTGACACGGAGGCCACGACATGAGCCATGAGCCACAGATCCAGACGCGCGCCGCGCAGGACTACGCCGCCATCCCGGCGGCCGTCACCATGGGCAGCATCGCCGGTGCCGTGGACCAGGCCTTCCCTGAGCTGTTCGGATGGCTGGCCGGCCACGGGATCGCGGCCAGCGGCCCGCCGTTCATCCGCTACCTGGTCATCGACATGGCAGGAGAGCTGGAGATCGAGCTCGCGGTGCCGGCCGGCGCGCCGGTCGCCGGGGATGGCCGCGTCCGGCCCGGCGTGCTCCCGGGAGGACGGTATGCGGTGCTCCGGCACACCGGGCCCTATGACGGCCTGATCGCCAGCCACGCCGCGCTGCAGCAGTGGGCGCACGAGCACGGCGTCGAGTTCGACAGCTGGGACACCGCCACGGGCACCGCCTGGCGCGGCCGGGCCGAGCACTACCTCACCGACCCCTCCAAAGAGCCCGACCCCGCCCGGTGGGAGGTCGACGTCGCCTACCTCACTAGCCAGGGGTGAATACCGGGCGCTGTGACGGCCGCGGCGCGCATGGCTTCGCGCACCGGGGGGGCGAGCCTGGCTGGGCTAGGCTGCGGCGAATGACGGCGATGGAGTGGGCGACGATCGCCTCGCTGGCGACGGCGGCGGGCACCCTGGTACTGGCGGTGGCCACGTTCGCGTCGGTGCGTTCCGGAAACCGCTCAGCCCGCGCCGCGGACCGCGCGGCCCGCACCGCCGAACGGTCCGCCCGCATCGCCGAGCGGTCGCTGCTGGCCGGACAGCGCCCGCTGCTGGTGAACTCGCGGCCGCAGGACCCGGCGCAGCAGGTCCAATTCCACGAAGGGAAGTCGCTGACCGTCCCGGGCGGCGGGGCCGAGTTGGAGGTCACCGACGCCGCCGTGTACATGGCGATCTCGGTCCGGAACGTCGGCACCGGGCTGGCTGTCATGCGCGGATGGCGCGTGGGGATCGGGCTGCCAGCCCCGGCCCACCTCTTCCCGGCCAATTCGATGATCTTGGCGAGCAGCTCTACTGATCCTTGAGCTCACTCAGCAAACGCAGCAGCGAGGCGCGGAGCGCCTCGAACTCCGCTGGGCTCGTCAGCTGAGCCCAGCGCTCTTCCACACGCTCGGCGGCTGCGTGCGTGACCGGGGGGACCGATGCACCTCGCTGCGTCAGGAACACCAGCCGCGAACGGTGGTCGCGCGGGTTCGGGCGGCGCTCGACGTAGCCCGTGCGCTCGAGCTGATCGACCGCCTGGGCCATCGACTGCTTGCGTACCCGGGCCAGCTCGGCCAGCCGCGAGACCGTTATGCCTTCCGGCGGCACGAACGGGAACACGTTCGCGGCCGCTGGGCGGATGTCGCCGAAACCCGCCTCGCGCAGGGCGGCCTCGATGCTCTGCGCGTAGTGCTGGTAGACCAGCCGGAGCAAGAGCCCGATCACCGGGCGCCCGGGGAACTCGGCTTCCATAGATAGACAGCCACCTGTCTATTGTCGTATGATTGACAGGTACCTGTCGATCCTAGAGGAAAGGAGCCGGACATGACCACACCTCCGGCTGTTTTCGGCCAGTTCGGCCAAGCCCTCGCCTTCGCCGAGCGGACCCTGAGCGCCACGCTGCGCGAGCACCTGGCCCAGCGCGACACCGAGCCCGAGACCTGGTACGCCCTCCAGCTGATCGCTACCCGCGGGCCCGGGCTTTCCCGTCAGGAACTAAGCCGCGACCTCGAAGGCTCGCCGAATCTGAACCCCGGCTCCACCCGCGAGCTGCTCGCCCGGCTCGAAGCCGAGGGCCTGATCCGCGGCGATACCCACGTCGATCTGACCGCCGAGGGAGTAGCCCTGCATCGCAGCCTGCGCGAGTACATCGCCGGCCCAACTGCCCGGCTGCTGGGCCACTTCGACATCCACGACATCGAGACGACCGTCCGCACGCTGCAGGCCATCACCAAGCGGGCCGCCGAGGAGTCATCCGCCGCCACCGGGCAGTCCAGCTCCCGCTAGCGCTGGGCGGATCAGCCTGGTCACAGCTTGCGTGATGAGGCAGGCCGCGATGATGGTCCAGGCCGGCCCAGCTTGCCCGCTGGAACTCCTGGGTGCTGTCCCGCCAAGACCATCTGAGTCAGGTCTTACCAGCTACCGCGCGAGCAAGGCCGCCGTAAATACGGCATCCGTCCCATGCGCAGGTAGGCGCCTTAGCGCGAGCCTTGACGGTATCCACCAGCAGTACCAGAACCAGAAAAGGTGATCTCGATGTCAGCAATGCGGCGCGCCGCCCGCGCACTCAAGCGCGTCAACGACGAGCAGGTCTTGATGTGGGAGACCTTCTGGCGGGCCGGCCGGTTCCCAGAGCACGGCACCGGCCACGCCCGGCCGGGCAAGCCGGCGTGACCGGCGGCTTGCCTAAGCCCGACGGTTGCTGCGGCCCGGCCAGGCCCGCCTGGATCGGACGAAGGCCCGGCCGCGGCACCCGGGCACGCCCAGGCGCAGAAGACTGATCGTCCCCGGGCCACAATCGGCAGGTGGCTACGTTGTTCCTCATGGTCGGCCTGCCTGCGGCCGGCAAGACCGCCCGGGCGAAGAAGCTCGCGGCCGAGCACCGGGCGCTGCGGCTGACCCCGGACGCGTGGATGATCCCGCTGTTCGGCGACTCTGACTCAGGCGGCAAACGCGACGTGCTGGAGGGCCGGCTCATCTGGCTGGCGCTGGCGGCACTGCGGCTGGGCACCAGCGTGATCCTCGACTTCGGGTTCTGGACCCGCGACGAGCGATCGGCGCTGCGCTGGCTGGCGGCCTCGGCCGGGGCGGCCAGCCAGGTGGTGTACCTCCCGGTGGACCGCGCGACCCAGCATGCCCGGATCACGCACCGCCAGGTGCACGCGCCGCACGAGACCTTTACCATCAGCCAGGCGGAGGCCGACCGCTGGCGGGCCCAGTTCGAGGCCCCGGATAGCGCCGAACTGGCCGGAACGCACCTGCCCGGCCCGCCACCGGGGTGGCCGGGCTGGCCCGACTGGGCCGCAGACCGCTGGCCATCACTGGCAGACGGCTGAGTTCGCGCCACATATCCGGCCGGCGAACGGACAACGTCCAACTGGCCCGCTCAGGCCCGGTATCACGGCTGGCCCACTCACCCTCTGAACCATAAAGGGGGTTGTCATGAGCCATTTCCTCGCTGTCGCGGCCGAGCCCGCCGCCTGGCGGCCCGATCCGCCGTTCCCACCCGGCATGAGGCTGCCGCTGGGCTGGTACAAGCACCCCTTGCCGCTTGGGCACGTGGTTGGGCCGGCGTACAAGGCACCCGCCCGGATCCCCGCCCATGCTGCCATCACGGCCGGCACGCCCGGCTGGCAGATCGCCGTGATCGCGGTCGCGGCGGCGCTGGTCGCCAGCGCCCTGGCGGTGATCGTTTACCGCCTGCGGGTCGCGCGGCGGCGCGTGAGCGCACACCCGGCCTGAGTCATGACCACGTACGGTGCTGCCCCGGCCGGCCAGGGCAGCGCGCTGTCGTGCCGGCGGATCGTGCCCCTTCCGTTCGCGGCCTGCGTGGCCGCGCTGGACAGCTGGCGGCTCACCGCGCCCGGCAGCGAACTGCGCTTGGGGCCAAACGTGCTGCGCGGGCCGGCCGAGCACGACCGTCACCTCGGTACCCGCCGGATCGAGGTCAGCCTGGCCCGCGGGCCGCTGCGCCCGCCGCTGCGGATGCGGCTGGACATCGACCACTGGTCGGCCAGCTCCTCCGCCCTCGAACTCATCCCGTGCGGGAACGTCCGGCGCGGCGCAGCCTACTTCCGGGCCGCCCACCGCCTGCTGGACTCCCTCATCCACGCGCTATCGGAGTACGTGCCAGTGCAGCAGGACCTTGGCCACGACGCCGCAGGCCAGCCCGGCTCCCCCGTGGATGTGCTCAAAGGCCGCGGCCGCGCCGGTGGCCCGCTCCTGCCGGCCCCGTAGCGCCCTCCCCGGGTGAAACGTCCGCGGCCGTCCGTATGCTGACGGCCGCTGATGGAGGAGTGTCCAGGCGGCACTGCTATCCGGAGCGGAGTCGGCGGGCGGCTGGAACGGCGTTTCGTGGAGGAACGATGCTCGGTGGGTCCACGGGCGGGCAGGAACTGTTGCTGCTGGGTCTGGAGGGGAACGCTGGTGGTGGTGATGTGAGATGACCAGGACCCGGCTCGACCTCACGCGACCGCAGATCCTGGCGTTCCGGCAGCACGCCGGCGGGCTCACCGAGCGGCTCCCACGCGGGCAGCGTTCGCTTCGGCGCGCGGCCTGGGCGGGGCTGCAGGACAGCATGCCCCGGGCCGCCCTGCTGTCGATTCACGCACGCGTCGAGGGGACCGAGCCGTCCGCCTGGGAGGATCCCTCACTGGTGCAACTGTGGGGGCCGCGGTTCAACGTCTTCGTCGTCGCCGCGCCCGACCTCGCCGTCTTCTCGCTCGGGACGCTGCCCGACGACGCCAAAGGCCAGCAGCGGGCGAAGGACCTCGCCGCCCGCCTCAACGCCCTGCTCGGCACCGCGCGGATGAGCTACGGAGAGGCGGGAGACGCGCTCGGCGTCCACCCCAACAGCCTCAGGTTCGCGGCCGCGACCGGCACGGTCCTGATCCGCTGGGAAGGCGCACGGCAGCCGACGGTGTGGACCGTGCCGCCGCCCGAGGCCGACCCGCGCGACGCCCGCCTCGAGCTCGCTCGCCGGTACCTGCATATCTACGGACCCACTACGCCCGAGGCCTTTGGCCAGTGGGCGGGGATCGGGCCGCGGCCCGCCGTTGCGGCGTTCGGGGCGCTCCGCGGGTCGCTGACACCGGCGCACACACCGGTCGGCGACGCGTGGATCCTCACCCGGGACGAGGCGGCCTTCCGCGCCGCCCCGGGCCCGGCGGCACCCGCGCGGCTGCTTCCCAGCGGCGACGCCTATCTCCTCTTCCAGGGAACCGATCGCGACCTGCTGGTCCCGGACGCCGATCGCCGTCGCGCGCTGTGGACCCCGCGTGTCTGGCCCGGTGGCATTCTCGTCGAGGGAGAGATCGCCGGTACGTGGCGGCGCGCGGGCGCGGCGATGACGGTGCAGCCCTGGCGCCCGCTGTCGCGCGCCGAACGCGACGCGGTCATGGCGGAGGCGGAATCCCTGCCGCTACCTGGTCTCGGAAGACGGATCGTCATCCGCTGGGACGACTGAGACGGGGCTCAACCGCGCAGGACACGCTCGGGCGATGCCGGGCTGCGGGAACTCAGCGGTCGCCGCCGGGCAGATCGAAGCGCGACTTTGAGGCCGCGGCCTTCACCCGCCGGGGGACCCTGCGTAAGTTCAGGATGTGGGCTATCACAGTGCCGGTCTCCCCGGCCTGCCCCGCGACGGCTCAGGAGCATGCCATGGCCAGTGATCCCAAGATCCGCGCCTCCGACGCGGACCGCGACCGGACCGCCGCCGCCTTGCGCGAGCATCTGGCCGCGGGCCGGCTGACCACCGAGGAGTTCGATGAACGCCTGGACAAGGTCTACGCGGCGAAGACGC
>Ga0306920_100006399_pt1 | contig 15363 bp, 11 predicted proteins | sample flu12Cox44000170_FD_204666 | JGI IMG/M metagenome (GOLD analysis project Ga0306920, IMG submission 204666) | Lab enrichment of tropical soil microbial communities from Luquillo Experimental Forest, Puerto Rico - flux4day.12C.oxic.44.000.170 (v2)... | ecosystem: Environmental > Terrestrial >... | reverse complement strand
ATGGTCAGCGTGCTCGCGCTGAACCGCCTGGAACTGCGCGAGATGATCAACCAGGAGATCATGGCCAACCCAGTCCTCGAAGAAGTGGGGGAGGATGGCGCGGGACTTGACAGCTACACGGACGAAGCGTTTTTGAAGAAGGAAACCGAGAAAGTCCCCGAAACGGAAGCGGCCAATCCCTTCGACGAGTTTGATTTCGGCTCCTTTTTCACGCAATACCTTGATACAGGTGCCGAGCGCGCAGCCGGTGGCGAGCACGAGGAAATTGAAAAGCCCTCCTTTGACAAGTTTCTGTCGTCGCCAGCCAGTCTAACCGATCATCTTAACTGGCAGCTGAGCGTGAGCATTTGTACCGAGACGGTCGGGAAAATCGCCGAGACCATCATTGGAAATCTCGATGAGAACGGTTATCTCACCGCAACTCTCGAAGAGATCGCCCAGTCGGGGAGTTATTCGATGGACGACGTAGAAGAGGCTCTTGCTCTGGTGCAGGAATTTGATCCGCCCGGGGTGGGCGCTCGCGATTTGCCCGAATGTCTTCTGATCCAGATCAAGCTGCTTGATCCGCAAAATACTCTCGCGCGCCAGATCATTACCGATCATCTCAAGCTTCTCCAAAATAACCAATTGAAAGAAGTCGCCCGGGCACTCAACCGGCCCGTAGAACAGGTGAAGCGCGCGGTCGATGTGATCAAGCGTCTCGATCCCAAGCCGGGCTTGCGCTACAACAAAACCGAGCCGCGCCTCGTCGAGCCGGACGTGCAATTTCGGAAAGAAGATGGTGAGTGGCAAGTCTTCATGAACGATGACGATGTCCCGCAGCTTCGCCTAAGCCCCACCTACCGCCGCTTACTCGCGCGCGACGCTGCCGATCGGGATGTCCGAAATTACGTCAAAGAACGTTTTACCGCCGCCATCCAATTGATGAAGAACATTGAGCAGCGCAAGCACACGATTCTGCGCGTCTGCCAGTCTATTCTGCGCCGCCAAAAGGATTTTCTCGACTACGGTCCCGACCAGCTGAAGCCAATGATGATCAAGGAGGTCGCCGAAGAAGTGGGCGTGCACCCCTCGACGGTGAGCCGAGCGGTGGCTAACAAATACGTTCACACGCCGCAAGGCGTTCTGGAACTACGCAGTTTTTTCTCCGAATCGGTGAATGGCCCGCAGGGTGCAGAGATGTCGCTGCTTTCTTTGAAGAGACGCGTCAAGCAGATGATTGAAGAAGAAGATGCGACACATCCGCTGACCGATGAGCAGATCACCAAGAGACTCAGCGAAGAGGGTATCCACGTTACCCGCCGCACCGTCGCCAAATACCGCGAAGATCTGCGCATCCCGAGCACACATCGGCGCCGGGTGAAAGCCTGATCGCGCTGCCGTGGAGCGCTCGATAAAGAAAAACGATTTCCGGCAGCTCGTAATCCTCACCGGCCTGTCGGGCTCCGGCAAAGGTTCCGTGCTGAACACCTTCGAGGATCTGGGGTTCTATTGCGTCGATAATCTTCCGGTCGCACTGATTCCCACCTTCACCGAGCTCTATAGCGAAGGACAGGGCGAGATCTCGCGAGCGGCGCTCCTGGTGGATGCGCGTGAGGGTGAGCGAATCGAAGAGCTGCCCGCCATTTATCGGGACCTGAAGAGCAAGCATCCGGCCACCCTCGTATTCATGGAAGCCAGTGATGCCGCACTGCAACGCCGCTTCAGCGAAACGCGCCGCCCGCATCCGCTCGGATACAGAGTTTCGATTCTTCAGGGAATTCGCCAAGAGCGGCGGCGGATGGCGCCCATCCGCCGGCTGGCCGACATTGTCATCGATACGACCAAGCTGAACGTTCACGAACTCCGACAGCTGATCATCGAGCGTTTCGAGAAAGCGGGCAGCAGGCCGATGCTCATATCCGTGGTCAGCTTTGGTTTCCGCTACGGCATTCCCGCCGATGCCGACCTGGTTTTCGATGTGCGCTTTCTGCCCAACCCGCACTTCGTACCGCGACTGCGCCCCTACAGCGGCAAGGACGCCCCGGTTGCCCGCTACATCCGCTCGTTTCCTCAGACGGGGGAGTTTTTGCGCCGCATCGAGAGCCTACTTGCGTATTTGATTCCGCATTACATCCGCGAAGGCAAAAGCTATTTGACCGTGGCCTTCGGATGTACGGGCGGGCGTCATCGGTCGGTGGCCTTGGCGGAGGTGATTCGCCGCGCGCTTCAAAACAAAGGCTTTTCGGCCAAGGTTGTTCATCGCGATTTGGACAAATCCGCGTCTTGAGCCACTCGAACTTCTCGACATTTCCTACCATTAGACCCTCTCGGATTAACGCCTTGCATCAGGTGCTTTTGATGAATAGGCTAGACGGGTTTACCCGGGTGTGTAAGGGTTCCTGCCCCGGCGTTCCTAAGCGGATGTCCACGATCTGATGGCCACAGTCGAACCCATCCACGGTGACTCACCCGTGAGCGTGCAGCAAGAGCTCCGTCGGCTGCTGGGCTACCTGGGTCCGTATATCCCGCGTTTGATTTTCGGAATTTTGCTCATCGCCCTGATGGGAGCCGTCGAGTTTCTTATCGCATTCTCCCTCCGGCCTGCATTCGACGTGATTTTGAATCCCCACTCAACCGCCCAGGCTTTGGCGCTTTTCAAGGTACCTTTCACGAACCATGTGATCGATCTGCACTCCTTCGCTCCTCGCCATTTTCACAATGTTTGGACCGTTTTTGCCGTCGCCCTCATGCTTCTCGTCATTACCAAAGGCGTGGCCGAGTACGTCGGGAGCATTTTGATCCAGCATGTGGGACTCTCGGCCGTCACGGATCTTCGCAATGAGGTCTATGCCCAGGTCGTTCAGCAGCCAATCGGATTCTTCCAATACAACCCCGCAGGCCGGGTGATGTCCGCAGTGATCAGCGACATCGAACAAATGCGCAGTGCGTTCTCCGATTGGTTCGCCGAACTGTTTCGGCAGGCGTTTGCGCTGATAGCCTTTGTCAGCGTGCTTCTCGTCATCAACTGGAGAATGGCTCTCGGCTCTGCGATTCTAATTCCGGTCGTGGTTTGGCCGGTTGCCAACTTTGGCAGGCGCATCCGCCGCTCCTCGGAAAAGAGCCGCTCGCGCCTCGCTGATTTGAGCCATATTCTGCAGGAGACCATCACCGGCAATCGCGTGGTAAAAGCCTTCGGCATGGAAAGCTTCGAGATTCGCAAGTTCAACGAATCGGCGCGCAAGCTCCTGCAGGAAAACATGCGCTGGATCCGGGCCTTTGCCGCTACGTCTCCCCTCATGGATCTGCTCGGAGCCGTAGTCGTCGCGCTGGTGCTGCTGGCCGCACGCGGTGAAATTAAGGCCGGCAGAATGACCGTCGGTTTGTTCGTCACCTTCGCCTACGCGCTCTTCAAAGCCTATGAACCAATCAAGCGCCTCGGGAACGTCTACCAGCTTTTCCTGCAGGCCGCCGGCACGTCCAAACAGGTTTTCGCCTATCTCGATCTCCCGCGAGAAATGATGGCCGCGCCGGGCGCAAAGCCCCTGCCGCGCTTGGCCGGATCTGTGCAGTTCGATAAGGCCAGCTTTGCTTACGACGCCGGCCCGCTGGTTCTGAAGGGCATTGACCTGGCGGTTCCCGCTGGCGCCGTCATCGCCATTGTGGGTTCGAGTGGAGCGGGGAAGACCACACTCGTTAATCTCCTGCCGCGATTCCATGACGTCACCTCAGGCGCGGTGCGCATCGATGGGCATGATGTGCGCGAGGTCACGCTGCGTTCGCTTCGCGAGCAGATGGCCATTGTCACGCAGGAAACGATCCTCTTCAACGATACGATTCGCAACAATCTCTGCTACGGCCAGCCGGGCATGCCCAAGGAAAAGATCATGGCCGCGGCCCAGGCCGCCTTGGCCCATGATTTCATCATCCAAATGCCGCTGGGCTACGACACCGTGATCGGCGACCGTGGACAGCGCCTCTCCGGGGGCCAGCGCCAGCGGCTGGCCATCGCCCGTGCGGTGCTCAAGGATGCACCGATTCTGATTCTCGATGAGGCGACCTCGGAACTGGACTCGGAGTCGGAAATGCTCGTCCAGAGAGCGCTGAACAATCTGATGAGCGGCCGCACTGTGTTTGTCATTGCACATCGTCTGTCGACAATTCGTCGGGCGGACCTGATCGCTGTCCTCGAAGACGGCACGATTGGCGAATGTGGCACCCACGACGAACTGCTGTTACGAAGTGGGCTTTACGCGCGTCTGTATGACATGCAATTCCGAGATGCCGAGCCCGTTTCTCGTGCAGTCGGACCGGAGTGATTTCGAATTGACGACATCGGGCGCACCATCCCGCCCCGCCTCCGTTGAGCCGGGAAAATTGAAAACCCTACGATCAATGACGGGCTATGCGCAGGCCCAGCGTGTCGAACACGGTTTCAGCATGCGCGTTTCCGTGCGCGCCGTAAATCATCGCTTTCTCGATCTCCATCTGCGTGTGCCGGAAGGCTTCGAGCCCCTGGAACCGCGTATGAGGCATATCATACGGGAACGCATTCGCCGCGGGCACCTGGACGTCACCTTGCGCTATGAGCCCGCCGGTCCCGCCGCGCTCGCGATCAACGAGCAAGTTGCCGCTGCCTATGTTCAGGCAATCAACGGACTCCGCGAGCAGTTCGCCGTTCACACAGAGCCTGATCTGACTTCTGTGTTTCGCCTTCCCGGCGTGATCGGCTTGCCCGCCACGTCGCTCGACGAAGAATTGGCAAAGCTTGAAGAGATCATGGTGGCCTGCTTGATCGAAGCTCTGGATAAACTCGACCGTATGCGCGAACACGAAGGTGACGCACTTCACCAGGAAATGCTACGCCGCCTCGCGCACGTCACAGGCCTGGCTGGGCAGGTGCGCACCCTTGCCGAGCAGGCCCGGCCTGCGTTTGCTAAGCGCCTTGAGACGCGCTTGCGCGAGCTCCTCGCCGAAACTCCGCTCGATCTGATGCGCATCTCCCAGGAGGCGGCCATTGCCGCCGAACGCAGCGACGTCTCAGAAGAACTGGCGCGCCTGGCAAGTCACGTCTGTCAGTTTGAGTCGATCTCGGCAACGGCCGTGGATGCAGGAAAGAAGCTCGACTTCCTTCTTCAGGAAATGCAGCGCGAAGCGAACACGCTGCTTTCCAAAACTCCGGGTCACGAAGCGGAAGGCATCGAAATCACCAGTCTCGGCCTGGAGATCAAATCCGAAATTGAAAAACTTCGCGAACAGGTGCAGAACATCGAATGAGCGGCACGGAACCAGCCGAACCGTTGGTCCTGATCGTTTCCGGGCCCTCTGGATCGGGAAAATCCACTCTGGTACAGAAAGTTTTGGAGCTGCCGGGGTTCCGGCTGTCCGTTTCGTGTACAACGCGCCCGCCGCGCAAGACGGAAGCCGCGGGTAAATGGTACAATTTTGTGAGCGAAGGCGAGTTTCGGCAGATGGTGGAGCGGGGCGAGTTCCTCGAGCATGCGCAGGTCTTCGGGAAAAACTGGTACGGCACGCCTCTGAAATCGCTCGACGAGGCACGCGAACAGCAAAAAGCTCTGGTTCTCGAAATTGATGTGCAGGGCGCGCTTCAGGCGAAAAAGAAGCTGCCGCACGCAGTCGCCATTTTCGTTCTGCCGCCTTCGCGCGAGGATCTGGAGCGTCGCATCCGTGAGCGCGGTCAGGATTCCGAGGATGAAATCCAGCGGCGGCTTGAACGCGCGCGCCAGGAAATTCTGAACTACGGCGCATACGATTTCGTGGTTATTAACGACGATCTCGAGCGTGCCGGCCGCGAAGTGCAGGCAATTGCTGTAAGCTCGCGCTGCCGCGTAGAGCAAGAAGAGATGCGGATACACGAAATTCTAAAGACTTTTGGAGGCTGATCGTCTCATGCCCGTTCTCAAGGAAGCGCCGGATAGCCAGTTTGCCTACGTTGTGGTTGTATCGCGCCGCGCCCGGCAGTTGATGGTTGGCGCGCGACCGCTGGTGGACAATCCAAAGGCGCGCAAGACCACACGCATCGCCGAAGAAGAGTTGCAGCAGGGCTTGCTCGAGTACGAAATGCCCGAGTTAGCTCCGGAATCGGATGAGGTTGACGGAAAGCGCCGCAAGTAGCGTTTTTCCGGGTGTGCCCATGAAAATCGCGCTGGGAGTGACCGGCGGAGTCGCGGCTTACAAAGCCGCTGAGCTGGTTCGCTGTCTGCAGCAGGAAAAGCTGGATGTGCAGGTCGTGATGACTCGCTCCGCGCAGGAATTCGTTACGCCCCTCACCTTCGCTGCACTCACCGGGAAGAAAGTCATCACCGAAATGTTCGGCGCCAGGGGAGCCGAGCCGGCCAATGTCGAGAGCGCGATCGAGCACATTGCCGTGGCGCAGCGCATCGATCTTCTTCTCGTGGCGCCGGCAACGGCCGACATCCTCGCGCGCTTGGCCAATGGCATCGCAGATGATTTCCTCACCACGCTTTACTTGGCTAGCCGAGTGCCTGTGATTGTGGCCCCTGCCATGAACGTCAATATGTGGGAACATCCCGCGACACAGGAAAATCTGAACAGGCTTCGCGCCCGCGGGGTCCATGTGGTCGATCCAGACGAAGGCTATCTGGCCTGCGGTATGACTGGTGCAGGTCGCCTGGCAGCAACAGATGCGATCGTCCAGAAAGTTGCCGCCGTGCTGGGCCTGCGCCACGATTTTCGAGGCCAGACGATTCTGATCACCGCTGGCCCAACGCGCGAAGACATCGATCCGGTTCGCTTTTTGACGAATCGCTCGTCGGGGAAAATGGGCTACGCTGTGGCGGACGCTGCGGTTCGGCGCAGCGCGCATGCGATTCTGGTCAGCGGTCCGACCGATTTGCCGGTGCCCGAAGGCGCGGAGTGGGTGCCGGTGCGAACCGCCGAGGAAATGCGTTCGGCCGTCCGCGAGCGCGCCTTGGATGCCGGAGTAATCATCATGGCCGCGGCTGTCTCAGACTATCGCCCCACTCGGCCGCAGGTGCAAAAGATGAAACGCGGCGATGGTCGCCTCCTTCTTGAACTCGAACCTACCGGGGATATTCTTGCCGAGCTAGGCCGCGAAAAAGGAAATCGCATTGTCGTGGGTTTCGCTGCTGAAACGGAGCGCGTTGCTGAAAACGCCCGCAGTAAACTCGCCCGCAAGCACGCGGACATTATTGTTGCAAATGATGTCACTCAGCAAGGCGCAGGATTTGATAGCGACACGAATGTCGTAACGTTGTTCCTGAGCAACGGTCGCGAAATCGTTCTGCCAAGACTCAGCAAATTCGAAGTCGCCAACCGCATCCTCGATCATGTCCTTGCTCTCGGGCAGCAGGCTGAAATCCGCTAAGCGAAAATTTCCACAGGGCAGTCAGACTTTTCTGATGAAGGGAGTCTTTCTCTTCGATACTCTGAAACCTCATGACCCAATCAAATCGTGCCTCCCTAGAAGCATGGCTGCGCTTCGCTGACGACCTTGGTCTCGGCCCCTTTTTTCTCGAACGCGCGCCACAACCGATCTCCGTAGCGAAGGAGGTTTCTGCCTCCCAGGGACCGGCAATTTCATCCCCCGGCATTTCCGGCGGCCCGGTGTCAGGTGCTAATTCTGGCCCGCCCGGGGGGAGGAGCTTTCGCGCCGACACAGGAGCATCTGCTCACACCGGGGCTTTTACCCCGGAAGTTTCCGAGCGGACCGCATCGCAAGCGTTTTCGACGCAAGCTACGGGCATAACCCTTTTCGAAGAGCGCATCGAGAACGACTCGCTCGAGCGTATCCGCGCAGACATCGGCCCGGATTGCACTCGCTGCAAACTGCACAAGGCGCGCACCAACATCGTCTTCGGCGTCGGTAATCGGAACGCGGAGCTGGTTTTCGTCGGCGAAGGTCCCGGCCACGACGAAGACATCCAGGCCGAGCCGTTTGTTGGCCGCGCCGGGCGACTGCTCACGCAAATGATCGAAGCGATGGGACTGCGCCGCTCCGATGTTTACATCTGCAACGTAGTGAAGTGCCGCCCGCCGGAAAATCGCCTGCCCGAAAGGGACGAAATCGCTACCTGCTCGCCCTATCTGATTCGCCAGCTCGACGTCATCCACCCCAAGGTCATCTGCTGCCTGGGCGCCTGCTCCGCGCAGACTCTGCTGAATACGAATCAGGGCATCTCGCGCTATCGCGGCGAATGGTTCGATTATCGCGGCGGAAAACTCATCGCCACGTACCATCCGGCCTATTTGCTTCGCAATCCTGCTGCTAAGGGTGAAGTCTGGAAGGATCTGCAGAAAATCATGGCTTTACTCGGCCTCGAGCCTCCCAAGCGACGTTAGCTAGCGAAGCAGACACGGTGCCGTGGTTTTTTCCCACCTCCGACCCTGGCGCAAGAACGCCGAGTCACCCTGCTGCTACACTATGGCCCACATGAACCCGCGCTATTGTGAAGTCGCACTTCCGGTTCCGCTGCGCTCGACTTTTGTCTACGCTGTCCCGGAATCATTTGATGGCCAGCCGCTGGTTGGCTGCCGCGTGGTAGTTCCCTTCGGCAAGCGCGCCTTGATCGGGCTTGCGCTGTCAGAGAACGACCGCCCGCCGGACGTCGCGCGCATAAAAAGTCTCACCGACGTGATGGATTCGGTCCCGGCACTGCCCTTGAAACTGATCGAACTCGGGCGCTGGATCACGCGCTACTATCTTGCCCCGATCGGCGAAACCTTCCGCGCCATGCTGCCGCCCGAAATCGAGCTTCGCGAGGAACGCACCTACACTCTGAGCGATCGTGGCCGCGACTATCTCCGCAGGCTCGCTGCCGCCCCCCCAATGGTTGGCGTAGAATCTGCGGAATTCGCTCTCCTCAAGTACCTGGACGACAGCGAATCGTTGACCTCCGCGCAGCTCCGTCGCCGCCGTGGCGCGGAAGCGCTGGCCAGAAAATTCGCTCGCCGCGGCTATCTCACCCTGGCGGACGTCCTGCGCTCGCGCACGGCCCGCGCGCAAAAAATTATCGCCTGGCGCCAGGATGGGTCCGCACCGCCTACCCGCGAGGCGGAGAGAAGAATTCGCGAAGTTCTCACCGCCGAGCGCGGCCCCCTGCCACTCCGCACGCTTTTAGAAAAGGCGCATGTTTCTCGTGTGGTCGTTGAGCGTCTGGAAAAGACGGGTTTGCTGATGAGCTGGGAAGAGCCCATGGCGCCCGGAGAAGATCCTTGGGAGGCCGATTTCGTTCCGCCCTCAAATGTCCTCAATTCCGAGCAAAACTTGGCCCTGGAGGGAATTCGGCGCTCGATCGTAGCAGACGAATTCTCAACGGCGCTGCTCCACGGGGTCACCGGCAGCGGCAAAACAGAAGTCTATCTCGCCGCGATTGAAGCCGCACAATCGCGCGGCAAGGCGGCTATCGTCCTAGTGCCCGAAATCGCGCTTACCTTGTGGGTCGGCCGGCTGGCACGTGCACGTTTCGGCGATCGCGTTGCGGTTCTACACAGCGGCTTGCCCGATACCGAACGCGCCCAGGAATGGTGGCGCGTGCGCCGTGGCGACGCGTCGATCGTTGTGGGTACGCGCTCGGCCGTTTTCGCACCGGCCGAAAATGTCGGCCTGATCATTGTCGATGAAGAACAGGAAGCAAGCTACAAGCAGGAAGAGGTGCCACGTTACAACGGTCGTGACACTGCCGTCTATCGCGCCCGTATCGAAGGGGCGGTCGCACTGCTTGCTTCGGCCACGCCTTCGCTTGAAACGTTTCACAACGCGCGGGCGGGCAAATATAGTCTGCTGACGCTCCCCTCGCGGGTTCAAAACCGACCGCTTGCTGACGTTCGCATCGTCGATTTGCGCGAAGAATTTCGCCAGTATCAGCGCGCCTCGCCCGTTTCTGAATTGTTGCGGTCCGCCATCGCTGTGCGCCTCGAAGAGGGGACGCAAGCGATGGTGCTGATCAATCGCCGCGGCTATTCCTGGTCCTTACTCTGCCGCAGTTGTGGCTCTGTCGTCGGCTGTGAGAATTGCAGCATCGCCCTGACCTACCACAAAAGCCGCCGCTGCCTGGAATGTCATTATTGCGGCTTCCGGCAGAGCCCGCCCCCGAAATGCCCGAAATGCCATGCGCAATACATGTACTTTGTGGGCGACGGCGCTGAGCGCGTTGACGAATACCTCCACGAACAATTTCCGCGGGCCCGCATTGCGCGACTTGATCGCGACGCTGTGCGCACCAAGCGCGAATACCAGAAAGTTCTCGGCGCATTCGCCCAAGGCCAACTCGATATCTTGGTTGGCACGCAGATGGTGGCCAAGGGCCACGACTTCAGCCGGGTTACGCTGGTCGGCGTGGTGGCCGCCGACCTGGGGCTGAGCCGGCCCGATTTTCGCGCGGCCGAACGGACATTTCAGTTACTGACGCAGGTCGCGGGCCGCGCGGGCCGCGGCGAGCTGGCGGGCGAAGTTCTCGTCGAGACCTACTATCCTGAACACTATGCCATCCAATACGCTGCGCAGCAGGACTACGTCTCGTTCTACGAAAAAGAAGCGCAGTTTCGCCGCGCGCTGCACTATCCGCCTTTCGCCGCGCTGGCCAACCTGGTGGTGCGCGACCGCCGGGTGGAAAACGCTATTCGCTGGTCGCGTTCTCTGGCCGCCTGCCTCGCGCCGTTCGAAAAGCAATTCGTGAAGGTTCTCGGCCCTGCTGCCGCGCCGCTTGCGCGGTTGCGGCGCGAATACCGTTTTCAGTTTCTGCTCAAATCGCCGCGTCGCGCCTCGCTGGGCAAAGCTCTTCGGGCGGCTCTGGATTTTTGCGCGGCCAAGGAAATTCCTCAGACGGCTGTCATCGTCGATGTCGATCCAGCCAGCCTGTTCTGAAGCGAGTTGTTGACTACTGCACGGGCCACGGGGTGAAGCAGGAGGCAAAAATCACGAGCCCGACCAGCGCCCAGCCCATTCGCGCGCCATCGAGGGGCTGCCATCGGTCATACAGGGGCGGATGACGAAATCGCAGCGTCAGAATCAGCAGAATGGTCCCCCAGGCGTACCAGATCGAAAATGGATCCGAACTTCCGCGCGCGGTGAGCCAGCCCATGGCCAGCAGCGCAATCGAAACGGCAATCGAGATCTTTCGATGCCACTCGCTCAGCAAGCTGAACATCACGTGCCCGCCGTCGAGCTGCCAGGCCGGCAGCAGATTGAGCGCCGTAACGAAGAGGCCGACCCAGGCCGCACGGGCCACCGGGTTTAGCAGCACCCAGCTCACGTCAACGTTGGGATGAAAGACCCAGGCGAAAAATCGCTCAAGGGGTGGATGGCCGAAAACCAATGCGGCGCCATCTTCTGCACCGACGACCACCTTCGAGGTCGCCATGCCGTAGGCCATTGCGGGCAGCGCCACCAAAAATCCCACGACTGGCCCGGCCAGGCCGACGTCAAACAGAGCCCGTCTGGTCGTAATGGGCGATCGAATGCGGATGAACGCGCCGAACGTCCCGAACAGATTCGGCGCGGGGATGAAATACGGATAGCTCACGTCGATCCCATACGCCCGTCCGGCGAAGTAATGGCCCAGTTCGTGAGCGAGCAAAATCGCCATCAACGTGAAGGAAAACGGAATACCCAGCGCCAGCAAGGACGGATGCTCGAACGGCAGGGCCATCATTAGCACCGGATTCTGGTCGCCAGAGAACGGCTCGCGATTTTCCGCGTAGGAAAGCGCAAATTCCGAACCGACCGCCAGTGTGGAAATTACGGTGAGAAGAAACAGGATCAGTGCCGGCCAGAGCGGGCGGCGTCTTGGGCGCTGCGCCGGAATCTCGAGGAGCGGGGGAAAATTCCGTTCAACAATCTCGACCGGCAGACGGCCCTGGCCGTTTCCGCTGCTCATGCGCCCCCACTCGTTTGAATCATCATGACGATTTTGATGCGCCACTGCGCACCGATGCATCACAGGACGGCGGCAACAGCTCCGATCTTTTCAACTGCATGCGAGCGGGTGGGAATCAGCTGGGAACAAGGCTCGGAAACGAGACTTACTCTTGGCCAGCGGCGGCCGGAAGCGCCTGGAGTTCCTTACCGGGCTTGAAGCGGACCGCTTTGCCCGGCGGAATGTTCACCTGCTGTCCCGTGCGAGGGTTGCGGCCGATTCCCGTCTTGCGCGGTTTTACGTTGAACACGCCAAAGCGTCGCAATTCGATGCGGCGTCCGCTGCCAAGCGCATTTTTCATGGCTTCGAACACGGTTTCGACGGCCTGCTCCGCCTTGGTTCGGGTAATGTTGGTTTTTTGTACGATAGCGTTTACGATATCCAACTTGATCACAACGCCCTCCGAGCAGTGCCCCAATCATGCCGGAAACTTATGCTAGTAAGGGGTTTGTAGGTTGTCAAGCTGCCGCTCGGCGCGGCGCGTTTTAAAACCCCTGGCGCGCAGGGACAGAATCCTGATGGCAGAGTCCTGCTTGGCAATCACTCTTGCAAGGAAGCGATGTATTCGCTGAGGGTGCGAATGCGTTGCTTCACCACTTTTTCGTTTCGCTTGTCGTAGTAGCGGAAGATGGGTCCCCAGGTAGGCATGTCCTCGGAGCCGTGGGCGGGAAAGCCCGGGCCGAATTCGAGTACGCTCGCCAAGTAATCGTAGGGAAACTTGCCGTCGTGGCGTTTCGCCAGCGTGGTCAAGTCCGCGGGAGGCGTTTTCAGCACGACGGCCAGCGGGCCGTGGCCTTTGCCGTCCTTGCCATGACAAGCGGCACAGTATTGCTTGTACATCTGCTCGCCGGTGGGCATGTAGTTCGGTGGTAGTTGCTCGTTCACCGCCAGATCTATGTCCGCGATCGAGACGATCAAGGCCAGCAGCACGCTCAGAAAAATCACCTGTCGCAAGGTCACCAGGGCTCCTGAAAGTCCTCTCACCTTAATCCGACTCTTCCCGCAAAGCAATGCCGGCTAGAGAGCCTGCACCATCTGGCTCATCTGGGTTTATCCGTGCTTGTGCGCTAAGCTCACGCCATGCAAAAGCGCGGCATTGCCGTCGAAGTCCCCGGTTTCGGTAAACGTGTTATTGATACGGTCATCTTGGATTACACGCCAGGACTGCCCTCGGTCTTCTGCTGAATACAAACGCAGTGAAAGCCACCCTGCAATTTTGACGGAACCTCAAAAAAGGGCAACTTCCGTCGAGCCTCTCTAATAGCGGTCGGGGGTCTCTGGCCCACTCAGGGATAGTCCTCGCCTCAGGGGTCGATTTCCACAGGAAGCGGTGGAATTCACAGAGGAAATGCGACGGGAATGTGAAGAAATTTTGAATGCCCCTTGACGGAAATTTGGATACTGCTTATACTAGCGGGCAAGTTGGTGGAGCCCTGATTCGCGGGGGAGTCTGCTGACGGACCGGGCCTGCCGACTGATCCAGAGGTGAGGTTGGTTACGAATACCGGGTAGAAAGAAAACGAGCTTCGAGCACTTCCGTCCGAGGGCGTACGGAACAGACGCCCAAAAAGGTGGACGGATTCGCCCGGCGCTCGTCGCCGGGTTTTTTATTTGACTTCGAGTTTTCCTTCGCAGGGCCGACTCCAGACCGGCACTGCGCTCCGCCGGGAGCGGAGACGTTCCGATCCGAAGCAATCGAGCGGGACGCGATCTTTGACAACTGAAGAAGTAGGCATCCCGGTAACGAACCGGAAGCGAAGAGGTCATTTCGCCGAAGGAACGTTGCCGTGGAAACCGCAAATTTTGCTCGAGAGTAGCGTTTGTGGAAAGGCGAACTTGCCGATACCGCTCCGAGCGAGAGTGACTCAAGGGGACTCCCTCGATTCGCCTCGCCGGGGAATCTCGATCTTTGTTGATCGAGACGTGTTAGGTAAGTTTTATGGTCAAGCTACTAAGGGCGTACGGTGGATGCCTTGGCGCCAACAGGCGAGGAAGGACGCGGTAAGCTGCGATAAGCCTCGGGGAGTCGCAAACAGGCCTTGATCCGAGGATTTCCGAATGGGGAAACCCTATCTGGCAAAACCAGATAACGGCCCGCTGAATCCATAGGCGGGTACGAGCTAACCCAGGGAAGTGAACCATCTCAGTACCTGGAGGAAGAGAAATCAAAAGAGATTCCGAGAGTAGCGGCGAGCGAAATCGGAAGAGCCCAAACCTCTGTATTTATACGGAGGGGTTGTAGGACCGCGTGAGTAGAGTTACCAATCCGGAGGCTAGGTGAACCCGCTGGAAAGCGGGGCCAAAGAATGTGACAGCCATGTAGCCGAAAGCTTACCGGACTCGAAGCGGGATCCTGAGTATTACGAGGCACGAGAAACCTCGTGAGAAGCTGGGGAGACCACTCTCCAAGGCTAAATACTCGTTGGCGACCGATAGTGAACCAGTACCGTGAGGGAAAGGCGAAAAGCACCCCTGCGAGGGGAGTGAAATAGAACCTGAAACCGTATGCCTACAAGCAGTCAGAGGGCTATGGTCCGGTTTCGGCCGGACAATGCCTGATGGCGTGCCTCTTGCTTAATGAGCCGGCTAGTTATTCTCACAGGCGAGGTTAAGCGCAAGCGAGCCGTAGCGAAAGCGAGTCCGAATAGGGCGTTCAGTCTGTGGGAATAGACGCGAAGCGGGATGATCTACCCTTGGCCAGGTTGAAGGCCGCTTAACCGCGGCTGGAGGACCGAACCGTTGTGAGTTGAAAATCGCTCGGATGAGCTGAGGGTAGGGGTGAAAGGCTAATCAAATTCCGTGATAGCTCGTTCTCCCCGAAATGCCTTTAGGGGCAGCCTTGCGTGATTTGCCACGGTGGTAGAGCACTGAATGGACTAGGGTCCCATCCAGGATACCGAATCCAATCAAACTCCGAATGCCGTGGACAAAAGCGCAGGAGTGAGACTACGGGGGATAAGCTCCGTGGTCGAGAGGGAAAGAACCCAGACCGCCAGCTAAGGTCCCGAACTGCAGACTAAGTGGGAAAGGACGTGTGAGCGCACAGACAGCCAGGAGGTTGGCTTAGAAGCAGCCATCCTTTAAAGAAAGCGTAACAGCTCACTGGTCAAGTGTTCACGCACCGACAATCCAACGGGGCTCAAGTCTGCGACCGAAGCTGCGGAATTTCAGAGGTAACTCTGAATTTGGTAGGGGAGCATTCTGTGGTGGCAAAGGTAGACCGAGAGGACTACTGAACGCCACGGAAGAGACTCTGCCGGCATAAGTAGCGATAAACACGATGAGAACTCGTGTCGCCGAAAGTCTAAGGTTTCCTGAGGAAGGTTAATCCGCTCAGGGTTAGGCGGGTCCTAAGGTGAGGCCGAGAGGCGTAGCTGATGGACAGCAGGTCAACATTCCTGCCCCGCCATGCGAACGTTTTACGATGGGGTGACGCAGAAGGATAGGGGAGTCGGGTGATGGACGT
>Ga0306920_100006396_pt1 | contig 15365 bp, 12 predicted proteins | sample flu12Cox44000170_FD_204666 | JGI IMG/M metagenome (GOLD analysis project Ga0306920, IMG submission 204666) | Lab enrichment of tropical soil microbial communities from Luquillo Experimental Forest, Puerto Rico - flux4day.12C.oxic.44.000.170 (v2)... | ecosystem: Environmental > Terrestrial >... | reverse complement strand
CGTACGCCTGGGGGTCAGCCTACGCTGCGGCGAAAGCCGGCATGCTGGGGTTGACGCGAGTGATGGCCGCGGAGGCCGCGCGGCAAGGCGTGCGGGTTAATGCGATTTGTCCCGGGCCCGTGACGGAGACGGTCATGAGCAAGGAATTGGGTAAAACACTGGCTGAGAAATTGGGCGTGAGCCCGGAGGAGCAATTGAAAGGATTTTTGAGTTCGCTGCTGCAAGGGCGCGGGCAGACGGCGGCGGAGATTGCGCAAGCAGCGCTGTTTTTGTGCTCGGATATGTCGAGCGCGATGGTGGGGCAGGCGATCAATGTGGACGGCGGAGCGGTTTATTTTTAGACCCGGGAGGGCACTGCCAGAGGCCAGCACTCCATGGCAATTACAGGGCCTGCGAGTCAGCGGAGGTCGTTCCTGACAATTGAGCCGGACTTCATAACGAATTTGACGCGCTGGAGTTCGGTGATGTCTTTGAGGGGATCTCCCGAGACGGCGACAAGGTCGGCCCATTTCCCTGGTTCGATGATGCCCATTTTGTCGCTCCACCCAAGGAGTGCGGCGGCATTGGCGGTGGCAGTGCGAATGGCTTGCATCGGGGTCATGCCGTAATTGACGTAGTACTCGAATTCCTTGGCTTCGTTCAGTTCCTTCCAGTCGAACCCGCCCGCGTCCGTGCCGAGAACAATCTTTACACCTTTTTTCAAGGCCAATTGGAATGCGGCTTTTTCGGTTTCGACCATTTTTGGCCAGTTGCCTTGGCGGCCCGGCGCCACGTAGGCGCCGACCATAATCGTCGGAACCCAGAAGATTCCGCGGCGAACCATCTCCTCCATTTGCGGCTCGCTGAGGCCGTCGCCGTGTTCGATCGTGTCCGCCCCGGCTCTGAGGGCTGCGGTGATGCCGTCATTGCCGATGGCGTGCGCTGCAACTCTCTTCCCGATGCGGTGGGCTTCGTCGACAAGGGCCTTTGCTTCTTCGTCCGTGAAATTAACGTGGCTGTGAAGGACGCCGTCGGGGCCGTAGAAGTAGCCGTGGTCGGAGTAATACTTGATCCAGTCCGCGCCATGCATCACCTGCTCGCGGACCGCCTTGCGTACCTCTTCAACGCCATCGACGTACTGAACGCCGGTGGGCACTTTGAGTTCCCAGGAATAGCCGAGAAGCGGGTACATGCCCGTGGGCGCCATGGCGCGTGTGGCGACTTGCATGTGCGGGCCGGGGATCTCGCCATTGTTGATGGCTTTCTTCACGTCGGCGTCGGCGTACATGGCGCCTTCGGTCTCCAGGTCGCGAAGCGTGGTGAAACCGTGCGAGAGCGCAATCTGGGCGTTGCGCGCAGCCAGAATGGCCCGGTACGGGATGGATTGCTTGAGGAGCTGCGCGTCGTAGTCCTGGTCGGTGATGTCGCCCTGAAGGAGAACGTGAGTGTGCGCATCAACAAAGCCTGGAAGAACCGTGGCGTGAGATAGGTCAACCAGCTCAACGCCCGATGGCACCGAACCACCGGGTGTTACACTCGTGATCTTGCCGTCCTCAATGACCACGAGCACGTTCGAAACAAGCGCGTCGCTCTTACCGTCGATCAAGTGTCCGGCGAGAACGACGACGCGCTTCGAAGAAGTTGTCTGCGGCTGCTGCGCATGAAGAGAAGAACTCGCCGAGGCGGCAAGCAAAGCAAGAAACGGTAGGAGCGGGCAAAGTAGGCGGGACACGGACACCTCCGTTAAGCGCAGCAGCGTAGCAGAGCGCCTGCACAAAAGGAAAGGCCAGCCGCTCTCTCAGGACGACTGGCCTTGACGAATGCACGTGGAACCCGGAGTTACGAATGCGGGGGACAGGTCCCGGGTCTACGTGCTCTGGCAAGCACAGGAAGGCGATTTAACTGTTTAGCGAGCGGGCTCCGAATCCGGACGGCGAACCGGGCGCCGGCTCCAATCCTCCAAGGCCGCGACACTACGACGCGCCGCAAGAATCAACGGGTTCTGACTGACCACCGCCCGGGCGACACCGGCCTCCCAGGTCTTCTGCGCGAGATAGAGGGCCGCAACGCAAACCGCGATGGATCCGAAACCAAGAACGAACAGCGCAAAGGCGGCGAGCAGTTCGCGCACCGCATAAATCTGCAGCGAGGCAATCACCGCCAGGAACAACCACATCCATTTACGACGGGTATCTTTCTTGCTCATTCGATTCGACTCCCCTCCCCAAAGAACCGAAACGGCTGTACCAAGGTCGACGGAGCTGCGATGTCGCCCTTTGACCTGAGGGCTAATTTCTCGACCTGCCCTATTAGACAGGGAGCTCTAAGGAAAACCTATGGTACAGGAGCATCAAAATGCGATCTAAACCAGTCTCCTAGTACCGTACTGTGGAGACAGAAGGCCACTAAGTCTTTTTGCACAAATGAGATAAGGGGTCATTGCGGCGCAGCAAAATATTCGCTTTTTTTTTGCTGGCCGTGCTGTGGAAAACCTACCCTTTCGTACAGTGTGCAGGTGCTGGTTGGACCACCCGATGGCCATTCAATGCTGCCCGAAGCGACGAAACTCGGCTTGGGGATCAGCTTGTTTTGCGGCATGGACACAACAGCCGAGAACAAGCCCAGAACAAAATGTGTCAGCCCGGGTCACGAAAGCGCCCTTGTGCCAATTCTGCTAACCCCGGCTGCGCTAGGCTTTTTTGACCAATCGAGTGATCCAGACAAGGATCACTGCACCGATGAAAGCCACAACGATCGAACCAATCATGCCTCTTCCCTGCCACAGGCCTAGTAGCCCGAAGAGCCAGCCTCCAACGACGCCCCCGAGAATACCTAGGATGATGTCCACAAGTACGCCGTAGCCGCCCCCCTTCATGACCTGACCAGCTAGCCAGCCGGCAATGAGCCCGACGATAATCCATGCGAGAAAACTCATCGATCTACCTCCTAGAGTTGGAACGCGAGCCCGATTGGGCGGTAGAAGCGCCTATAGTTTGGGCTTTCCCCAGATCACGCGCAAGCCCGTAGAAAGCAGTAGGTCGTTTCCCTTCAAGCCCGGAGGGGGATAACTAATGTAGCGGTCGCTGAAGGTAACCTGCCAACTGAGCCAGTTCTTCACTTGGGTAGCGAGGGCGGCATCAAACTGGAAGCGGTATTGCCCGCTGTGAGATAAGTTCGGGAAGAAAGAGAAGCGCTCTGTAAGAGTGCTGCGCTTGGAAAGGTGCGAGTCAAACTCCTCGCCGACGAGGGCTTCAGCGCTGTTTTGGACGATAGCTGGAATGAAGGTGAGGGGGGGAGGCGGAGCGGGATTAGTGATGAAGTAGGAACTGAAAGCGTCTCGGTCATAGCTGAAACCACCGAAGACATCAAAAACGGTCCGTTCAGTCTTTATAACGTGATAACCAAAACCGCCGCCATAGACCTGGCGAAGATCGAGATTCTGGAGTTCGTTGGTTTCGTAATCGGCAAAGGCAAAGACAAACACGTGGGGAGAGATATTCAGGTCGCCGCGGACGCCGGCGCGAATAGCGTTAGCCGTGGTGCGGGAGGGAACTATTGTGTTATCGCTGGCATAAATGTAAGTGCTGTACAGAGTGAGCTTGTCGCGGGGAGTTTCGCGAACCGCTTTGGCTGAGAGAGTGTAGCTGGCCGTGGAAGAGTTGCCGCGAGTCAGAGCCAGGCCGCTATCGAACATCCCACTCCAGAAATAACTGAACTTCGGATGAGCCATTTTTTCGGCGGCCGCGTCAAAGGCCTTTTGCTCGGCGTCGTTGCGGACCGCGACGACGGTGTCCTTCGCAGCCGGGGGTGTGGCTTCGGGAACGCCTCCGACGACAAACTTACCGTCCTGCGTGGTGATCTTGCCTGAGAGGAGCTTGCCGTCTTTCAGAGTTAGATGAAGGACGTCGGAAGACTCGATGGCAGTGATGGCATCCCACTCGATTGTCACGTCGCCGACAAACTCAGTCTTCAAGACAAGGGTTTTTCCGTCGCCCGTCGTGATCTGGCCGGTCAGGCGGTCACCGTTTTTCAGAGTGATTTGATCGGCGAGTACGGTGCAGGTGAAAAGCAAAGAGAATGACAGACACAGAAAACAACGACGCATTAGCGTCCTCCTCGATTCCATACCGTTTCGATTGTTCGGGCTAGTCTTTACGCGGGCGTACGCAAAGTACCCTGCTTTGCAAGTTTAGGACGGGGACCTGTATTCTAATGAAAATCACGAAGGGCCCGCAATTTTTATCGAGCTGAATCGCTCGTTGACCCGGAATCCTGCTCATCCCCTATAATCAATCGCGCGGTAAGGGCTCGAAGTGGCGGCCCGATGCCAAGCAGGGTGAGCGGCTCAGAACAACGTCGTTTACGGCAGATACAGCTGACGTCGACGCGTTTCGCAAAAATCAGATCAGGAGAATCGTACATAAAATGCGCCGGACATCCGCTTTTTCTTTGCTATGGATCGTTGCGATTCTCGTGCTCGGGTGCACGAAACCAGAAACCGCGGGAAGGAATGCCGGGACAGCGGCGCAGGCTCGGCCAACGATCGTTTTCATGACAGACTTCGGCACCGCAAATGACGCGGTGGCGATCTGCAAGGCGGTCATGATTGGGATTGTGCCGGAAGCGCGGATCATGGATATCACGCATCAGGTCACGCCGTTCTCGATCGAGGAGGGGGCGCGATTTCTTGCAGGGGTGACGCCATATTATCCTGCGGCAACCGTATTTGTGGTGGTGATCGACCCGGGCGTCGGAACCTCGCGCAAAGCAGTAATCGTGAAGACGAAGAAGGGGCAGTATTTCGTCTTGCCGGACAACGGACTTATCACACCTGTAATCGAACGGGACAAACTGGAAGCGGCGCACGAGATCACGAACAGCGGCTGGATGATCGGCGACGCGGTTTCGTCTACATTTCACGGGCGTGACATTTTCTCACCGGCGGGAGCGCATTTGGCCGCGGGCTGGGACTACACGCTGGCGGGACCCGCCGTGTCCGAACTGGTGCGGCTCACGCCCAGAGTAGCGACCGTAACGGACAAGGGAATTGAGGGAGCGGTGATTGGACTAGACGATCCGTATGGTTCGCTGATCAGCAATATTCAGGGAGAGGACTTCAGGAGATTTGGCTACCTGCTGGGCGACAAGGTGACGGTTCTACTGGACAAAAAGCCTTTCGCGCTACCTTACGTCAAGACGTTCATGGACGTGCCCGTCGGAGAGCCGCTGCTGTACGTTGACTCGCGCGGGCGGGTCGGCCTGGCGCTGAACCAGCGGAATTTCTCGCAAGTCTACAAGGTTACGCCACCGCTGCCACTGTTCATTCCGAAAAAAGCACTACCCGCGAAGAGCCGTTGAATCGCGTCGTCGAAGATATGGTTCGTTGTGACGCCAAGGCGGCATGAGCTATTCGTAGCGCAAGGCCACGATCGGATCCACGCGGGTCGCGCGGCGCGCGGGAATATAACAAGCCGCAAGAGCGACCAAGATGAGTAGCGCGGCTGCGACTCCCAGAGTCAGCGGGTCGGCCGGCTTCACGCCGAAGAGCAAACTGGCCATCAGGCGAGTGAGCGCAAGCGCGGCAAGGAGCCCGAACGCCAGACCAAGCGCGGCGAGGCGGCCGCCTTCAAAAAATACCTGTCTCAAGACGTCCGAGCGCCCGGCGCCGAGCGCGATGCGAATCCCGAATTCCTGGGTGCGCTGCGTAACAGCGTAGGCCATGACGCCATACACACCGACAGCGGCAAGCGTGAGAGCGAGCACCGCGAAGGCAACGAGAAGAGAAAGATTAAGCCGGGGCTGGGCGACGGAATCCGAGATGAGCTGATCCATGGTGGCGATGTTGTAGAGGGGAAGGTCCTTGTCCATGGCAGAGACCTGGTCGCGGACGGCGCTCGTAACGCTGGCGGGATCAAGCGAGGTGCGCACCGCGAGCGTCATGTCTCGGGGTGAATAAACCCCGAATAGGGGCTGCGAGTGGGGGAGGTAAATCTGCTCGCGGCCCTCCACGTCGAGCGAGTAGTGTTTCACGTGGCCTACGACACCGACAATGGTTCGCCAGCGCGGCGTCAAGGGCTTAACGTCCGGCATGGCATCAACGGCGACATGCTGGCCAATGGCATCGCCGTTAGGCCAAAAGCGACGGGCAAAGTTGGCATCGACCACGGCAACCAGGGGTGCACTCGCGTCATCGGCGTCGGTCAATAGCCGTCCGCGCTCGAGCGGAATTTGCATGGTTTGAAAGTACCCGGGAGTGGCAGAACGTTGGTCGATTTCCATGTACGGAACATTGCCAAACTGTTGGAGTTTCGGAAGATCGGGAATCGCGGTGTCTTCGAAAAAGACGGAGCCGGAAGTGTAAGACTCGGTGAGCGGCATTTGTGAAATGGCGCCGGCAGCCTGAACTCCGGGAAGCGAGCGCACCCGGGCCATAAGCTGCGAGATGAAATTCTGCACAGGCGCGCCGTCCGGATAGACTTTGTCAGGGAGTGAGACGCGCATGGTGAGCAAATGTTGGGTCTGGAAGCCAGGAGAAACTTCGAGGAGGCGGCTGAAACTGCGAATCAGCAGGCCCGCGCCGACCAGTAGCAGGACCGCCAGGGCAAGTTCCGAGACGACGAGCGCGGCGCGCAAGCGCCGGCTTGCCCGCGAGGCGGAGCTGCCTCGGCCGACCTTGTTGAGCGACTCGCGCAGGTCGGTTCGCACAATGTGCCAAGCCGGCGCCAGGCCGAAGAACAGGCCCGTAAGCACCGCAACGGCCAAGGTAAACGCGAGCACCACCGGATCCAGCCGGACTTCATCGATGCGCGGCGTGTTGGCGGGGACAAGCAGGCGCAAGGCACCAATTCCCCAGTAGGCGAGAAGAAGTCCGAGAAGCCCACCGGCGAGCGCCAGAAGCAGACTTTCGGTAAGCAATTGGCGGACAAGCCTGACTCGCCCGGCGCCGAGCGTTGCTCGGACGGCGAGCTCCTGCTCGCGCGAGGAAGCATGAGCGAGCAAAAGATTAGCAACGTTGGCGCAAGCAATCAAAAGGACGAACGAAACGGCACCCAGAAGCACGAACAGAGCAGGACGAAGGCCGCCAACGAGTTGCTCTTTCACCGGCACGAGGTAGACCCCGAAGTCCTCCGGGTCGCGGCCATAGTTGTTGGGATAGGCGCGCCGCAGATCGCCGGCGAATCGGCTGAGGGCCGCAGAAGCTTGCACAGAGTCGACCGTGGGCTTGAGACGAGCGATGACGTGCATGTAATGCGAGCCACGGTTTTGGGGTTTTGCGCGGTTGAGTTCAAGCGGGGTCCAGAGCTCCTGTTTCCCGCCGAGAGAAAACTGCATTGGCAGAACACCGACTACCGTGTAGAACTCGGCGTCGAGCTGGATGGATTTGTTCACGATGTTCGGATCGCCGCCGAACTGGCTTTGCCACAGCGCATAACTGAGCAGCGCGACGTGAGAGCGGCCAGGCTCATCCTCGTCGGGAGTAAAGCCGCGCCCGAGTACCGGGTTGACGCCGAGAAGCGGGAACACATCGGCGGTGGCGTTGGCCGCGGTGACTTGAACAGGGCGCGCATCGACGCGAGTGAGGTTGGCGCTGCCTCCCAGGGCATAGGCGGCGATCTGCGAGAAGGATTCGTTGTGATCGAGCAAGTCCCAATATTCCGGCTCAGAGATCCAGTTTTGCGGGATGCCTTGCTTCGCGAATTTGCCCCAAATGTTGACGAGGGAAGGGGAATCCTTGTACGAGAGCGGCTGGAGAAGCACCCCATTCACGACGCTGAAGATGGCGGTATTGGCGCCTATACCGAGGGCGAGAGTGAGGACCGCAACGACCGTGAAGCCCGGCGACTTGACAAGCATGCGCAGGCCATGACGCAGATCTTGCCAGAGCGTTTGCATAAAACACCCCCAAAATCGAGTGAACTGAGGGCAGCTAGGCGTCCGAACCAACCCTCGGCTAAGTCCCTTCCTGGCCATAGTTTATTAGCCTGGCGACAGGTGGGCGCATGCGGAATTGTCCGCTCGTGGGAAAGCCCGTTGCGGAACCGGACAGCCTGCCGGCCGCCGGTGTCTGCCAAGAAGCGTTAGCGCCTACGTCTCGCTCTTAGCCGCTGAGGTGACGAGTGCGTGATTTTTGACCGGGAGTTCGCGAATGCGAACTCCGGTTGCGGCGAAGAGTGCATTCGTTACCGCCGGGGCCACCGGCGGGATTCCGGGCTCCCCGGCCCCACCGAGCGGCGCATTGCTCTCATGAATGTGAACGTCGATGTCCGGAGTCTCGGCAAGGCGCACCACCTCGTAATCGGTGAAGTTCTGTTGCGTGACAGTCCCGCGTTCGATGGTGATTTCGCCGTACAAAGCGGCGCTGAGGCCAAAAATGACAGCGCTCTCGACCTGCGCTCGGAAACCATCGGGGTTCACCGCCATGCCGCAGTCCGCGGCGGAGGTAAATCGGCGAACCTTAACGGCGCCGTCATCACTGACCTCCACTTCGGCGACGTGAGCGACGACAGTGCCAAAGCACTCAAAGATGGCGATTCCGCGCCCGCGGCCGGACGGCAGCGGCTTGCCCCAGCCCGATTTCTCGGCGGCAAGGTTGAGGGTAGCAAGGTGCCGAGGTTTCTCCTGCAAAAGCGCGCGGCGGTATTCGAGCGGATCTCGCTTGGCTTCGTGCGCCAGTTCGTCGACAAAAGACTCTACGAAGAAGCCATGCCACGAGGCCTCCACGCTGCGCCACGGGCCCGTCGGCACATAAGTCGCGACCTTGGCCGTGCCGTACGCTTGGTTGGGAACGGCGTAGAAGATATGGGCTTCCGGATTGGGGTGTTTGTCGGTCGTGTAGTCGTTGACCCAGGCCACGGGCAGCCCGTTATTGCTTACCGCTGCTTTGAAACGACTGGTCACATTGGGTCGGTAGAAGTCGTGCTGCATTTCCTGCTCGCGGGTAAAAATGAGCTTCACCGGTACGCCCGGCACAGCCATCGCTGTTTTCACAGCGTAGGTCAGGAAATTCCAAAAGCCTGGCAAGCGCCTCCCGAAGCCGCCACCGCTCGGCAACAAGTGAAACGTGACCTTATCTAATGGCAGGCCAGCGGCTTTGGCGCAAAACGCACGCGAGCCGAGGCCGTCCTGTGTGCCGGACCAAACTTCGAGCGTGCCATCTTTCTTGCATACAGCGGTTGCGTTTGGCGGCTCCATTGGGGCGTGTGCCAGATAAGGCACGTTGTAGAGGCGCTCGACAAGCGTGCCGTTCTTCAGCGCATCCGAACCCGCGCCGGTCGTCAGATCCCTCTTGATCTCGCCGTTATTCAGGGCAGCGAGGTGCGCGTCGCGGATTGTCTTCGAAGAGATGTTTTCGTTGCCTGCGCTATCAAAGACAGGTTGAAGAGCTTCGACGGCGTTGCGGGCACGCCACAGACGATCCGCGACAACGATGACGGCATCATCGAACCGGACGACCTTTTTCACGCCACGACTCTGCGCGACCGGTGCTTCGTCCACTGAAACGAGTTTGCCACCGAATACCGGCGAGATACGAATGGCGGCGTAATACATCTCCGGAAATTGGGTATCAATGCCGTAGTGCGTGCTGCCATTCACCTTGGCCGGAATGTCAAGACGCCGCACTGCCTTGCCGATAAGCTTAAATTCGCTCGCGTTCTTCAGTTTGGGATGCGAAGAGGGAGTGTACCCAGCAGCGGCAGCGGCCAGTTCTCCATAACCGAAGCTTTTGCCTGTTGGCATGTGGATGACGCGGCTCATCTCCGTACGAAACTCTCGAGCCGGGGCGTTCATTTCCGCCGAAGCCGCTTTCACGAGCATTTCGCGTACGGCGGCGCCCGCGACCCGCATGCCATAAACGCCGGTGAAACGCACTGCAGAAGAGCCGCCGGTGGTCTGCACATCCCGATATTCGGCAAGGACGCGGAGCGAGTTCGTCGCGGCGCCCCGGAGAAAGCCGGGGATGGAATCATCGCGAATGTTCACTTTCTGGACTGCAAATCCTTCGGCGAGGGGCCCGTTCGCGAAGAGAGGATCGGCGGGGGCCGTTTCGGCGCGCACCGTGGCCCAGTCGGCATCGAGTTCGTCAGCGGCCATCTGGGAAAGCGCCGTGAAAATACCCGTTCCCATGTCGCAATGGGGGACCACGACGGTAATCGTTCCATCGCTGGCGATCTTGATCCAACTGGCAACGAAGCGTTCACCGGACTTCGCCGCAAGATGGTCAGCGCGAGCAAGGCGGCGGCTTGGCCAAAACGCGTAGCCAACGATCAAGGCACCGGCAGCGGTTGCGCCACCGATTAGAAACTCTCTGCGGTTCATGGCGTGCCTCCCGGGGCTTTGCGCCCAGCCAGGTCGTGCACCGCAGCGCGGATGCGTGGGAAGGTGCCGCAACGACAAATGTTGGTAATAGCTGCCGCAAGCTGCTCATCGCTGGGTGCTGGATTCGCGGCCAGCAATGCGCTAACGGCCATGATCATGCCGGACTGGCAATAGCCGCACTGAGGAACCTGGTGATCGATCCACGCTTGCTGAACGGCCGTTGGAGTGCCTGCGCTCAGGCCCTCGATGGTCGTGATGTGCGCGTCGGCCACCGATCCGACGGGCACGACGCAACTGCGGGTGGCTTTGCCGTTCACGTGTACGGTGCAAGCCCCACAAGCAGCTACGCCGCACCCGAACTTCGTGCCGGTCAGATTCAGTTCGTCACGAATAACCCAAAGGAGCGGCGCGTCCGGTTCAACGTCGAGGTCGTGGACTACGCCATTCACAATCAAACGAATTCCCACGACTCACCCCCGAATGCGGGACGGCACAAGCGATCGATGGGCTGGATGCGGCTTGCCCCGGTTCACCGAGTATGCCACGAACCGCTGCGGGATTTCTTCACTCGGGCAGGTCGATTTGCTTTTTGCCAGACAGCGACCGAAAATCGAGAGGATCGACTGGAAGAGGTTTGTCATGAACGAAGCTGTGATTGTTTCCTCCGTAAGAACCCCTGTGGGTCGAGGATTTAAAGGGTCGCTGCGCGCGAGCCGGCCGGATGACATTGCGGCGCTGGTAATTAAAGAGGCGCTCGCGCGGGTACCCGAACTCAATCCCAAACAGATTGACGACGTAATTCTGGGCTGCGCCATGCCGGAAGGCGAACAGGGCATGAACGTCGCGCGGATCGCGGCGTTGCGCGCGAGCCTGCCGGTGGAGACTTCGGCGATGACCGTGAACCGTTTCTGCGCGAGCGGCCTGCAGGCCATCGCGCTTGCGGCGGAACGGATCCGCAGCGGCGGCGCGCAAGTGATCGTCGCTGGCGGCACGGAGTCGATGTCGATGGTGCCGATGGGCGGCAACAAGATTTCGCCGAATCCGTGGCTCGTGGACCACTATCCGGACGCCTACATCAACATGGGTCTCGGAACAGAAAACATTGCCAGAAAATTCGGAATCGGGCGCGAGCAGGCCGACCGGTTTGCGGTGGAGTCGCACAAAAAGGCAGTGGCGGCGCTGGCCGCTGACAAATTCAAGGATGAAACGGTGCCCGTAGAAGTGAAGATCACTTCCCTGCCCAACAGCAACGGCATCAAAGGCAAGTCGGCGCCGAAGCCGGCCACGCAAGCGTTCGTTTTCGACCGCGATGAGATACCGCGACCCGATACTTCGATGGAAGTGCTGGCTGGACTGAAGCCGGCGTTTCACGTGAAAGGCACCGTGACAGCAGGAAACAGTTCCCCGATGAGCGACGGTGCAGCGGCGGTAGTGGTAATGTCGGACGAGAAAGCCAAGGAGATGGGACTGCAACCCCAAGCGAGATTTGTTTCCTACGCAACCGCCGGGTGCCCTCCGGAAGAGTTTGGAATCGGGCCGGTCTACGCAATTCCGAAGGCGCTCGACCTGGCGGGGCTTTCGCTGAACGACATGGCCGTCGTAGAGTTGAACGAAGCGTTTGCTGCGCAATCGCTGGCAGTGATTCAACAGGCGAATCTAGATGCGGGGCGTGTGAATCCAAACGGTGGCGCGATTGCGCTGGGGCACCCACTCGGGTGCACAGGAGCAAAACTCACCGCTTCGCTGATCCGCGAACTGCAGCGACGCAAGGTGCGTTACGGCATGGTGACGATGTGCATTGGCGGCGGCATGGGAGCCGCGGGAATTTTCGAACGGCTTTGATGATTAAATCGACAGGCTCGTCCCGCAGCCTGGGCGGCTAGAAACGTCAACGTTCGAAAGGCGTTGGGAGCCGGTGCGACGCAGGGCAAAAAGCATGGCCCAGCCAAACGCACCCATCAGACACGCGAACGCCAGCACCAACAAAAGAGTGGGCAGAAGCGCAAGTTGTTGCGTCGGATGAATCGGGCCGACCTGCGGATTAGCATAGGCAATGGAAGCCTGAATGTCTTTACCCTTCTCAATGGCCAGAAAGACCGCCAACAGAACGAGGGCCATCAGGGTAACGGTGGTTTTGGGGAACCTGAAATCAGAGCGCATTGTGACTCTCCTTGAAAAAGATTTTTCCACGCGAATGGAACCTGCAATGTTGCGGATGTGCTCCCGGAGAGCGCCGCAGAGCAGACCCGCGATTTCGCAAACGGCGGAAACGATGCGGGCCATCACACCTTTCTTTTGGTTCTCGGTTAGCACCTCAGACAGAACGGCCAGCATTTCCTCGCCGTACTCGCCGCGATAAGTGGCGGGATACAAGTGCACCAGGAAGTGGTAGAGGAGGAGCACCGCTACGTCTCCTTGCTCGCGATGCGCAGACTAGCAAGCCGGGTGATCAGCTTGAGTCGCGTTATTTCCTGTTGCAGGTTGCGGCGACCGAGCGGGGTGAGGCGATAGACCTGCTTGCCGCGCGAACCGTCCTCTTGATGAAAGCGCTCGATCCATCCGTCTGCCAGCAGGCGATGCAAAGCGCCATAAAGAGTGCCAGTGCTAAGGCGAAGGCGCCCCTCAGTCATCGTTTCTGTGTCGCGAAGAATCGCATAGCCATGGCGAGGCTGGTCCGCAAGGCTAAGAAGGATGAGCAGGATAGGTTCGCTGATCGGGGCAGAGTCCATAATACCTTCTCGTACGACATGTCGTCTGACGACATGTTGACAGGTGGCATGCAACAAGTCAAGCGAACCGTGGGCTGGCGAGGTTAGCTTCTGGAATCCCGAGTCCGACGGGCCTACTTCAGGATCCACGGCCACACCTTCGACGCCGACATTAAAACGAGCGTAAGGAAAGGGCCGGTGGCCTAAGGCAGTGATGCGGGCCCGGGTGCCCGGAACGATCCGGGCACCCGGCGCGGCTTCCGTCACGTTTCAGTCAAACCTATTTGCGCACAAATCCTGGGTTTTCTTCGAATCAGCGCGGCAGATTTCAAAATGAACCAGCGACGGATCGGGAGCGAGGGGTGTGTCACCAAAAGAGCGATCGGGCATCATCAAGCGGTCACAGGAAGTGAGGCATCGAGTCACGCCCCGCGGCAAGTCCTATTGCCGAAACTTGCGTCGAACGGTACAATCACCGAATCGGAATTTTTCAAACAGTTGTTTGAATTTTATCACGGCATCCGGCCAACAAGGAGCAAGACCCATGGCGACCTCCCTTCTGACAAAGCCCGCTGCAAAAGGAGGTAGTTTTCTGCTCGAATCTCCTGCCCCGCAGGATGTTTTCACGCCAGCGGACCTCACGGATGATCAAAGGCTGATCGGCCAGACCGCGGAAGAATTCGTCACCAAGGAAGTACTGCCGCTTGTGAAAGACTTGGAAGCCAAGAAACCGGGACGGATGGCGGATCTGGTGCGAAAAGGGGCCGAGTTGGGCCTGATGAGCGGCGCTACGCCGGAAGAGTACGGCGGGGCGGGCCTCGACAAGGTGGCTACCACGGTCCTGACCGAGAAAATCTCGATGTACGGCGGATTTGCCGTCACCCACGGGGCGCACGCGGGTATCGGCACGCTGCCGATCGTTTACTTCGGGACCGAAGAGCAGAAGAAGAAGTATTTGCCAAAACTGGCGAGCGGCGAATTGATCGGCGCGTACTGCCTTTCAGAGCCGCAGGCCGGCAGCGACGCCCAAAATTCGCTGACGCGCGCCGAACTCAACAAGGAAGGCACACACTACATCCTGAATGGCCAGAAGATGTGGATCACGAACGGAGGATTCGCGGATTTGTTTGTCATATTCGCCAAAATCGACGGCGAGAAGTTTACGGCGTTCATCGTGGAGAAGAAGTTCCCTGGGTGCAAGCCGGGAAACGAAGAGCACAAGATGGGAATTCACGGCAGTTCGACCACGCCGGTTTTCCTCGAAAACTGCCAGGTCCCCAAGGAAAACGTGCTGCATGAAATCGGGCGCGGACACATTGTGGCGTTCAATGTCCTGAATTCCGGGCGCTTCACGCTTGGCGCATCGTGCGTTGGAGGCTCAAAGCACGTGTTGATGACCGCTTCGAAGTACAGCAAGGAGCGCAAGGCGTTCGGCAAGCAAATCGGCGATTTCGGCCTGATGAAAGAAAAACTGGCGGAAATGGCAGTGCAGATTTTTGCTGTGGAGTCGATGATTTACCGGAGCGCGGGCTGTATGGAGGCAGCGATGCACACCGCAGCCGACTTCGGAAACAAAACGCAAAACACGATGAAAGTTCTCGAGGAGTACGCCATCGAGAGTTCGATCGCTAAGGTATATGGCAGCGAAATGTTGGATTTTGTGGTCGACGAGGCCGTGCAGATTTTCGGCGGCTACGGCTTCCATGAGGATTACCCGGTTTGCCGCGCCTACCGCGACTCCCGGATCAACCGAATCTTCGAAGGGACCAATGAAATCAACCGGATGCTGATCATCCAGATGCTGATGAAGCGCGCCATGAGCGGGCAATTAGCTTTGATCCCCGCGGCGATGAAGCTGGCCGACGAGATCCTGGCCGGGCCGTCGTTCGAAGAGGCTCCGGACGGTGTGCTGGCCGAAGAAGTGCGCGTGATTGCCAACGCCAAGAAAATGTTCCTGCAGGCGGCCGGCGGGGCAGTACAGAGATTCCGGGAAAAGCTAGCCGAGGAGCAAGAGTTGATCGGTGCGTTGGCCAACATCGTAATGGAGATCTATGCCATGGAATCGACCCTGCTGAGGGCACAGAAAGCCGCGGCAACCACGGGTGAGGCCGCGTCCGTGATGATTGATGCTGCACGGGTGTTCATTGCTGACGCTGCCGAGCGTGTGGATCATGAAGCCAAACGCGCGATTTCCGCGGTTCACGAGGGCGACATGCTGATGACGCAGATGGCCGTCCTGAAGCGCTTCGGGAAGCGTCCGGCGGTGGACACGATCGCACTACGGCGCCGCATCGCGGCGGCGGTACAAGCCCAAGACAAGTATCCGTTCGAGGGTCGGTGAGAAGAGCAATTCGTGAATTG